>Ga0209168_10002638_pt1 | contig 12855 bp, 9 predicted proteins | sample Coa_R1_FD_187156 | JGI IMG/M metagenome (GOLD analysis project Ga0209168, IMG submission 187156) | Surface soil microbial communities from Centralia Pennsylvania, which are recovering from an underground coalmine fire - Coalmine... | ecosystem: Environmental > Terrestrial > Soil > Unclassified ... | reverse complement strand
GACGGGGGATGGGATGCATCCGGTATGTCCCATGCTCAGCTGGCAATTCTCCCGGGCACAACGCACTATACGATCTTTTCATCCCCACAACTCAGCGGTGTAGTCACGCGATTCCTGGATAGGCCGATCCAACCAGCACACTGAAGGTAGTTAGTTGAAGGACTTGTGTAGAAGTCAGAAAAAGGGACGGAAGGAATGAATCGAACTAATCCAGATACGGAATCAGACGGCCACAATTCTGAGGCTTCCATCAGAAAGCGGTTGGTTGGAGCATGGAAGCTGTCGAGCTTTGAGGTTTCGGTTGACGGAAATGTGTTGCACCCTTATGGTGAACATCCGATTGGCCGTCTAACGTACGACGAGGCGGGACGAATGTCCGCTCATGTGATGAAGCCGGGACGAAAGTCTTCCATCACTGACCCCACAGCAGTTACTAGCGCGAGCTGCGATGAACTCCGACGGATCGCAGATGGCTACGTAGGCTACTACGGGAACTTCACCCTCAATGAGGAGCGTAAGACTGTGATCCACCACGTTGAGGCTTGCACGCTGCCTGCCTGGGTCGGAACGGACCAGACGCGGCATTACGAGTTCGTTGGTGCCTATTTGGCGCTCAGCGCTGGTTCCGGAAAAGCAGTTTGGGAACGCTTGCCGCATTGAACGTCGACCACGTGGGTTTCGCACGACGTTTGCCTAACTTCCATGTGGGCTACAAGGAAGCAAACGTCAGCATGACCTTTGACTCGCACGCCGCCTACGCCGCTAGACGGATCAGTTCCAAATTGAACGGTGGCACTAAACAATTCGGATGGTTGCAGGCTCCCGCAACCAAAAACTCCTTCTTTTTCTTAGCTCTACGAACACTCCTGTTCGAGGACTGCGACGTCCTATCCTTCTTATTGGAGTCTATCGGGGGTTTGGAGTCCACAGCTGCCTGAAGCCAACTCCCTTTGTTCGCACAGATTTACTCGTGCAGCATCGTCGCAGACCTTTGGGGATTGCGCACAACGAAGTTAAATCGTGCCTCAGAGAAATCGGCGACGAACTGGCTGAGGAAAAAAGGTGATGTCCTGTCTCGGGAACGCTGCCCTGTCACGGCACGGCCGAATGGTACGGTAGGGAATGAGAGAGCATCGGAGGGAACGGCAAGGAATCAGACGACGCAGTATGCGGGGGCGTAGTTTAGTTGGTTAGAACGCCTGCCTGTCACGCAGGAGGCCGCGGGTTCGAGTCCCGTCGCTCCCGCCAATTCTTCGAAACCGAACTTGATTGAGTATCAAAAACATCACGGCCTCGACCACTATCTCCACGCAACGAATACAGAATTGGAGTCCGCTGCGAATCGCTTATTGCAATAGACTCTTTGCGAAGGTCAATTTCACCAGAAGACCTTTGATAGAGGTCTGAAGTTCATTGGCCCATTGGCTCGCCTAAACGACCACCTACTTCTACCCCGTTACGCCGATAACCGTCAGGTTTTTGTGGTATTGCGCTCACTGGGCCAAAACTCGTACCAAGTAGCTAGACGCTACTACGGCTAAGAGAGATCGCTTGGTTCGTATCTTTGTAGTAGACGACAGTGCGACGGCAAGAGCGGCTCTGAAATCCGCAGTGGAGGAGCGCGCCGATTGGGTTGTGGTTGGGGAAGCAGTTGACGGCCATCATGCGTTGGCGACATTTCATCTTCATACGCCGCATCTGACGCTGATGGATTTTATAATGCCGAAAATGAACGGGCTGGAAACAGCCCGTCATCTGACTGCTCGACACCCAGACATACTCATTTTAATGGTCACCACGGACCCGTCTAAGCAACTGGAGAAAGAGGCGCGAGGTGTCGGTATTAAGGGTCTTTGTCCAAAGAATGACATGCGCTGTTTGTTGAATGCCGTCGAAGCAGTGTTAGGCGGTGGAACGTATTTCACTGAAGAAGCCGTCGCCTAAACAGTCGCCGTCGCGACTCTTCCGCACGATATATTCTTAAAACCCAACTCGCTTTTCCTACATTTTCTTGTTTTTGTCCTCTTTGCAAGCTCACGGGTCACTGGTGAAAAGGTCTTGCGAGTTCGTCTAAACTGCCCACTCTATACCGGTCCGGTCCCCGAAAAACTGACATCTGTGCCGATGGAAGCAGCAGGGCGGCTGACCCGAATGGGACAACTCGACACAGTGTCCTGCTTGCCTACCCGTGGGGCTATAACCGATGCCTTGGTGTAGCCCTTGGCCGGCGAACTCTCTTGCTATCCCAAGTGAATTATGAATTTGTGCTGCCCTCAGGCTTATAGCTGAAATAAACGGCTGCTCCTATAATCAGCGCACCGCCTGCCACAGCTATCGTCCCAGAGACCTCATGAAGAACGACCATCCGCCAATTCGCTTGCAGTGCGGGTTAGTGCTGAGTGGCGAGCCCTTCCTGTACAGCTCGAATCGCAGGTAAGAGATCAAGTGCCAATCTTGCCTTATCGACACAACCGCTGGCGCCCAGTTCAAGCGCATGGCGCAACACCTGTCGAGGATCATGCTGAGTGATAATCAGGATCGCAGTCCGCGGGAATCTCTGTTTCAACACTCGCGTAGTCTCCAAGCCACTTCCGCCGGGCATACTTACATCGAGCAGAACTAAATCGGGATGCAGTTCACTCGTTCTTTCAATTGCTTCTTGCGCACTCGAGGCTTCCCCACAGAGTACCCAACCTTCCTGTTGAGCTAGGATTCCGGCTATGCCTCGACGAACAAACTGATTGTCATCGGCAAGTAGGATTCTCATCGGAAATTCAATAGCGCCAGTCTAGATAGCCTTCTGGAGGGATTCGGGCGAAGACTCATCTTGTGCAATGGCATTTTTCGGCACTGGAATCGTTACTGATATTCGAGTCCCGCTGCTATCAGAGTGTATTTTCATTTCGCCTTTGAATTGACGCAAGCGCTCTCGCATTCCTCGAATGCCTACACCCGAAACTCCCGTTTGGACCTGCGCCAGCCGCTCTGGCGGCATCCCCATCCCTTGATCGCGCACTTCAACTGTCACCTGATCGGCGTCACGGGTTATGCGGATGGACGCCGTCTTGCTGTCCGCATGCCGGTGGATATTCGTCAAGCACTCCTGGATCAACCGGAAAACCACAAGTTCCATGTCACCGGGCAATCTGCCGAAATCCTCCGACATATCAAACCTGATCTGCAGTCCGCTACGCTCTACGAGACCTTGCGTGTACCAGCTCAGTGCGGAGTACAAGCCGCTTTCGTCGAGCAACGGTGGATGCAACAAATAAGAGGTCGTACGGATGTCACGATGCAATTGTTGCACCATTTCTTGTATCGTCTCGGCCTCGCCTGCCACTTCAGGCGCAGCGCGTCCGGTCTTTTGAACGAATTGCGCCAGATTCATTCCTAAGATTGTGAGCGTCTGACCGGCACTGTCGTGTAGTTCCCGTGCGATGTGACGGCGTTCCTCATCTTGCGCTCGCAACAAACGCCACGAGAGTTCTCGGACCTGTTCTGTTTGTCTCAGTATTTCGTTGTTTCGCTCTTCCAACTCTCTTGTGCGGGCGCGTACCTCCCCCTCGAGACTCTCGGCCAAGGTGCGGTAGCGCTCCTCGCTGTCACGCAACGCGCGCTCGATGCGTTTAAGATGGCTAATGTCACGTGCCACATTCGACGCACCTATGACGCGACCTGCTGAATCTTTGACCGGGGAGATCGTCAGCGACACATCAAATGTAGAGCCGTCTTTGCGCATGCGAACCGTTTCAAAATGATCGATTCGCTCGCCTCGCCGTAACCGGCTCAAGATGTTGTTTTCCTCCGTCCGCCGATCAGACGGAACGATAATAGTGATGTGTTTACCAATCGCTTCCTTGTCCGTGTATCCAAATAACCTTTCCGCACTCTTGTTCCAGCTTCGGATCACTCCATCCAGATTTTTGCTCAAAATTGCATCATCGGAGGAGGAGACGATGGCAGCGAGATAACCGGTGGCCTCTTCCGCTTGCTTTCGTGCTGTAATATCCACGAGCATGTTGATGCCGCCAACAATTTTTCCCTGATCATCACGGAGCAGCGTCGGATATGGGGTGAACCACTTTTGCGTACCATCGGGCCGTTCGGCGATGGCTTCCGCTCCGTCGATCACCCGTCCCTCTTTCAATGCGATTGCCATCGGACACTCATCGTGCGGCATCGGCCGGCCATCTGGATAAAAAAGTTTCCAACTGACACACCATTGATCCGTTCCGAGCTCTGGCGTTCTGCCGGAAAATTCAACTGCCGCAGGGTTGAAGTGCGTAAGTCTTCCCTCTGCGTCGGTGGTGTAGATGGCGGCTGGCAGCGCATTAATCATTTCACGGAACTGACGCTCGCGTTTTTCGACCTCTTGGCGAGCCATCACCTTATCGGTCACCTCTACCGCGTGAACAAAAATGCCATCCACCACTCCCTCGCCGTTGCAAAGGGGTTCATAAACGAAGTCGAAGTAAGCTTCTTCGGGCTGACCTCTCTGAGCACGATTGAGTTGCGTCTTCATTTCCCGCCCGACGTAACGCTTTCCCGTGCGATAAACGTTATCCAACAGCCCGATAAATGGCTGGGTCTCAATCTCGGGCAAGCTCTCCCGCAGTGTCTTACCGACAAAATCGGCGGCGCTATTGCGGCCGGTCACGTGGATATAGTTTTCGTTGACAAAAACCCAGCGATGTTCCGGACCCGACAGCAGCCCTATGGCGGCGGGCGCCCTGGCAAGCAGATCCTGCAGCCTGTGACGGTCCAACTCTGCCTGCGTTCGCAGACTGGCAGCTTGCAGTGCCACTGCGGCCTGGTTCGCCGCTACCGATAGTAGTAAGGCCTGGGATTCGTTGGGGAACGCAGAATCTGCAGATCCAACAACGATGAAACCATCGTCCGCCGAAATGCCGATGGATTGCGTTGCCACCCTTAACGCGCTCGGCCATGCGGGGCCGATAATCGTGTCAACGTGCAGGCCAGCTGTGGCAGCTTGCCGCCACACTCGCCTGACCTCATCGCTGAATCCAGGATGCTGCGCACTCCGAACCGCCTCGATTTTGTTTGCTGAGTGAAGACACACGTATACAGCGTCAGCTCGTAAGGTATGCAGGACTACATCGGCTACACCTTCGGCGATCTGCCCTCGGTCGCGCCCTACCCACACGGCAGGCGTTGTGGCCAACGCCACCAGGTCGCGCAGCAGACGCCGGAGCTCCCGGATTTCCTTCTCATCTTTTCCCATCAACTTTATGCCGCTGTCGGTCGGGAACCGTATGCTCCACGTTCCCGTAGCTCCGCCAGAAACTCTGCCGGAGGCACGAAGAATGGGTTCTTCTGAAGTACGCCTCCAAGGATCACCATGGGGTGCGTCCTCAGAATATCCATCGCGATGCCGGCGCCAAACTTGGCGCAGTCATACGTTCATATAACCGGGTCATTGTACTTGGGCAAGATGAAATTCAGCCGCGTTTCGTATTCAACCAGATCATTGACGCCGGGAAAATCTTCTAGCGCCCAGTCCATATGGGCAACCAGCCGAGTGAGCGGATATCCCTCGTTGGGCCCCCCAGACAGAACTTCTTCGATCAGGGACAACATTCGGTCTTGATTAAAATGACCATCGCGCAAATAAGCGTCTTGCCAGCGTTTCACCACCAACTGTCCCCTCTGGCCCGCCCCTTCAGTATCGATTCCTGCCTCTCGCAAGCGGCGGTAATGGTCTTCCATGGTGCGCGGATCGACGATGTGAAACGCCTTCTCCCCACGTTCGATTCCTTCGCGAATAAACGGGAGGAGTACGCGGTACTCTTCATCCGAGGAATGAAAAAACGCACAAATATGACGGTCGTTTCCGAGTGTCGCGTTAGCAAAATGAATCGGCTGCTCGCTACTGCCCATCAGTTCTCTCCTATGGTGATCTGTGTGTGCAAGCGTGATTTTCCTCGCGCCACCTTATGGCAAACGAAGCTCGCGCGCTGAAAGCGCCGCCTATTTTTCCTCAGCCAACCTATGAATCATCGGAAGCAGGGACAGGCCCAACTCTGATTTCGACACGTAGCCATGGGCATTCACGTCCTGCGCCTGCCGCGCCGCCACCTTCGGATCATTTTGGCTAATCACGATCACTTCAACTTCCGGAATCTCTTGCCGGATGATTCGAGTCGCCGCGATTCCATCCATTCTCGGCATGGAAATGTCCATGAGTACCAGATCCGGTCGAATTGACCTGGACCTCCACCGCTTCCAATCCGTCGCAGGCTTCCCCAGAAATGGTCCACTCGGAGGAAGACAGCAGCGATCGCAGGCCGCTCCGAACGGCCTCGTGATCATCGAGAATAAGAATTCTAAGAGGGCTCACCGAAGTCTCCGACGCTCGCTCCACTCTCGCTTTGCGTGCGTACGGAGCTACTCGGGCGAGCCCTGATATTTTCACAGATGTCGGACTCATCCACCAATACAGGATTTTGCCCTGTTTCTCTACAGTAATTTCCCTATGGCAAAGGATCCATGTAGAAGGTAACGCGCGTCAATACTGATGATAGCGCACGCGAGAATGCGACCGGCGTTGTCCCACAAAAAACTGCTTGGCGTATGGCATGCAATCCGGAAGTAATGCCTCCGGATGGCAGATTGCTCCCGATAAACCTCCTTGTGTTGACTGATCGGGTCTGCGTAGTTTGCGGGGACCCCTCGGTGTTCGACAAGAACGTTCGAGTGCGGCAATTCTCTTCCAAAATTCGGGTCCGATTTGGGTCCGATACGCCGGGTCAAAGAACTCCTTAAAGGATCAAGAACGGGCTGTCAGTACAGTTGAAATCCAATAAGTTGCACGTCGTTGTTGCCCTGTCACGGCACGGCCAGATGGCACGGCAGGGAATGAGATGGTATCCGAGGGAACCGGACGGTATCGGAAGTCCCAATAATGATACGGGTCCAAATTTTCAAGATGCGGGGGCGTAGTTCAGCTGGTTAGAACGCCTGCCTGTCACGCAGGAGGCCGCGGGTTCGAGTCCCGTCGTCCCCGCCAGCCCATCAACGTGGCAGGATATTCGGTAACGTGGCTTTGAGCTATGCAGCTGTCGCCGGTGTTGTCGCCGGTACTGTATGTGGTGTTTTCGGTTCGACTTGTACCTTCTTTGAGGACAACGAAACCAGGACGCCTTTGACAATCACGTATAGCACCGGGATGAAGAAGAGGTTGAGGGTGGTGGAGAATAACATGCCTCCGACGATAGCGGTTCCGACTGAGTGGCGCCCTAGCTTGCCAGCGCCGGAGGCGAAGTATAGAGGAAGGACGCCGAGAATGAATGCCACCGACGTCATCAGGATCGGGCGCAGACGCAACTCGGCTGCCTCAATGGCTGCGTTGATGACAGAACGGCCTTGATCAATCAATTGTTCGGCAAATTCGACGATCAGGATCGAGTTTTTCGCCGAAAGTCCTATCAGCATCACCAGGCCAATTTGCACATAAACGTCATCCACCAACCCCCGCACTGAGACGAAGACCAGAGCCCCTAGGACCGCCATCGGAACTGCAAGCAGGATGATGAACGGCAGCGCAAAGCTCTCGTATTGGGCCGACAGCGTGAGATACACAACCAACAGTCCGAGGCCAAAAATAATGATGGCCTTGCCACCGCCTTCGACTTCCTCGAGAGCCAGCCCCGTCCAGCTAAAAGCCATGCCTTGCAGCATGTTCTGCTTAGCCAGCGCCTCCATCGACTTGATCCCTTGTGCAGAACTGTAGCCCGGTGCCGCGGCTCCGTCGATCTCCGCCGAACGGAACAAGTTGTGGTGGTTGATCACTTGGGGTCCGGAAGACTCGGTCAATGCGACAATGTTCCCGAGTGGCACCAGGCCGCTGGTGTCGGAGCGGACATAGTATTGCCGCAGATCTTGCGCGTTCATGCGGAACGGCTGATCCGCCTGCACGTAGACCCGGTACGAACGATTGTTGAAATCGAAATCATTCAAATATTCCGAGCCCATATAGACGCCGAGAGCCTGTGCCACCTGACTGATCGGCACTCCGATGGCCTTGGCTTTCTCACGATCAATCTTGACGACTTGCTGCGGATCGTTGGCGGTGAAGCTGGTGAAGAGTCCGCGCAGGTCGGTCCGCTGACGGCTGGCGCTAACAATCTTGTGCGAAACGGTATCGAGGTCCTGCAGAGTATTCCGTCCCAAGTCCTGCAGTTCAAACTGGAACCCACCAAAACTTCCCAGCCCTTGAATCGCGGGAGGTTCGAATGCAGCCACGATGGCTCCGGGAACCGCAAACAGTTTTGGCGCGATGCGCGCCACAATCTCGCTCGCGGCGTGGCCTTTGCCTTTGCGCTCGTCAATGGGCTTCAGAGGGGCGAAGATCAGCCCGTAGTTCGACGAACTGCCGCCGGTGAGTGAGAACCCAGGGACTGCGAATGTTCCGAACACATCGGGATCGGCCCGTAAAATCTGCTCCGCCTGTTTGGCGATGTTTGTGGTGTAAGAGAGTGAAGCTCCCTGTGGTGCTTGCACGACCACAATGAAGTAATTTTGATCCTCTTGAGGCACAAACCCCGTGGGAACATGAACGTACATGTAGCCGGTAAAAGCCAGCCCGAATAAGAACAACGCGACCATCGCGTAACGAAAGTTCAGCACGTTGCAAATGGCTTTGCCGTAGACGCCTGCTACTCCGTGAATAGCGTTGTCAATACCATGCACGGCTTTCGCGTATCCGCGGGAGAGCCATCCGATGTGGGTCCAACCGAGTGCAGAGAATTTTTGTTTTTCGTCCCTGAGCAGCAGGACCGCGAGAGCCGGCGAGAGTGTAAGTGCATTGAATAGCGAGATGGCGATCGAGAATGCGATGGTCAATGAGAATTGCCGGTAGAGAATTCCCGTTGTGCCCGGGAAGAAAGATACTGGCACAAACACCGAAATCAGTACCAACGAAGTTGCCACAACAGCGCTGGACACTTCCTTCATGGCGACGGACGTGGCTGTAGCGGAGTCGGTCTTGTCCTGGTTGATGTGCCGCTGCGCATTTTCGATAACGACGATGGCGTCATCGACCACCAGACCCGTCGCGAGAGTGATCCCAAAAAGTGTCAACGAATTGATGGAAAAATGAAAGGCGTTGACGAAAGCAAATGTGCCAACGAGCGAAACGGGAATGGTAACGGCGGGGATGATGGTCGCACGCCAGTCCAGCAGGAAGAGAAAAATGACGATAATAACAATGGCCACCGCTTCTACCAACGTAGTAATGACTTCTTTCACGGAGTCGCCCACTACGGTTGTGGTGTCGAAAGCCACGACGTACTTGATACCGGGAGGGAACGACCTCGAAAGCTCGACGAGCGCCGCCTTCGCCAATTTGTCGACCTGCAGAGCGTTGGCGTTCGAGAGTTGTTGCACGCCGACACCGACAGCTTCATGTCCGCTATACAGAAGATTTGTGTCGTAGCTTTCCGCGCCGATCTCAGCGCGCCCGACTTCTTTGAGTTGCACGATCCCATTGCGCGTGTTCTTGATGATGATGTTCTCGAATTCTTTTGGATCCGAGAGTCGTCCAACAACCCGCAACGTAACCTGAAACGCTTGTTTTGGATCCGCGGGGGGGCGGCCCAATTGTCCAGCAGGTATTTCGACGTTCTGCTCCTGTAGAGCAGTAACGATGTCGGCCGCGGTCAATTGTCGTGCCGCGAGCTTCGTTGGATCGAGCCAAATGCGCATAGCGTATTTGCGCTCACCGAAGATGACTACGTCGCCGACCCCAGGGATACGCTTCAGAGCGTCTTTAACGTAAACGTCCAGGTAATTGGAGATGTACTGGTTTGAAAGGCTGTTATCGGGCGAGTAGAATCCGGCGGCAAAAACGAAGTTGGGATTTGCCTTGGTGATGGTGACGCCGGTGTTCTTGATTTCCTGGGGCAGGCGGCCTTGTGCGGTCGCCACTCGGTTCTGCACGTCGACTGCGGCGATGTTCAGGTCATATCCGGTGCGGAACGTTACGTTAATGTTGCTGGTGCCGTCGTTCGAACTGGTTGAGGTGATATAGTGCATGCCCTCAACGCCGTTAATCTGCTGCTCCAACGGGATCGTAACCGCCGACTCTACCACTTGGGCATTCGCGCCGACGTAGTTGCTGGTGACTGTGACTTGCGGTGGCGCCAGGTCCGGATACAGCGAGATCGGTAGGCCAGGGATGGAGACCGCCCCCGCCAAGATGATCAGGAGGGCGCACACTGTGGCAAAGATTGGCCGCTTAATGAAGAAATCTACCAAGCCGTCACGTCCTTCTGTCCGCACCATTGCGCAGCGTCACTGGTCAACTCCGTGGGTCTCATCAACTGATTGGCTTTACGGGTGCACCGTCAATGAGGAACTGGGTTCCAGAGATGATGACCTTTTCACCGGGCTTCAAACCGTCCTTGACTGCATAGTCGTTACCAACCGTATCCCCAAGGTTGACCACGCGTTGCTTGGCAACCGTACCCTGGCCGCTCTGAGTGGCGACGTAGACAAACGCTTGTCCTCCGATTCGGGTCACCGCCAGCACCGGAACTGTGGGGGCAGGAGCCGTGCTCCATATGACGCGGGCCTTAACCAATTGAGCATTCCTGAATTTATCGAGCGGGCTATGAAGAGGCGCTTTCACCAGTATGCCTTGGAGGGCATTGTCCACCTGCTGCGAAACAAAATTGACCTCTGTGCTCTCAATTAATTCCCCACCGCTGGTGACAATCTGCACGGCAAGCCCCATGTGCATATCCGCAGCCCGTTCGGTTGGGATATAGACATATGCTTCCAGTTGGGTGTTCTCATCGACTGTGGTCAATAACGTTTGTGGCGAAACGTAGTCCCCTATATGCACCGGAATGTCGCCCACGATCCCAGCGAATGGCGCGGTCAGGTTGTAGTAACCAAGTTGGCGTCGTTGGGATGTGCTCGCGGCAGAGGAAGATTCCCAGTCGTTCTTGGAATTATCGAAAGCCTGCACCGCGAAATCGAGGTTCTGCTTGCTGGTCACGCCTTCCTTGAAGAGTTGCTGCTGCCTCCATACTTCCTGCTTGTTGTAATCGTAGGTGGCTTTCTTCTGTGCTTCAGTGCTACGTTGCTGGTCTACCGCAGCTTGTTGCTTCAGTGGATCAATCGTCATCAATGCTTGTCCGGCACGCACGTGATCGCCGGACTTCACCAGTATCCTCGTCAATGAACCGTCTACCTGCGGCTGGATACTCGCCGAACGACGAGACTTCACTGTTGCCACATATTCGTCCACTCGCGGCACATCTGTCAGAGTCACCGTCTGTGTGTTCACCGGAAGTGGCGGCGGAGCAGTCGTCTTGGCTTCGGTTTTGCCGCATCCAGAACTTGCAAAAATAGATAGGCACAGCGCTCCTACAGATACAGCAGCTGTAAGCTTTTCCGACTTGATCATCCTTGATTACCCCTTGGATGTACTGAAATTGAGCGCCGCGCGATACAAAGCGTCCGTTTTGAGACCGGAATCTACTGTGCTCATTATTCCAACGTTGGCTCCAGGCGTCACCCGCGCACTAAGGCTAACAAGAACGTTTGCGCAAGACTGTATCGAATGGACCAGTCGGCTCTCCTAGACATCCCGAAAGATTCCCGCTTGACTCTCGAACAAATGCCGATGGCCGCACCTTCGTTGGAGTTGCACGGGAGAGTGAGCGCGCATCGTATGACCACGCGTTTTCCACCGTGTTGAGACAGGTACATCCGTCGCAGCCTATTGTTGACCGATTCCTTGGACGTCAGTCCCGCAGCGTAAGGCAGGCACCGATGCGACTCTGTAACAAAGCGAACAGGCGTCCAACCAATCCCGGCTGTGTGCCACCGTTGCCCTTGTAGATTGGATTGCTCGATAAAGAACGTATTTGAGTTAGGGCATTACACAGGCTTCCTCATTCGTTCCTTTGAGCCGACTCGCGCCAGATAGTTATGCACATATAGCATCACGACCGAGCCTTCGCCGACCGCGGCGGCAACGCGTTTTGCAGATCCCGCTCTAACATCTCCGACGGCGAAGACACCCGCCTGTGACGTCTCAAGAAAAGGCGTGTGATCGGTGACGATGTAGCCTTCCGAATCCAATTGGATCCAGTCCTTCAGCCATTCTGTGTTGGGAACAGCCCCGATCATGACAAAGAGATTTCGAATGGGCTTGGCCCAGGAGCGCCCGTCCGCGCTTCGCCATTCCACTGTCTCAAGAAATTCGTGCCCCGTAAGTGCCGTTAAATCCGCTTCGAAGTAGATTCGAACTTTCGGTGAAGCCAGAAGGCGTTCAACGAGATAACTGGACATGGTGGAGTCGAGATTTGTCTGCCGAACCAGTAGGTGGACCAGAGAGCCGGTCCTGCTTAAGTAAAGTGCGGCCTGACCCGCTGAATTTCCCCCGCCGACAATGACGATGTCCTCGCCAGCGCAAAGCTGCGCCTCTACGATCGTGGCCGCATGGTGGATTCCGCGCCCGACAAACCGACCGTATTCCGGAATGTCGAGCGTGCGGTACGTTGCACCTGTCGCAAGAACAACGGCTTTCGCAAGGACTCTTGCCCCATCTCGAAGGGCCAGTTCAAAGAAGTCCTCTTCCGTTCTGGTGATCCGGTCGATGGGGCGAGGACTAACCAATCGGACGCCGAATATCAGCGCCTGTGCCGTCGCACGGGATGCCAGTTCCTGCCCCGAGAGACCAGTGGGGAACCCGAGATAATTCTCAATCCGTGAGCTGCTTCCAGCTTGCCCGCCCGGTACGAACGTATCGAACGCGATGGTGTCGAGTCCTTCGGAGGCACCATACACAGCCGCCGCGAGTCCTGCAGGTCCGGAGCCGACGAT
>Ga0209168_10002636_pt1 | contig 12856 bp, 11 predicted proteins | sample Coa_R1_FD_187156 | JGI IMG/M metagenome (GOLD analysis project Ga0209168, IMG submission 187156) | Surface soil microbial communities from Centralia Pennsylvania, which are recovering from an underground coalmine fire - Coalmine... | ecosystem: Environmental > Terrestrial > Soil > Unclassified ... | reverse complement strand
CTCGCCTCGTGCGGCTCGAATCCCTGTTGGGCGAGCAGCGTGCACGCGAGGTGGCGCGCGATTTCGTCGTCGTCGGCCACGAGAATGCGACGCGTCTCGGCGGATCTCGCGCCGGCGGCAGACCGCGGTGCGGCGCCGAGGACGCGCTCCGCTTCCTCGTGGGTCGTGTGGCCGGCCGCGATGCGCGCGGCGGCGTCGTCGTGCAGCGATCGCGACCCGACGGCCGCCATGTGGCGTTGCAAGGCGGACGGTGGTGCACCGTCGGCGATCAGCTCGCGGAGCGGCGGCTGCGCGGCGACGAGCTCGAACACGGGCACGCGGCCGCGCAGTCCGCTGCCACCGCAGCTGCTGCACGCCGCGCCGCTCTTGCCGCCGCAGTCCGCGCAGACGCGGCGCAGGAGCTGTTGCGCGACGATGCCGTGCAGCGCGGCCGCGATGCGCGTGCGGCCGAGTCCGAGCTCGCCTAACCGATCGACGGCGCCGAGTGCGCTCGAGGCCTGAAGTACGGCGACCACGAGGTGTCCCGTCGTCGCAGCCTGCACGGCGAGGTCCGCCGTTTCGCGGTCGCGCAGCTCGCCCACGAGAATGGCGGCGCCGTCGGCGGCCATCGCCTCGCGCGTGAGCGCGGCGACGGTGAGACCGGTGCGCATGTCGACCTGCATCTGCGACACGCCGGGCACGCAGCTTTCGATCGGATCTTCGATGCTCGTGACGGGCGTGCCGCGCGCGGCGATCTCGCGCGCCAGGGCGTACGCGGTGGTGGTGCGGCCCGAGGTCTGCGCGCCGCAGACGAGCACGAGACCGGCGCGGGCCGTGACGAGCTCGCGAAGCCGCGCCAGATCGTCAGGCATCGCGTCCAGGTCTTCGAGCGAACGCGCGTCGCCGGGCGTGGGAATGCGGACGGTCGCGCGCTCGCCGTCGCGTGTCGGGATGGTCGCGACGCGCAGTTCGAGTCCGGCAGCGGGACCAGCCGAGAGCTTGATCCGCCCTTCTTGCGGACGCGTGCGCACCGCGGTGGCAAGACGCGCCATCGCTTTCACGCGCGCCACGAGCCGCTCGAAGTCCGTCGCGTCGTACTCGGCGTAGGGCCTAACGACACCGTCGACGCGGAATCGCACGGTGCCGCCGGTCCTGGCGGGCTCGAGTTGCACGTCGCTCGCACCGGCGGCGATGGCGTCGGCGATCAACTTATCGGCGAGCTGCGCGACGCCGGCGGCGTCGAGCGGCAAGCCGCCGGGCGTGACCGGCTTTGTGCCGTTCACAGGCGTCGTTGAGGCAGGAGCGATCGCTTGGCCAGGCACGGCCAGGGCCGCGTGGAGCATCGCGGGGCTCGCGATCTCGAACAGCACGCGGCGGCCGGACGCGAACGCGATGGCCTGCTCCGCTTCGACGTTCGACGGATCGCTCGTCGCGACGACGATGTGCTTGTCGGTCTCGCGCAGCGGAATCACAGCCCAGCGGCGCGCGATGCGGTCGGGCACGAGGCGTCGCGCCGGCGGGTGCGCGTCGGCCAGATTCGCGACCTCGAGGCCCGCTGCCGCCGCGACGGCGCGTACGAGCTCATCCTCGCCCAACCCGCAATGCTGCTCGACGCCGGCCCACGCCATCGGCGTCGAGGCGTCGGCGGGAATATCGAGAGTCTCGGCGCGCGGCAGGGCCGCGCGTTGGGCGATCTGTGCCAACCAATGCATGTCGTGAGCGACTCGTCTAACGGAGGACATCCGGCATCGCGCGGCGCGAAGCAAACGGACGCAAGTGATTGCGACAGCCGCTGATGGTGCCCGCGGTCACCAGAGAGTATCGGACCGGTGCCGCTGCCCTTGAGGGCTAAGCGCCGACCCGGCAACGCTCTCCGAGCGGCGCGCCAGCGCACCGTGGACCGGGCTTTGGGCTAGCGGGGGCAGGCAGCCAGCTGGCTGGCTTCGGCGGCGAGGGCTCGTTGAGAGGGCGGGGAGCCGAGCAGCGCGTGCTCCATCTCGCTGTACACGCGCACGGCGTTCCGGCGCAGTCGCGAGTGTAGCGATACCGGACGGTCGCGATCGGCCTGGGGCAACTGATCGAGCGCCTGGCCCATCCGTATGCCTTGGGCCACCGCGCGGCGCATCGTGTCGCGCAGGGTGAGCACGTAACATCGCGTCGTGGCGACGAGACGTGCGGGATCCGAGGCGAGGCGGCCGTGTCCGGGCACAGCCACCCGCGGTTGGAGCGAATCGATGCGCGTCAGGGCGCCGAGCATGGCAGACGAACTGCCATCGACCATCATCGATACGCCGTCTTCGACCAGCACGTCGCCGGCGAACAGCACGCGCTCGGCGGGGAGCCAGACCATCAGGTCGCCCGCGGTATGCGCGGGTCCAGGCCGGATGATCTGGATTCGGCGACCGCCGACATTGAGGAGCGTGTCGTGCCGCACCGCGATGTCGGGCGAGTCGGCGTATGCGAACCCGCGCATCTGCTCGAGACCCATCACGCCGGTCCAGTCGCTGGCAAGGCGGTCATCGCCATCGATGTTCGCGAGCGTACGGCGATCGGGATGCGCAACGATCCGTGCGCCGGCGCGCTTGAAGACGATGGCGCCGAAGGTGTGGTCCGGGTGGTGATGTGTGAGCACGAGGTAGCGCACCGGCGCCTGCGTGACGGTGCGGATGGTGCGCATGAGCACGCGGCCTTCACCCGGGCTCGCGAGCGCGTCGATGACGACGACGCCGGCGGGTGTGACCACGAAGCCGGCGTTAGGCCGGCCTTCGACGCCGCGTCCCGTGTCGCCCGACACGGCGAAGACGCCCGGGGCCAGCTCGCGCAGCGGAAACGCCGGCAGGGTATCGGACCGGTCGCGCGGATACCGGCTCGCGATGGCCGCGCGCGTCGCCGAGTCGGCGGTGAGCGACCGCGGAAAGGCGCTCTGTTGGGCGGGGGTGGCGTGGGCCGCCAGCACCGCGAGCGCCGCGGCGGTCGTCGCGGCGCGCGCCATCAGCCGGCGAACGCGATGGCGGCCGTCTGGGTGTAGACGCGACCTTTGGTGTCCGTCCAGGCGATGTGCAGCGGTCCCTCGTGGGTGGCCCGCAGCGGGAAGGCGACGTACGGATCGCGGCTGATGCCCGACGTCCACCGGAATTGCGCGACGCGATGGCCGCCGTACGTGATCTCGACGGTCTTGATGAAGTACTCGGGGATGAGCGTGCCCGTCTCGTCGCGCGACATCCCGGTGTACATCGGGTGCGCGACGAGCGCGCGCACGTAGATCACCGCGTCTTTCTGGATCGCGGGCGGCAGCAGAATCCGCGCGTCACCCGTGAGCGGAGTCGCGGTGGATGTCATGTCACACGCAACCGTTGAGGGTGGTGTATACGAGCTTGTGCGCCCACCACAGGTCACCGGTGTTGGTCTCGACGATGGCCCGCACCTGCGAGCTGCGGCGCATCTTGATGCGCGTGTCGATCGAGGCCTTGCCTAACGCAGGCGTGAGCTCGAAGCCGGCGACGTAGATGTCGGGATTGTGGTCGACGAGGAGATGGATCGCCTTCACGTAATGGCCGGCGTCCATGGGCAGGTCGCTCTCGATGAAGATCGGGACCTCGCGGCTGTCGGGCGCGACCTCGGGAAGATCGAGGCTCACGTGACCATCGTTGATCTTCCGCGCGCCGAAGTGCTCACGCAGCACTTTCTTCGCGGCGTCGGGCATGTCGTCGCCGGGGCCGCGACCGGCGCCGCGCACCTCGCGGCCGCTCAGCGCGAGCGCGGCGACGGTGAGAAATGCAGCCCGCAAGAACGAGCGTCTGCCCGTCGATTCCCGATCGTCCATCGCTGCCTCCAGGCGGGCGCGCGCCGGCATCGCGCGCGGCCCGCATCGGAATAACTAACGCGCGGCGCCCGCACGGGCCAGGCGCGCGTGACACCGCCTCCGGCGCGCTCTACATTCATGGCATGTCCAAGACGCCGTTCGTGATCGCGGAGTACGTCCGGTGGGGCGACATCGATCTCGCGGGCATCATCTGTTACGGCGCGTACATCCGGTTTTACGAGCTCGCGGAAACGGAGATCTTCCGTGCGTGCGGCCTGCCGTTCCGCGAGATGTTCGAGCGCTACGACATCTGGCTGCCCCGGAAGATCATGCACACGGAGTTCTACCGGCCCGCGCATCTGGATGACCGGCTCGAGGTGGTGACGTATTTCAGCCGGGTCGGGGAATCGTCGCTCACCATCAACTTCGACGTGCTCGACGCGACCGGGGTGTCGCTGCACGCGGCCGCGTACCAGGTGCTCGTGTGCGTGTCGCGGCAGACGTTCGCCAAGGTGCCGCTCCCGGCCGGGGTGGCGCAGGCCCTGGAGCGCTATGTGATGGACAGCGAGACGGCGCGCACGCTCGGCAGAGGCGCGTTGCACGCGCAGCGTGCCCAACCGACTCGTTAGGCGCTCACCGCGCCGTCCCGGCCGGCTCGCGCGGGGGCGGTGCGACCTCGGCGACCGCGGTCGGCGGCGCGGCGCCATCCTTGGTTGCGTGCGCCTCGCGCGCCGGCTCCTCGAGCGCATCCTCGCGATAGGCGATCCAGCCGCCCGCGTCTTCAGCCACCAGCTCGACGTCGGTGCCTAACGGAACCGTCAGGTTAGGCACTTCGTGTCCAGCCGGGAAGTCCGCGAGCACGGGCACGTTGAGGTCGGACACGAGGTCGAGCAAGAAGTCCTCGAACTCGTCTTCCTCGGACCGGTCGATCGACAGCTGGCCGAACACGATGCCCTTGACGGCGCGCAGCAGCCCCGCGGCGCGGAGGTGCACCAGGCGCTCGTCGAGCACGCTCATGGGATCGCGCGTCTCCTCGAGGAAGAGAATCGCGTCGCGCGTGTCCACCTCGTACGGCGTGCCGATCGTCTGCTGGACTAACGACAGGTTGCCGCCGATGAGGCGGCCGGTCGCGCGGCCCGGCCGCAGCACGCGCGACATGCCCTTGCCGATTTTCGTCGGCGGCTTCGGGACCATGAGCGCATTGAGCAGCGATGCCATCGTGGGGTCGCGCGCACTCGGAATGAGATCGTCCACCGTGGGCCCATGGAACACGCGCAATCCGGCGCGACGCATGAGCCACAAGTGCAGCGCCGTGATGTCCGAGTACCCGACGAACGGCTTCGGATTGCGGCGAAAGATTTCGGGCTCGAGATACGGCAGCATGCGCACCGCGCCGTAACCGCCCGTGCCGCCGATCACCGCTTTCACTTTCGGATCGAGCCACACGCCCATGAAATTCTCGGCGCGTCGCTCATCCTCGGCGCGCTTGAAGCGGCGTCCCTTCGAGATTTCGGGATCGAGCACGACGTTGAAACCGACGTGCTCCAACGCCTTCACGCCGCGCACGAGCCACCCCGGGCGGGGTGCATACGAGGGAGCCACGACGCCGATCGCGTCGCCCTTGACGAGCGCCGGCGGCTTGATGAGTGGTGCGGGTTTGTCGCCGCCGTCAGAAATCATGGGGTGACCGTTGAGCGGAACATGGCCTGAGGCGACGGAGCGGCATCTCCTCAATGCTACACCGTTGGCGGGAAGCGTCGCCAGCCGATTTGCCCCTTGCATCGCGCCGTGCAAAGACACATGACCGGTCTGCCGAATCGGGTGAAATGTTCAGCGATTCGGACGGCTCGTGCGTCGTTAGCTTGTCTGCGTTCCTTAGCCCGCTTCGACCGGCCGCTGGTCGAAATGAGCGCTTTCCACTTCGCTGGCGGTACATCCTGTGACGAATCGATCGCTCATTCCCGCCCTGGCTCTGGCGGCCGCGTCCGCGGCTGCTTGCGCCCACAAGCCAACTCAGCAGGCGCCGGAGCCCGTGCGGCAGCCGGCCACGTCGATGGTTGCGGAGCAGCGCCCCGAGCGCGGCTCGGTATGCGGTGGTGCGGGAGGCGGTGGCGGCGGTGGAGCACCTGCTGGCGTGCCGGGACCCGGGGCAGCAGCGGCTGCGGCCGGAGACACCGGCGCTGCGCGACTGGTCGCGAGCGGTCCGGGACGTCCACGTCCATACGATCGCGTGATCACGCGCGCGGCGAAAACATACCGCGGCATGTTCATCGTGCACGTGCAATGCGACCACCTCTACTTCGAGATCCCAGAGAAGGAGCTCGGTCGCGACATGCTGCTGGTGGGGCGCTACGATCGCGCAGCGGCCGCGGATCCGGAACTGCCCGGCGGTCAGTTTGGCGAATACGGCGGCGATGAATTCGGCGAGCGCACCCTCGTGTGGCAGCGCAGCGGTGATCGCATCATTCTTCGTTCACCCACGTTCTCGATCACGGCGGACACATCGTTGTCGGTGTATCGGGCGGTGGAGGCGGCCAATTACGCGCCGATCGTCGCGATCTTCAACGTCGAGGCGTACGGTCGCGACAGCGCAGCTGTCATTGACGTCACGCGGCTGTATACGACGCAGGTTCCGGAGTTCGCGGCCATCCGTGGACGCATCGACGAGCGCCGCTCGTACATCGAGAGCGCGTCGGCGTTCCCGGACAATGTCGAAATCCAGGCGGCGCAGACCGGCACGCCGACACCCGTCGGTATCGGTCGTGGCGGCGCACCGTCGCCGATTCCGCAAGCGCAAGGCGAGACGCCGGCCATCAGCGTGTTGGCGCACTGGAGCCTCGTGCGCCTGCCCGATCATCCGATGATGCCGCGGCGGTTCGACGAGCGCGTGGGCTTCTTCTCGATCCAGCAGGTCGACTTCGGTCTCGAGCAACGCGCGGCGCGGCGGCAGTACATCACGCGCTATCGTCTGGAATGCTCGGACAAGCGCGAGGGCAACCTGTGCATTCCGAAAAAGCAGATCGTGTACTACGTGGATCCGGGGACGCCCGAGCAGTGGAAGCCGTGGATCCGGAAAGCAATCACGGATTGGCAGGTCGCGTTCGAGGCGGCGGGTTTCAAGGATGCGATCATCGCCGAGGATCCGCCGGCGAACGATTCGACGTGGTCGCCGGAAGACATCAGACATACGATGATCCGATGGCTGCCGTCGACGACCGAAAACGCCGTCGGACCGCACGTGAGCGACCCACGCACGGGCGAGATCCTCAACGGCTCGGTGCGCATCTTCCAGAACGTGCTCAACCTGCAGCGCGACTGGTATTTCACGCAGGCCGCCCAGCTCGATCCGCGCGCCCGCTCGTTCCCGATCCCCGACTCGCTCATGGGACGGCTGCTCGAGTTCGTCGTCGCCCACGAGATCGGCCACACGTTAGGCCTGCGGCACGACCAGTTAGGCAGCTCGACGTATCCGGCCGACAGCGTGCGCAGCGCGACCTGGGTCCACAAGATGGGCCACAGCCCGAGCATCATGGACTACTCGCGGTTCAATTACGTCGCCCAACCGGAAGACAACATCGCGCTCGACGACATCGTCCCGCGCATCGGACCCTACGACAAATACGCGATCATGTGGGGCTACACGCCCATCCCCGATGCGAAGACGCCGGATGAGGAGCGCCCAACGCTGGACAAATGGGCCATGGAGCAGGACACGGTGCCGTGGTACCGCTTCTCGGAGAACAACGACTTCGGCGACTACGGCACCCTCACCGAAGCGGTCGGCGACGCCGATCCGGTGTGGGCGACGACGTACGGCTTCAAGAACATCGCGCGCGTGGCGGGTTACATCGCCGGCGCCACGACCAAGCCGGGCGAGGACAACAGCGACATGCGCGAGATCTACGATCGCACGGTCGGCCAGTGGGCTACCGAAGCGACGCACGTCGTGACGGTCATCGCGGGCGGTGAAGTGCAGTACAAGTCGGGCAGCCAGCCGGGGCCGGTGTACACGCCGATCTCGCGCGCCCGTCAGGTCGCGGCGATGAAATTCCTGAACGACGACGTGTTCCACACCCCGTCGTACCTCATTCGCCCCGAGCTCAGCCGGCGCATCGAGGCGGAAGGCGTCATCAACCGGATCGTGGCGGCGCAATCGCGCGTGCTCGCCTCGGTGTTGAATGACAACCGCATGAACCGGCTGATCGAAGAAGAGGCGATGGCCAAAGACCGCTCTACGGTCTATCCGCTCGACAACATGCTCGACGATCTACAGCACGGCATCTGGACGGAGCTCTCGTCCGCGCGGGTGTCGATCGATGCCTATCGCCGGTCGCTGCAGATGGTCTACCTGACGCAGGTGGACGACAAACTGAATCCGCCGGACGAGTCGTCGCGGCCCGCTGGACCGCCGCGCAATCCGTTCGGCCGCCGCAACATTCCGCTCTCGGAAGACGCCAAGTCCGAGCTGCGCGGCGAGCTCGTGTCGCTGCGGCAGCAGATCCGTCAGGCGATCCCGAAAGCAGCCGATCGCGAAACCCGCTTCCACCTCGAGGCGGCGGACCACCGCATCGGCGACATTCTCGAGCCGAAGAAGTAGATGCGGGAGCCGCGGGGCGGGCGCTAGATTTCACTCGATGCCAGACCCCGCGGACGCCACCTATTTCCGAAAAGGCTTCGGCCTCAAGGCCGAGGTCGCGGCCACGCTCGACTCCGACTATTCGGGTCGGCTCGTCGATCTCTTGCGCGAGCGCGGGTTCGTGCTCACCTCGGGAGATACGACGGTGCACCTCGCGCGCGAATTCGGATTCTGCTACGGCGTCGAGCGCGCGGTCGAGTACGCCTATCAAACGCGCGCCAAGTTTCCCGGCCACCGCGTCGTGCTGGTGGGCGAGATCATCCACAATCCGCACGTGAACGCGAAACTGCGCGCGATGGGTGTCGACATTCTGCTCCCTGAACCGGGCGGGGCGGGCTTCGACTATTCGCGCGTCACACCCGACGACGTAGTGATCATTCCGGCCTTCGGCGTCACGATGCGAGACTTCGCGACGCTGCGCGACATCGGGTGCGTGGTGGTGGACACCACGTGCGGCTCGGTGCTCAACGTATGGAAGCGCGTCGAGACGTATGCGCGCGACGGCTTCACAGCGGTGATCCACGGCAAGCACTACCACGAGGAAACGCGCGCCACGGCGTCGCAGGTTCGCCGTCACGAGGGCGGCGCGTTCCTCATCGTGCGCGACATGGCCGAAGCGCGGCTGGTCTGCGACTACATCGAAGGACGCGGGGCTCGCGAGGCATTTCTGGCGCGTTTCGCGCACGCGGCGTCTCCCGGCTTCGACCCCGACGTGCACCTGGCGCGCATCGGTGTGGCCAATCAGACCACGATGCTGGCCGGCGATTCGCTCGCCATCGCCGCTGCGTTAGGCGACGCCATGGAACGCGCGCACGGGGCCGCGTACCGCGCCGCCAATTTCCGCTCGTTCGACACGATCTGCAGCGCGACGCAGGATCGGCAGGACGCGGTGGCCGCGCTGCTCGAGCAGCCGCTGGACGCCATGGTCGTGGTGGGCGGCTACAACTCGAGCAACACGCTCTCGCTCGCGGCGATGTGCGCGCCGCGCGTACGCACCTACCACGTGGAAGACGCCACCTGCCTCGACGCCGCGTCGGGGACCATCCGGCATCGCCCGATCGGATCGCCGGCCGACGTGGAAACGGCCGATTGGCTCGCCATGGCGGGCCCGGTGCGCGTGGGCATCACGGCGGGCGCGAGCACGCCGAACAACAAGATCGGCGACGCGGTGGCGCGCATCTTCGCCACGCGCGGCGTCGATCCGCGCGGCGTCGCATGACCACCGTCGCGCCGCCGCCCGTCGATTTCGGCTCCGCGGAGCTGCGGGCCGGCGCCACGCGCGTGGTGGTCGTGCCTGCGTTAGGCGGCAAGATCGTGGGGCTCGAAATCGGCGGCCGCGAGTGGCTGTGGCGGAGCCGCGCGCGCGCCGAGCGCCCGGCCGACGGCGCGTCGTACGCCGCGGTCGGCGATACCGGCGGGATCGATGAGTGTTTCCCCACGGTAGCGCCGTGCGTGCTGCCGTCGAACGCGGCGCGCTATGGCGGCCTCGCGCTGCCCGATCACGGCGAGCTGTGGTCGCAGCCGAGTACCTTCGCACTGGAGACCGGGGAGGACGCCATGTCGGCGTCGTGCGCGTGGCAGGGGCGGCGCATGGCGTATCGCTTCGTGCGCGGCATGACGGTGCGGGCATCGGGACAGGTGGAGATGCGCTACGCCGTGACCAACGACGGCCGGGTGCCGCTGCCGTTCGTGTGGTCGGCCCGCGCCGTGTTTCCGTTAGGCAAGGACACGCGCGTGACCCTCGCGGACGGGACGCGCGCGCGGGTGTGGTCGGCGCGCGGCATCGACATCGGCGGCCCGGGCGCGGAGATGCGCTGGCCGCGCGTGGTGGCCAAGGACAAGATGCTCGATCTGTCGCTGCCGGGCGCCATCGGCCGGGCCTATGCGTACACCGTGTACGTCGACGGCGCGCGCGCGACGCTCGAACACGATGGGGCGCGCCTCGAGGTCGCCATCGACGGCGCGCCGCACGCGTGCATGAGCGTGTCGGTCGACAAGCCCGCATGGTCTCCGTTTCGCCGCGCCGCGCACCGTGTGGCCCTCGCGCCCTCGATCGGCGCGCCGGCATCGCTGTCGGAGGCGATGGGCCCGTGGCACGCCGCGGCGTCCGTGGAGCCCGGCGCGACGCTCGAGTGGACGGTGACCTGGCGCGCGGCTGCCTAACGGACAATGGCGAACCCGGCCGACCTCCGCGAGATCTTCGACCAGCTCGCCGAGCTCAAACGGCACGAGCGGCGGGTCGCCATGGCGACGCTCGTCGCCACCAAAGGCACGACGCCGAAGAAAGAAGGCGCCAAGATGTGGGTGGGCGAGGACGGCCGCATCCGGGGGTCGGTCACCATCGGCGGCTGCGTGGACGCGCAGGTGGTAGCCGAGTCGGATGCCGTGCTGCGGTCGGCGCGGTCCACGCTGTTGTCGCTCTCGTTAGGCGATGAGGAGGCCTGGGACCTGGGCCTCACCTGCGGCGGCACGGTGGATGTGCTGGTCGAGCCGGTGCAGCTGGACAGCGACGCCGATCCGGTGGTCCGCGCCTACGACGTGATTCGCGCCGAGACGCAGGCCGGCCGTCGCGCGGTCGCCGTGGTTCCGTTAGGCGACGACGGCGCCACACCGCCGCGCCGGCTCGTCGTGCGCGAAGACGGCAGCGCGGCGGGCACGCTCGGCGACACGGCGCTCGATGCGGCGGCGACCGCCCAGGCGCTCGACGCGATCGCGCAGGCGACGTCGCGCACCGCCGAGGTCTCAGCCCACGGCCGGCGGCCCACGCTCTTCTTCGAGCTGCACGGTCCCGCCACCACACTCGTGTTGTTCGGCGGCGGACAGGTCGCGATGCCACTCGTCGCGTTCGCGAAAGAACTCGGATGGCGCGTGATCGTCGCCGACGCGCGCGAACGCTACGCCACGCGCGACCGCTTCCCGACCGCCGACGAGATCCGTATCGGCGCCTTGGGCGAGATCGCCGGGCAGCTCCGCTACGACGCGTCCACGATCGTGATCATCGTGGCGCACGACTACAAGTTCGAGCTCCCGGTCCTGCGCGCGCTGCTCGCGCAGGCGCCCGCGTACATCGGGTTGTTAGGCAACCGGCGCCGGGGCCGCGCGCTGCTCGAGTTTCTGGCCGCCGAGGGCTTCGATGCCGCGTCCCTCGACCGCATACACGTGCCGGTCGGCCTCGACATCGGGGCGCGCACCGCAGCCGAGATCGCCCTCGCCGCGCTGGCCGAAGCCGTCGCCGTCCGCAACGGGCGGCACGGCGCCGCGCTGCGCGATGCGCCGGGGGGCGGCCACGTGCCTAACGGATGATCGCGGCCGTCGTCCTGGCCGCCGGCGCGTCGCGCCGCTTCGCCGACGGCCGCGGGGTGCAGAAACTCGTCGCGCCTGCCGCCGGGAAACCCGTCGTCCGCTGGACGGTCGAGCGGCTGCTCGCGGCTCACATTGACGAGGTCGTGGTAGTCACCGGGCACGAGCGCGAGGCCGTCCGCGCGGCGCTCGCGAATCTCCGCGTACGCATCGTCGACAATCCCCACTTCTCGCGCGGACTCGGCGCGTCGCTCGAGACCGGCATCGCTGCGCTGCCCGCCGCCGTCACCGGCGCGATCATCGCGTTGGGCGACCAGCCGACCGTATCGACAGCCGTGATCGACAAGCTGGTCGACGCCTGGCACGAGCGGCGCATGCCGATCGTCGCGCCGCTCTACCGTGGCGTGCGCGGCAATCCGGTGCTCTTCGCCGCGTCGCTCTTCCCGGAGCTGCGCGCCGTCGGCGGCGACCACGGTGCCCGCGACCTCATCGCCCGCTCACCCGATCGCGTCACACTCGTCGACGTCGACGCCGACATGCCGCTCGACGTGGACGACCGCGCTTCGCTCGACGCGGTTGTCCGGTTTCTCGGCGCATCTGCATGAGCAACGCGACCCGCGGCGTGAAACATTCGCCAAGCGCGCGCGTAGAGACAGATGTCTCGAACACGCGCGCGGAGCGCGGAATCATGATGGGCGTTCTGAAGGTGTTGTTCGGCACGATCGTCGGGCTCGCGCTGCTCGTGCCGGCCGCAATCATTCTCGGTGTCTTCGGTCTGCCGGCTGTCGTCATTCTGGCCGTGCTCGCCGTACCGGTGCTCGTTGTCCTGGCCGTGCTCGGTTTGCCGATTTTGCTGGTGCTCATCGCGGCCGCAGCCGTGCTGGGCGTCGTCTTCGCCGTGCTCGTCGCGGTGCTGTCGGTTGGCGCGCTGATGTTCAAGCTGCTGCTCTTGGCGTTGCCCGTGTTGGCGCTGGTGTGGCTGATCAAGCACGTCGCGGGTCGGGAGCGCCGCGAGGTCGCGTAGGGTATTCGCCTAACGATCAGCTCGAACGGAACCGCAGCACCAGCTCTCCCATTTCCACCGTGTCGCCATCTTGCAGCCAGCGCACGCCTTCCGGCGCGTGCAACACCTGGCCGTT
>Ga0209168_10002635_pt1 | contig 12857 bp, 10 predicted proteins | sample Coa_R1_FD_187156 | JGI IMG/M metagenome (GOLD analysis project Ga0209168, IMG submission 187156) | Surface soil microbial communities from Centralia Pennsylvania, which are recovering from an underground coalmine fire - Coalmine... | ecosystem: Environmental > Terrestrial > Soil > Unclassified ... | reverse complement strand
TCGTTCTGGAGAGCTTGCCAGTCCGGAGATGCGGCATTAGCAGCAGACTGCGCGCGTGCCAGCGGAGCCAGCGGAAGCAGCGCGATAGAGACAAGAATGGAGCAGAGAAAAATCAGACGCTGCACGAAACCCTCCTGAAGGAACGCACCGCGCTAGGCCGGCACCGAGGCCTTTGCCTCGGCGTTGCTTCCCACATGGTGGCGCGTAAGGTTTTCGACCATGGAGCGGAAGATGACGAGGCCGTCGGCGGAACCGAGGGAGGCTTCGACGGCGCGCTCCGGATGCGGCATCATGCCCATCACATTGCGCTCGCGATTGCAGATGCCAGCGATTGCAGCAAGCGAGCCATTCGGATTGGCGGAGTCTTCGACATGGCCTTCGGGCGTAGTGTAACGAAAAACGATCTGGCAATTCCGTTCGAGTTCGGCGAGCGTTGCCGCATCGCAAAAATAATTTCCTTCCATGTGGGCGATGGGGACTTTCAAAACCTGACCTGCTTGCGCGGCGCAGGTGAACGGCGTGTCCGTGTTTTCGACGCGGATATTCACGTGGCGGCAGATGAAACGCAGATCGCGATTGCGCAGCATCGCGCCGGGGAGCAGGCCCGCTTCAAGAAGAATCTGAAACCCGTTGCAAATGCCGAGCACGAGGCCGCCGCGGCGGGCAAAGCGTTCGACAGCGCGCATGACGGGCGAAAAGCGCGCAATGGCGCCGGTGCGGAGATAGTCGCCGAAAGCAAAACCGCCGGGAAGAATGATGACGTCGCAGCCGGGAATTTGTTCGGAGCGATGCCAGAGGAACTCGACGTGCTCACCAAGGACAGCGCCGACGGCGTGATATGCGTCATCGTCGCAATTCGAACCGGGAAACACTACGACACCGAATTTCATTGCGCGGAATCTCCCCAAGAAGATTCTAACACATCAGCGAGACTGTCCTGAGCGACGAAATTCCGAGGATGGGTGGGAACCGGGACTATCGGCGGTGAGATTTCTTTGGCGCGGAGGATTTGCGACGTGGGCGCTGAACAGGCTTTTTTACGGAATCGCGATGCGGCTCAGAGGTTTTCGCCGCGGTGGATTTTGATTCCGACGATTTGGCGCGCCGTGCGGCAGCCCAGCCGGGCTTGTTAACTTGGCGGCCGCGCGCAATGGCAAGGGCGTCGGCAGGAATGTCTTCCGTGACAGTGGAACCGGCGGCGATATAGGCGCCGTCGCCGACCGTGATGGGCGCGACGAGCGCGGAGTCGCTGCCCACGAACACACGTTCGCCGATGCGCGTGGGATTTTTTCTCGCGCCGTCGAAATTGCAGGTGATCGTTCCCGCACCGATGTTTGAGTCGCGGCCAATGGTGGCGTCGCCGAGATAGGTGAGATGCATGGCTTTCACGCCTTCGCCGAGGACGCTTTTCTTGACTTCGACGAAATTGCCGACGCGCGCGCCCGAACGCAATTCGGTGCCTTCGCGAAGATGCGCGAACGGGCCGACGATAGCACCGGAAGCGAGAAGGCTAGACGTGATGACGGAATGCTGGCGAACAAGGACGTTGTCGGCGATGGTGGCGTTCGTGAGAATGCTGCCCGTTTGAATTGTGCAGCGCGAGCCGATGCGAGTCGCACCGAGCAATTGAACGCCGGGCTCGATCACTGTGTCGTGCGCGATCTCGACGTCGGGATCAATCAAGACTGCCTCGGGCAGATAAATCGTGACGCCCGCGTCCATCAGCGCCGCTGCTTTGCGCGCGCGAAAGGCGCGATCGATTTCCGCAAGCTCGGCGCGCGTGTTGCAGCCGAAGGTTTCCCTCGCGTCGGCGGCCTCGACAGCGAGAACGCGTTCGCCCTTTTGATCGAGCATCGCAATCGTGTCGGTGAGATAAAGCTCGCGATGCGCATTGTCAGGACGCAGCTCGGCGAGACACGGCCAAAGTTTCTCGAGTGAGAAGCAATAAATGCTGGAATTGACTTCGCGAATTTCGCGTTCGGCGGCGCTGGCGGATTTATCTTCGACGATTGCGGCCACGCTGCCGTCTGGCTTCCTGACGATGCGACCGTAGCCCGCGGGATTGTCGAGCCGCGCGGTGAGAATTGTGGCGGCAGCGCGGCCGGAGAGATGCGCGTCGAGAAGCGCTTGCAATGTTTCCGTGCGAATCAGTGGAGCGTCGCCGGGAAGAACAATGGCGAGGCGTGCATTCTCGGCGATTGCCGCGCGTGCAATGAGCATCGCGTGGCCAGTGCCGTTTTGCGGACGTTGCAAGACGGTGGAAGCGCCCAGCGGCGCGACGGCGTTGCGCACGTCTTCCGCCTGGTGCCCCACGACTACGAGAATATTCTTTGCGAGCGGCTGACAGGCGCGCACGACGTGCTCGACAAGCGGGCGCCCGCCGACGCGATGCAGCACCTTGGCGACGTCGGATTTCAGGCGCGTCCCTTTACCCGCAGCGAGGATGACGATAGCGAGATCGTTTGCGGCCATGAGCTTGTTATTGTCTCTTTACCGCTGCGGTTTGGCAATCAGACGTGTCCCCGCATTTTCCAACCTGAAAATGCGGTTGCACGCAGAAAGTTCAGTCGGCGTGGACGGGGGAGGCGTCTTCGATGGCGTGCGCAGCGGAGCCTGATGCGGGAACACCGGTGGTTTCGATCCAGTGGGAAGGTTCGGCGAGGAGTTTGGAGACGAGACGCGTGTGCAGAGCGTGGCCCGCTTTGTGGGCGACGACGAGCGCCTGAAGCGGCAGTCCGATGAGTGCGAGGTCGCCGATCAGGTCGAGCGCTTTGTGGCGGCTGAATTCATTTGGGAAGCGCAGGCTTCCTTCGAGAAGCCCATCGGGCGTGAGGACGATGGCATTTTCGAGCGAGCCTCCGCGAATCAGGCCCATGGCGCGCAGACGGTCGATATCTTCGGTGAACGTAAAGGTGCGCGCGGAGGCAAGCTCGCGAGAGAAAGTGTCGCGCGTAACGACGATTTCCGTTTCCTGCTGGCCAATCATCGGATGCGGAAAATCGATGTAGCAGCGCACGCGAAATTCGTCCGCGGGATAAATGCCGATGCGGCGGTCGCCTTCGGAGATTTCGAGGGGCTTCACGACTTTCAGGTAGCGACGTTGGCGACGGAGTTGGCGAATGCCCGCGCGATCGAGAAGGTCCATGAAAGGCTGCGCCGAGCCGTCGAGAATGGGCAGCTCAAGCGCGTCGATTTCCACGTAGACGTTGTCGATGCCGCAAGAATAGAGCGCGGCGAGCAGATGCTCGGTGGTAGAGAGCAGCACGCCGTTTTTCATCAAGCTGGTGGCGTAACTGACGCGCGCGACGTTGCGACCGTGGGCCTCAATTTCAAAATTATCGAGATCAACGCGACGAAAGACTACGCCTGTGTCTGGCGGCGCAGGAATGAGGCGAATATGCGAACGAACGGCGGTGTGAAGGCCGACGCCTTCGGTTTCGACGGGACGCAGGATTGAGAGCTGGTAGCTCAAGCTATTATCACTAGCACCTTGCATGCCTAACGCTTTGGTAGTTATCCTAGCATTATCAATGATTTGAGATGGTGCTGGACGCTCAAAATGGATATGGTGTTGTAAACGTACAACAGCCCTATTCAACTGGTGTCGCGCGCTGGGTACGAACTGCAGTGGCACATCAAGGAATTTGCACGATAGTTAAGCGGCGAAGCTGACCGCGCAACTTGTGCGGTGCGTTGATGGCAGGTAGAATGGCGGTTCGGACAATTCTGGTGCAGACACCGTTTCCCATCCTAACGAACCCTCCTGCTGCGGCGCCGCCTGATCCTGCGGCGCACCCCCGACCGTCATGGCTGCGCGTTAAATTTTTCGGCGGGCCGAATTACCAGGAACTGAAGCGCATCATGCGCACGCTCGATCTGCACACCGTGTGCGAGAGCGCGCGCTGTCCGAACATGGGCGAGTGCTGGGACCATCGCACGGCGACGTTTATGATTTTGGGCAACATTTGCACGCGCGCGTGCGGATTTTGCGCCGTGCCTTCGGGCAAACCGCTGGGCGCGCCGGATCAGGATGAGCCGGAACGCGTCGCGGAGGCGGCGGCGAAAATGGGGCTGCGCTACGCGGTGGTCACGTCGGTGAACCGCGACGATCAAACCGATGGCGGCGCGGAGATTTTCGCGCGGACGATTCGCCAGATTCGCGAACGCGTGCCGGGCTGCAAAGTCGAAGTGCTGATTCCGGATTTTCGCGGAAACTGGGATGCATTGGGAATGGTGATTGCGGCGCGACCGGAAGTGCTGAATCACAACATGGAAACTGTGCCGCGGCTTTACCGGCGCGTGCGCAAAGGCGCGATGTACGAGAGGTCGCTCGAATTATTGCGGCGCGCGAAAGAAGTGGCGCGCGAGATGCCGACGAAAACCGGGATGATGCTTGGTCTCGGCGAAGAGCGCGAAGAAGTGCTTGGAGCGATGCGGGATATTGTTGCACAGGGCGTGGATATTCTTACCCTGGGACAATATTTGCAGCCGACGCGCGAGCATTTGCCGGTGGTGCGCTTCGTGCATCCGGATGAATTCGCTGAGTACAAGCGTCTGGGCAAAGAAATGGGATTCAAGCACGTGGAAGCCGGGCCGCTCGTACGATCCTCGTATCACGCCTTCGAACAAGAAGAAGCTGCCCGCTGCTAGATATATCCAACTAAATTTGTTTTGAAGTTTCGTCTCACGCGCGCCGCACGCCTGGGCTGACTTCGCGCGAAGTCGATTATTCCATGATGCGGGGGTCGCGGGAGCGGGGGATCCAGCGGACGAGCCATGCGGCGGTGACGTACATGACGAAGCATTCGAGGGCGAAGGGGACAAAGCCAAGATAGCCGGGCGCGGGCATCTCAAAGATTTTGTAGTGCTGCAGAATCGGGAAAATATAGTGCCACTTCGCCGCGGCCCAGTAATTCCAGAATTCCCACAGCCAGCCACAAACCCATCCGGAAACGAGCAGCGAATAAAAACGGCTCCAGCGGCCATAGGAAAAATCGCCCAGGAGCGATGGCAAGCCAAGCCGGTAATTTAGAGGATCGAGCGCGAGGTAAAATCCCAGCCACACGAACGCGAAGAGATACGAGGCAATGTGACGCGGCAGAAAAAGGGGCAGGCCGAGGCACAAAATTCCCGCGCCCATCATGTTGCGGCAAAGAGCGGGAGAAATTTCGACAGGCTCGCGGCGTTTGAACCAACCGAAGGACTCAATGAGCTCCGCCGTCTCAAGAATCGCGGGCGTGATGGTGGCGAACGACCAGCAATAGCCAAGGAGTCCCCAGATGAGTTCCCTGGGCACGCCGGTGTAATCCCAACTTTGCAGCCTCAGGTTGTAGGCCTCAAAAATCAGCCACAGAGGAATCGAAAGCAGGGCCATCTGAAACAAATCGCGGGGCGAATTGCGCAAGCGCGAACGTCCCGTCATGGCCAGAACGGCGGAGTCAACGATCAGAAGGTATGCCGTCCACGCGATCGGAGTGAAATACGTGGCGACGGGCTCGATGCCGCGGAACATCAGCCATTCCGCGCCCGCGAGCGCGGCAATCGCGAACCATCCGGCGCGCGGGAAAGTGTGTTTCCGGCCGCGCAGAAACTCGAGAACGCAGATCGTGACCGTTGCCGCGGTAATGATGACGCCGAGCTTCACCATGCCGCCCGAAGTGTAACGCAATTGCGCGAACTTTATGGTGGGTCAATTCTGGTTCTTTGTTATTCTTTGGCGACGTTTCGCGCAGCACTTTTTAGCGATACGGCCGATGCATTTGGGCAATGCATTCAATGCAAATCACGCAGGCGGGAAAACTCGAACGCGGCTTGGGGTTGAAAGAAGCCTCGGCGCTCAACATGATCGACATGGTGGGCATTGGGCCGTTCATCGTGATTCCGCTGGTGATTGCGGACATGGGCGGCCCGCAATGCCTGCTGGCGTGGGCAGTGGGCGCGATCGTGGCTCTGGTCGATGGGTGCGTGTGGGCGGAATTAGGCGCGGCGATGCCGGAAGCCGGCGGCAGTTACGTTTATTTGCGCGAAGCGTACGGGCCGGCGAAGTGGGGGCGGCTGCTTTCGTTCTTGGTGATCTGGCAGACGATTTTTCAGGGGCCGCTGGTGCTGGCGTCGGGCTCAATCGGCTTCGCGGAATATTTCACGTATCTGGTTCCTCTCGGCAAATATGGGCAGAAAGCAGTGGCAGGCGCGGTGGTAATCACGTTGACGCTTCTGCTTTACCGCCGCATCACGACGGTCGGCAAAATTTCGATGCTGCTGTGGATTGGCGTGTTCGGCACAATTGTGTGGCTGATCGCCGCGGGCGCCACGCATTTCCACCCAGAGCTGGCGTTCAGCTATCCCGCGGGCGCGTGGAGATTGAACTGGCTGTTTTTTGCGGGACTGGGCAGCGCGACGATACCGACGATTTATTCGTACTGGGGCTATTACAACGTGTGTTTTCTGGGCGGCGAGGTGAAACAGCCGGAACGCAACATCCCGCGCGCGATTTTTATCTCGATCATTGTGATCGCGATTCTCTACCTGGCGATGCAGACGTGCGTGCTCGGCGTGGTGCCGTGGCAGGAGGCGCAGCATTCACAATTTATCGTGAGTATATTTTTTGAACGAATTTATGGCACGCATTTGGCGAGATTCGCCACGCTGCTGATTCTGTGGATCGCGTTCGCTTCGCTTTTTTCGGCAGCGCTGGGCTACTCGCGCATTCCCTATGCGGCAGCGCAAGACGGGAATTTCTTCGCGATTTTTGGCCGGGTGCATCCAACGAAGAAGTTCCCGCACGTTTCGCTGCTGGCATTGTGCGGCGTGGCGTTCGTTTTCAGTTTGCTGTTCAAGCTGGCGACGGTGATTGCAGCAATTCTCGCGATGCGGATTCTGGTGCAATTCGTTGGGCAAGCGGTGGGGATCATCATGCTAAGGCGTAAATGGGCGAGCGAGCGCTTCCCATTCAAAATGTGGCTTTACCCGATTCCCGCGGGGCTCGCTATAATCCTATGGCTCGCGTTGTTCGTGGCGACGGGCTGGAAAATGCTGTTCGGAGTGATTGCGATTCTGGCGGGCGTGATCGTTTTTCTTGCGCGTTCAAAAGGATTGAAGGAATGGCCGTTCGCGGAGGCGACTCAATGAAGATGCAGTGGGGGACAATGTTGGCTGTGGCGGCCTTTTTTGTATCAGCGATGCCGGGAGCGCGGGCTCAATCGGTTGCCGAAGTGGTGGACGCGATCGATCACGCGCGTGTGACCATGCGGGTTCTTTACGTGGACGCCCATCCCGACGACGAACGCGAGAGCGTACTGACGTATCTCTCGAAGGGACTCGGCGACGACGTGGCGCTGTGCTCGACAACGCGCGGCGAGGGCGGACAAAACGCCATCGGCCCCGAGCTTGGCCCTGCGCTGGAAATTTTGCGTACAGATGAGCTTTACCGCGCGACGCAGGGGTACGGCGCGAAACTGTTTTTCACGCGCGCGTCTGATTTCGGGTACTCGAAGAGCGCTGAAGAGACTTTGAAAATATGGCACGGTGTGGCGACAGAAGACCTGGTGCGGATCATTCGGACGTTTCGTCCTGACATCGTCATCAATCAATGGGGCGGGGTGCATTCGGGGCACGGACAGCACCAAGCCACGGGAATCGTGGTCCCGCAAGCAGTGAAGGCCGCCGCGGATGGATCCGCATATCCCGAGCAGTTGAAGGAAGGACTTCGGACGTGGCGTGTGGGGCGCGTGCTTCAATTCGCGCGTTTCTTCGGGAATGCCGCCGGCAACAATACAACTGACCAAGAAGGCGAAATCACGCTTCCCGTGGGCGAAATTTCGCCGTTGTGGGGAGACAGCTATTCGGACCTGGGACTTATCGGATTTGCGAATCATCGGTCACAGGGCATAACCAGGATTCTGGATTCATCATTTTTCAGCCGGCCCGTGGATCTGAAGGTCGTCGAGGGCGATAGGCTGACGTCTGTGGACTTGGTGCGGACGCTCGCTTCGCTCGGCGTTGGATCGAATCCGTTGCACGCGGAGCTTGGTGCGGCGGATGCATCCCTTGAGGCGGCGCGCGAAGAGGCGCTGCGGCTTGATTGGCCGGGAGCAGTGAAAAGTCTGGCGGACGCGGGAAACGACATCACGAAAGCGATGAGCGACGCGCGCTCGCCTTCGGTTATGGATGGCCGGGACGTGCTGTGGAGGTTGAACATTCAGCGGGAGAAGATCAACACCGCACTGGCCGCAGCTGCGGCGCTGCACATGAACGCGGAATCGGACCGAGGCGCGCTGGTCGCCGGAGAAGATTTTCCCGTGCGGGTGAATTGGGAAGCAAGGTCGAACGTCGGCGTCGAGTTGAGTCAGCCGACGCTTGAGATGCCAAAGGGATGGTCTGCAACCACGGAAAAGCCCCAAGGAAACCGCGAAGCCTCGGCGACTGAAGCTTCCTTCCGCGTGGCGATTCCCAACGGCGCAACGCGTCCCACTTCGCCTGAAGACGCGATTCTTCCCTGGCCTGCGCCGCTGGTGAAAGCGCGCATCACGGGGACGGCCGACGGCTACAACTTCTCGGTTGAGAAGCCCGTGACGGCGACCGACTACACGTCGACAACGGTCGAGACGATGCCGCTGGAGCTGGTGCCCACCGTTACTCTTTCCGTTGACCCGGAACAGGTGATGCTTCCGGTGAATCGCAAGACGAAACCGTTTGAGTTGCTGACGCGCGTCCGCTATCACGGAGCGAAGGCGGCGCACGTTACGGTGGGCCTCGATGTACCGGCGGGCTGGAGCGTGGAGCGTGTGGCACCGCTTGATTTTACGGGTGCCGGGGACCGACTGGTGCGATTTGCCGTGACGCCGTCCGCAAATGCGCCCCAAGCCGCATACGACCTGAAGCCGTATGCGCGGCTGGACGATGAGAGTTTTCGGACGTCTTATGAGGCGCTGCCGTCCTTGCCATCACGCCACGTCAGCGAGCCGGCGGTAGCGACCGCGCACGTACTGGAGCTGAATTTCCCGCCGCATCTGCGCGTCGGTTACATTGCCGCGGGCATCGATCCGGTTCCGCAGTCCCTCCAGCAGCTGGGAATCAACGTGGACATGCTGGACGAAGCCGCGCTCGAATTTGGGGACCTGAGCCGCTACGACGCGATCGTGGTGGGAATCCGCGCGTACGAGTTGCGGCCCGACGTAATGAGCGCGAACCGGCGCTTGCTCGACTATGCGGAGCGCGGCGGTACACTCATCGTGCAATATCAGCGAGATTTCGCCTGGAATAAACTATTGCCGGCGCCTTTTTCGGCGAAAATGGATCAGCCCGCGGAGCGAATCACGGACGAGGATTCGCCCGTCCGCTTCGTGGACCCGTCGAGTTCGCTGCTGAATTATCCGAATCGCATCACGCAGGATGATTTTCTGGGGTGGAATCAAGAGCGCGGGCTGTATTTCTGGGGACAGTGGGATTCGCGTTATAAGCCCGTGCTGGCGATGCATGATCCGGGAGAATCAGACGCGCTCGGCGGCCTGGTATACGCGCGCGACGGCATAGGGATTTACATTTACACAGGGATTGCCTTTTTCCGCCAATTGCCGTCGGGAGTGCCGGGGGCGTACCGGCTGTTCGTCAATTTGCTGAGCGCGTCGCAGGCTCCGAGCGCGGAGCATTAAAAACTCCGATTTTCACGGGCGTTGCATGATCAATGCCATCTGGTTTTGGAGGAAATAGGAAGGGGGAGTTGATGAAGAGACTTCAGGTTATGTTCGTGGCGATTCTGGCAATAACGTTCATGGCCGCGGCGAGCCAGCAGCAAAAGCAGACCAAAAAGCAAAAAGACACTCCGCTTCCCGAGATTGCTCAAACTATCCCCGAGCAAATCGATCATGATATCGGCGAAATGTTGGGCGCGTGGCAGGTGGGAGACGTAGAGGCAATGCACAAGTACTATGCGGACGATGCGACATGGGTCGCCGGAACTTATGATCCGCCCATCGCGGGTTGGCAGAACTATGTGCCGAAGTATGAGCAAAGCCGCAAAGGAGTTTCCAGCGTCCAACTAATGCGCAAAAATACAACCATCTTCCACTATGGTGACACGGCGTGGGCGGCGTATCAGTGGGAATTTCAGGGATTCGTGGAAGGCAAAGCGACGACAGCGCGCGGACAAACCACGCTTGTATTCGTCAAAAGCGGCGACCGCTGGTTGATCGTGCACAACCACACTTCGCAGATCTGCCCAGGGGCCTGACGCCGCACGAGACCTGGATCCGCCGCTTCGCGGCCAACTAAAAGCTCTTGAGCGCCTGGGAAATCCAGATCCCGGCAGTGATAGCCGCTAGAGCAATCCAAGTAATCATCACGGCGCGAATCACCGGATTGATCCTCTCAATCCTGGCGACCAATTCGCGCTGGGCCTGTGCCATCGAATCTCCAGCCGCGTCGATGAAGATCTGATCGTCTTCATGCGCCTCCAGAGTGCCGCGATAGATGATCAGGCAGAACCATGCTCCGAGAGCAACGGCGAACGCGATAAGGAAGAAAAGGAGCGTACCACTAGGCATATCCATAGCTGCCTCCCAACCCGAAAGGCCAGCAGTCCACCCAACGGCATCGGCCCAACGGGCCCTAACTTGGCAGGATTATAGCACCAAGACCGTCGCGAGGAGAGCCCTAGGTAGTGGCGAGCCAGTATACTATTTAATACTTAGTAATAGAGCCGAGCGAGCTTGACCCGGCGAGCGCAGTCGCGAGCGCTTGGCGCGCTGCGTTGACAAAGGCTCATGCGGGCGGCACAATGAATTACCCCGGTTCACCGCTCGCTGTGCCCGAATGGCGGAATTGGCAGACGCGCCAGGTTCAGGACCTGGTTCTCGCAAGGGAGTGGAGGTTCGAGTCCTCTTTCGGGCACCAAATCACAAAACAAACGTCTCAAGCGGATAGGCCTTTTGCCATTTCCGAAGAAGCTGCGGCGGCATCTTTGCGCGCTGGTACCGGGGCGTGCACATGGAACAGCATCCGCACGAGCCGGTTTTCCCTCAGCTTCGTGCCGCGGAAGGGCAGCAGAAACAGCCAGCGAAACACGTCTCGCAACAATGCGCCCTGCTGACTGAAGCGCAACCACCCTCGCCATCCGAGCTTTCGAAGAAGCGCGAAGCGCAAACGCGCCAGGTCGAATACCATGCGGGACAAGGATGCAGGAATGTCGCGCTCGCGGTGATACTCGTAGAACACGTAGTTCATCGAGGCGCTCGACTGCACCTTGATGAAGTTTTCGAGTGCACGATTCTTGGGATTGGCGGCAACCTCGCGAAAGAGATCATGGAACTTTTTGGATTCAGCCTGAAGTGTCTCGATGCTCGCGAATCGGTTGATCAATTTCACGCCAACGGGATCCCAGAGATAGTCATTCATCAGCAATGGAAGACCCAGATGGAAAAGTTTCGTGACGATCAAATGAACGCGCAGATGGCACTGATAGGCTTCTCCCATGCACTCGTATAGGCGCGTGGTGTCACGCGTGAGGCTGTGATGAAAGGAACTGATAGCGGTGTCGAGATCGTTTGTGAACTCGCGGGTATCGTAACCATTGAGTTCGCGTTGAATTACAGCGGCAATCTGCCGAATCTGCACGGACGACAAAGCCATGCCGACACTGTATAGCGGGTCGACCGTGTCGCCCGCGTCTCCGATGATGTACCAGCGATCGGGCGAGTAGTGTTGGCGGCATTCCCACATGTAGGAGCTGTAGAAATTCGTGTCGACGACCGTGCCGCTGCGCACCAGTTCGACAATCACCTGATGCTCGCGCCCGACGTACTCGAGGAACTGCTCCATCGTGCGGACTTGCCCATGCGGGTAAACGTCTTTGCGATACGTGATTCCAATGCTGATGAATGGCACATTCTCGGACGAGCGCATGGGAATGCACCAGATCCAATTGCCCTTGCCAAAAAAATGATGGGTGGCGAAGTAGGGAACGAAGGCGCGATTTTCCTTCTTGAGAGCGCGGATGCGGCCCAGAATTCCAGGGTCGAAATTCATCAGGCGGAACCAGAAGACATCTTTCTGCTCGTTCACTTTTTCGTGGAGCTGCAGCAATTTCGAGAGCACGCGGTTGCGGCCGGTGGCGTCGATCAGCCTGCGCGTCTGGATGGGATATTCCTGCTGGGCGGAATCTCGCACCGTGACAGTGTGCAGGGCGCCGTCGTTGCCAAGATTTACGCCTGCCACAGTGCCGTCGATTACTTGCACACCGTTTTCCACGTTGCGCCGGCGCACCTCGCGATCGAACGTAAACCGGTTGACCTGGAAAGAGAGCAGCGGGGGTACAGTGGGAGTTTCGTCGACGACATAGGTGCGATCCGCGGGATTATCGATCTCGGGCTTGTAATAATAAGTGAGGCCGTATTTTGGAAAATGGTTTTCGATCAGGTAAGAACCGAGGCCGAGTTCGAGAAGGAAATCGATAGTGATCTCGACGAAGGATTCACCAACAATCGGGCGATTCTTGTGCGGACCTTCGACGACAGCAACTTTGAGGTCCGGGAAGCGCATCCGCAGGTAACCCGCCGCGAGATGACCCGTCGCCCCGCCTCCCATAACCAACACGTCGGTTGTCATCAGCCTCCTACCTTACCGATTCGACAAGGTGCAGGCTCCGCGAGAACGATTTGCAATTCGTATCGCGCAAAGTTTCGGTTCCATTTCATGACTGTCCCGCAACATAACATCTGGCCGCCTTGGCGTGCAATGCTGCTGTGTGATTTCCTATGCAACGATGGGCTTCTTGGACCGATTTTCGTTCGAGAATGCGCGGTAGTCCGTTAGTACCAGATACTCTTTCTCTACACGTTTTCTGCAACCTATAGATAACCCGT
>Ga0209168_10002634_pt1 | contig 12865 bp, 8 predicted proteins | sample Coa_R1_FD_187156 | JGI IMG/M metagenome (GOLD analysis project Ga0209168, IMG submission 187156) | Surface soil microbial communities from Centralia Pennsylvania, which are recovering from an underground coalmine fire - Coalmine... | ecosystem: Environmental > Terrestrial > Soil > Unclassified ... | reverse complement strand
GTGTGCGCAATCAAGCGCTGGCGCACGGACACGGTGGGACCGGCTCGCTCATGCTGCTGGGCGAGCGGATGATCAAGGCCGCGATCTTCGTAATGGCAGTGTTTTTCGTTCTGGCTACGCTGGGCTTTAACATGAGCACCGCTCTGGCCGGATTGGGCATTGGAACGCTGGCTATCGGCTTTGGAGCACAACAGACGATCGCCAACTTGTTTGGCGGCGTTTCGGTGCTCGGCGATGAAGTCATTCGTGTCGGCGACGTCTGCAAGTTCGGCGATCGTACCGGCACGGTAGAAGACATCGGCCTGCGTTCGACCCGCGTTCGCACCGACGAACGAACGTTGCTGGCGATTCCCAACGGCACGGTGGCCACGATCAACGTCGAGAACCTCAGCCGCCGGGACAAAATTCTGTTCAAGACCATTCTCGGCCTGCATCTTGATACGACTTCGGCTCAGGTGAACGCAGTGCTGGCTGAGATCCGGCGCGTTCTGGCGGAGAATCCGAAGATCGAAAAAACCACGATACGTGTACGGCTGGTCGAGTTGGCCTCGGCCGCGATCAATCTGGAGCTTGTCAGTTACGTGTTGACTCGGGATTTCGAGGAATTTGCCGCGGTGCGCGAAGAGGTGTTGCTGCGCATCATGAATCTGGTGGAAGATTCGGGAGCAAGCCTGGCACAACCTGCGCAGAAGCTCTATTTGAGTTCGGATTCGGACGATAAGACGAAGGCCGCGCTGCACCAACTTGCGGACTCAGGACAAGAGAAACAAGAAAATGCCTCCGACGGCAGCAAACCGAAACAGGATGCCGCGAAGAAATAGAGGCTAGTGAGCCCCACGCCAGCGTTCCGAAAGCCAGAGAAGAAACCGGTGGGTTGGATAATAGACCAACATCGGCACCACGATCAGATATGCGAGCAGATATAGCGGTCCGGGAATGGCATGTTGCTCTCGAAAGAACAAGCCCCGAGCCCAGTTCACGTCATCCTGGGGACGCCAGAGGTAATTGATGGGGACAACAATCCACGCGGTTATCGTTTGAAATTTCCAGCCTCGTATGTCATAGCCGATCCGCCGTATCCCCCAGAGAAGTAGTACTGGCGCGACTATGTGAAATAGACTGGCCAGGCGAATTGCCAGCGGGATGTGCGGGTCGAACATGTATTCGGTGCCGCCGAGCACGTGATGTCCGGTGACAAGAGCGCTTGCGAGATCGACGACGAACAGCGTTTGAAAAAGTAAAAGACTGACCGCCTGCCATGAAAACAGCAAGGAACTTTCCAACCAAAGCGCGGCAGCAATAAAGAAGTTCCCAAGATCGCAGAAGAAAAGAAAATTCTGCAGACCATACTGGCGCCAGTAGAACGGTACCCACGCGATTACTCCGGCGGTCCACAGCAACTTGAGCCATAAGGGAATTCTCATGACAGCGTATTGTAAGCGCGCCTGGGAAACCAACAAGAGGGGCACCAGAACTCCCGCTGGAAGCCTATTTTCAGGAAAAAGTGCAATTACCAGCGTAACTTGATGAGCCTTACGGGCGTACCTACGATGAGAGCAATATGGCCTATCAAGCACTCCTTTTCTGCCCGGACGAGAAGACCGCCCGCACTGTAACGCAAGTACTTAGCGAGCTGGACTTCCAGGTGAGTCCCTGCACGGAGCCGTTCGCAGCTGTAAAAAAGCTGATGGCAGAGCGTTTTGACGCCGTTGTGGTGGATTGCGACAACGAGCAGAACGCGACTCTGTTGTTCAAGAGCGCGCGCAATGCACCGAATAATTCTTCGGCATTGGCAGTGGCCGTGGTCGAAGGGCAGGCAGGGGTAGCGAAAGCCTTTCGCATTGGCGCGAATCTGGTCCTCACCAAACCGATCAACGTGGAACAGGCGAAAGGGACCTTGCGCGTTGCGCGCGGCCTTTTGCGAAAAAACGAATCCTCTAAGACGGCACCAGCCCAGGTGGCATCAACCAGGCCTGCGAGCGCGTCGCCGGAGCCGTCTAAGGTTCCTTCATCCCCTGCGAGAATCTCGGCGCGTCCCAATTTTTCTACACCAGCTCCCGCCGCGGCGGCGAGTGCGCCGGCACCCAACTCAAGCGCGGTGGCCAATCTAAGCGCACAAGTTTCTGAAACCAGGAGCGAGGATGAAATTCTCTCCCCGGCTCCATTGCCTGAAATTGTTAGCCCCTCGATCCAAACTTCGGCTGCAGCAAGCACCGTTCCCGTTATTGAGACGCCCGTGGATGCAAAGCCGGAACCGGCTGTAAGTAAGGCGCAGCCGGGTGCGCTTTCAAACGTGAATCCTTCAGGTGCGGCTCAAGGTGGCGCTGCCAGCGCTCCGGCGCGGGCTTTGCAGTCGAAACCCATAGCTCCGAGTGTTAAGCCAGTCCCCGAAACATCAAAAGAAAAAGTTGAGAGCGCGGCGAAGGTTGAGACCAGCGCCAATGCCGCTCCCGAGAAGGCTGAGGTCACCGCGCCAGCGCCAATCTCCGGCGTAGTGGAGGGCGAAGCAAAAACCTCTGGCGGCGCGAAGAAAGCCTTGATGGCAGTGGCGGCCGTCGTATTGATTGCGGTCGCTTCCTATTGGGCATGGACGCAGTTCGGCGGCGGCCATGCAGCACCGGCCTCTTCGGTGCAACCGGTTCAGCATCCGATTCCCGCTCCCTCCGCAGTGACGCCGTCGACAGTAGGTCCCTCTTACACTTCGCCAGCGATTCCGGCCGCCGTGCCTTCCTCAACATCATCTACGCCCGCGACCTCTGAGGAAACGAGCGAATCGAGCAACGTCGCTAAAACATCACGCGCATCCTCCGATCATGCGAAGGAAAGCCCACAGACTCGCACCGACGCCGGTTCGGCTTCGGCATCCAAAGTCGCTCCTGCCAAGGTATCCGACGAAAGCGCAGAAACAGTTCATCCCATCATGGTGAAGGGAGGAACGGAAGCCGTAAGGTCTGCGAAGCCTCAGATCGACGCGCCCGCGCCGGAGATTGCAGGAATCGCTACGACGCAAAGCGGTGCAGGGCTTTCGAACCTCGTAGAGTCCAGCACGGAACCTGCGCCAGTACTTCAGGCGATGAAGGTTTCCCAGGGGGTGTCGCAGGGTTTGATCATCAAGAAGGTCTCGCCTGCATATCCTGCCAATGCCGCGCGCCTGGGGATCGAAGGCCAGGTGGAATTGCTGGCCACAGTCTCGAAGAAAGGCAACATTTCAGCAGTCAAGGTTCTGAGCGGGGATCCCAACCTGTCACTGGCCGCGGTCGAGGCCGTGAAACAATGGAAATATAAGCCATACTTGCTCGATGGAGCCCCGGTGGAAATCCAGACTCAGATCACAGTGAACTTCAAGCTTCCGCGCTGATGAAGGAATCAGTCCTGCATCTATCTTCAAAGAATCCCGCGCCGGTTCCGCTCTAGAACGTGGTTGCTACCGTAAACCGGAACGTCTTGCGCGGCTCGCGTAACAGGAAAGTGGGAGCATACGTATTCACTGCCAAGTGATACGTATATTGTCCTGCGGAAGTCAGGAAGCAACCCTTGGGACTACAGGTCTGCGGGAACAAGCTGGGAGTAATGGGAATCGGCGGCGTTGCCGGGCTGTCGAGACGCAGAGGGTTGTAGGCCCAGTAGATACGGAACGGAGCATTGATCACCGGCAGGAACATCTGCAGTTCAAGCCCGGTGGACATTCTCGGTCTCCAGTTCGTCGATCCCAGAACTTCTAATTGATTCGACGGGGGCGGCTTTAGCAAAAATCCCGGCGTACAGCCTGTGCCAGTAGCAGTTGCCGTCGCCTGATCGAGCGCAGGACATCCAAACTGCTGAGTGACAACCTGCTCGTACTGCACCTGGGCAATTTGCAACTGCGATTTGCGCACAACTGGGTCGATGCCTGCGTCCATGAATGGAGCCAGCGCCACAGGACCGTAAATCGTAATACGGTATTCGAAATTGGTGACGAGGCTGAAATCGCCACCGGGGAATGTGATCTGGTCTACAGGAATCGGAATCGTCAGGTTGCCTTGAAGAGGATTCAGCGGATTCTTGAGCACCGGCGTGCCATCCGGATTGGTCAGAGTGATCGAACCCACGCTAGGCAAGAACGCGACCGGCGAAACCGACCGGATATCGAAGCCGCGCAGATCGTTTTCGCCGCCCATATATGAGCGTTCGAAGGGAGGAGCGACAAATCCTCCGAAGCCGGAGATAAACGAAGCCTGAAGATTGAAACCTAAAGCGTTGCGCCGGTTCTGCACCGGAATGAACTTTTTGTACTGCACGACCGGCCGAACCGAGCGAATCGTCCCGCCAATTCCCGCGATCTCGGCCCCCAATGTAAATTGCTTTCCCGAGTGCGGAGAAATCGGGCTGTCGATGGTATTCATCGAGAAATTGGGGAAAATCTTGCTCGTGATGATGCCTTGCAAGGCATTGGGACCGGAAATTCCGCGGAAGGCAAGGAACTCGAACAGATTCTTGGACGCGGAACTCAAGGCGAGCAGCGATGACCTGTCGAACGAATAAGTGATGCCGACGCGCTTAAAAGAACGCCGCAACGGATAGCTTAGCGAGGTAGTGAAACCCGCGCTCGACTGCGTGTAGTTCTGCAGGTTCTGCAGGATGGTGTTGGGCAGGTTCAAGGTTTGCCCGCTGAAAACAGAAAGCTGACGCGCCTGGTTATAGCTGATCCGATTTACGTAAACGTTGAAGCCAAATTGCAGCGGGCGGTCGAACATGTAAGGCTGGGTGAATCCAAAACGGACGCTGCGCGCCAGATTTCCTACGCTGGCCTGGATCGAAAGAGTTTCGCCAAGGCCAAGAAAGTTGTTCGTTGCGTAGTTGATGCCGATAAAGGCGCCTTCCAGGCCGCTTACGCCGCCGTTCAAGCCGATGCTGTTTTTGCCTTTCTCGTGAACCTTCAATGTAAGGTCGACCAGTCCATCCTTTTCGTCGAGTTTGCGGTCGGTCACGTTCGGATCTTCCGGCTTCAACTGGTCGAAATACCCCAACTGATTCAGCCGCAGCAAGCTCAATTCCCACAGGCGGGAGTTGTAAATGTTGCCTTCCTCGAGCGCGATTTCGCGGCGAATTACTTTGTCGCGGGTCGTGGTATTCCCCTGGAATTCGATACGGCGCACATAGAACTGCTTGCCTTCATCTACGTCGACATCCAGAAAGATTTGCTTCTTGTCGTCGTCAAAGCGCGTGTCGGGGACGGACGTGAAGTTGATGTAGCCCTGCTGGCCATACGCTTTGCGGAGGTTCTCCAACCCCTTGGCAATCTTTTCCTTGCTGAAAATTTCGCCATCCCTGATTGGAAACAGGGCACGCAGTGCCTTTACATTGGTTACCGCTTTATTATTTTTGAAGGTAATTCCGCCCAGCGTGTAACGTTCACCTTCCTCGATGGGCAGCGTAATGTCGACGGCCTTGCCTGCACCGTGCTGGATAAGCGGGATGTGGCCGCCTTTATGCCCGGTATCGTGAATCTCGGTTTTAGGCTCATTCACGATGACTTTGAAATAGCCGCGATTCTGGTACTCATTGCGGACGCGCTCCGTATCCTCGTCGAGTTTGGTAGCGTCGTAGGTTCTGGCAAAGATGTTCTCGAGGAAAATCGAATGCGGAATGCCGATGGGCCGCAGATTCTTCATGGCATAACGCAGTATGCGGGATTTGACGTTTTTGTTTCCCTCGAACTTGATCTTGCCCACCTTGACCTTGGGGCCTTCTTTGATCACAAACGTAACCCCCACCGCGGCAGGAGGAATCTCGCGAATTTCCGTGCGGATGGTAGAGAACTGGCGGCCATGCTCGGCCAAAAGACCCTTGATGGCTACTTCCGCTTTCTTCACCTTCGTCGGGTCGTATTGATTCTCCACCGATAGCCCGACCTTGGCTTCCTTGAAGCGATCCAACACATCGCTGGTTGAAACCGAACTCAGCCCAACGTAGTTGATCTCGCGAATCGTAGGCTTCTCTTTGACATGGATGATCAGGCGCCACCCTTTGGCCGTTTGCTGACGCTCGAAGCTGATGTCCTGAAAATAGCCCGTGTTCCACAGAGCATTGAAGTCTCGCTCCAGAGCGGCGGGGTCGTAGATATCGCCGGGGTGGGTGAAGATGCGCGCTTTGATCGTGTCCGACGGAATTCTGCGGTTACCGGCCACGTCAATTTCTGAGATCACGTCACTCTGCGCCCATGCTGCCAAACCGCAGAAGACAGCCAGCAAAATGGCAGCCAACGCGAACCACTGCATACCCCGGCAAAGCCGTGGGAATGAAGAGGATGCGGTTCGGCGCGTGCCAGACGGGCTTGAGCCGTCCGGGGGCACAGTAGTATCCGTATGAATGCGAAAATGAATCGCTACGACCTCAGCCTCTGGGATCTGGGAAAACGATCATTATACGGTAGCAAACGAGAAAGCGTCCAAGCCGCCACTCTTGCCGGTAGCTCTATGGAATGGACTTGGCAGACTCTACCTCCACCAAGACGGAATAAAACGTAGCGGAGTTGCCCAGATCGGAAAGTTTTTCTGAGGTGAGGACATTGATATTTCGTAATCCGGGACTCAGCTTCGCCCAATTCAGCCGGGCGGAAACCACTCCCGGTTGAACCGTACCATCGACCCGAGCGTGCAGGTAAATTTCTCCACGGCCGTTGTAGATTCGAACTTGATCTCCGTTGGCGATTCCACGGCGCGCGGCATCCTCTGCATGCATTTCAAGCACGTCCAATTCCTCCATCGATCGCACCGATGGTTGATTAGAAAAGGTTGAGTTCATGAAATTGTCCGCTTTGCGCGCGAGCAGTTCGAGAGGGAATGAGCTCCTTTTCGCGCCGTGCCTGGATTCCGATGGGGGCTTGAATTCCGCAACTGGGTCCAAGCCGAGAGATTTCATGGAATCGCTATACAACTCGGCTTTGCCCGATGGCGTGCGAAAATTACCTTCGGCGAACGGCAGAAACGGATCCGACGCAGTCGAGAAGGGCGGCCTTTGCGAATTTGAAGTCGGGCTTGACCGGGAGAAGTTGAGCGTCACTTGATTCTGGCTGCGCAACCGCTCGCGGGTGATGCCATCCAGAAACGGACTCCCTGAGGACAGCGCGCCATCGATCATTTCGTCGACACTTTCGTCGAAACACGGATCGTCAAATTCCATGCGCTTGGCCAGTGCGCGAAACATTTCAACGTTGGGCCGGCACTCACCCAACGGCTCGATGGCTTGATCGGAGATTTGCAGATAGTAATGGCCGTAGGCGGCCTGCAGGTCTTTGTGCTCGAAGAAGGTTGTCGCAGGCAGAACGATGTCTGCGTAGTCGGTGGTGTCGGTGAAAAATTGCTCGTGAACCACGGTGAACAGATCGGGGCGCGCCAGTCCGCGAATTACCTCGTTGTGGTTCGGGCAAACGGCGGCCGGATTCGAGTTGTACACGAACAGGGCTTTGACCGGAGGGTCATTCAGTTTGTTCAGAGCCTGGCCCAGTTCTACCATGTTTAAGATGCGGGCGGGCTTTGAACTCTTCGGTCTGAGATCGGGCCGCCGTAGGAGATTTTTGTTCAGCTCGAAGGCGCCGCTGGTTGATAAGTGAATGCCGCCACCCACATCTTTCAACGAGCCGGTGATGCAAGGCAGCATGGCAATCGCGCGCATCGCTGTACCACCGTTTTCCGAGCGCTGCAGGCCGTAGTTCGGCCGAATTACCGCCGGCCGCGTGGTTGCGTATTCGCGCGCCAGCTTGGAGATGTCGTCGGCGGCGATTCCTGTCCATTCCGCGACGCGTTCCGGCGGGTAAGATTTCACCTTCTCCGTTAACGCATCGAAGCCGAGAGTGTATTTCGATACGTAGTCCGCATCGTATAGGCCGTCGCCAATAATAACGTTCATCATGGCGAGCGCGAGCGCGGCATCCGTTCCCGGATTGATCGGTAGGTACCAATCGGCGCATCCAGCCGTGCGGGTTCGGTAGGGATCGATCACGACGAGCTTCGCCCCCTTGCGGCGGGCCTCGACTATGAAGGGCCACAGATGAACATTGTTGCCGTGAATGTTCGCGCCCCACGCGATGATGTAGCGGGAATGAACGAATTGCTCGGGCTCTGTACCGAGCTTCACACCGAAGACGGACTCCAGTCCCGCCTCACCCGCAGAAGAGCAGATCGTACGCTCCAATTCAGACGCGCCAAGCCGAGCGAAAAATCTGCGATCCATCGAAGCGCCATTCAGAGCACCCAGCGTTCCGCCGTAGGAATAAGGGAGAATCGCCTCACTGCCGAACGAGGCAATAATCTTGTGAAAGCGAGTGGAGATCTCATCCAGTGCTTCGTCCCAGCTGATTCGTTGCCATGCCTGTGTCGCGGCGCCCTCGCCCGAGTGCTCTTTCGGGGCAATGCGCCGCATGGGATACAGCACCCGATCCGGCGAGTACACGCGATCTAAATATTTCGCCACCTTTGCACAGAGGAACCCCCGCGTCATCGGATGGTGCGGATCGCCCTGAATCTTCGTAGCGCGGCCCTCGTCGATGGTGATTAAAACCCCGCAGGCATCAGGGCAGTCATGCGGGCAGGCAGCGTGGACTACTCGCTTCACAATCCTACGATTATAAGTGAGCCGAGAACATAGAGTCGCTATAGAGCAGGTTGAAACTGTAAAACTGTAAAAAAAGACGGGCGGCTATGTAGCCGCCCGCAGGCTCCATTTCAACTCGGAATTAGTGTGTTGCAGGCGGGTCGGCCACGACTCCGGCCGCCATGATCGGACCGGCGGTAAGTTCGTCGTAGAACAACAACCCTCCAGCGACCAGCGATTCGCCGTTCGTCAGCGCGCTGAGCCCTGTAGTGTCGATGAACACGGTAGCATTCCCCGTCCACACCGTCAGTGGAGAGCCTCCGAGTGAGTAACCAATCAGCGCATTGTTCTGCAACTCAAAGTTGCCAATGTTTCCGCTCACAATATTCGCCGTTCCGGTCATCGTGCCGTAGACGCCCTGCAAGCGCAGGGACACCATCTGTGGCGTAAACACGCTATTCGAGTTGCTGCCTCCGATGAAAATGCGCTGTCCGACGATCACGTGCGATGGACTGAACAGAGCATTCGTGAACAGATTGTTGAAGAAGCAGATGTCATACTGATTCGTGCTGACTGCGCTCACATCGATTGTCTGAATCGTATCGATATCGCTCACCAAATCGGCGCTGGTTTCGCCCACCCACATCGTGATTTGCTGCACGGGGCCGGTTGTCGGATTGATCGCCAGCACGCGCCCGGAAAGGAACGCTTGTGCCGTAGTGATGACTTCGACGTTGCTTGCCATCAGGCTGCCATCGGCCTGGAAATAACCTTGCACTCCGACGATGGCCGGGGCGGCCAGATTGTTGATGCTCCATCCACTGTTGAACTGCGTGCTATTGTTGACCTCAATCGTTAGCTGATGGCCATAGGGTCCCTGAATGACAAACGAGTTGCCGGAGGCATTCACAGAAACCAGGCCGCCCATCAGGTCGGTTATTTCTCCGTTAGGATCGCTGGCCTGCACCGCACTGGCGTAGATCGTGGGATTGACGACACCGGTTACGTTGCCATTTCCATCCACCGCAACTGACTGGCGGATGTCAAACTCCGTCCGGATGCCCGCAAGGCCATTGGCGGTGACGACCATCGGCGCCGGGAAGTTCACAGTCACCGTGGTTTGCGTCGGTCCTCCGCTCGAACCGAAGGCGCCGTTGATCGTGCTGAGCGACGGAGGGGTCGTGCTCATATCCACATACGAAATTACGGGCGACGATAAGTCGAAGGTGGCGCTGCTATAGGTATCGGCGGGCACGCTGTTAAAGGCCAGCGGCGATCGCAAACCCAGCAAGCGGGCAAAGTCAACACTGGTAGCGGAGGACAGTACCTGTGGCGAACCATTCTGCCCGGTCAAGGTAATGGAATTGATGGTCACATCAAAACCGACCACCGACGCCAGAGGGGCATCTTCACCGGTCACGAAAACGGAGGCCGATTGCGGCGTCTGGTTATTGTTGGACGAAGACGAATTCGAGGACGAACTGCAGCCGGCTCCAAGCATTGCCAGCGCGAGTAAAATCGTGATTCCCAGATAGCGTTTCATAGCAAGCTCCAATGCGAAAGTGTCGTTGTGAAGGCCTATGGGGGACCGCGACTTGCTTCACAAAGATGGAAACACAGGCACTGCGGACATGTCGCGTCACCTGAGTTCTAGTTACGGAAACTCCGCCCGAAAGAGAGCAGCGCCTAAGCGCCTCGAAATGAAGGGATTACAAAATATTACGTGAGTGAACTACTCGGACATGCACTTTAGTTTGGGTGGGACGAGCTATGATTCGCTTCGATTTTTTACTGGTAACCCGCTGACGGGTCATCCCGAGAGCCGCCTCTGTGGCGCGGCAGTCTCAGCTGCAAAACGGCTGGATTCTACTTGATTTCGAGCACTTCCTTTTCTTTCGCCTTGCTCATCTCTTCCATTTTTTTGATTTCGTCATCGGTGAGTTTTTGAATTTCGTCGAGCGACCGTTTCTCCTCGTCCTCGGTAATTTTCTTATCTTTGAGGGCCTTCTTGATAGCGTCGTTGCCGTCACGGCGGATGTTGCGTACTGCCGTGCGGTGATCTTCAAGCGTCTTGTGGAGGTGCTTCACCATTTCCTGGCGGCGTTCCTGCGTGAGCGGCGGAACCGGAACGCGAATGAGCTTGCCGTCGTTCATGGGATTCAAACCCAATTCGGCGGAGCGAATGGCTTTCTCGATGGCCCCAACCTGGGAGGGATCAAAGGGCTGGACAGTAATCATCTGCGGCTCGGGCGCGTGTACTTGCGCAATTTGATTCAGCGGCATCTGCGAGCCGTAGTATTCCACGCTTACTCCATCCAGCATATGCACCGAGGCGCGACCGGTCCGGGTAGCGGCCATCGCCTTGCGAAAATCTTCCACCGCTTTATCCATTCGCGTTTTGAGTTGAACGTAAGTGTCTTTAAGACCGGGAATGGCTGCCATGGTTGGGGACATTTCATCAGCTCCGTAGAAGATTGCGAATATCCGTTGATAGCCAAATTATGGGCATTATGCTGCAGCGATAATATCTGAAACCTGGCTGTGATCGGATGGATCCCGTTAAGAATCCATAAAATTTGCCAGTCCGTTATGCTGCTCTACCCCACTCTTGATCCGATTCTCTCACCGCACACGACGCGCCGGATATTGCCGTGCCGGTTTAAATCAAACACGATGATGGGCAGATTGTTGTCTTTACACAGGCTGATTGCGGTCGAATCCATCACGTTCAAGCCCAGCTTCAGAACATCCATGTAGCTAATGTCGGTGAATTTCTTGGCGTCTTTCACTTTCATCGGATCGGCGTCGTAGATGCCATCGACTTTGGTGGCTTTCAGGATCGCATCCGCTTTGATTTCCATGGCTCGCAGAGACGCAGCCGTGTCCGTTGAAAAGTACGGATTGCCTGTGCCTCCGGCAAAGATGACGATCCGGCCTTTCTCCAGATGACGAATCGCGCGGCGGCGAATAAAAGGCTCGGCAACCTGTTCCATCTTGATGGCCGACTGCACGCGTGTGTAGACGTTTTGCTTTTCCAGAGCGTCTTGCAGAGCGAGCGCATTGATAACCGTAGCCAGCATGCCCATGTGATCGGCGGAAACGCGATCCATGTCTTTGGCCTGTTCGGCAATACCGCGGAAGAAGTTGCCGCCGCCGACAACGATGGCGATCTGGACGCCAAGTTTGTGGACATCGCCAAGTTCCGCGGCGATCTCATGGATGCGGGGCGTGTCCACGCCGAAGCCCTGGTTTGCGGCCAGGGCTTCACCGGAGAGCTTGAGCAGAACGCGTTTAAAGGCAGGAGTTTGCATGAAAGGTTTCCGGTGTCCGGTTTCCGCCTTCAGTCCCGACGCCGAGGCTTCGATGCATTCGGCGCCATGAACCGAAAACCAGAAACCGGAAACTGATTACTTTGCCGGCGGAGCGGCTTCGTCGCCGCTGCCTTCGGCCTTCTGACTGGTGAAGGCGACAGTTGCCGTCGCGTCGCCGACTTTGAAACGAGCGAAGCGCCGTACGCTGATATTCTCGCCCAGCTTGCCGATTTTGGCCGCGATCAGCTGCGCAATCGAAATGGTCTGGTCCTTGATGAAGGGCTGCTCGAGCAGGCATACCTCTTCATAGAACTTTTCCATCTTGCCGGCGACCATCTTCTCGGCAATGTGCGCGGGCTTGCCGCTCTTCACTGCTTGATCCAGGAAGATATCTTTCTCGCGGGCGAAATCCGCCGGGGTCACGTCTTCCTTGCGGACGTACTTCGGATCGCTGGCCGCGATGTGCATGGCGACATCGTGCACCAACTCCTTGAAGTCGTCGGTGCGGGCTACGAAATCACTCTCGCAGTTGACTTCCACGAGCACGCCGATCTTGCCTCCGGCGTGAATGTAGCTGGCGACGGAACCTTCGCTGGTGGCGCGTCCCGCTTTGCGCTCGGCCACCGTGGTGCCGCGTTTGCGCAGTAAGATAATCGCCTGCTCCACGTCGCCCTTGGCTTCCGTGAGTGCTTGTTTGCAATCCATCATGGGAGCTCCGGTCTTGTCGCGAAGCTCTTTTACTTGTGCGGCAGAAATGTTTGCCATAGTAGTGCTCATATAATTCGATTTCCGTTTTCTTTTTTGTTTCGACTGATGACCTTCGTCTCAGGCTGCTCGAAACTGGGAACCTGAAACTGCTTTGACAAACTAAAACCCGCGCCGGGAATTTCTAAGCCTGACCCGCGCGGGTCTGATTTCTGATGCCCGGTTTTTTACTGGCAACTGGCCACGGACAACCGCTCCTAAACCGTCTGGCTCTCGAC
>Ga0209168_10002633_pt1 | contig 12868 bp, 11 predicted proteins | sample Coa_R1_FD_187156 | JGI IMG/M metagenome (GOLD analysis project Ga0209168, IMG submission 187156) | Surface soil microbial communities from Centralia Pennsylvania, which are recovering from an underground coalmine fire - Coalmine... | ecosystem: Environmental > Terrestrial > Soil > Unclassified ... | reverse complement strand
GTGATGGCGTCGAGCTCGTTCCCCGCGAAGTCGTTGGTCGCCGGCCCGCCTCCGCAGTGAGCCATGTTCGGCACCATGAATAGACGGGCAAAGTCGGTGGCGTTGCCGTCCATCTCGTTGTTCAAGTGGCGGTACCAGCGCGCAATGGAGGCGCCGGAAAAGATGCCATCATTCACGGACGCGGAAATGATCAGCTTGCCGCCACGCCGCTTGAATGGGCTCAGGTCGGTCGAAACCGCGGCCATGAAGTCCATCGAGCTTTCAGGATAGTCCTTGGTCTCGGTGAAGATCTTCGGCGCGTCGGTATCGAAGTTGAAGCTGAAAAGGAAAGCCTCCTGGCCGGATGGCCCGTTGACGGGCGTGACAACGGGTGGCGTCTGGAAGATCATCGGAATAGCTCCCGCGCCCAAGGTCAGGTTGATCGCGGTGTTCACGCCCGGCACCGGAGCGGTAACCACGTTCCAGAAACCCCACCCTGCGCCGCCGGCAGTGGGTGGCGTCCAAATGCCGGCATCCCAGAACCAGTTTGAATAAAGCCGCTGGCCCTTCGAGTTGACTGGTCCGGCATAGATTTTTTTCAACGCTCCCACCTGGGCGCTGGTCAGGCAGGTGCCGCCATGCGGCGTGCTGCCATGCGAACCGGTCCCGCAGGTGTAGGCGGCCAACGCGGGATACACCTTGTTGTTTGTGCAGGCGTGATAGTTATCGACGATGCCATCCACTAATCCGTCGAGCGCATCGCACACACTCAGGATGGCAGCCGAAGCGACCGCGAGGTCCTGGGACGGAAACGTATCGGGAATATAGGGCTGCCCGTTGATGTCCTTGGACGTGGCCAAGGTACCGAGCACCTGCTCGTTCCAGGCTTCGGCGAGGCCGGCCTGCGGCAGGTTGAAGCCCGGGTTCTGCGAAATCACGCCGTCGAACAGCCAGGGAAATTTCTGCACCGCCTTCATGCCGTCGCGGCCGCCATTCGAACAGCCGATCAGGTAGGAGTAGACGGCGTCGAGGCCGTAATATTCGGCGATGATCTGCTTGGAGAGGGTTGCCGTGTCTTCGATGCCGCGGTAGCCGTAGTCGGTACGGGCGCGTTCATCGACCCCGAAATGCCCCGAGCCGCCGGCGTTGGGATCATCGTCCTGGTATCCGCCAAGGGCGCTGTTCGGGTGGTCCTCGTGCCCGCCATCATCGGCGGCGACGGCCCAGCCCTGGCTCAGCTCGACAGCGGCTGCGCCTTTCGGGTCCGTGTTGAGGCTTCCATCGGTGCCGCCTCCGCCCATCATTTCAAATCGTCCAAACCAGGTGTTCGGAAGGTTGAGCGCGAAGCCGATCCCGTAGGTGAAATGGTCCGGGTCCTGCGTGCTGGTGCGCTTGTTGATAATCCCGATAACATTGCAGTAACCCGCCTTCGGCGTGGCGCTGAGGATCTGCGCGTTCGGTAACGTCAGCCCGGTAAGGCTCGCACACGTTGCCCTGGGAGCTATGCCGGCCGCCGGCAGCACCCCGGACTGCGACACCGAACCAAGAGACAGCCAACTTGCCGCGATTGTTGATGCAAACAAAAGGCGCTTCATGCCAGTTCTCCCTTCATTGTGATGAAAAAAAGAAGTCGCCGCATGACTGGTGACGCAACGGCAGAAGCTTCCCGCGGGGGGCGTGAGCCGATGAAGCGAGTTTTCGACTATAACTGACGGCCCGAAAGCGCGAGACAGCACCGCAACCGTCTGCGCGATCCAGCCGACCTCGCCAAATTGCCCACGCCAGATTCCACAGGGCAATGCCCATCAATCGTGGAAACACGGACGCTCTCTCCCATTGTGCCGCTCTTTCGTGACGGCGGCCTCGCAGTGTGAGACTATCGATGTAGCCATGTCAACATGAATGAAGGTGGGGATCAAACCTTGGCTGTCATCGCAGTGCCGGTTAGTGTGGTTGCGGTGCCGGTTCAGAAGCCCCCGTGCTTTTCCCTATTTCCAACCGGAATTAGGTCGGACTCATGGCGCTCGTCCGCTTCAGGGGCCAGACGTTCCAAAATTGCGAATGTCAAAATGAACGGGGCGAACAAGTTGCAGGAAAGGAATTCTCCGATGGAGCCGGGAAGCCCGCGGGTCGGGAAACGAGCCGCCGAACCGGCTCACGCGAGAGGACGCGCGGCGAGATCGCCAAAATCGCCTCCGCGAAAAACGGCGGCGAAAAAACTGGCGCCCCGGAAACGCAAACCGGTTGCCTTGGGAGACCTGTCGCAGCTCCTGGGCTATCGTATCCGACGCGCGCAGCTTTGGGTTTTCAAGGAAATCAGCCGAAAATTGGCATCGTTCGAGATAAGTCCCGCGCAATTCTCCGTCCTGATCGTTATCGATGCCAATCCCGGCATTAATCAGCTCGCGGTGGCTCAGGTCCTTTCGATCGAGCGGGCCGGCCTGGGAAGACTCGTGGATCACCTCGAAGCGCGAGGTCTGGTGACGCGGGCCGCGTCGTCGATCAACCGCCGCTATTACGTGTTGTATCTGACCGATGCGGGTGCGGCGTTGCTCGGCCGGATCAGGCCGATCGTCGCGGAGCACGAAAAGGATCTGGCAAGAAAAATCGGATCGAGTGCCTTCAAACAGCTGCAGCGGACATTATCGATCTTTCTCGACGAATAGTGCCGGCGTCTGCTCGGGGATTCTGCCGTTTGCCACGACTCTACGCGATGTCAGATCGGCGGCGTTGCGCCAGCCATCTTCGCCCAGGCCGCCCGCTCGGAGTCAGCCATGAAATCTCGCATGATCGGCACCGCGTCGCGTTTGGTGGACAACAGCAACTGGAACACCATGTGAGAGCCGTGCAGGAATTCGAGCTCGACGGCAGCGAGATAAAATTCCCACATGCGGCAGAACCGTTCGTCGTAGATCGCTACCGCTCGCGCTCTATTCCTGGCGAAGCGCTCGCGCCAGTGTTTCACCGTGTAGCGATAATGCAGCCGCAGCACTTCCATGTCGCTGCACCACAGGCCGCAGCGCTCTGTGGAGGCGAAGACCTCCGATAACGCCGGAACATAGGCCCCGGGAAAGATGTACTTGCGAATGAAGGGGCCGGTGGTGCCGGGCTGCGACATCCGGCCGATGCAATGGATAAAAGCATAGCCTTCGGGCTTCAGGAGCTCGCGAACTTTGAGGAAATACTCGTCGAAGTGCCCGATGCCGACATGCTCCATCATGCCGACCGAGACGACCCTGTCGAACTGTCCGCTGAGGTGGCGATAGTCCATCTCGCGAAAGGCGACGAGATCGGAAACGCCGGCGGCGTCGGCATAAACGCGGGCTGCCTTGATCTGCTCGGGTGAAACATTGATCGCCGTCACATGGGCGCCGGTTTCGCGCGCCAGATGAATCGCAAAACCGCCCCAGCCGGAGCCGATCTCCGCAACCGTCATTCCGGGCTTCAACTGGAGCTTGCTGGTGGCGTGGATCAGCTTGTTGCGCTGCGCCTGTTCGAGCGTTTCATGCTCTGGATCGCGGAAATACGCACAGGAATATTGCATCTGATCGTCGAGAAACAGGCGATAGAGTTCGGTCGAGATGTCGTAGTGATGGCGGGCGTGAGCGGCGGCGCGCCCGATCGGGTTGGCCTGATGCCAGCGGCGCAGGGCGCGCCAAACACGCCGCATCAGCTTTTGCGAGCCGTAGGAATAAAGCCCGGCGCGGTTTATCGAGAACAGCAACAGGAAATCGTGGATCGCGGCGCCGTCCTCGAGCGTCAGCGTGCCATCCATATAGGCTTCCGCGGCGCACAGTTCCGGATTGATGAAAAGCTTGGTGTAGAGCCTGCGATCGTGCAGGCGGATCGCGACGTCTGGTCCAGCTCGGCGCTCGCCAAACACATGTAGCTTGCCGTCGGCATCGTGGACGCGCAGGGTGCCCTGACGAATGAAGTTTCGAAGCAGGCTGGACAACAAAAGCACGCGGAAGTCCTCCGTGGTCGCCGGCGGCTCTCACACAGCAAGCGGTTCTAAAGCATGATCCGGAAAAGTGTGTAGCGGTTTTCCGGAAAAGATCATGCTCAATCAAAGGCCTAAAGCGTGATGACGATTCAACCAAATCTCATCGCGCTTTACGGCTGTTTCTTTGCCAATTTCGTGAGCGTGGCAATTTGCCTGAAGAAGTCCTTGATCGGCTGAGCCGGGCTTCCGAGCACTTTGGCACCTGGAGCGACATCCGACATCACACCCGCCTGGGCGCCGATCTCGGCGCGGGTGCCGATCCGAAGATGCCCGGTAAAGCCTGCCTGTCCACCCACGCGAACGAAATCCCCAAGCACGGTCGAGCCGGAAATGCCGACCTGCGAGACGATGACGCAGCACCGGCCCAGCACGACATTGTGGCCGATCTGCACGAGGTTATCCAGGCGGGAGCCGGCGCCGATCACCGTGTCTTGAGATGATCCTCGGTCAATCGTCGTATTCGCGCCGACCTCGACATCATCTTCGAGAATGACCCGGCCAAGCTGCGGGACGGTGAGAAATCCGTCCTTGGTGGTGGCGAACCCAAACCCTTCCTGCCCGATTCGAGCACCTGGATAGACGTACACGCGTGCTCCCAAAAGCGCGTGGCTTACGCTCGCATGAGCGCCAATGCGGCAGTCTCGACCGACGATCACGCCGCGTCCGATCACCGCGCCAGGCCCGATCCGGCAGCCTGGTCCTATCGATGCGCCGGTCTCGATCAGACAAAGCGGTCCAATCTCTGCCGAGGGATCGATCATCGCTCCGTCCGCCACAACCGCAGACCGGTGGATGCCTGGACACGGCGGGGGCACCGGATAGAACAGCGCCGCGACCCGCGCCCAGGCGGCGTACGGTTCAGTTGTCACGATCGCTGCCGCGGTGGCCGGCACGCGCGCCGCCAGATCGGGATGCACGATCACGGCTCCGGCCCGTGTCTGATCCAGTACTGAGGCGTAACGTCGATTGTCCAGAAAGCTGACGTCGTTCGGGCCCGCGGTTTGCAGAGGGGCAACGCCTTCGAGAAGCAGTTCGGCTTCTTGCGCCACACCGCGCGCGGTGCTGGCGACAACGGCAAGAGGATATGGCCCGCTTCGGCAAAAGAACCTTGAGTTTCCCAAAGTCGCTTCAGCCATTGCAGCGTCTCGTCGGAAAATCGACTTTCACACCGTTTCCTTTGGGCTTCAATGTCCAACCCCGATCACGAGCATGCCGTGAAATCCTCGTGACATCTGCTTTCCCGCCTGGCTTGATCCAGATCAACCGACGTCCGCTTCGAGTCAATCTCGCCACTTCGAGCCTGCATCGCTCACTTACGGTCTACTCCGATCAACTGATATCAGCAAACCGGCCCGCTTGGCGTCGACTTCCGATGAGTGAGACCCGCACGACGAATTCAACATACCCCGGCCCGGCTTTACTATGAGCCTTTCGGGGACGGCCATGAATTTGCTGCAAATTGTGACAGAGCGAACCTCCTGTCCGAGAATTAGTCCGCTGCTTCTCGTGGCATTCGGTTGACCGTTTTCGCCCGTCAGCTAAACTAGGCGAGCTGAGCATTGTCCCAAGGACAACCTCCAACCGGCAATCATGCGGTGGTTTCGTAATCATATCGGTCGTGGCTCATGGCTTGCGCTTTTCGCGCTTGTCATCAACCTCGGCTTGTCCTTCGGACACGTCCACGCGATTGACGGCCGGTTCGGGCAGCTCTCGGCATCGCGGATGGCCTCGGTCGCGACGCCCGACAACAGCGGAACGCAAGGCGATCACGACAGAGATCAGGCCGACCTGCTCTGTCCGATTTGTATGGCGGCTGGCGCCATCGGTCATGCGCTGGCTGCTCCGCCGCCCGCTTTGCCGTTGGCACTTCTGGAGTCGCCGGTCGATCTGACGATCGAGCCTGATTTGGCCGCCCCGCAACCGCGGCGGGCAGCCTTCCATTCACGCGGCCCACCGATTTCCTGACACCGCTGCTTCTACCCCTCGTGCTGCCGGCCAGAGTTCGCGGCCGCGACGGGGTGAAGCTTCAGTTGTGGTCGCGCTCGCTGCCCATTCAGGGCGCTGAATTGATATCAGGAAATCTCTCATGCATCGCCGCCTTCCTTTTTGGCTCAGCCACGTCTCTTTGCTATCGGCCGCTTCGCTCGCCTGGATAAATACCGCAGGTGCGCAAGCGCCCGCACAGGGTGAAAATGCGACGCCGACACCGCCCACATCGGTCCCAGCGGAGGCCCCGCGCCCTCCCGCGTCAGACACTCCGCCGCCGCAAGGCGGAACCGCATCGGCTCCAGGCCAGCCACAACAGGCCGCACCCTTGTCGCGATCTTTGGGGGAGAATGTCTTGCCGGAGACGCGGGTGGTTGCGCCGGTGCAGCGGCAGAAGCCGCGCCCCAAGCCACCACAGACCGTAGCGCACCAGCCGCCTGCGCCAACCCAGGCGCAGGTAGTCACCACGCAGAACGAGAAGCTGGACGCGGCGCGGAACACGATCCTGGCTCCCGTCGGTGCCGGAAACTACCAGCTCAGTCACCAGGCGATCGAATCGCTGCCGCAGGGCGTCAATGCCGGGCTCGACAAGGCGCTGTTGCAGGCTCCCGGCGTCTCGCAGGACTCTGCCGCCAGCGGCGACCTGCACATCCGCAACGAGCACGGCAATGTTCAGTACCGCATCAACGGTATTCAGCTTCCCGACGGCGTCGGAGCATTCGGCCAGATCCTCGACACCGGCTTCATCGGCAGTCTCAATCTGATCACGGGCGCATTGCCGGCCCAGTACGGCTTGCGCACCGCCGGCGTTGTCGACATCAAAACCAAGAACGACGCCTTCAACAATAGCGGCAGCGTCAGCCTCTACGGTGGCAGCCATCAAACCATCACGCCCTATTTCGAATATGGCGGCACCACCGGGCAAACCCAGTATTACCTGACCGGCCGCTATTTGCAGAACAACCTCGGCATCGAAAACCCCACGCCGGCCAACGAAGCCATCCACGATCACACGTCGCAAGAAAAAGGCTTTGCCTATGTCTCGACCGTGATCGATCCGACCAGCCGCCTGACCTATATCGGGGGCGCCTACAATGCGGCCTTTCAAATTCCCGACCGGCCAGGGCAACCGGCGAATTTCACGGCGTTCGGACAGAACACGTTCGATTCAACGCTGCTCAATGAACGGCAGTATGAATCGACCAACTTCAACGTCTTCGCCTATCAGAAGACGGCGGGCGATATCGACTATCAGCTGTCCTATTTCAACCGCTATAACCAGTTGCACTTCAGGCCTGATCTGGTCGGCGATCTTCTGATCAATGGTGTCGCCTCCGACGTGTACCGTCAGAGTTTTACTAACGGCGTTCAGGAAGACACCGCTTACCGCATCGGTTACGCGCATACGCTGCGTTTTGGGTTTTCGGTGAGCGGCGAACGCTCGCTCGTCACAAATATATCCCAGGTATTGCCGGTCGATCCCGTGACCGGCAATCAGACCGATCCGATGACCGGCGCTCCGTTCGGTCCGCCATTCACTGTGTTCGATACGAGCCCGAAGACCGGATGGCTGATCGGCAGCTACCTTCAGGACGAATGGAAGATCACGAACCAACTGACCCTGAACGCGGGGTTGCGGTTCGATCAGATGTATCAATATGTCGACGCCAACCAGCTCAGCCCGCGCGTCAGCCTGACCTGGAAACCGACCGAGGACACGACGTTCCACGCGAGCTATGCTCGCAACTTCACGCCGCCTGTGCAGGTGATTGCGGCGCCCGTCAATCTGGCGCTGGTCACGCCGCCGACCGCACCCGCCAACACGCAAACTCCGGCCGTGACGCAGAACGATCCCGTGCTGCCGGAGCGCTCGCACGTCTTCGATATCGGCGTCGTGCAGAAGATCGGAGCCATCCCCGGACTCGAAGTCGGCGCCGACGTCTATTACAAGCTCGCCACCGACCTGCTTGACGACGGTCAGTTTGGTCAAGCCTATGTGTTGACTGGCTTCAACTACGCCAAAGGGATCAACGAAGGCGTCGAGCTGAAGGCGAATTACACCAACGGCAATTTCCGCGCCTATGGCAATCTTGCCTGGGCAACGCAGATCGGCAAGGACATCGTATCGAACCAATTCCTGTTTGGTCCCGATGAACTGGCTTTTATCGCCAACCATTACATCTTCACCGATCACGCCCAGCAATTGACCGCCTCGGCCGGCGCGTCCTACCTGTGGGACGGTACGAAATTCAGCGCTTCGATGATCTACGGCAGCGGCCTTCGTTCAGGTTTCGTCAATAGCGATCACGTGCCGTCCTACACGCAGGTCAATCTCGGCATTTCGCACGACTTCAACATCGTCGCAGCCGACAAACCAACCACATTCCGCTTCGATATCGTGAACGTCTTCGACACGATCTACGAGATCAGGGACGGCTCAGGCATCGGCGTCTTTGCCCCGCAATTTGGGCCCCGGCGCGGATTCTTTTTCGGCATTACCCAGAAGATATGAGCAGAATCGAGAGGATCATGCACATGGCGATCAGGATGCAGCGTGACAACAGGCAGCCGCGGCCCTGCAGAACCTTTGGCCGCATGAATATTGTGAGCCTCGGTTTGATTGTCGCGCTGATATCGCACCCGGCATGGGCCGACGCGCCAAGCCCGCTTCTGCCGCGCAACCTGTCGCCATGGGGAATGTTTCTCAATGCCGACATTGTAGTGAAGGCGGTGATGGTCGGCCTTGCCATCGCTTCGCTTGTGACCTGGACGGTCTGGCTTGCCAAAACAATCGAGCTGCGATCCGCCAGGAGTCGGGCGCTGCGACGAATTGCGATGCTGGAGAAGGGAGTCAGTCTGGGCGAGGCCGTGCGCGACTGCGCCGATGCGCGCGACGCCGTCGCGCAACTGATCTCCTCGACCGCGCACGAAGCGGAGCTCTCGGACGGCACGATCGACGACAGTTTCAAGGATCGTGTTGCGCTCCGGCTGGAGCGTGTCGAAGCGGCGATGACGCGTCAGGTGTCACGCGGGGTCGGCATTCTTGCAACCATCGGCGCCACGGCGCCGTTCGTCGGCCTGTTTGGCACGGTGTGGGGCATCATGAATGCATTCATCGGCATTTCCCATTCGCAGACGACGAATCTTGCGGTGGTCGCGCCGGGTATTGCGGAAGCCTTGCTTGCGACCGCGCTCGGGCTCGTCGCGGCCATTCCGGCGGTTGTGATCTACAATCATCTGGCGCGCGTGATTGCCGGTTATCGCGCGCTGCTCGGCGACGCGTCCGCACAGCTTCTCTTGATGATCAGCCGCGGACAGGGACGCCGCTCCGCCGCTCGCCAGCGCGCAGCGGAGTAATCGACATGGCCTTGCGTCTCGGTTCATCGGGCAGCGACGATCTTGAGATCCAGCATGAGATCAATGTCACACCTTTCATCGATGTCATATTGGTGCTGCTGATCATCTTCATGGTGGCCGCTCCGCTTGCGACCGTCGATATCGGCGTCAACCTGCCGGCGTCGACCGCGCCCGAGCAGCCGCGACCGGACAAGCCGGTCTTCCTCACCATCAAGCCTGACCTTACGATCGCGGTCGGCGATGCCGTCATTGCTCGCGACACGTTAACGGCGGCGCTCGACGCCGCCAGCAATGGCCACAAGGATGAGACGATCTTTGTGCGGGCCGACCAGTCGGTGAGCTATGGCGAGCTGATGGCCGTCATGAATGTCCTGCGTGAATCCGGATATCTCAAGCTCGCGCTCGTCGGGCTTGAAACGCCGGCCGACAAGAAATGACCGCGCTTGCGATCCATTTGCCTCCGCGGGAGGGAATTTCGCGCTGGGCTTTTGCAGGCCTGGCCGTGCTGCTCGCTCACGCAGCCCTCGTTGCCTCCATCGTCCTCTGGCAAGCACGCCAGAGGATCGAGCCAACTATCTTGCCCGCCGTCGCGGTGTCGCTGTTGCCGGTCGAGGCGAGTTCTCCCGAAATCCAGAATCAGGACATCGCGGTCGGACCCGCCATGCAGGAGGCCGAGGAAGCGCGTCAAAAGCCAACCGAGCAGGAGGAGCCGACCGAGAAGCTCGAACAGCCGCCAGTTCAGTCACCGCAGGCCGAGGTCGCGCTGCCGCGTATGCAGGAGAAGGAAATCGAGCCCCCGAAGCCCGTCGTTCAGCCGCCCGCCCCGGAAACGCGCGCCCCGCCCAAGGCTGACCACATCGGTCAGTTCAGCGAGGCCGCAGCTCGGCAATACAACGACCAGGTCTTCGGACACATTCAGCGCTTCAAGCGCTATCCGCCTTCGGCGCGCGGGGCCCACGGCACCGCGGTGGTTCGTTTTGAACTGGACCGACGGGGCGCCGTCATTGCAAGCGCGGTTACAAAATCATCCGGCAATGCGACCCTCGACCAGGAGGCGCTTGCTCTCTTCAAACGCGCCAGTCCGTTCCCGCCATTTCCCTCCGCCAAGCCCGAAGACCGCGACAGCTACATCGCGCCGGTGAACTTCTCGCCTTAGCGTCAATATGTAGACAACGGACGTCTTATCGATATGCCCGAACGATGTGGGGACCGGGCCCAATCGCGATGTCCCGTCTCAGCTCACCATAGAGGCGCTCCGTTATCTCGGGAAGACCTAAATCCTCGATGCTTTTGAAACCCGCGCCGCGCAGAAGGTCATGCAGTTCGGCGGGATCGAAAAGACTTAGCCAGGGCTCGCCCCGCGCCGCCGCACTGTCTGCAACCGCCATGACATTGGCGCGGCGTTCGGCGGGATAGTTTTGGAAAGGCTCGGCATAATCGAACACGACGACAGCTTGCGGCACCTCGGCGACGAACTTTAGCGTGGACCTGACCGCTTCTCTTGTCAGATACGGCACGACGCCGAGCCACTGGAAGAACGCCGGCTGGTCTGGTTTAAACCCAACTCTCGTCAGACCTTCGGAGAGACTCTGCCGCTCGAAGTCATTGGGCGCGAAGACAAGCGACGGCGGCTCGATGAGACCGGCGGCTTTGATCCGCTCGCGCTTCCATGATTGTGTCGCAGCGTTATCGACTTCGAATACGCGGACGCCGAGATCGGCAAACGGATTTCGCAGCGAAAACGTGTCAAGACCCGCACCCAGCACCACGACCTGGCGCGCGCCGGCCGCGACGCATTCCGCCATCGTATCCTCGGAAAACCGGCTGCGCGCGGCGATGAACAAACGCCATGGCCGGAGCGATTCATCGGCTGCCATTTCATTCAGGGAGGCGGCTGTCTGCTCGTCCAGGATTCTCGACGCGAATGGGTCTTTGAAGATTGCTCCGCCTTCCAACATCTGATGAACAGCGCGATGGGCGGCCGCGCCCCGAGCCGTCCGACTGGGCTGTCCGGAGCGCATGCCAACCAACCTCCTGTGATGCGTCTGGCAATATACGCTTTTGCGCGGCCAGTGTCTCAGTGGGGCCATTCGCGCCTGACCCAGCGCTAGCCGCTTCATCCCAGACGAGCGGGCCTCGATTCCTGGCCGCGTAGCGAGGTTGAGCCAACAACCAACGCGCCACCAATAAGCGCAATGAACTCGCGCCGCCTCATTCGATCACCTCGTCGGCGCGGGCGAGCAGGCTTGATGAAATGTCAATGCCCTGCGCCCTAGCGGTTTTGAGATTGAGGACCAACTCAAATTTGTCCGGCGCCTGTACCGGCAGATCCGACGGACTTGCGCCGCGCAGGATGCGATCAACATAGGATGCGGCGCGGCGATACTGGTCGACTAAAGAGACGCCGTAGGCCGCGAGCCCACCGGCGGTCGCAAAATAGCGGAACGGATAGACCGCGGGCACGCGGTGACGCGCGACAGCGTTAATGATCGGAATGCGGTGGGTCACGGCTGCAATTTCCGCCGCCGCCACCAATCCGACATTGGGCCGCGCGGCGAAGGCGTCGATGGCGGGATCAACATCGTTGGCGTTACGAATGCGAAGCGCGACTGGCTCTATCGAAGATGAACGGGCGATTGCCTCAAACGAGTGAAAAAAGAGTTCGCCCGTTGTGCCGACCTCTGGTCCACCGAAGATAAGGGCCACCCGCGTCACGCGGGGAGCGATCTCCTTGAGCAATTCCAGCCATTTCCCGGTGATCGAAAACTCGAAGGCGGTGAAGCCGGTCAAATTGCCACCTGGGTTGTCCAGGCTCTGAACCACCCCCGTACCGACCGGATCGGCAAGGTTGACGAATACGACCGGTATGGAACGCGTCTCTCGCCGCAATACTATTGCCGCTGGTGTTGCCCCAGTTACGATCACATCGGGAGCGAGGCCGACAAACTCCGTTGCATAAGCTCGGATGCGGTCGAGGTCGCCGCTAGGCCAACGAAATTCGAAGTGAACATTGCGTCCTTCGGTCCAACCAAGTTCCTGAAGGCTTTTTTGTAGTGCAAAAACTTCCGCGCGCATTTCGGCGTCATTCTCAGAGCCACCCAACAATACGCCAATCTTGCGCACGCGATTTTTCTGCGCCGTCGCCACCACCGGCCACGCCGCTGCGCCTCCAAGAGCGGCGATGAACGCGCGCCGCTTCACTCGATCACTCATTGGCTCTCCCGCGGCGCACGACGGTATCCTAGCTGCTTGGGCGGGTGTCTGGAAGGAGCTAGATTGAACTCGCTAATGTCGCAGTTGGGTCATTCGCGCCGTTTTGACCGTACTTCCGGTCTACCTCGATCAACAGACATCGTCAGACCGATTCGGGTGGTTTGTTTCGTGCCAGCGGTCATTCTCAGCAGGTCACTTAACCAAACGGAGGCGTCCGATGACGGTGAAGCGGGCGATTGCGGCGACCGCTGGCCGCGATCGACGGACGTCAGCGCATGGACCTGTTGGTCCGGTAAGTGCCCAGGAGCCGACCTAGGCTCCCGCGATGAA
>Ga0209168_10002629_pt1 | contig 12872 bp, 13 predicted proteins | sample Coa_R1_FD_187156 | JGI IMG/M metagenome (GOLD analysis project Ga0209168, IMG submission 187156) | Surface soil microbial communities from Centralia Pennsylvania, which are recovering from an underground coalmine fire - Coalmine... | ecosystem: Environmental > Terrestrial > Soil > Unclassified ... | reverse complement strand
CGAAGATGATATTCACTATGCTCGCGTTCTTTGCGATCTCTCGCGGGACAAGGGATTTAAAGTTCTCGTCGCGACCCGTGGCGCCGAAGCGCTGGCGCTCGCGCACGAATACCATCCGACCGCAGTCTCGCTGGATGTGTTCCTGCCCGATATGCTGGGCTGGACTGTTCTCAACCACCTCAAGCAGGATCCCACCACGCGGCACATTCCGGTGCAGATGCTCACTCTGGATGAAGACCGCCATCACGGGCTGGCTCGCGGCGCCTTCGCTTTTGTCACCAAGCCCACTACTCCGGAAGGTCTGGATGCGGCTCTTGCCCGCATCAAGGAGTATGCCACTCCGCGGCGCAAGCGCCTGCTGGTTGTGGAAGACAATCCCGGCGAGCAGCTCAGCATCAAGGAGCTTCTGGGCCACGACGACATCGACGTGAGTGTTGCCTCCACTGGCGCCGATGCCATGGAAGCTGTAACCCAGCAGCAGTTTGACTGCGTCGTGCTCGACCTTCGTCTGCCCGATATCTCCGGCTTCGATGTCCTGGAGCGCTTCGGCGAAAATCCGGCTCTCGCTGATCTGCCAGTCGTAGTCTTTACCGGGAAGGAACTTTCTCCCGACGAAGATGCCCGTCTGCATGCTCTGGCTCGCAGCGTGGTGGTAAAGGGTGTGGAGTCGCCGGAACGCTTGCTCGATGAAACCGCTTTGTTCCTGCACCGCGTCGTATCGGATCTGCCGCCCGAAAAACAACGTCTGCTGGACCGCCTGCATCGTTCCGATGACGCTCTCGTCGGCAAGAAAGTTCTCATTGTCGATGACGATGTGCGCAATATTTTTGCTTTGAGCAGCGTGATCGAACGCCGGGGCATGACCGTCCTCACTGCCGGCACTGGCCGTGAAGCTATCGCCAAGCTGGAGTCGACTCCCGACATGGCAATCGTTCTCATGGACATCATGATGCCGGAAATGGATGGATACGAAACCATGCAGGTGATCCGGCAAAACGCCGCCTTCCGCCGCCTGCCCATCATCGCTCTAACCGCGAAAGCAATGAAGGGAGATCGCGAGAAGTGTCTTGAAGCCGGAGCCTCGGAATATCTGGCCAAGCCGGTCAACACCGAGCAATTGCTTTCGTCGTTGCGTATGTGGCTCCACAGATAGAAAGAAAATGTTTGTCATAAACTTCTGTTGTTCCGATCGAAGCGAGGGATCCGGGCCAGGAAGGAGCGGATGAGCACAGAAAAAACGGTCAACATCCTCATGGTCGACGATCAGCCGGCCAAGCTGCTCAGCTATGAAGTCATGCTGGGCGGCCTCGGGGAAAATCTCATCAAGGCCAACTCCGCCAGGGAAGCTCTGGAAATTCTCCTCAAGACCGAGGTTGCCGTCGTCCTCATGGACGTGAGCATGCCTGATCTGGATGGATTTCAACTGGCTGCCATGATCCGCCAGCATCCCCGCTTTCAACGCACCGCCATCATATTCGTCTCTGCGGTCCATCTCACCGACCTCGATCAACTTAGGGGTTACGAATACGGCGCGGTCGATTACATCTCGGTTCCGGTCGTTCCCGAACTCCTGCGCGCGAAGGTTCGCGTCTTCGCAGACCTTCACCGCAAGACCCGCCAGCTCGAAACTCTCAATCGCGAACTCGAAGAGCGTGTTCTGGAACGTACGGAAGAGCTTCAGGGCAAAGCCGAACTCCTGCAGCATCTCAACACCGAACTATTGAGCAAGAACCAGGAACTGGATGCCATCGTCAGGACGGCTCCCGACATCATTTTCAGCCGCCAGGCCGATGGCCGCAGGGATTACATCAGCGATCGTTTCTACGAATACACCGGCGCGCCATCAGGCTCTGCGAACGGCTTCGGCTGGCTCGATTATGTTCATCCCGACGATAAAGATCAGGCAATGGGCCTGTGGATGCGGTGCGTCGAATCGGGGGCGAACTACGAGGCCGAATACCGCTTGCGCGCGGGCAGCGGTTCTTACAACTGGTTTCGCGCACGCGCCGTTCCCATCCGCGACGAAGCCGGCCATATCATCAAGTGGTATGGAACCTGTTCCGATATTCACGACAGCAAAATGCTGGAGCAGTCGATGCGCGATAGCGCGGCCGCGCTGGAGAAGATGGTCGATCTGCGCACGAACGAACTGCAGCGCCTTTCCGTGCGCCTCATGAGCTTGCAGGATCAGGAACGCCGGCGCATTGCCCGCGATCTCCACGATGGGCTGGGACAAGAACTCGCTGTCGCGAAGATGGCTGTCGATAAGGCATTGTTGCAGCATGCCTCCAAACCCGACGAAAGCTGGTCGCAGGTCAGCGCCATCATCGATCGCGCTATCCAACAAGTGCGAACAATGTCCCACCTCTTGCATCCTCCCTTGCTCGACGAAGTTGGCCTTCTTTCCGCGCTTTCCTGGTATGTGGAAGGACTCGCGAAACGCAGCGGCCTGGAGACCAGCCTCGAAGTCCATCCCCAGGATTTTCCTCGCCTCACCACGGAGGTGGAGACTGCCGTTTTCCGTATCGTTCAGGAGGCGCTGACCAATGTCTTCCGCCATGCCGAGGCCCGCAAAGTTTGGATCAGCCTGGCCCGGACGGACAAAATGATCTGCGTTGCGGTTCGCGACGATGGCAAAGGCATTGGTAAGAAAATTGCCGAACAGCGCCCGGATAGTGTCGGAGTCGGCATCGGTGGCATGAGGCAGCGCGCCCGCGAACTGGGCGGCGAATTAAGATTGGAAAACCTCAGTCCCGGCACCCTGCTCGAACTAGTTTTGCCAGCCGACGCAATCATGCGGGAAACCAGCGCCGAACTCAACGAAGTCGCTTCAGATTAGATTTTTTCTTTCGAAATCATGGGCTACTAAGGATTTCGGGGTATTGCTTCGGCACACAACACCTCCTATCTTGTATCTTCGTCTTACGGTTAGCTTGGCAAACTCATAAGACTACTTGTAGTAGAGCAAGTAATTCCCAAGGAACTCCTAAATTTGCAATTTAGCTTTTTCGGAACGATTGCTCTGCCGGAAGGCTCGGTTTACGAAGTCGCGAATACAGGATTTCCTGTATACGGGACGGCGATAGTGCATGATAACTTCGTTTCGCTGCGTTCAGTGGGAACATCATTCATTCCCTGGTGCGACCAGGCTCTGCGGCGCGACGATCAAACTAATGCCGAAAGCGACGCTGCCTCGACTATGGGCACGCCGCTCACTTGAGGGATTGGAAATCGCATGGCGGTCCGCATCCTGTTGGTAGACGATCACCCTATTGTGCGGCAGGGGCTGAGAACTCTCCTGCAAGGACGGGGCGATTGGGAAGTGGTGGGCGAGGCTTCGGACGGGCTCGAGGCGCTGGAAAAAGTGACCGATCTGCACCCCGATGTAGTGGTTCTTGACGTCACCATGCCGCGAATGAATGGTCTTGAAGCTTGCCGCATGATTCAGCGCAAGCATAAAAATGGGGGGCCGGAAGTTCTGTTCGTAACCCAGCATGATTCGCCTCAGATGATGCGCGAAGCTCTCGATGCGGGGGCCCGGGGCTACGTGGTCAAGTCCAATGCCGCACGGGACTTGCTTGAGGCGGTCGAATCGGTCAGCCAGCACCGGGTTTTCACGGCTCTAGCCCGCAATTCGCAGGTCACGAATCAATGAATGAGTTTTTGTAACACCAATCGAGGAGGCTGAACTGGAGGTATCTGCCATGAAGTTGCGTATCCTGTTAGCCGACGATCATGAAATTGTGCGTCGAGGACTGTGCTCTCTGCTCCAGAAACACGAAGGCTGGGAAATTTGCGGTGAAGCCGCCGATGGCCGCGAGGCCATTGAAATGGCCAAGCGGCTCAAGCCCGATGTCGTCATTGTCGATATCGGCATGCCCAGTCTCAATGGCTTGGAAACAACCCGCCAGCTCATGCAGTACGATCCCCAGTTCAAAATCATCGTCTTGACGATTACCGATTCCGATCAGGTAATCCGCGAAGCTCTTTACGCAGGCGCGCGCGGGTTCGTGCTCAAGTCAGATGCTGCACGCGATCTCGTCTCCGCGGTCGAGGCTCTGCAGAGTAAACGAATGTTTTTCACTCCCCGGGTCAACGATCTGGTCCTGGCCGGATTCCTCGATAAGGGCCAGGTAACTCCGCGGAATGAGGCGCCTCAATTGCCCTCGCTGACGGTTCGCGAGCGCGAGATCACTCAGCTTCTGGCGGAAGGCAAGAGCTCCAAGGAAGTTGCTGTGCTTCTCAATCTCAGCACTAAAACTGTTGAGACTCATCGCAGCAATATCATGCGTAAGCTGAGCCTCCACTCGATTCGAGACTTGGTGGTTTACGCGATCAAGAACAACATTATTCAGATTCAAATGCCTACTGCCACTGAGGTGGGGGCGCAGATTGGCGAACCGAGTCACTAAGCTGCGAGATCGGGCTTTCTGGGACCCAGTCTCAGGAAGCCCGCTTCTCAAGATCCTAAAGATGCAAGTGGGCGCTCCCTCGCGCCTTCCGCCCGGCAGCGCCTAGAAAAAATTACACTGAGTTCCCGTTCATCCCTGACCCAAACCGCTGAACAGAAAGGTATCCTCGGTTTGGCAGCGTTGTTGCACTCCTGCCGGGGGATGACCTACAGGCTTTGTTCAGAGTGGCTTGCGGTGGTGCGATTTTTCGGCTACCGAATCAAGCCCTGTCCGCAACTAAATCTCTAAGCAACGGTCCCGGATGGTCGGGGAGACCTACCCCAGCGGGCATTTGTTGTCTTTAGAGACGGGAGGTGGGCGCGTGGTTCGGATCCTTGTTGCAGATGACCACGAGGTAGCCAGAAAAGGAGTGCGTTCCCTCCTCGAAGAGCACAACGGATGGGAGGTGTGCGGGGAAGCGAAGGACGGGCGGGAAGCGGTCGACCTCGCTAATCAGTTGAAGCCCGATATCCTGCTGCTCGACATAGGCATGCCGAACCTCAACGGCTTGGATGCAGCCCGGCAAATTCTCGCCGCCAATCCCGACGCGCGAATCTTGATTCTTACGATCCACGACTCGGAACAGGTGGTGAGGGAAGTCCTTGCTGCCGGCGCGCGCGGCTTTCTGCTCAAATCCGACGCCGGTCGCGACCTTGTCGCCGCGGTTGAGGCACTGCAGAACCGCCGCACGTTCTTCACCTCGAAAGTTGCGCAGATGATGCTCGATGGTTACCTTCGCCCGTACGAGGAACGCGAAACCTCAAGCCAGCAGATCCTCACTCCCAGAGAGCGCGAAGTTATTCAACTCGTGGCCGAAGGGAAGACTACCAAGGAAATCGCCACCGCTCTCAACCTCAGTGTTAAAACCGCGGAGACCCATCGCACCAACCTCATGCGCAAACTCGATCTCCACTCCGTAGCCGATCTGACGCTTTATGCTGTGCGAAACGGCATCGTGCAGATCTACTGATCTACTAGACATTTGATCTACTAGACGTTGCTAAACTTTGAGCTGTTTTCGAATTTCGTCGCTAGTGGTACAGGCGAGTCCTCTATTTGGTCGATGACTCATAGTTCTTCTCCCAGGGCTTCTGCTCGTCTTTATGCCCAAAATCCAATCCAAAATGCGGCTCTGATTCCGTCCCCGTTACCTTGATCGGCACCTCGGTCCCGACGCCATGCTTGCTGAAGAAGGGGTCCACCGGCCGCAGCAGAATCGATTTCCAACCCGTAGTCATCTGCGACAATTTCGCTTCCAGCTTTGCAGTTCCATGGAAATCGAAGGTCTTTCCGTCCAGGCTGTACACTCCAGCCATATCTACGTGCGTGCCCGGAATCTGAAAATGCACCAGCGAGAAAGTCATCGTTCCATTTACCAGGGTAAAGATGCCACGCAGATCGACCGGCACATCTTTTTCGGGTTGCTCGCGCGCTTCCTTCGGCTTGCCCTGCGTGCGCAGACTCAACGAATCGATTTTCGACTGCACCTTCTCGTTCGTAAAATGGGCGCTGGGCAAGTGGAACTTCCCTGCCAATTTCAGCCGATCAACGACATCTTCGCTTCCCGGAGGCAGGCTGAGCTTAGTTGTCATCTCTACCGGCCCAGTCATGATAGGAGGATTCGTGCGAACGCCCAACTCCAGCAAGTCCTGAATTTGCGCGCGGTCGAGGGTTACATCGAGTTCGATATCGTGCCCATGAGGATTCTGTTCGCGAATAATCGACCCTTTCGCCGTAAACGAAGAATGCAGCAGGGTTGCCTTCACCGGCTCCAGGTGCGTGTCGCCGTTGGTTCCGTCCACGATCGCATGAAATTCGGTATGCAACGGCATCGGATGTCCGCTCCGGGTGATTTGGAAATCTGGCGTGTCGGTCGTCCCATCCACCACGATGTTGCTCAGCATTCCCTCATAGTTTCCGGTGGAAGAAAGTATTCCGCCAATGCCCTTGATCGTGCCGAGGTCCGCATTGCTGAACGAGTACTGGCCCTGCACCGGCGTATCGCGCGGATCATCCACGTCCCACGGCCCGAAAAGCCCTGTCGAATGAATGTCTCCGACCGGCTTCGGGTTCACCAGAGTGGCGTCAAAGCTCATTGGCTGCCCCGGGCCAATGTCCTTCATCCTGAGGTCGTGAATGGCGAATTCCAGCGGGGGTTTTCCCGGCTTCAACGTATTGATGAGTAGATTCGTATCCTCACAAATGAACTTGTCGACGAAGACTGATATCCTCTTCTTTTTCGGGCCCATGTTCGTCAGTTCCTCTCGGCTTCCCTTGGGAGGAATATTCAGGTTCATCCCTTTCACATAGACCGTGTCCACGTGCACATGAGGTCCAAAGAGATTGCGAATCCCGGTGTGAAAATGGAAAGTGTCAATACTGATAAGCGGCTGCACGCCGGGCTCATAAGGATTCGGGTCGGTGGCCCCGAAAATCTTCAGCCCGGTTCCGGAAACTTCAAGCCCGCGCATCACCGAAACATTCAAGGATGCCAAGTCCACCCTGCTCTTAAAGCGAGCCGTCAGCGAATCAATTACTCGAGCACGCAGAATCGGCTGAGCCCGGTGAATCACCGATCGAACTGCGATCAGCCCAATCACCAGGAACACAATAGCAATAACGCCGATCCACTTCCACGGCCAACGTTTCTTGGTTTGTCTTGAGGAACTGTCCATAGCCGCCCTTATCCATAGGGCAACGCCGTTCCATTAACGTCAATACAGCTTTTACAGCAGATCGCGGGATTCACAACGCTCACTTTTCTCCCGCTCCCTCTTTCTGATACTGTTTTGAGTCCGCTCGATGCTGCTTTTCGAGGCTTCAAAGTTGCAGCATTCATCCATGTGACCGATATCACAGTCAATCGCCATTCTGGCCGATAATATTTGCAACGCTATTCGGCCGCCAAAGATTCGTGAGGGAAGGGAAAAGCTCGTGATCGTCGGAGTTCCGAAGGAAAGCTATCCGGGAGAGCGCCGCGTGGCCCTCGTTCCCGCCGTGATTCCCACCTTAGCCAAAGTTGGTCTGGAAGTAGTAATCGAATCTCGTGCCGGAGAAGAGGCCGGATATCCCGATTCCGCTTACGTCGAAAAGGGCGGGAAAATTCTCGCCGATCGCGCCGCCGTCTTCGCTTCCGCCGATATCATTGCACAAGTCCTCTGCTACGGCTCGAACGATGTAACTGGTGCAGCCGATTTGCCCCTGCTGCGCCGCGATCAGCTTCTCATCGGTTTTCTCCGCCCGTTCGGCTCCGCCGAGGTCGTCCAGCAAATCGCTGCCGCCGGCGTCACAGCATTTTCCGTCGAACTAATTCCGCGCACCACACGCGCCCAAAGCATGGATGCTCTTTCTTCCATGGCCACCATCTGCGGTTACAAGGCAGTGCTGATCGCGGCTGAAACCGCAATCAGAATCTTTCCTATGATGACGACCGCCGCCGGCACCATTACGCCCGCCCGCGTCTTCATCATAGGAGCAGGCGTGGCGGGCCTCCAAGCCATCTCTACTGCCCGGCGGCTGGGTGCAGTAGCGTCGGCTTATGACATGCGCGCCGCCTCCAAAGAGCAAGTGCAGAGCCTCGGTGGACGCTTCGTCGAGCTGCCCATTGAGGCGCAGAACGCTCAGGATGCCCGCGGCTACGGAACGGTTCAGGACGAATCCTTCTATGCCCGCCAGCGCGAATTGCTGACCCGCGTCGTAGCTGAGAGCGATGTGGTCATCAGCGCTGCGGTAATTCCCGGCAAGAAATCGCCAGTTCTCGTAACAGCCGACATGGTGAAAGGCATGGCCCCCGGATCGGTGATCGTCGATCTCGCGGCCGAGCGCGGGGGCAATTGCGAACTCACTCGCGTCGGCGAAACGGTGCAGGCCGAAGGTGTCACTATCATCGGAACCATTAACCTGGCAAGCACCGTGCCCTATCACGCCAGCCAAATGTACTCTCGCAATCTGTCAAACTTCATCGCTTACATCGTGAAAGATGGCAAACTGCAACTCAACCAACAGGACGAAATTATTCGCGAAACTATGGTTACCCGCGGCGGCGAGATCGTGAACGCGCGCGCGCGCGATTTTTTCAAGCTGCCCGCATTGGCGGCCACTCACTAGCCGATCGATTGCAAGACGGATGCAAAGGAGCAAATCATGCCGGCGGATTTCATCTCCAATCTTTACGTTTTTATTCTCGCGGGATTTGTCGGGTTCGAACTGATCAAGCGGGTGTCGCCGCTGCTGCACACCCCGCTTATGTCGCTGACCAACGCTCTGGACGCAATCGTTGTCGTGGCGGCCATCATCATTGCGGGCCGGCATGAGACGCGCCTTACGTTGATTCTGGGCGCGATTGCAGTCGCTGCATCCTTCAGCAACATGGTTGGAGGGTTCCTGATTACCGACCGCATGCTGCGCATGTTCAAGTCCGGCAGGTCGAAACAATCATGACTTCAGCCGATCTCCAGCAGTACCTCGATTTCGCTTATATCGCCGCAGTCGTACTTTTTATTCTTTCTCTCAAGTTTCTGAGTTCGCCCGCGCGAGCGCGCTGGGGCGTTCTGGCTGGAGAAATCGGCGCCGCCCTCGCCGTCACCGCCACGCTTTTGAATCCCGAGGTGACGGAATACAAGTGGATTCTCATCACGCTCATCGTCGGGGCGGGAGTTGGCATTCCTCTCGGCCTGGTACACATGACGGCTGTCCCCCAACGGACCGCGCTGAGCCACGCTTTCGGGGCGATGTCGGCCGCCATCATTGGTATCGCGGAATACTACGCCGGCACTGCTCCCGTAACGCGCTTTGAAATGGGCGAGATTTCGCTCGAAGTCATCATCGGCTCGCTCACTTTTACCGGCAGCCTTATCGCCGCTGGAAAGCTGCAGGAATTTCTGCCGCAGCGTCCCATCGTGTATCGCGGCCAGAATATTGTGAGCCTCTCGGTTTTGGCAGGCGCTCTCGGGCTGGCGGTTGCGCTGGTCGTCCATCCCACGAACGCCATGCTTTTTCCGATCATGGTTTTCGTCGCGCTGATCTTCGGCGTGCTGCTGGTTACGCCCATCGGCGGCGCAGACATGCCCACAGTCATCTCACTGCTCAATTCCTATGCAGGTTTCTCGGCAGCGCTCCTCGGATTTGTTCTGAACAGCAAAGTCCTTGTCGTGGCAGGCGCGCTTGATGGCTCCTCGGGTTTCGTTCTTTCCGTGATCATGTGCAAAGCGATGAACCGCTCCTTTGCCAACGTGATGTTCGGAGCCTTCGGCCAGGTGCAAGCATCGGCAGCCGGCGCTAAAGAAGAACGGGTGGTGCGCAGCGCAAGCGCGGAGGAAGCCGCGTCGATTCTGGAAGCCGCGAGCAGTGTGGTCATCGTCCCTGGCTATGGGATGGCCGTGGCTCAGGCGCAGCACAAAGTCCGCGAACTCTACGATGCACTTACAAAGAAGGGCATTGATGTACGCTTTGCCATTCACCCCGTGGCCGGACGCATGCCGGGCCACATGAACGTTCTTCTCGCGGAAGCCGACATTCCCTACGATCGCCTGGTCGAAATGGATGACATCAACGGAGACTTTCCGCAAACCGATGTCGCGCTCATAATCGGCGCCAATGACGTTACCAACCCGGCCGCCCGCACCGACCAATCGAGCCCCATATTCGGCATGCCAATTCTTGATGTCGATAAGGCCCATACCGTCATGGTGATCAAGCGCAGCATGAACCCAGGCTTCGCCGGAATCGACAACCCGCTCTACTACCTCAACAACACGCTCATGCTATTTGGCGACGCTAAGCAGTTCGTGGGAGCAATCGTGCGCGAACTTGGCGGGGGCCACTAGAAACCTGCGGTCCGACGGCCCGTACAACCATGGACAACGGGCGCTTCCGGGCCACATAAGGCCATTGAAAGTTGCCGATTTTAAGCTCTAAGAGAATCATGTGATATCATGATATCAAACGTCGGAGGGGGATAATCGGTGGCTCAACTTCTGGTCCGTAATCTCGAAAACAGCGTCAAAGCCCGCCTCCAACGCCGCGCCAAGCGCCATGGCCGCAGCATGGAAGAAGAGGTCCGCGACATTCTTCGCGCCGCAGCGAATAGGGAAGAAGTCCCCATATACGGGCTGGGAACCGAGTTGGCCGCGTTGTTTCCGAAAAGCGGGCCTGACCTCAAGTTTGAAAAACTTCATATCGAGATCAAGCCGCCCAACTTTGAGGAATGATCGTCCTCGACAGCAACGTCGTGTCTGAGATAATGCGCCCTCAGCCGGAGCCGCGGGTTATCGTTTGGCTGGATCGCCAAAGACGGCCATCAATTTGGATTACTACAATCACGATCTTTGAAATACGTTTCGGCTTACTGACCATGCCCGCCGGAAGGCGGCGTGATCTTTATATTCAGGGATTCGAAAATTTCCTGATCAAAAATGATCAGCGTGTTCTGTCGTTTGACACAGAAGCCGCGGAGCAGGCTAGTGCGCTGATGGCGTCAAGAAAAATAAAGGGCCTTCCGCGCGAATCGCGCGACACGATGATCGCCGGCATCGTTTTGGCAAATCACGCCACCCTGGCCACGCGAAATGTCCGCGATTTTGACGATCTCGGAGCAAAGCTGATCGATCCCTGGCTTGCAACGTCTTAATCCGAGGAATTCCACCGCACGAATCCAGAAATTTAGTCTTTGAGAGGCACTACCGCTCGGCCATCGCGGCAGAAAGTCGCGACCCGTTGCAGGTCGCCATTGGCTACGGGGACTGTCATCACGGGGCCGTAGCAATAAACCGCGTGCCCGGTAGCAGCCAAATACCAACGTCCGCCTTTGGAGTGGTCCATGTGACCGGTAGGGCGGCGCTCAGGTTGCGCCACCGGATTGGCAAGCGTCATCGTAAACAACAAGGCTAGGGTCAAGGCCTTCATGTTGTGTCCTAAAAGCTCGTAACTTCCAAATCGAAAAGCGAACCTGGTTCTAGAACATCAAGCCTTACTGGCAAGTCTTACAGCGTAATCAGAACGCGGCGTTGATCACCCAAGTCTGAAGCCGGTACAGGAGGCAGTTGAATATGCGGTTTGCCCTCTCTGCCGGATCGAATCTGGGATTGTTTCGATGCCGGAGCTTGCGATGACGGCGTCCCGTTCGGAGTCTGGGTCGACGAACCTTGATTGCGTGTTCCGGGAGTATTCGCGTATTTCTTCGCACTCTCCCGGTTGGCTTTGTCGACGACGGCTTTGCCTTTCATCGCCCAAAGCTCCGCGCTATCGGTCTGCAGAATTTGGATTAAATTGTGCTGCTGCTGGATCACTCCGCCCTGTTCCACGATCAGCATGGTCATGAGCGCGTATGAGGCAATGAAGACGCCCGTCAATACAGGCAAAAGACTCCGCCTCTTTTTAGGGGCCGGGTTAGGTACTGCAATCGGCATCACCGCTGTGCCACCGAACAAAGTCGTCAAGATCCACCCCAGTCTTGCCCCACAACGCAGGCACGGGAGAAGAATGCAGCTTGTACTCCAATGCAGCGCCCGGCAGGAAGCCGCTGATTTATCGGGGTTTAAGATGATTCGACGGAGTGAAATGTTGGGTGCGAAGTGCAACCCGCTGCACATTTTGAGCAGCACGGGCTGTTTGTTTTTTAGACGATTACCTGAAAGGCCGCAAGGAAAGCGGCCGTTGGAGCATAACGGCTCATGCTGAAGGTTCGTGGCACTTAAGTGGTCTATTTCCTATTTCCCGCCCAGCACTAATTTCGCAATCGTCGCCAGTTGCATATTCGACGTGCCCTCATAGATCTTGCCGATCTTTGCATCGCGCCAGTATTTCTCCACTGGATAGTCCTTCGTATATCCGTAGCCGCCATAGATCTCGATGGCGAGCGACGTGACGCGTTCGGCGACCTGCGATGCGTAAAGCTTCGTCATTGCCGCTTCTTTCACAAAATTCACGCCCGCGTCTTTCATGCGAGCCGAGTTGTAGACCATCAATCTGGCCGCTTCGATATCGGTCGCCATTTGCGCAATCTGGAACTGTATGCCCTGAAAATCGGCAATCGCCTTCCCGAACTGCTTGCGCTCCTGCGAATACTTGGCGGCATATTCCCACGCGCCGCGCGCGACGCCGATCATCTGGGCGCCAATGCCAATGCGTCCTTCGTTCAATGTCTCTATCGCAATCTTGTAGCCCTTGCCCGCCTCGCCTAGGACGTTTTCTCTCGGTACGCGGCAGTCTTCGAGAATCAGTTCGCACGTCGATGATGCACGAATTCCCAGCTTGTCCTCTTTCTTCCCAACACTGAATCCGGCGAAGTTTTTCTCAACCAGAAAGGCTGTGATCCCTTTGTATCCCGCTCCGGGATCGATCGTAGCGAATAAAACAAAAAGTCCTGCTTCCTTGCCGTTCGTGATCCACAGCTTCCGTCCGTTCAATACATACTCGCTGCCT
>Ga0209168_10002628_pt1 | contig 12874 bp, 8 predicted proteins | sample Coa_R1_FD_187156 | JGI IMG/M metagenome (GOLD analysis project Ga0209168, IMG submission 187156) | Surface soil microbial communities from Centralia Pennsylvania, which are recovering from an underground coalmine fire - Coalmine... | ecosystem: Environmental > Terrestrial > Soil > Unclassified ... | reverse complement strand
GGCCGCATTGGAATCGAAGAGCCGGAACGCCGCGACGGCTAACGGAATGCCCGCCAGGATGCCCGATTGCCGCGCCACGATCGTCGCGTGCGCGCGCCGCGCGGACAAGACGCTCGCGGCGGTGGCGATGTCGTGATAGGCGCCGTCCTCGAGCAAAGCCGCGCGGAGACACGCCTCGAGTTGTCGATCCGAGAGCGGAAATCCGAGGTGGTCGTCTTCGGCCACCGGCGCCCCGGTCTGGGGCGTGACTGCGCGCGAGGTGCGTCTGTCGCGCGATGGTCGCGGGAATCGGGTTTCCAGGCCGCGGTCGCTGTTACGACGCGCCTCGGCGGAGCGCCGGCGGTCGCTTTCGAACCGTCCTTCCTCCGGCCCAAACATCTCGGGTGTGGTCATGCGCCCCACCTCCTGCCGTCTCCGCTGGAATCTGCAAGCTGACCAGTGCCGGTTGCGGATGCAAGACGCGGGCGCGCGGCAACGCTTGCCGCTCCCCTCAACCGATCCCAAATTCGCCCGACGCGGCTCAGTGTTCGCGGCTGGCGAAACCGGCGCAGATCGATCCCAACGGGAACGCGCGGCATTCCGTGGAAGTTCGTGCAAATGATCCGGTACGTCTTCACGGCCATCGCGCTTGCCGGCGTCGTGAGGAGGTCGACTCCGCCGGCGGCGCTGGGCAGGGCCGAGTGAGCGAAAGGCAACGGACCTGGCCGCACAGGCGGGTTCTCGACGTGTGTCGTGCACCAGCCGCTAGATTCCACGCGTGACTTCCCGTTTCGGCACGCAGGTCCAGAAGTTCAGGTCGGGCGAGCCCGGCAAGCTCGGCGTCCTCATGGCGACAGCGTTCGTCGACATGGTGGGTGCGCTGATGATCTTGCCGCTGATGCCGTTCTACGCCGAAAAGTTCGGCGCCAGCGACTTCATGGTCATGGTGCTCGTGTCCGCGTTCTCGGCGATGCAGCTGGTAAGCGCGCCGCTCTGGGGCCGCGTGTCGGATCGGTACGGCAGAAAGCCAGCACTCCTCATCGGACTGGGCGCGTCGGCGATCGCGTACGTCGTTTTCGCCTACGCCGACTCCTATTGGCTGCTGCTGCTCTCGCGGGCCGTGCAGGGTGCCGGCGGCGGTACCACCGCCGTGATTCAGGCGTACGTGACCGACAGCGTCGAGCCGCGCAACCGCGCGAAAGGGTTGGGGTGGCTCTCGGCGGCGACGAACGCCGGTGTTGTGTTAGGCCCGGCGCTCGGATCGTGGTCCAAGCAGTTCGGTGGCGACCACGGACCAGGGTTGGTCGCGGCGGTACTGTGTGTGTTGAACGTGCTCTTCGCCGCCAAGTATCTCGTGGAGTCGCGCGTCGTGTCGGCCGCTGATCGTGCGCGTCGCGCGAGCGGCAATACAACGGTGAAGGCCGTGCTGCGCGTGTCCTCGTGGCGCCACATCGGCGATCCGCCATCGCGCCTCGTGTGGATGTACTCGATCGGCATCGGCGCCTTCTATGGCGTCAACGCGCTGATCACCTTGTATCTCGGCCGCGCGTTCAACGTGACGGCCGAATCGATCGGTCCGTTCTATTCGTACATCGGCGCCCTCAACATCTTTTTCAGGCTCATCGTGTTAGGCAAGGCGGTGGATACGCTGGGCGAGATGCGTACGTCCCGATTCGGCGCGTCGATACTGGCGTTGGGTCTCGCGGCCATTCCGTTGACGTCGCCCGTCCACATCCCCCACTTGACGTATCTGACCATCGGCCTTGCGCTCGCGCTAATTCCGCTCGGCACGGCGCTCAACTTTCCGTGCGTCACGGCGACGCTGTCACGCGTCGTGAGCGACGATGATCGCGGTCTGTACATGGGGGTGCAGCAGACGTACGGCGGACTCGCGCGCGTTCTGTATCCGTTAGCCGCCGGTGCCGCGTCGGATCACTTCGGCGTTGGCGCGCCGTTCTGGTTGTCGGCGTTGCTCGTCGCGAGCACGATCCTCATCGGCAAGAATCTGAATCGCTTTACGGCCAGAACGGGCGAGCATCCCGTGCCATCGCCGGCTGTTGCCGAAGCGGTAAAGGAAACGCCCGCCATCGCAGAGTAGCGGCGGCCCGCGGCGGCCTGTGCCTTACTGAATGACCACCGCTTCGGCGCGCGTCCAGCGGCCTTCCGCCCACCGCGCGATGAGCGTGATGGCGAGCACGAGCGCGATCAGCACCACGCTGAATGCCGCCGCCGTGCCGAACGCAAAGTTCCGCAACTGCGACAGGATCTCCATGGAGATCGGGCGATTCGCGTGCGTGAACAGCACGATGCTCGCCACGAATTCGCCGACCGCGGTGATCCCGGCGAGCATCGCGCCGGCGACGAGCCCGGGGCGCGCGGCGGGTAGAACCACTCGGCGCATGGTGAGCCACCAGCTCGCGCCTAACCCGCGTGCGGCGTCTTCGAGCGACGGATCCATCTGGCGCAGCGATCCTTCGGTCGCGCTCGACACGAGCGGGATGCCGCGCACGAAGTACGCAAGCGGCAGTATCCAGAATGTACCGACCAGCAATACGCGCGCACCGAGGAGCGAGTTGCGGTCGAATGTCGATGCCAGTCCAATGGCGATCGCCGTTCCCGGTATGGCCCACGGCAGCGCAACGAGAATCGCGAGCAGCCAACGGACGCGGAATCGGCGCAGCACGAGCAGATAGGCGGCGAGGAAGCACACCACGATGTCGAGCGCCGTTGCAATGGCCGTCATCGACACGCTGTTCCAGATCGGCACCCAGAGGTCGGTGTCGGTGGCGAGCCGCCGGAAGTTGTCGAGCGTGTACTCGGGCGGCAGCACTTGTGTCGTCCACGCGCCGTCGCGCGCAAACGACACGAGAATGACCATGGCGTGCGGCAGCACGAGAATGACAACGAGCACCGCGCCGAGCATCGGCGCGAGCGCACGCGCCGTGGACGACTGCAGTCGGCTGCGCACGGCGGATCCCTTCGATGACACGGCGTACGTACGCCGGCGCTCGAACCAGCGCAGCAGAATCAGCGCCGCGATCGCGCCGACGGCGAGCACCGTCGTCTCGACGTAGGCGAGATGCATCGCACCGTTGAGCTTGGATGCGACGATCTGCGTGGACAGGACGCGCAGCCCGCCTCCGAATATGTAGGGAGCGGAGAAGCTGCCGAGCGCGCTCATGAACACCAGCAGCATCGACCCGGCGATCGCCGGCGTGAGCAGCGGCAACGTGACGCGGCGCAGACGGAATGTTCGCGACGCGCCTAACCCGGACGCGGCTTCGTCCAACGACGAGTCCAACCGCTCGAGGCCCGCCGAGACAAACAGAAAGACATACACGTACATCGTGTATGCGTGCACGAAGATGATCGCCCCGGCGCCGTTGAGCGTCCACGGCGCATGGTCGAGTCCCAACAGCGCCTGGACGCCGCGCGTCACCACGCCGCTCTCGCCGTAGAGAAAGAGAAACGCGACCACGCCGACGAGCGGTGGCAGCGCTGCCGGCAGCGTGGCGACTGCGCTCAAGAGGCGGCGCCCGCGAAACTCTACCCGTGTGAGGAGGAACGCCAACGGCAGGCCGACGGCCACCGACGCGATGACCGATCCGATCGAAATGACGAGCGTGGTACGCAGCGCTTCGCGATCCGTCGGGCTGGACGCAAACTCGCGCCAGGACCGCAGGCCGTGCTCGAAACTTCCGACGATGATCGACGCGTTTGGGTAGACGACCGTCCACAGGAGCACGACCAACACGGGCAGCACAAACAGCCACGTGCCTTTCGCGCCCGCGCGGCTGCTCACGCGACTACCGCCACCGGTTCGCGCGCGACCCGTACCCACACCGTATCGCCCGGCTGTACATCGCGCACGGTGCTGTGCAGCTCGAGCTCGACGTCGCCGGCCACCCGCACGCGGTAGGCGAGCAACGCACCGGCGAAGCGGCGCTCCTGCACGACGCCGGTCCACGCATCGGGCCCGTTAGGCGGAGAAAAGGCGAGCGCATCGGGGCGCAGGACGGCGGTGGCCACCCCGCGCGGGGGGACGCCGGGCGCGGCAGCAGCGCGAAGAGATCGGGACGCGCCGCCTAACTGAACGGTGATGCGGTCCCCGTCCAGGATACCCGGCACGAGGCTCGAGCGGCCGATGAAGGCGGCCACCTCGCGGTTCGCCGGCCGATCGTACAGGAGCTCCGCCGTTCCCACCTGCAACAGCCGACCCTCGGCGAGCAGCGCCACGCGGTCGGCGACCGCGAAGGCGTCTTCCTGATCGTGCGTCACGAACAGCGCCGTGACGCCGAGGCGGCGCAGCGTTGCGCGCAGCTCTTCGCGCGTGCTGCGCCGGAGCGTCGGGTCGAGGTTGGACAGTGGCTCGTCGAGGAGCAGCACCGGCGGCTCGATGACTAACGCACGGGCGAGCGCGACGCGCTGCTGCTCGCCGCCCGAGAGGGATTGGATGGGCCGGCCGGCGGCACCTGCCAGGCCGACGCCGGCCAACGCTTCGGCGGCGCGCGACATGCGCTCGCTCCGCGTCACGCCGCGCGCCTCGAGGCCGAACGCCACGTTCTGCCCAACGGTGAGATGCGGGAACAGCGCGTAATGCTGGAACACCATGCCGAACTGGCGGCGTTGCGGGGGCTGGCTCGTGATGTCGCGTCCGTCGAGAACGACCGCGCCCGCGTCGGGCGCCTCGTAGCCCGCTACCATGCGGAGTGTCGTGGTTTTGCCGGAGCCGCTGGCGCCGATGAGTGCGACCAACTCTCCCGCGGCAATCTCGAGCGAGACGGCGTCCACTGCGGCACGTGCTTCACTGAATCGGCGCGTCAACCGATCGAGCGCGAGATGCGGCGTGGCGCCGCTCACCGCGAGCTGTTCCGGATGTGCGAGTCCCAGTACTGCATCCACTCGTCGAGATGCTGTTCGAGCATTGCACGATCGAGCGGCATGGGTTTGATCTGTGCGCGCGCCTCGCGAATCCAGGGCGGAAGCGAGTCCGCCGGAATGTCGGTGCGCACGGGAATGCGGTAGAAGCGATCGGCGGCATCGATCAAGGCGCGCTTGGACGTCACGAACTCGTAGTACGCCCGCGCGATCGCAGGCTGTTTGGCGCCCTTTACGATCGCGATCGCGTCGACCAGGAGGGGCGTCCCGCTGGTCGGAATGGTGTACTTCACCGGGATGTGGTATCGATCGCGCAGCATCGCCAGGTCCGGCATGTCGAACAGCGTGATCAATCCTTCCTGGCGGCCGAGCTTCTGGTACAGAATCGTCGGGTTGAGGGTGTATTCCTTGGTCTGTGCGTCGAGCCGCTTGAGCCACGCGTAGCCTTGGTTAGGCGAGCCCGTCTCGCGAATGCTGCGCAAAATGATGCCGCCGAAGATCGCACGCATGCTGCCCGACGCGATCGGATCGCGGATCAGCACCTTGCCTTTCCACTTGGGATCCAGGACGTCGTCCCAATCTTTGGGCGCGGCCGAATCGCTCACCGCCTGGCTGTTGTAGCCGATTACCTCAGGTGTGAGGTAAGTCCCGTACCAGAGGTCTTTCGGATCGTGGCTGTCGGCCGGAACGGCGTTCGCCCACGTCGGATGATACGGGGCGAGGAGTCCCTCGCGACCCGCGCGCTCGAAGATTTCCTCGGGCGCGCCGAACCAGATGTCGGCTTGCGGGTTCGCTTTCTCGCTGCGGAGGCGGTCGATAATGTCCTGCGATCCCATGTCCACGGACTGCACGTCGACTTCGGGATGCGCGGCCTCGAACTCTTTCTCGTAAAACGAGAGGAGATCATTGCCGTGCGGCGAGTATACGGTGAGCACCGTGCGATGCGGTCCGCGCTGGCAGGCCGCGAGCACGAGCGACGCCAGCACCGCGCCGGCCAGTTGCGTAACGCGCCGTCGCGGCACGCGCATCACCGCGGCGTGTGCGCGCCGTCCGCGGTGCCGACGGGGCGCGGCGCCGCACCCACGCCTAACAAGTTGAGAAAGAGCCGCGATGCGCCGGGATTCCCCGCCGGCAGCTGCCGGAACAGGGAGAGCGTGGTGTACACGTAGGTGCCGGTGCCCCACTGCGTCTCGAGGATCGCCCCCGAGTTGGGCGGTTCGCCGGGATCGTTCATCGACAGCGGCGTCGTGTAGTGCGGGTCGATGGTCGACGGCATGTACAACGAGCGCTCCTGCACCCATCCTGTCCAATCGGCCGCGGTAATCCGGTTGGGCCACGTGAGAACCGGATCGTTAGGCAGCAGAATCCGGACCGGCGCGTTCTCGTCGGTCACGCGGGCCGCCGGCCGCGCCAGCGAAATGGGATACGGCAGACGACCCGGCGCCGTCATCTCGTACTGGCCGTACTGCACGACCATCGTCCCGCCGTGCCGCACCCAGTCGAGCAGCCGCGCGTTCGCGGCCGCGAGCTCCGGGTGCGCCTCGTAGGCGCGCGTGCCGATCACCACGGTGGTGAACCGCGACAGATCCGTCGTCGCCAGGCGCGCCGGGTCGATGACGGTGAGCGGAACGCCTAACTCCTGGAGCATGGGCGCGACGTTGTCGCCGACGCCGCGCACATACGCGACGTCGAGATGCGGCGGCAGCGTCGCGTCCACCGCCTCGACGGTCAGCGCGGCCCGACGATAGAGTTTCTGCGGGCGAATATGCGGATACTCGATCGGCTGGTATCCGATCGCGTAGGTGTTGCCGCCGCTGCGCGCGATTGCCGAGACCTCGTAGTGCCCGGGAGGGAGTTGTCCGGTGATCGAGAACGACACGGTCGCCGTCGAATCGAATCCGCCCAAGTGAGCGGTGCGCGTGCTGGAATCCGCGTGCAGGCCAGCCGGTACCGTCAGCGATACCTGCACATCGCGCGGTCCGGTGACGCCGGAGGTGAGGTGCACTTGTACCGTGCGGTCGAGCGGTGTGTTCGCGCGTGCCAGCTCGACCGTTCGGTCGAGTGTGACGGCAACCGCGGGCACCACCATGAGCGGCCGTTCGACGGCACCGCGCACCGGGTCGCCGTAGCGGCGCACGACCGGCACCTCGGTCACGATCCGGCCGCCGTCCAACGCGACGCGCACGCGGATTCCAGCGTCGCGCACGTCGTCGGACCGGCCATCGATGGGTACGCTGAACATGTCGCCGACGCGGGGCGTGGCCAGCCACCACGGTTGCGACAGAGAATCGCCGCGCACGTACACGGTGTCCGTGTGCGCGCTGTCGGCGGCGATGGCCGTTTCGCGACCCGCGGGCGCGGAGCCCGCACCGCGAGTCCCGGCCGCGGCCATTGCCGACGCCGACTCCATGCTCACGCGCCCGGTCCCGCGATTGTAGACGGTGACCTCGACCGGAATCGAATCGCCTAACGCAACTTCGTCGCGCTGCACGGTAGCCTCGATGGCGATGCCACGGGCCATGAGCAGCGCGCGCGTCACGCGCTCGAGGCCATCGGTGACGGACACCAGGACATCGCCGTTCATCGATTGCGGTGCCGCGTGCGCGTCCGCCACCAGCTGGGCGAGCGCGGCGTGCGAACGCTCGAGGGCTGGTACTCCGGTGGCGGGATTGTAGAGGCTGACCGAGCGCCGAGCGTCCGTGGTGGCGGCGAGGAGCCGTTCCACGGCGGCCTTGTCGGCGGGCCGCGTCACGAGCGGAACGAGCCGGCGCCACGTGGTGTCGATGCCATCGAAGATGGACCGTTCGCGCTTGGCGTCGGCGGGCGCGCCCGGTGCGCGCGAGGCTTCCCTCGCCAAGGATCCCGTCTGCGAACCGAGGCGCGCAATCACCCCGAACCCTTGCGATTTGTGCTGCGACCGGCTCTCGGCGGCGATTTCGGCGAACGACTTGCCTAACACGGGATCGAGACCGCCCGCGTTGTACGTGAAGGTCGCCCCTTCCCCGTTGAAGTAGGATCGCGCGCGATAGAATTTGAGCGGCGCCCAGGCGCCGTAGCCGGCCGTTGCCGATCGCGGGAACCGCACCGTGTCCAGCGCGGCGTCGTACGCTTCCCGGGCGACGATGCCCGCCACCTGGTGCTGTCCGTGGCCGTCGCGCGGCGTGCCCGAAAACACCGACACGATTACCTGCGGCCGGAACGCGCGGACGACCGTCACGACATCCTGCAGCACCGAGTCGTGCGGCCAGTGTTGGAACGACTCCTCGCTCGTCTTCGAGAAACCGAAATCGTACGCGCGCGTGAAGTACTGGTGCGCACCGTCGATCCGCCGTGCGGCCAAGAGCTCCTCGGTGCGAATGACGCCTAACGCCTCGCCGAGCTCGTCGCCGATCAGATTCTGTCCGCCGTCGCCTCTGGTGAGCGAGAGATAGGCGACGTCCACGTGATGGCCGCGCGTGAGCCAGGTAATGAGACGGGTGTCTTCGTCATCCGGATGGGCGCCGATCACGAGGACCCGCACGGCAACCGGCAGCCCTTCGACGAGTTGTCCGAGCGCGGCTGCGCCGCGGTCCTGCGCCTGCAGAGGGTGCAGGGCTCCCGCGGCGGTCAGAGCGAGCGCGACGATGGCGTGGCGTACGTGCATAGTCCGAGGCACTGGGTGATGAACGAGCGCCGCCACCGCTGCGCCCGGGTCCCGCCGATGTCTAACGGACGCGCACCGGCGCTCAGCTTCTTGCCGCTCCCGCCGCGCCGACCAGGTCGGACACGGCGAGAGCATCGGTGACGATCTTCGTCTGCTGTTCTGTGTGCGAAGTCGCGTAGCCCTCAGCGGGACTCGCGCGCTCCGGACGACCAATGTACCGAATCGGCAGTGTGTTCCCGACGGCCGCGCGCAACCGCGGCGCCACAAATGTCCAGGCACCCATGTTCTTCGGCTCTTCCTGCGCCCATACCACTTCCTCGAGCGCCGGATACCGGTCGAGCACGCGCGCGATGTCTTCGTGCGGCCACGGATATAACTCTTCGACGCGCACCAATGCGATCGCTCCATTTTTCGCGGCCTGCGCCACGAGATCATAGTAGAGCTTACCGGTGCACAGGACCACGCGGCGAACGTGCTCGACCGCTTGTGCCGCGGCGTCGTCGATCACCGTGCGGAATCGGCCCGAGGACAATTCCGACAGATGCGACGCCGCCTGCGGCAGCCGCAACAAGCTCTTCGGCTGCATGAGCACGAGCGGGCGGCGGTCGCTCGCCAGTGCCTGCCGACGCAAGATGTGGAAGTACTGCGCCGGCGTCGACGGATACGCGATACGCATGTTGTTCTCGGCGGCCAGCTGCAGGAAACGCTCGAGGCGAGCGCTCGAGTGCTCAGGGCCGCCGCCCTCGTAGCCGTGCGGCAAGAGCAACACGACACCCGAATCCTGTCCCCATTTCGCGCGGTCCGATGCAATGAACTGGTCGATGATCGGCTGCGCGACGTTGGCAAAATCGCCGTATTGCGCCTCCCACATCACGAGCGTCTGCGGCGCGGCGACGCTAAAGCCGTACTCGAATGCGAGCACAGCCATCTCCGAGAGCGGTGAGTTGTATACCTCGAAGCGTCCAGGGGCGCCGGGGATGTGCTGCAGCGGCGCGTACGAGGCTCCGCGCTCGTAGTCGTGCAGCACCGCCTGGCGGTGCGAGAAGGTCCCGCGCTCGCTGTCCTGCCCGGTCAGGCGAACCGACACGCCCTGTGTGAGCAACGACCCCAACGCAAGCGCTTCGGCGTGTCCCCAATCGATGCCGCCGGCTTCGCCTAACGCAGCACGCCGGCGCTCGAGCAGCTTCGCGAGCTTGGGCAGCGGCTTGAAGTCGGAGGGCCACACGAGCAGGCGGTCGTTCACGGACCGCAAGACATCGGGGCGGACGCTGGTGTCCACCGACGCGAGGTCAGGAGCCGCGGCATGATGCCCGTTCCCGTTCTCCGCAGGCGCAGGCGCCGCCTTGACCTGCGTGAGCACGCGATCGAACGCCGCCTGCACCTCGGTGTCGAGCGCCTTGGCATCGTCCTCGGTGAGCAAGCCTTCGCGCACCAGTCGCGCGGCCCACAACTCGCGCGGCGTGGGGTGCGCGCGAATGGCCGCATACAACAAGGGCTGCGTGAACGCCGGTTCGTCGGTTTCGTTGTGACCGTGCCGCCGGTAGCCAACGAGGTCGATGAGAAAATCCTTGCCGAAACGCGCGCGATACGCGAGACCGAGCCGCACCGCCGCGATGCACGCCTCGGCGTCATCGCCGTTCACGTGCACGATCGGCACCTCGAAGCCTTTGGCCAGGTCGCTCGCATAATAGGTGGAGCGGCCATCGCGCGGGTCGGTGGTGAATCCGACCTGGTTGTTCGAGATGATGTGCAGCGTGCCGCCCGTCCGATAACCGCGCAGGTACGACAGGTTGAACGTCTCGGCCACGATGCCTTCACCCGGGAACGCCGCGTCTCCGTGCACGAGCACGGGCAGCACGCTCGCCTCGTTAGGCGGGGCGTTGGGATCGGTGGTGTCGGCTCGCGCCTGCTGGAGCGCACGCGCCACCCCTTCCACCACCGGGTTCACCATCTCGAGGTGGCTCGGGTTCGGCAGCAGCACCACCTGCACCGATTCGCCGGTCGACACTTCGCGAACCGTCCGCGCGCCGAGGTGGTACTTGACGTCACCGGTGTCGTTAGGCGTCGACGAGCTGGCGTGCTTGCCCTCGAAATCCTCGAAGATGGCCGCGACCGGCTTGTCGAGCACGTGCGTGAGGACGTTGATGCGCCCGCGGTGCGCCATGCCGATCACGACTTCGTGCGCGCCGGCGCGGGCCGCCCCGTCGATGGCGGCGTCCAGCATCGGCACGAGCGCATCGGTGCCCTCGATCGAAAACCGCTTGTAGCCCTGGTAGGCCAGTCCGAGAAAACGCTCCAGACCGTCGACTTCCGTTAGGCGACGCAGCACCACCTTTTTTTCATCGGCGCCGAGCGCTCGCCGCATCTCGCCGCCTTCGATGGCATCCCGGAACCAGTCGCGCTCCGCCTCCTCCTCGATGTGTTCGAACTCGAAGCCGATCGTGGACGAATAGATCCGGCGCAGGCGCGCGACCGCCGACGCGGCGGTGTCGTCCTCGGCGAAGCCGAGTGCGGCGCCTGGAATCGTCTCCAGATCGGCGTTCGAGATGCCGTGAAATTCCGGCTTGAGCTCGGCCGCGCTGAGCGGCGGACTGCCGAGCGGGTCGAGCTGCACATCGAGGTGGCCGTACTGTCTGATCGCTTGAACGAGGCCGGCAGCGCCGGCGACTGTGCGCAAATACGCGGGGTCGTTCGCGCCGGCGGATGCGCCGGCACCGGTACCGGCAATGCTTTGCGCGAGGGAAAAGTATTGGCGCCAGGACGAGTCGACCGAAGCGGGATCGCGCAAAAACGACTCGTACAGCCCGGCGATGTACCCGTCGTTGAATGCGCTCGTGATGGGGAGTGAACTCATGGAGCCGAAATGTATAGGAGGGAAACGTCGGGCGGGATAACCGGATGCCGATGCGAAACGTGCGGGCGACCGGCCGTGGGAGTACTTCGGTCCGTCGTGCAATGATGTGATCTCTCCAACCTCGCTCGTGCCTTTACCTTGGCCCCATTTGATCGTCTTGGCCTCGAAGGGCCGTTAGCGAACCGACTGGCAGCGCGGATAGACCACGTTTGCCGAGTACCAAGGCGTGGAGATCAGGGGCGGCGGTGTGAAGGTGCGGGGCCGTTGCAATTCACCATGCAGGTTGCAATTCGCTACCGCAAAAGCACCCACAAAGCTTCGAATATACTGCGTAAGGTCTTGAGCTACAACAGCTTAGCAGACTAGTCGAAGCTGGCACCTACCCTGCTTTACTCCCTGGCCGAACCCACGCTGTCACCGAATCGCGAGGTCGCTCGCGAACAACCGATCCCGGAGGATCACTCTCATGCGTTTCACCGGAAAGAAGGGCTTCACGCTGATCGAGCTGCTGATCGTTGTGGTCATCATCGGCATCCTCGCGGCGATCGCGATTCCGAAGTTCGCGAGCACGAAGGAGAAGGCGTACATCGCGTCGATGAAGTCGGACCTCAAGAACCTGGCGACGTCTGAAGAGGCGTATTACTCGGATAAGAACACCTACTCGACGGACACGACCGCGTTGAACTTCAACACGTCGACCGGCAACTCGCTGACGATCGACGACGCGACGACCACTGGTTGGAAGGCGACGATGACCAACGCCCGCGTGACGAGCATCACGAGCTGCAAGATCGGCACGGGCACGGACACGACTGGTATCGGTGTCGACGGCGTGGTGGTCTGCAACTAAGGGTTGCTTCTTTCAGCATGAGAAAGCGGGCCAGGCGAAAGCCTGGCCCGTTTTCTTTCCCCTCGAAATAGTCACGGCGGCCCTTGCGTGTGCCGGGCCGTGAGCGCGTTAGTCACCCGCTCCACGGTCGCGTCGTTGGGCGTGACGAGAACCGCGATCAGGTTGCCGGAGACGATGTAATGCGGTGTGTCGAGCGTAGGGAGGCCGTGCACCGCCGTATCGAGGCCAGCAGCGTCGCGTGTGCGCGCGCCGCGCCCGGGATAGATGTACAGGGTGAGCGTGCCTTGACCGAGATGGAGCACGTGACCCACTTCGTGAAGCTCCGACCGATGCACGGTCTGACCCGAATCAGAAATCCCGAGACCTGCCTCGCGTACCCGGCGCATGACTTCGGGAACCGACCACGCATCGCGCGCGGCGGCGACGCTGTCGATGGGTGAGGCGGGTATGCTGGACGGCGGAGATGCGCTCGCCGAGCGAGAGGATGCGCTGTCGCCATGTCCGCACGCGACCAGCACGAGTGCAAACGACATCGCCCATCGCGCGCCCACCAGGGTCATGTACAGGTACTCAGTCGTCGCGCACCACGCGAAGGGGCACTTCCATGTCGCGCGAGCGCTGCCGTGCCGATCTCGTCGTTGCATCGAGCACAGTGCGCTCGACCACAGCG
>Ga0209168_10002627_pt1 | contig 12876 bp, 13 predicted proteins | sample Coa_R1_FD_187156 | JGI IMG/M metagenome (GOLD analysis project Ga0209168, IMG submission 187156) | Surface soil microbial communities from Centralia Pennsylvania, which are recovering from an underground coalmine fire - Coalmine... | ecosystem: Environmental > Terrestrial > Soil > Unclassified ... | reverse complement strand
GCAGCTCAAATGGCTGATGGCCGGGGCGGTCATCGCAGTTGCCGGGCTCGCGCTGATCGCCTTCGGCCCGTCAAGGGACCAGACGCCGGGCCGGGTCGTCAAGGACCTGGCCTTCCTGGCCCTGGCGGCCCTGCCGGTCAGCATCGGCGTGGGGATCCTGAAGTACCGGCTGTATGAGATCGACCGGATCATCAGCCGGACCCTGGCCTACGCGATCGTGACCGGGCTGCTGGTCGGGGTGTACGCCGGGCTGGTGCTGCTGACCACCCAGGAGTTCCGGGTCCGCACGCCGGTGGCGGTGGCCGCCTCCACGCTGGCCGCGGCAGCGCTGTTTAACCCCCTACGGCGGCGGGTGCAGCAGATGGTGGACCGGCGGTTCAACCGGGCCCGCTATGACGCCGACCAGACGGTGGCCGCGTTCGCGGCCCGGCTGAAAGACGCCGTCGACCTGGACTCGGTCCGGGATGACCTGGCCGGCGTCGTGTCCGGCGCCCTGGAGCCCGCCCACGTATCGGTGTGGATCAGCCACCGCGACTGAGGGGGGCTACCGCAAACTCCACCGTCACCGTCAGGCCCGGCCGGGCGCGGCATCACCAATCCAGCTTTTCCCAGATCAGACGCTATCCCGGCCCCCTTACGACCAAAGATCGCTAAGCGCCGTTGCAGTATTAAAGGTCCTTCGGTTGGGCTTGCACCTCAACGAGTTCGACGAATGTCTCCGCACCGGGGAAGTCGCCGGGGTTGGCGGTGTACAGCGGCAGGGCGTTGCTGGCCGCAGTGGCAGCGATCATGAGATCTGAGGCGCGCGTTCGGGGCTGGCGTCCGGCGGCGCGGACCGCCGCGCATATCTGCCCGTAGAGCCTGGCCGCGGCGTGATCATAGGGAAGCGGTTCGAATGTGGCTTCGGCGTGCTGGAGAACGGCCACGCGTGCCGCTCGTTTGAGCGGATCATCGGTGGCGTGCGGCCCGTAGGACAATTCTCCGAGCGTGACCGCCGTGATCAGGAAGGTATCAGGCAGCTCGGCGGGATCGAACAGGCTAAGGGCGGCGATGATGCTGGTGTCCAGCACGCCCGCCTGGTGCGTGGTCACTGATAAGGATCCCGCACGTCCTGGCTGACCGCCGCGTCGAGATCGGTACGCAGTTCGTCAGCATCGATCACCGGGGCGGTTGCGAAGACGGCCAGGGCTTCCTGTTTGGGAACGGCCTGGCGGCGCATGATCGGGACCATCCTGGCCAGCGGCTCGCCGTTGAGGGTGAGCGTGTACGTGCGGCCTTGCCGCAGGCCGCGAGTGACTGATCCGGAGTCGGCCACGAACTGCCGGACGCTGACGTCGGTTGACTGGCCCTGAGCGGAGTTCATGACATCAGCCTAGCAAAGGTGTACCACGCTGTACCACGGTGTGAACCCTTCAGCAAAGATGACCGCCAGCAGCGACCAGCCGAGGATCTGGACCAGCCAGGCGCCCTTGGAACCATTGCCACGGCGCGGGTCGAGCCGGCCGATACCCTTAGCCGAGATGCCAGCGCGGGAGGCTGCCTCGATCATGAAGCACCGCACTGGACGCGCCGGACGGTTAGGGAATTCATTCACGATGTCGCTATCCAGCAGGTTGCATCAACCGTCGCTTCGCGGGGCCATGTTCCGTTACGAGGGCTGGCAAACCGACGCCGAGCGCGGCACGCTGACCTGCACGTATTCACTCGACGGGCGAGAGTTCACCGAGCGGGTCACGCTGGCCCCCGGCCCGCGCTGGCACACGGACGCGGCCCGGGCCGCCGCGCGGCTGGTGTTCCTGCTGGCGGGCGTGTCCTACTACAAGACCGCTGCCCCGCCGGTCATCGACCTGGGCCAGACCGCGCTGACCGACGCCGAGTTCGGCCTCCTGCGCGAGTTCTACCTCCAGGGCCTCGGCGAGTTCGCCTACCGCAACACCTTGGACCTGACCCCGCTGCGCATCGAGGCCCGCCGGGCCGACGCTCAGACCTCCGATCAGCCCGAACCAACGACACAGCAGCGGGCCCTTGTCCCGTTCGGCGGCGGGATCGACTCGATCGTGGTCGTGGAGCGGGTCCGGCGGCTGGCCGACGCTGCGCTGTTCGTGGTGAGCAGGCCGGCCGACCGGTTCGCGGCGATCGAGGAGCCGGCCGCGGTCACCGGACTGCCGGTGGTCCGGGCCGAGCGGGAGATCGACCCGCAGCTGCTACGGTCGGCCGAGCTGGGCTTCCTCAACGGGCACGTGCCGGTGACCGGGATCCTGTCCGCGATCGCGGTGCTCGCCGCGGTGCTCGAGGACCGGGACGCGGTCGTCATGTCCAACGAGTGGTCGGCGTCCATCCCGACGCTGCGGTACCAGGGCCGCCCGGTGAACCACCAGTACTCCAAGAGCTTCGAGTTCGAGGCTGCCTTCCGAGGCGTACTGGCGGGCCGCCCGGAGTATTTCTCCTGGCTGCGGGACCGGACCGAGCTGTGGGTGGGCCGGGAGTTCGCGGACCTGGAGGCGTACCACGGCTCGTTCCGCAGCTGCAACAAGGCGTTCTACGCCGACCCGGCCCGCCGCCTGGATCACTGGTGCGGTCAGTGCGACAAGTGCTGCTTCATCGACCTGATTCTGGCGCCGTTCCTGCCGGCCGTGACCCTCAGGCAGATCTTCGCCCGGACCGGCGAGCCGCTGGACGACCCGGAGCTGGCTGGGAAGTTCCGGGCCCTGCTGGGCGAGGGCGCCAAGCCGTTCGAGTGCGTCGGTGAGGTCAACGAGTGCCGGGCCGCGGTCCTGCTGGCCGCGCGGCGCGACGACCGGGCCGGAACCGGACTGCTCCAGGAACTGGCCGCCGAGGTCGCCAGCTGGCCCGACGCGCCCTCGGACGCGGACGCCACCGCCATGCTGCGGCCGATCGGCGGCAACTTCATCCCGGCCGGGTACCGATGAGCGATTCCCGCCCGGAACTCTCCTGGTCCGACCTGGCCGGCACCCGGGCCGGCGTCTGGGGCCTGGGTCGCGAGGGCCACGCCAACCTGCGTAAGCTGCGCGCCCTCGGGGCCGAGGCGGTCCTGGTCGACGACCGCCCGGATGCCCTGGACGTGCTCGCCACCGACGAGGGGGGCCTGGCCGCCCTGGAGCGGTGCGACGTGGTGGTCAAGACGCCCGGCCTGAGCCGGTACCGGCCCGAGGTGGCCCGCCTGAACGAGCTCGGCATCCCGGTGATCGGCGGCCTGGGTCTCTGGCTGGCCGAACAAGACCTGCGCAGGGTCCTGTGCGTGACCGGCACCAAGGGCAAGAGCACCACCGCCTCGCTCACCGGCCACCTGCTCACCGGGCTCGGCTACCGGTGCCTGGTCGGGGGCAACATCGGCGTCGTCCCCTACGACCCGGCCGACCCGGCCGCGGCGGGTGAGTTCGACTACTGGGTCATCGAGGTATCCAGCTACCAGGCCACCGACCTGCCGTACACGCCGCCGGTGGCCGCGGTCACCTCACTGCACCCGGATCACCTGGACTGGCACGGGGGAGTGGAGCAGTACTACCGGGACAAGCTGTCCATGTGCACCCAGCCCGGCGCCGACCTGACCGTGGCCAACGGCGACAGCGAACTGCTCAGGCAGCACGAGAAACTGCTCGGCCCCCGGGTGGAATGGGTGTCGCAGGACGATGACCCGGACGCGGACTGGATGGCGCCGCTCGGCCTGCTCGGCCGGCATAACCGGCGTAACGCGCTGATCGCCAGGCGCTGCCTGGCGGCGCTCGGCATCCCCGCGGCCGCCGACGACAGTGCGCTGCGCGCGGCGGCCGCCGGTTACCAGGGGCTGCCCAGCCGGCTGACGCCGATCGGGACGGTCGCGGGCGTCACCTTCGTCGACGACAGCCTGTCCACCAACGTGCTGCCCACCCTGGCCGCGCTGGACGCGTTCCCGCACCGGAGGATCGCGCTCATCGTGGGGGGCCACGACCGCGGCATCGACTACGCCCCGCTCGCCGCGGGGCTGCTGGCCCGGAACGCGCCGACGTACGTGCTGACCCTGCCGGACAGCGGCCCCCGCATCAGTGCCGAGATCAAACGGGCCGAGATCGAACGGGCCGCCGCGAGCATAAGCGTGACCGACTGCCCCGGCCTCGCCGAAGCCGTGGCGGCGGGCTTCCGGTGGGCCGAGCCCGACGGGGTGGTCCTGTTGTCCCCGGCCGCGCCGAGCTTCGGGCGGTTCCGCGACTACCGCGCCCGGAGCGAGGCCTTCGCCCACGCGGTCCGCGCGATTCCCTGAACCAGGCCCAACCAGACCGCCGCCGCATCGTCTCACTGTTTAGCAGCGAGGAGATGGTGGGCATGCTCAGGACCCGGTGGGCGGTCGCCGTGGCGGCGGGAGTCATCGCCGTCGCGGGGTGCAGCACGGTGCGCGAATCCGCCGCGGCGGGATCGGCCAGTCCGGGGGCCAGCACCCCGGTCCGTTCGGTATCAAGCTCTTCGCCATCCGCCGGACCCTCGGCCGGCCCTGCGGTCAAGGCCCGAGGCGGCCCGGTGCCCGCCGGGTTCGCGGCCACGTCGGTCACCTGGGTGTCGCCGGAGGAGGCGTTCGTGCTGGGCACCGCGCCGTGCGCGGACGCGCCGTGCACCTCGATCGCCCGGACCCTGAACCGGGGTGTGAGCTGGACCGCCCTGCCCGCCCCGCCGGTCCCGGTCGGGGCGCCGGGGCAGGCCGGCGCGGTGTGGGGCATCCGCTTCGCCACGCCCGGGCACGGGTTCGTATTCGGCGACGGGCTGTGGGAGACCACCGACGGCGGCCAGCGGTGGGGCCGCGTCCGCGCGCCGTCCGGCGTGGTGCTGTCCGTGGCCGTCGTGCCCGGGCAGGTCCTGGTGCTCGGCGCGCGGTGTACGCAGGCCAGCGGCTGCCTTCGGGACGGTTTCCTGGCCCGCCGGCCACTGAGCGGCGGCAGCTGGACCGTCGTCGCCGCCAACGGCGCCGCCACCAGGCTGCTCGACCCCGACGACCTGATCGCCACCCAGGCCGGCGTGGCCGCCGCCGTGGTGGGCAGCGACGTGATCGTCATCCGGCCGGGGCCGCCCGGCCGGACCCTGCACCGCGTGCCGTGCCCGCCGCCTGAGCAGACCCCGTCGGTCGCGGTGATCTCCGCCACCGACCTGGCCATCTTGTGCACCGGCCAGGGGTACACCGGGCACACGACCAAGTGGGTGTACCTGAGCAGCGACGACGGCGCGCACTGGCGGCTGGCCGGCCAGCCCAGCCCCGAGGGCGACGCGGGCAGCCTGGCCGCCACCTCGGCCGGCCAGCTGGCCATCGCCACCGAGAGCGCGGCGAGCTGGCTGTTCTACTCCGGCGCCGGCGGAGCCGGCTGGCGGATCGTGAACCAGCATGGCGACGGCGGAGCCGGCTGGGCCGACCTCGGCTTCACCACCGCCGTCGACGGCGCGGTCGTATACGGCCCGGCCAACAGCGACGGCAATGCCACCCAGCGGCCCGGGCAGTTGCTGCTCACCGGCGACGCCGGGGCGAGCTGGCGGCCAGTCAGGTTCTGACCCGGGTCACCGTGTCACGTCAGCCTTCTACGGTGATGCCGAGCTGGCGGGCCAGGTACGGGGCCAGCGCCACCAGCTGAACGCTGTCGATGGTGGCGCCGCGCAGCGCGTCGAATCCGGCCGTGATGCCCAGCGAAGCACCGCGCAGGTCTACCTCCTCGCAGGTCGCCTTCGTGAAGTCCGCGCCGGTCAGGGTGCACCCGGCGAAGCTGACCCGCTTCAGGGTGGCGCTGCCGAAGTCCGCGTCGCGCAGCACGCAGTCCTCGAAGGTCACGTCGGTGAGCACCGAGTTGCGGAAGTTCACCGAGTCCAGCTTGCCGTCGCGGAAGCTGACCCGGCGCAGCGCCGCCGAGAAGGCCTGCACCCCGGCCAGCGCGCAGCCGGCCAGGGTGGCGTCCTGCCAGCTGGTTTCGGCCAGGTCGGTGGCCACGAACCGGGTGTCCCGCAGTGCCAGGTCGGTGAACCTGCTCTTGCGCAGCCGGCTGCTGGCAAACGATACGCCGGCGAACTCACAACCCAGGAAGTGACAGCCGCCCGCGGCGGTCTCGTCGAACGTGGCGTCGGCAAAGCGCACACCCTCGTAGTCCTCGTCCTGTTCAAGTTCGCCCTCGAACGCGGTGAGCTCAGGCATGTGCCCGACTGTAGCGCCGGACCGTCGCTAACTGCGCAGGTAGGTCAGGACCGCCAGGACCCGGCGGTGATCTTCTGCCGCCGGCAGCAGGCCGAGCTTGGTGAACAGGTTCCCGACGTGTGTCTCCACGGTCTTGGGTGACATGCAGCCCCTCGCGCAGCAGCACCGCGTCCTCGGCGATGAGCACGCGCAGCCGCGGCCCGGCCGGGGCCGCGCCGGGAGTCACGGACACGGGAGGTCCGCTTCCAGGCGGGTCCCGCCGCCCGGCGGGCTGTCGACCCGCAGCACGCCGCCCACCGAGGCCACCCGGTCGGCCAGGCCCCGCAATCCCGATCCCTCTTCGGCCCGGGCGCCGCCGGCACCGCGCTGATCGTGACCGGCACGGGCGAACGCTCGACCAGGGCCTGGACCGCCCCGGTCAGTCCGGTCTCGGTCAGCCGGGCGTGCTCCAGGGCCATGCCGGCCGCCGCGCCCTCGGGCGTGCGCGCGAAGGACTGGCCGGACGGCAACCAGATCGCCACGCCCAGGGCCGCGGTCGTGCACCACGAGAGCGACACGTTCATCACCACCTACGCGGCGATCGACCCGCTGGGTACGGCGCACGCGACGGTGGCGCTCGACGGTTTCTTCGGCTGGCCCCTGTCCGCGGTCGCGAGCTAGCCGGCGCGCCCCGGCAGGCTGCTCTACCCCCGTGGCGTAACGTCGCTCCTGGCGGCGATCCGGGTCCATACGGGCAAATACGGCCCGGCTCGAGGCCCGCATGGAACAAGAGGTGCGTACATGGACGTAACCGAGCCCGTCGTCCGGATGGCCAGCGGCCTGGTCCGCGGCCGCCGCAACACCGCGGACATAGCCGTCTTCCTGGGCATCCCGTTCGCCGAGCCGCCCATCGGCGACCTGCGGTTCGCCGCGCCGCGCCCGGTCCGGCCCTGGGACGGCGTGCGCGACGCAAAGGCGTTCGGGCCGCCGCCGCCGCAGTCCGCCTACGCGGTGACGCCAGCCCCGCCCGGTCCGCTGGGCGCCGACCTGGACGACTGGCTGACCGTCAACGTGTTCACGCCGGACCCGGGCGCGGCCGGATTGCCGGTCATGGTGTGGATTTACGGCGGCGCGTACCGGGCGGGCTCGTCGAACCTGCCCGGCTACGACGGCACGCCGCTGGCCCGGCACGGCGTGGTCCTGGTCACCTTCAACCACCGGGTCGGCGTGGAGGGCTACGCCCAGCTGCCCGGCGTGCCCGCCAACCGCGGGCTGCTGGACCAGGTCGCGGCGCTGCGCTGGGTCCGGGAGAACATCGCCGCGTTCGGCGGCGACCCGGACCGGGTGACGGTGTTCGGCGAGTCGGCCGGCGCCGGCGCGATCGCGGCCCTGCTGGTCATGCCGGACGCGGTCGGCCTGTTCCGCCGGGCCATCGCCCAGAGCGTCCCCGGCACGTTCTTCTCGCCCGCACTGGCCGCCGACATCACCGCGGCCATCGCCGCGGCAGCCGGGCTGCCCGCTACCGCGGAGGCGTTCCGGACCGCGGACCCGGCCCGGCTGACCGCTGCCGCCGACGCGGTGCGGCCCAGTGACCACTTCGGCCGGTGGGGACCGGTCGCGTTCACCCCCACGCCGTTCTCGCCGGTGGTCGACGGCGAGGTGCTGCCCGCCACGCCGTGGCGCGCGGTGGCCGCGGGGGCGGCCCGGCACGTGGACCTGATCACCGGCCACACCCGCGACGAGTACCGGCTGTTCATGCAGGTCCTCGGGCTCCGCGGCCGGGTCAGCGCCGAACTGGCCAGTGACGCGCTGGCCGGGCTCGGCCCCAGCACGCCCGCGGGTGCCGAGGCGTCCTACCGCGCCGCCTACCCGGACGCGGACCCCGAGAGGCTGTTCGAGCTGGTCCACACCGACTGGCTGTTCCGGATGCCCAGCCTGCATCTGGCTCAGGCGCACGCGGCCGCCGGCGGCCGGACCTTCCTGTACGAGGTCCGCTACCCGGCGTCGGCCAATGATCTCGGCGCCTGCCACGCGATCGACGTGCCGCTGGTGTTCGGCGCCTACCAGGCCCTCGGCCAGCTGCTTTTCGGTCCCGAGCCGCCCGCTGCGGCCGTGGCCCTCGGCGACCTAATGCGCCAGCAGTGGGCCGCGTTCGCCGCCCACGGCGACCCGGGCTGGCCGGAATACACGCCCGGCAGCCGGATGACCCGTATCTTCGACGACCCGCCGGGCGTGGCCGGCTACCCGGAGAAGGCGTCGCTGCACTTGTGGGACCAGCACCGCTTCGGTGTCATCGAGCTGAGCGCCGAACCCGCACGGTAGGGTTTCCTGGTGCCGATCTACGCCCTGGGCGACGTCGAGCCTGACATCGACGAGGCCGCGTTCGTCCATCCCGACGCCGTGGTCATCGGCCGGGTGCGGATCGGCCCGCAAGCCTCGGTGTGGCCCGGCGCGGTGCTGCGCGGCGACCACGGCCGGATCGAGGTCGGCGCGCGGACCTCGGTGCAGGACGGGACCGTCGTGCACTGCACGCACGACTGGCCGACGCTGATCGGCGCCGAATGCGTGGTCGGGCATAACGCCCATCTGGAAGGCTGCGTGGTCGAGGACCGCTGCCTGATCGGATCCGGGTCGATCACGTTGAACCGGGCCCGGGTCGGGACCGGCGCGATCGTGGCCGCCGCCGCGCTGATCCCCGAGGGCTTCGAGGTGCCGTCGCGCGCCCTGGCCGCGGGCGTCCCGGCCACGATCAAGAAGACCAACGTGCCCGGCGACTGGGTGGAGGGCGCGGTCCAGACCTACATCGCGTCCGCCCGCCGGTACCGGACCGAGCTGCGGCGTCTGGATCCCCTGAACCCGCCAAGCCGGTGATCGACGGCCTGGCTGTGGTCGACGCCCACATGCACGTGCCCAGGCTGAGCACCGTGTCGTCCTCCTGGATGCAATGGGCGGTCGAGTACGGCCGCGACTCGGGATGGCAGACGGCGTTCGACCAAGCCGGGGATCCCGACCCGGCCCGGCTGGACGCGCTGCTCGACGCCGAGGGCGTGGACGCCGCGCTGCTGTTCGCCGAGTACAGCCCGGGCGCGACCGGCATCCAGCCGGTGGAGGACCTGCTTCCGATCATCGCGCACAACCCCGCGCGGTACCGGCTGGTGGCCAACGTGAACCCGCTCCTGCACACCCCGCCCGTCGCCGAGGCCGAACGCCAGCTGAACCTCGGCGCGGTCGCGGTCAAGGTGCACCCGGTGCACGGCGCCTTCCAGGTCGACCGCGACGACATGTACCCGGTCTACGACCTGTGCGCGCAGCGCGGCGTGCCGGTCATCGTGCACACCGGCCCGAGTATCTTCCCCGGCTCGCGGGCCGAGGCGGGGGATCCGGAGCTGATGGACCCGATCGCCGCCGCCTACTCCGGCGTCTCGTTCGTGCTGGCCCACGGCGGCCGCGGCGGCTGGTACGCCACCGCCGCCCGAATGGCCCTGGCCAGGGACAACGTCTGGATCGACCTGGCCGGGCTGCCGCCCAAGCGGCTGCCGGACTACTACGCGGGCTTCGACCTGGCCGCCCTGGCCGCCAAGTGGATCTTCGGCACCGACTGGCCGGGGGTCCCCGGCGTGGCCCGCAACGCCCGCGCCGTCGCCGCGCTCGGCCTCCCCGACGACACCCTGGCCGCGGTCCTGTCCGGCAACGCCCGCCGCGTCTACCCCGGCCTGACAATTCCTTAGGACCGCGCGGCGCGACGGTTGCTCAGGAGCGCAGCGAGCGGGCCGCTTCCCAGCCGGCCGTGTCCCCGGCCAGCAGTCGCTGCAGCAGCAGGACCTCGGAACGGTCCAGGTCGGCGGCGACGGGCAGCCGGCGCAGGCTCTCCCTGGCTATCGCCAGCGACTGCTCCGCGGCCCGCAGTTCCTCGCGCAGCCTGACGTTCTCCTCGGCCAGCTTTCCGTGCTTGGCCCACGCGTCGGCCAGCTCGTACTCCAGCCCGGCCACCGTCTCGCGCAGGGCGGCCACGTCGGGCGTGAGGCCGGCCTCGGTGGCGGCCAGTCGCCTGATCACCTGCGCCAGCAGCCGCCGCGCCAGCTCGTCGTAGTCGAACCCCGGCGCCGCGCCCGGCCCGAGCATCCCCGCCAGCCCGCGGATCCCCGACGCCCCTCCGGCCCGCGCCGCGGCGAAGTCACCCGCGGCTGAGCCAGCACCCAAGGCCGTGGCACCACTCACCGCCGCGCCGGCGCCCGCCGCCGCGTCAGCTCCAGCAGCCGGCTGCTCGCCCGCGGCCGGGGCGGCACCCACCGCCCGCCGCAGCCTGATCCGGTACGTCCGCTTGCCGCGCACGTCACGCTCGATGAGCCCGGATCGCTCCATGCCCGACAGCAGCTGCGCGAAGGCGACGCTGGAGCCGGGGTAGCTGACCGCGGTGGCCAGCCGCGTGCTGGCCATCCCGCCCGGGTCGTAGAGCTCGGAATTGTCGGTCAGGTAGGCGATGATGTGCTCGCGGGTCCCGACGGCCCGTCTCCTGGAAGCGTTCTTCCGGTCCCCCACGTCAGCACCCCTCCCGTGGCAATCACGCCCGCCGACGACCTCATGATAGTACGGCGGGCCTGGCCGGACCCGCGGACCGCGATAAACGCCGCAGTCCTGCGGATAACGGATAGATCCCAATCATGTGGGGCGGGCCGCTATGATGTTCCCCCGCCCGGCGCGGCGGCGTTAACTGCGGTAGCGGGCTAGCGTACGATCGAAAAGCCCAGGGTCGCGCGAAACTAGCCGCCAGTAGTGCACGTTGTGATTGATAACCGCACACCGCGTCTTTCCTGGAAGACAACATGTGCCCCCTGTGAGACAAAGACAGAGCACTGTGGACCTGGATGTGGACTACGCGACCACCCTGCTGGCTGGTGTGCTGCTCGGCGTCGGGTTCGTCCTGCAGCAGTACGCCGCCGAACAGGAGCCCGAGTCGCGGTTCCTGCACCTGCGCATCCTGACCGACCTGCTGCGCAAGCCCCGCTGGCTGCTCGGCATCGCCTGCATGATCGGGGGCTACCTGCTGGTGGCCTGGTCGATCGACCATCTCGAGCTGACCCTGGTCGAGCCGCTGCTGACCACGTACCTGATCTGGGCCCTGGTGCTGGCCGTCCCGGTGTCCCGGCAGCAGGTCAAGGTCGCCGAGGTGATTGGCGCCCTGATCCTCATCGGCGGCGTGACCCTGGTCTCGCTGACCCGGTCGACCACGCCCGTCGGCCTGTCGTTCGGCTCGTTCTCGCACTGGTACGCGGCCGCCATCATCGCCGGCGTCGCGTTCGCCGCCGTGATGATCGGGCACCGCCGGACGGGGCAGGTCCGCGCCACCCTCACCGGTCTGGCCGCCGGCCTGGTGTTCGGCATCCAGGACGCGCTGACCAGGCAGACGCTCGAGGGCCTGCAGTTCAATTCGTGGACCGTGCTGTTCACCACGTGGTCGGCATACGCCCTGGTCGGCGCGGGCATCGCCGGCATCTGGCTGATGCAGAACGCGTTCAGCGCCGCGCCGCTGCACGCCTCGCTGCCCGCCATCGCGGCCGGCGAGCCGCTGGCCGGGATCGCGCTCGGGATCGTCGTGTTCGGCGACCGGGTGCAGATCACGCCGGGCATGCTGGCCATCGAGGCGGGCGGGATCGCCGCGCTGATCGTGGGCGTGATCGCGGTGGCGCGCTCGTCGGCGTTCAGCGGCCTGCGCAAGATCACCGACGTGATCACGCCCGGCGGCCACGGCCCGGATTCCCGGACCCCGGACTCCCGCACCCCGGACTCCCGGACCCCGGATGCCCGCGCGCCCCGCACCGGGACGCCCGGCCGCCGGTCGGCCGGCAGCCCGTTCTCCGCCGCCCCGCTGAACGAGGTGTTCCGCGACGCCCCGGCGGCGCGGAGGTTCTCCCGGCCCGCGCACCGCCGCCAGGTTCACGACTCACCGTCGGCCGGCGACGGCCGCTGAGCCGCTAGTCGGAGTTAGGTCGGGTTCACGACTCCGCGTCCGGCGGCGACGGCGGCTGAGCCGCGGTCAGCACGGCGGGCCGGGCCCAGCCGCGCGGCACCGACCGGTCCGCGCCGCGGCTCAGGATCCGGTCCAGCGCCGCGCCGAAGCTGCCGTCGGCCGCGATCAGCCGCCGGACCGTGACGATCATCGTGGGCAGCGCCCAGAAGTCGCCGCACACCCACAGGATCGCCGCGCCGATCTGCTGGTCGGCGTACGGCGGCAGCGTGACGCCGGGCACGTGGTCGTAGGCCGGATAGACGGAGTGCGTGACGAAGATGCTCAGCGCCATCGCCAGGACGATCATGATCATGTTGGTGCCCAGCAGCGCGGCCGCCTGGTAGACGAGGGGCATCCGCCGGCGGAACGGCGGCGACGGGATGAACTGCAGCCAGAACAGCATCCCCGCGGCGAAGAAACTGCCGTGCATCAGCCAGATGTGCACGGCCTGGTTGCTCACCGCCGCGTCGAAGGGCCCGGGCAGGTGCCAGACGATCATCACCGCGCTGAACAGGGCCACCGCCACCCAGGGCCGCAGGAAGAACCCGCCCGCCGCGCGCAGCGGCCGGGACCAGCCGCCGGCCAGCACACCCCTGGTCACGCTGCGGCCCGACCGGCCGGGCAGCGCCCGATAAAGCGCACTGAGCAGCGGCTGCCACGGCGCGCCCGCGACGATCAGCGACGGCGCGGCGAACATCAGCAGCAGGTGCTGGACCATGTGCACCATGAA
>Ga0209168_10002623_pt1 | contig 12884 bp, 10 predicted proteins | sample Coa_R1_FD_187156 | JGI IMG/M metagenome (GOLD analysis project Ga0209168, IMG submission 187156) | Surface soil microbial communities from Centralia Pennsylvania, which are recovering from an underground coalmine fire - Coalmine... | ecosystem: Environmental > Terrestrial > Soil > Unclassified ... | reverse complement strand
GGCGGCTCCGCCGCGCTGGAGCGCATCGCACCACATGTCGCGGAGCGCGGCGGGTGCGACGACGAGCGCGCGGCGCACTTCGCGGATGAGTGCAACGGCGACGAATGTTTTCCCCAGTCCGACGTCATCGGCGAGGAGGGCGCCGCCGTATTCCCGGATTGCGTGACGCAGGCGGTCGATGGCGGACCGTTGATGGGGGCGAAGGGCGATGCGGCCGATGGTCGTGACAGGCGGCGTTTCCCGGTCGCGGAGCCACAGCTTGGCGACGAGTGCGCGAACGTGGGCGGGATCGGCATTCAGGGTGATGTCCATTGCAGCAGCGCCTCGATGTCGGGGTGGCGGAGGCGATAGGCGCGGAGCGTGGCGTCGAGCAGCTCATCGCTGTCCGGTTCGCGACCGCGTTGGGCACGTTGGGCGAGTGGTGCGAGGAGCTCGCGGGCGTGGGACCACGCACGTGGCATGGGCAGCAGGGCGATGGTCCAGGCGAGAAACCGCCGATAGCCGCCGCGGGCTGGCTCTGCAATGAGAGCGAGCCAGGCGGCGATGAGCGGCGAATTGAGCAATGCGGCGAGCGTGTGTGCGTCGCGCGGGTCGCGGCAAGGCAGCACGTAGCAGCTATTGAGCGCGATCGTGGGGTCGTTAGGCGCGAGCACCAGCGCGCGCGGCGTGCGGCCCACGTCGGCCCAGACGACGCGGGGAAGCGGGGTTCCCGCGGCCGCGGTGCGGAACAGCGACCACCATGGTCCACGGGATCGGGCATCGGCGCGACGCGCCAGGCCCGATCGCCATGGCGCGAGCCAGGCGTGGGCGAGCGGCGGAAGCGTGCGGAGCGGAGCGCCGCGGGCGTCGTTGGTCCAGAGTATCCACTCGCGGACTCCGTTAGGCTGCGGACGCCACGCCGCCATGGCGTCGCCGCGGAGCAGCGGCCGAAGCATCGATCGTTCGACGCGTCCGGTGCGGCGTCCGTCGTTGATGGTGGCGATGGCCGATTGTGAATCGGTGCAACGGACGATGAACGCCTCGTTGAGCCCGCATTTGACGCCGAGTTGTGGGGGGCCGAGTGGGCTGTGGGCGAGGGGGATGCCGGCGTCGGCGAGGACGTCGAACGCATCGCGTACCGGTGGGGGAGCGAGGAGCCATGGGCTCGCCGGATCAGCGTCGAGTGCGAGGCGATGGGGCGGCATGCACCAATGGGTAGTGCGGTTAGGCCGGTGGACGGTGGTGCTGATGTCGGGCTCGACGGTGTCGCCCGGGTCGCCGAGTAAGTCGTTGGGAATTGTGGCGCGTCGCGCGGCGACGAGGAGCGAGGGGTAGACCGCCGCGTCGAACTGGCGCGGCGCTTCGGTCCAATCCTCGAGTGACACGACGCGGGCGTGGCGGCGTAGTTGGGCGCGGACGCCGCCGCCGGCGAGGGCGCGCCAGAGCTTGGACGGAAGGAGGAGTGCGAGGGTGCCGCCGGGTTGAAGCAGTGTGAGTGCGCGTTCAGCGAACAGCGCAGCGAGGTCGACTTGGGCGGCGAATCCGAGTGTGGCGCGGGCGATCGTGGCGCCGCGTGACCACGGGGCATTTCGATAGCACGCGAAGCGGCGGCGCAATTCCAGGCGTGCGTTAGTCGGGATGCGGTGCAGCCTCACCCATGGCGGGTTGCCGAGTATGGTGGAGAAACCGCCGGATCGGGCGACGTCGGGGAAGTGGGTGACCCACGCGAAGGGAAGGGCGCCGCCGTTGCGCACGTCGCGGAGGACGGCGCTGAGCGTTCGGCTGCGGTCGCGTTCGACCGCCAGCCGTTGTCGTGCGACCGATGCGGGTGTTGCCCGAGTTCCGAAGAGGTCGCGTCCGCGGAGTGCGGTGAGGATGTCTTTGCGTCGTGCGGACGACGCAGCGAGCTGACGTTCGAGGTGTGCGACGACGAGCGAACGTTCGGCCCGGTCGAGTGCGCGTTGGAGTGTGTGTTTGCGGCGTCCGCTGGAGCGGGCGTACCGTTCGCGGAGTTGGGCGAGGCGCGGGCTGCTCCGGGGCAGCGTACTAACGATTGGATCGAAGGCGTCGCCGGCGAGCGAGTCGCCGATGCGAATATGGCGATCCAGGTTGGGGAGTGGCGGGACGAGCATGGGATCGCGTGCGTCGCAGTCGATGACGACGGAGAGCCAGAGTCGGAGTTCGCAGAGCCAGACTGCGGTCGGATTGATGTCGACGCCGAAGATCGATTTCGTGAGGATGTCGCGCCGGAGCTGCCAGACGGGGCGGGGGTCGCGGAGCTGTGAGCGGAGGGTGGCGAGCTGCTCGAGGGTGTGGACGAGGAACGCGCCGCTGCCGCACGCCGGGTCGAGGATGGTGATGGTATCACAGCGTTCGCGGAGCCGCCGCGCATCGCTTTCGTTAGGCATGTGTCCCTCGAGCGCGGCGAGGATCGAGTCTGGTGAAACCGTGTCGACCGCGAGCGCATGGGTGAGGGCGGCCCGACTGACGGTGGCCACGAGTCGGCGCGGCGTGTAGAACGCTCCGGAGGCGCGTCGATTGGTTGCCTCCATGAGGGACTCGAACGCTTTGCCCAACATTTCGGGATCGACCGCGGCTTCGGACCAGTTCGCGGACTCTTCGCGTGGAGAGAATCGGTACCGCGACAGCAATTCTCCGAAGACGACGCCGAGTATATCGTCGGGGAAGCGAAGGAGGGGGCGGCGGCGTTCGAGCGGTGTGCGGGAGAAGAGACCGCCGTTGAGAAATGGAATGCGGCCGAAGGCGCGTGCCGCCGCGGCGCGTGCGCGCGGCGGCGTGTTGAGGGTGCCGAAGAAGAGGGGGAGGAGGGTTCGGCGGTGGAAGTCGCCGCCGCGTTCCATGCAGCGGGCGAAGACGTTATGCAAGAATCGCCGATCGTGGTCGAGCCAGCCTTTTGTTTGGATGAAACTGAGGAAGAGGAGTCGGGAGACGTAGAGTAAGGCGAGATCCGTGCGCTCGGATGGCGCGACGCGAGCGGATGCGGATCCAAACGTGGCGGCGTCGGCGAGGTTGGCGACAACTTGCTCGAGGGTGCGGTAGAAACGGCGGGTGAGGGCGTCGCGGCCCAACGTGTCGAGCCACGCGGAGTGCGTGAGGATATCGGACTCTGTGGCTGCGGCCGCGAGTGCGGCAACTGTTTCGGCGTCGCTTGGAACGACGTGGGTGCGATCAACGTGTAAGGCTACGACGCGTGGTTTCGCGCGATCGGCCGACCATGTGGCGATGGTGAGTTCGCATCCATTGTATTGCGTCGCGATGAGGAGCCAGAGCAGCTGTGGCGCGTGGGCGGTGCACTGTTGGGCAACGGTGGTGGCGATGGCGCGGAGTGGTGTATCACGTTCGCATTCGATCAGCAGCACGCGTAGTGCGCCGCGTCCTGTTGCAACGCGGGCCGAGCGGAGGTACGGTGCCGGAGGGAGGCCGAGGGTAGTTTGGGTGTCCGGATCGAGCCGTACGGGCGCAGCGTGGAAGCCGAACTCGGAGGCGAGGACCGAGAGGGCGGCGTCGGAGCTCGTGGCGGCGACGAGGGCGGCGAAGGATTCGAGGGATCGCACGCCGCGAACGTAGCCAGGAAGTTGGACGGGAGCGGGTGCGAAATCATGCGAGGCGGTACAAAGGATTGCGACGCGCGTGCATGAGAGACCTCAAACGAACCGCGTGCTTGCGCGGGGGCGTACCGATCCCAACTTATGAGTGCAAAATTGTGGCGCGTTGGGCGCCGACTGGTGCGTCCCGAATCGGGAGATGCGATGCGACCGTTGATGAGTGCGTTGTGCGCCGCCTGCGTGATGACATCGTCCGTGCACGCGCAGGATTCGTTAGGCAGCCACCGGTTCACGCTGCGCGACATTTTCGACCTGCAGTGGGCGGCCGACCCGCAAATTTCGCCGGACGGCCGGCAGATCGTCTATGCGCGGTCGCGCTACGACATCATGAAGGATCGAGAGCGGTCGATCCTGTGGCTCGTGAATGTGGACGGAGGGGAGCAGCGTCCGCTGACGAGTGGGGGCGATCGGAACGAAACCTCGCCGCAGTGGTCGCCGGATGGCGGGCGCATCGCATACGTGTCGAACGCCGAGGGCTCGAGTGAAATTCACGTACGGTGGCTGGCTTCGGGTGTCGACGGTGTGATCACGCACGTGGAGCGGAGCCCCTCGTCGCTGAAATGGTCGCCCGACGGCAAGTCGATCGCGTTTACGATGTTCGTGCCGGAGCCGCCGAAGTCGTTAGTCACGTTGCCGGCGAAGCCCGATGGTGCGGACTGGGGTCCGGCAACCCGGTACACGGAGTCGTTAGTCTACCGGCAGGACGGTGGCGGCGATGTGCCGTCCGGGCACGCGCACATTTTCGTGGTGAGCGCGGACGGTGGGGCGCCGAGGCAGATCACGAGCGGGCCGTTCAACGATGGCTCGCCGGAGTGGGCGCCGGATGGCAAGACGATATTCTATTCGGCCAACCGTCATCCCGATGGCGATTACACGCCGCTCAACACCGAGGTGTATGCGGTTGCAGTTTCGGGCGGCGAGGTGCGCGAGTTAACGAAACGGGACGGGCCCGACAACTCACCTGCGGTGTCGCCGGACGGGCGGATGGTGGCGTACACCGGGTTCGATGATCATCGGCAGGGGTATCAGGTCACACATTTGTACGTGATGAACGCGGACGGGTCGTCGCCGCGCGAGGTTACGCCTAACTTCGATCGCGATTTGTTCGCGCCATCGTGGGCGGCGGATGGGCGCGGGATTTACGCGATGTTCGATGATCAAGGCGATACGAAGGTCGGGTTGGTGACGCTGGACGGGAAGGTGACGCCAGTGGTCTCGCATGTGGGCGGGCTGGACATCGGGCGACCGTATCCTGGCGGTTCGTATTCGATGTCGCGCACGGGGCGGATCGCGTTCACGGAATCGGAGCCTGATCATCCCGCCGATGTCGCCGTGACGGGTGCGCGCGCCGGCGCGCCGGCGATCCGCCTCACGCGTCTCAACGATGGGTTGTTCGGACCGGGCGGCAAGACGTTAGGCGCGGTACAGGAGATCCACGTCAAGTCGTCGTTTGACCAACGGGATGTGGAAGGGTGGGTGATCACGCCGCCGGGATTCGACGCGTCGCACAAGTACCCGTTGCTGCTCGAAATTCATGGCGGGCCGTATCTCGACTATGGCGACCGGTGGTCGGCGGAGCTCCAGGAATATGCGGCGGCGGGCTATGTCGTGTTGTACATGAATCCGCGCGGCAGCACGAGCTACGGCGAGATCTTCGGCAACTTGATCAACCACGACTATCCGAACCACGACTACGACGACCTGATGTCTGGCGTGGACGCGATGGTTGCCAAGGGCTACGTGGATCCGGACAACCTCTATGTGACGGGCGGGAGCGGCGGCGGCGTGTTGACCGCGTGGATCGTTGGGCACACGCACCGTTTCCGCGCGGCCGTGGTGCAGAAGCCGGTGATCAACTGGTACAGCTGGGTGCTGACCGCCGACATGTCGGAGTTCGGTCTAACGTACTGGTTCACGGGCGCGCCGTGGACGCAGGCCGACACCTACATGAAGTATTCGCCGATCACGTACGTCGGCAACGTGACGACCCCGACGATGATGATCACGGGCGACGTCGACTATCGGACGCCGAGCTCGGAGGCCGAGCAGTTTTACGAGGCCCTCAAGCTCCGGAAGGTGCCGGCGGCGCTGGTGCGTGTGCCTAACGCGTCGCACGAGATTTCGGCGACGCCGAGCCATATGATGGTGAAAGTCGCCTACGTGCTGGCGTGGTTCAAGAAATGGCAGGGAACGGGCACGCCGAACGCGGTCGGTCAGCAGTAGACCGGGATGTGGAACGCCCCCGAATACCTGTCGGCACAGGTACCGGGGGCGCCCCCACTCGGAGGAAGTAGAAGCCCGAAGGCTTCAATCATAAGACGAACGCGGGCCGAAAAAGGTTTCCTCCCTCTGTTTATCAGCCGGCGACGTACTCGCGGCCGCGCCACTCCACGCGACGGCCACGGATCACGGCGCGAACGATGATGTAAGCCAGGATCAACGAGCCCAGCGGGTAGATGGCTGCGAAGCGCAACGCGCGCGCCGGTCCGACCACGGGCGCGCGCACGTACACCTGGGCCCACCATATGAACGTCGCCACGGTCGTGATGATCGACCAGGCCAGCCACGCGCTGGTCACGAGTCCGAACGCGGCCAGGATCAGCACCACGATGGGAACGAGACTCGCGACAGGTCCGGCCAGAAGCACGAGCGGCAAGAGCGCACGTCCGATCGAACCGAATGGCGTCGCACGCACGCCGCCGGCGTAAATATTCTTCATCCAGCCGCGAACGAGCGTACCAAACGACGTGTACATGCGCGTCGACAGATACTTTCGCCCCTCGACGAGCTCGGTACGCTTGCCGTGCTCGAAGAGACGCTGCGCCAACGCGAGATCTTCTGCAACTTGATCGCGAACGCTCGCGTGTCCGCCGACGTCGTCGTATGCCGCACGGGTGAGCAGCATATATTGGCCGTTCGCGAGCTTGTCGATCACGTTGCAGGACTCGTTCACTTTGCGCGCGCCGCCGAAGCGCATCGAGAGCATCGCGAACACTTGCGGCTGAATCAGTCGCTCCCAGAACGTGAGCATCACCTGGCAGCCAAGAACGCTCACGAAGTCCAGACTGCGACTGCGCAGCCGGTGCACGGACCGGCTCATGAGGTCGTGACCGTGACGGGTGTCGGCGTCGGTGAAGCACAGCAATTCGCCTGACGCGTGATCCGCGCCGCGGGCGCACGCCCATTGTTTCCCGAACCATCCGTCGGGCAGCGGCGGCGCCTCGAGCGCGGTCACGCGATGGTCGAACCCGGCCATCACGCGCGCAATCGCGAGCGTATCATCGACTGAATGATCGTCGACCACGATAACTTCGAGAGCAGGATAGCGTGACATCAAAATCGATTGCACGCATGCCGCGATGTTCGCACCTTCGTTGCGGGCGGGGATGACGACGGAAACTTTCGGGGCGTCGCTGGTATCTTCGGGCGGCTCGTTGTCCAAGGACGGATCGCCGCGCGCGCGCCACAGCGCGATGAGGGGGATGACAATCCACGGCGAAGCGGCGACCAGCGCAAACGTCAGCACGAGGGCGCGGGGAACGTGTCTCGCTTGGCTGTCGTCACCAAGCGAAACGTAGCGGACAATTTTGCGGACGGGGAAGTCCGTCCGCTACTTTTGGCGGAGCGTGTTGCCATCGCCATGTTGCGCTGGACAAGCGGCGGGTCAACCATACACACTGGTACCGAGACAGCGGAACGCGATGGTCGAACACGCGCAAAATTCGGGGCAGAGATTTCGAGAAGTGCCGGCTTCGGCCGCGATCTCGATGAAAACGCGCGGTGACGATGTCACATTCGTCGACGTGCGCGAGCAGCACGAATGGAACCTGTTCCGCATCGGCGGAGCGGTGCACATTCCGTTGGCGCGCGTGCGCGAGGAGGCGCCGCGCCGCCTGGAACCGAAGCGCACGGTGCTGCTCTACTGTGCCCGCGGCGGCCGCGCCGCCACGGCGGCCGAGACGCTCACCGAGCTCGGCTTCTCTGACGTGCTGTCGCTCGAGGGCGGGCTCATGGCGTGGGTGAACGCGGGCGGGGCCTTGGAGGAGTAGCATCGGGTGTCGCAGGGCTCCGGCTTTCCGTTAGGCAGCGACAATGGCGGCGGCATCCGTCCCATCATGGACCGCCCCCTCGTCGCTCGGCTCGCCCAGCGATTGGGTGCGCGATCGGCGCGGGCCATCGAGCTCGGAGCCGGCGGGCGGCGAGCGGCGGTAGCGCTGGTGCTCAGGGCGCGGAAACTCGAGGCGGTGGAGCTGCTCATGATCAAGCGCGCCACGTACGCGGGCGATCCGTGGAGCGGACACTTCGCGCTGCCGGGAGGACGGCAGGAGCCGGGCGAGACGATCGAGCAAACCGCCGTTCGCGAGACGCGCGAGGAAACCGCCCTCGATCTCTCAGGCAGCGGCGCACTACTCGGTCGCCTCGATGATGTCGAGCCACGTACCGTCGCGTTGCCGCGACTCGTGATCACGCCGTTCGTCGGCGTCGTGGCCGGTGACGGATCGCTGACGCTCAGCGATGAAGTTGCCGACGCGTTCTGGATACCCGTGGATGCGCTGCGGGCACCCGAGGCGACCCGCGAGGTGGTGCTCGAGCTGACCGGCGGACCACGACGCGTGCCGACGTTTCAGCACGACGGGCGCACCATCTGGGGCCTAACGGAGCGCATTCTTCGGCAGTTTATGGCGCTCACATCAACCGAGTGAACCGGCCATGTACACGCGCATTCTGGTGCCGCTCGAGAACTCGCCGTACGACGAGGCGATCCTGGATCACGTCCGCAATCTCGCGCGCCTCTGCCACGCGACCATCATCCTCATCCACGTGGCGGACGGGTGGGCCGCACGCAACCTGCGGCAGCTCGACCTGCGCGAGAGCGAAGAAATGCGCGCCGATCGTGAATATCTGAGCCGCGTCGCCGCCCAGCTCGAGGCCGACGGACTCGACGCCGACGCCGTGCTGGCCAACGGAGACCCGGCGCGTGAAATCGCCGACGCGGCCACCCGCGAACGCTGCGACCTCATCGCCATGTCCACACACGGACACCGCTTCTTTTCGGACCTCATTTACGGCAGCGTAGCCGACGGCGTGCGCCACAAGTCCGATGTGCCGGTGCTCCTGGTGCGGGGGTCAAAGGTGCAGCGCTCGACGCCTCCAGCCAGCCCCGCCGCGCCTCGCGCCACTTGACACCGCGAGGCAACGCATGGCGAATTTTAGGCCATGCCCTCCACGGTGCGGATCGGGACGCAAGGCTGGAACTACGATGCCTGGGTTGGCCCGTTCTATCCGCCTGACACGCGCGCCTCAGATTTCCTCGCCGTGTATGCGCGTGCGTTCGATACCGTGGAAGTCGATTCCACGTTCTACGCGGTGCCACCCGAGCGCACGATACAAAGTTGGGCCGAGCGCACGCCGGGGCATTTTACGTTTGCATTGAAGCTTCCGCAGGAGATCACGCACGAGCATCGGTTGCGCGATTGCGCGGACCTCACCGCCCAGTTCTTCGACCGCGTCCGCACACTCGGCTCCAAGCTGGGGCCCGTGTTGGTTCAGCTCGGTCCGGAGTTTGGACCGTCGGAGCTGCCGGCACTCGCATCGTTTCTTCCGACGCTGCCTCGCGATGCGCAGGTGGCCGTCGAGTTCAGGCAGCGCGCGTGGATTCACGAGGGCGTGCTCGCGCTGCTCGCCGAGCACCACGTCGCGCTCGCGCTCACCGACGCTCGATGGATCCCCCGTCGCACGATGCTTGCGCTGGCAGAAAAGCCGACGGCCGACTTCGCGTACATTCGATGGATGGGACCTGACCGAGATATCGTGGACTATTCGCGCATTCAAGCCGACCGCACGCGCGAGCTCGAGGCGTGGGCCGATGCCCTCCTCATGCTGGCGCAGAAAGTGACCGCCGTGTACGGCTACGCCAACAATCACTTTGCCGGACACAGTCCCGCCACCGTCCGCCAGCTGCAACGGCTCCTGGGCCAGGACCCGGTGGATCCGAGCGAGTTGGGCGAGCAGATGTCGCTCTTCTGATGCCTAACGTTAGGCATGAGCGGCGCGCGGCATGAATCGGCGGACGCTGGTCGGATGCGTGGTCGCCGCCGGCGCGGCGGCGTTGTTCGCGCGGCTGGGCGTGTGGCAGCTCCACCGGCTCGCCGAGCGTCGCGCGTTCAACGCCCAGTTCGAGCAGCGGCTCGCGGCCTCGCCCGTCCCGCTCGACAGCATCCCGGCCGACACCGCGCTCGCCAAGTACCGGCGCGTGCGCGTACACGGGACGCTCGACTACGATCGCCAGTTCGTCATCACCGGGCGATCCCGTGAAGGCGCGCCAGGCGTCTTTCTGATCACGCCGCTCCGGCCCGACAGCGGCGCACGCGCCGTGCTCGTGAATCGCGGCTGGGTCTATTCGCCCGACGCGTCGTCGGTGAACGCGTCGCTGTGGCTCGAACCCGAGCGCACGACCGTGGAGGGGTTCATCGAGCCGCTGCCCGCGCGCCTGCACGGAGCGTCGCAATCCGCCAGCAACCCGCGCGCATGGCGCGAGCTGGACTACGCACGGGCGAGCGCCGAGCTACCGTATCCCATCGAGCCGTACACCATCGTCGAGTTAGCCATGGGACCGCGCCCTGTCGGCGCTCCCACTCGAATGGCGCTGCCCGAAATGGACGACGGGCCACACCTGAGCTACGCCATCCAGTGGTTCACCTTCGCCGCCATCGCACTGTACGGCGCACTGTATCTCGTCTGGCTGGAACATCGCGCATCAGGGTGAAACGCGCCGGCTGATTGTCCGGGCTGCTGCGGCACGTGTACCTTTCGAATGTGCGACGCGCGAGCGCCGCCGCCCCGCGCACGCGGGAGTCAAACCGACGAGGGTGATGTCGCATGGCAGACACCAAACACGGACTGGCCTCAGAGCAAGAAGCCCGCGACGTTGCCGAAGCCGCGCGCGAGGACGAATGGGCCCAGCCGAGCTTCCTCCAAGAACTATTCCTGGGCCGCTTTCGGCCTGACATCATCCATCCGTATCCGCCGGACGATCCGGACGAGACGGCTCGCGCCAAGCCGTTCCTCGATGCCTTACGGAGTTACCTCGAGCGATACCCGTCCGACGACATCGATCGCACGGGCGAGATCCCCGAACCGCTCGTGCAAGAGCTGCGCGACATGGGCGCGTTCGGCATCAAGATTCCGCGAGAATACGGCGGACTCGGACTCTCGCAAACGAGCTACATCCGCGCGATGGGCATGGTCACATCGCGCGATGGTTCGCTCACCGCGTTGCTCTCCGCGCACCAATCCATCGGGCTGCCGCAACCACTCAAACTGTTCGGCACCGACGCGCAGAAGAAGAAATTTTTCCCGCGCCTGGCCAAGGGCGCAATCTCGGCGTTCGCGCTAACGGAAGTCGACGCGGGCAGCGATCCCGCCAACATGCGCACGTCGGCGGAGCCAACCGAAGACGGCTCGGCGTTCATCCTGAATGGACAAAAGCTGTGGTGCACCAACGGCACGCGGGCCGAGCTCATGGTCGTCATGGCGCGCACGCCGGATGTCGTGGCGCACGGGAAGCCGAAGAAGCAGATCACCGCATTCATCGTCGAGACCAGCTGGCCGGGCGTCGAGGTCGTGCACCGCTGCCGGTTCATGGGACTCAAGGCGATCGAGAACGGCGTCATCCGCTTCACGAACGTCCGCGTGCCGCGTGAGAACATCCTGTGGGAGGAAGGGAAGGGGCTGAAGCTGGCGCTCATCACGCTCAACACCGGCCGCCTAACGCTGCCGGCGAGCGCCGCCTACGCGGCCAAGCAGATGGTGCGCGTCGTGCGCGAATGGTCCAACGAGCGCGTGCAGTGGGGACAGCCGATCGGAAAGCACGAAGCGGTCGGACAGAAAATCGCGCGCATGGCCGCGAACACGTTCGCCATGGAATCTGTGGCCGAGCTTGCGAGCAAGATGGCGGACCGCGGCGGCTACGACATCCGCCTCGAGGCGGCCATCGCGAAGATGTGGAACACCGAAGCCGGTTGGCGCATCGTCGACGACACGCTGCAGATCCGCGGCGGCCGCGGCTACGAGACCGCCGACTCGCAGCGCGGGCGCGGCGAGCGGCCGGTACCGGTCGAGCGCGCGATGCGCGACTTCCGCATCAACCTCATCTTCGAGGGCTCTTCCGAGATCATGCGGCTGTTCATCGCCCGTGAAGCGGTGGACTTCCACTTCCGCACGGCGTTCGATCTCGTGAACCCGAAAGCGACCGGCAAACAGCGGATGGCGGCGCTTCGCCGGTCGGCGGGATTCTACCCGGTGTGGTACACATCGCGCTGGGTGGGCGGCTTCCGGTCGTACGGCGACTTCGGCCACCTCGCCGGCCACATGCGGTTCATCGAGCGCGCGACCCGAAAGTTAGGCCGATCCATCTTCCACGCGATGGTCAAACTCGGCCCCAAGCTCGAGAAGCGGCAAATGGTCTTGTTCCGCGCCGTCGACATCGGCGCCGAGCTGTTCGCCATGTCGGCGTCGTGCGTGCGGGCGATGAAGGTGGCCAGGGACGGCGATGCGAACGCGATCGATCTCGCGGACGTGTTCTGCCGCGAGGCGCAGCTCCGCATCGCCGATCACTTCCGCAACCTCTTCGGCCCAACGGACGGCGCGCTGTACCGATTGTCGCAGCGCGTTCTCCAAGGCGAGTTCGTCTGGCTCGAGCAGGGCATCGTGGCCATGGAATCCGAGGAAGCGGAAGCGACCTCGGGCGAGTTGATCGGCGCCGGGCGGTAACGCTCACAGGAGCGGGAGCCGGCGCTCGTCCCGGATGTCCGTCACGCGACAGCCGGCCAACTCGATCGCCTCGATGATCTGCTCGTGGGTCGCGCGACCATCGTGCTCGATGGTCGCGCGACCCACTTTCACATCGGCGGTGATGATACCGTCCACGCCGGCCAACGCCGTGTACACGGCGTGGGCGGCGTGGACGGAGAGCATGCCGTCGATGGCGACAGACGTCGTGACGCGCACGCCGGAAGCTAGCGCGCCGTCCCGTGACCGGCCACGCGACCGGCTTTGACATCGCGGTGCCGGATGACGAAGTTCCGGTGTCCTCGCCACGCCTTCGAGCATGACTCAGATCGCATTCCTCGGCTTGGGTGCCATCGGCGCGCCCATGGCGCGCCACCTCGCCCAACCGCCGTTCGAGCTCACGGTTTGGAATCGAACGCGCGCGCGCGCCGACGACTTCGCGCGCAGCACCGGCGCGCACGCCGCGACCACGCCGCGCGACGCCGCGCG
>Ga0209168_10002622_pt1 | contig 12885 bp, 12 predicted proteins | sample Coa_R1_FD_187156 | JGI IMG/M metagenome (GOLD analysis project Ga0209168, IMG submission 187156) | Surface soil microbial communities from Centralia Pennsylvania, which are recovering from an underground coalmine fire - Coalmine... | ecosystem: Environmental > Terrestrial > Soil > Unclassified ... | reverse complement strand
ACTTTTGATCGAAGTCGATTACACGAGTTCGAAGAAGGCGCTGATCCCGCAGCAAAAATATTCTCCGTTTGAACTGGGTCTGGGCAAGATGGTGCACTTGGAAAAAGAGAATTTCATCGGCAAGCGTGCACTTGAGAAAGACGCGAAGAATGGAGTGCCGCGCCAGCTGGTCGGAGTTGAGGTCGATTGGACGGATGTGGAAGCGCTTTATGAGCGCTACGGTTTGACGCCGGCTGCGCCGAGCCAGGCCTCGCGTATTGCCGTGCCTTTGTATTCAGGCGAGAAGCAGGTGGGTAAAGCTACCACTACCAGTTGGTCGCCGATTCTGAAGAAGATGATTGCGCTGGCCAGTGTCGAGACTGAATATTCGAAACTCGGTACGCAGTTGCAAATGGAAATTACGATCGAGGCAATCCGCCTGAAGACGAATGTGAAGGTGACGGCGCTGCCGTTCTTCAATCCGGCGAGGAAGACCGTTACTCCTGTTTAGATTCGGTCCGGTTTAGAATCGAAGCGAGGAGGTTTTATGCCTACCCGCGTCGCGCGAAAAACCGTTGACCTCTCGCCTTATCCAGATCTCGTTGTCATCTATCTGGGGATGCGAGTGAATCGAATCACTGGGATTAAAACGCTCATGGGGTTCGGTCCTAAGATCGCTTCCTCGGTTGAGGCACAACCCGACGGATTGCTGCTTCACGAAAACTTCCTATTCTCGCTTTTCCCTCCGCACGCCGGCATGCGGCAGTACTGGCGTGATGAAGAATCGCTGATGAAGTGGACGCGCTCCGATCCTCACCGTCAGTGGTGGCAGCAGTTTTTGAAAGATTCCGGCGGAACTGGGTTCTGGCACGAAACATATTTGCGCCGCGGCGGCATGGAAGCGATCTATGACGACATCGTGCCGAAGATTGGATTGATGGGATTCGCTCCAGTTGTGCCGGCCCGCGGACCAATGTTCGGCGCGGCAGCCCGCGCCGGCGCGCATTTTGCGGAAGCGCCAGTGCTCTCAGAAAATGACCTCTACGAAGATCCTCTGCGCCGAAGAGCAAGCTAAACATGTGCGATCAGGAAATCTTCTGCCGTAAAAATTTGCGTTTTTGGGCGGTGTAGATCCACACCCCCAAGAGCAGGAAGGCCACGGTACTCCCAACAATTTTCAAAACTGCCAGCGGCTTGTTCGCCTCATCCGGTTGCGGAATCAGAGATAAGAGAATCGTCAGGGTAGTGACGATAAATCCAACAGAGGCTACCAGCACGGCTACCCGTTTTCCGCCGGGTATTCGAAACATCTCTGGGGCGGAAGGTTCGCGCTGGAGCTTGATCATCGCAGCGAACAGGTAAAGATAAGGGATGAAATAAAAAATGACGCCAATGCTGATGAGGACGTCGTAAGCGCCTTTGACGCTGGTTCCAGCCTGTCCGAGGAAAATAAAAATCACGCCAAAAACAAATTGGGTGAGCAGCGCCACCCAGGGAGTCTTCCAGCGCGGATGCAGCGCGCCGAAGGCGGGAGGAAGAAAATGATCAATGCCCGCGACGAAAGGAAGGCGCGCAACAGCGGCCAGATATGCTCCGGCTGCCCCAACGTTGCTGAGAGCGATAAGAAACGCGGCGACCGGCAAAATTCCGGGAAGGCCTACTCGCGCGGCAGTTTTTGAAATCGCCTGCACGAGGCCCTGCAAATCGCTGACCTGGTTTGAAGGCAACGCGAGCAGAACGCAAATTGTGCCCAGGATGTAGCAGACCGTTATCGTGACACCCGCCAGCAGAAGGGCGCGAGGAACCTGGCGGCGGGGATCTTTAATTTCGTCTCCCATGAACGATGCGGTCTCGCAGCCGCCGAGCGCGAAAGTCAGTACTGACCAGAAAATAATGTCGTTGAGATGCGTGCTGGGTTTCATCGAGTGCAGCGTGAACGCGGTCGCCGAGCCGAAGCGATGCCAGGCAATCATGCCCATCACGATTACAATTCCGGCGGGAATCCACATGGCGAGCGCGCCGGCGTTGTTCAGCCACTTGCCGACGTCGAGGCCGACGATGTTCATTAGCGTCGCCGCAGTTAGCGCGAGCAAAGAAAAGCCAATGTAGAAAGCGGCGCTGTTCGAGAGGTGGGCCCACGCGCTTTGCCGCATGAAGAGAATATTGCCGGCGGCGAAATAAAGTACGGCAGGGAAGTAAGGGAGGTTGCTGGTCCAGTAGGTCCATGCCGCCATAAAGCCGGAAAAATCGCCAAATGCGCGTTTGCTCCAGATATAGAGGCCGCCTTCGCCGGGATAGCGCGAAGAGAGTTCGAGGACTGAGAGCGCTAGAGGCATATAGAAGCAGAACCAGGCCCCAATCCAGATGACGATCGAACTTGGGCCGGCCGCGGCCGCAGTGGCAATCCACCGCAGGCTGATACCGGTAACTACGTAGAAAAGCAGCAGATCGCGGAAGCCGAGAACGCGGCGCGGGCGGTCCGTTTTTTCGAACTCGGCGAGTGATGCCGGCGACCTGGAGGGAATTTCTCGCTCGCTGAGGCCCGAATTTAAGTCATCCAATGAAATGGCCGGGGTCCGATAGTCGATTATGCTCGAGTTTTAACAGTAACTCTCGACAGAAGAGAGTCAGAAATAGCACCGATCTGGACCACGGGCAAGTAAAAGTTTTCCGCGCGAAGTTCGCAGTAAACTATTTCCTTCCCTTAGGAATCTCAGGCCAGGGAGAAATCCAATGAAGCGGAATTCGATGTTAGGAGTCGTGGCGTTGTTAGCCCTTGCGAGTTTGAATTGGGCACAGGATCGGAATCAGCTCTCGCCGCGATCGGTGGAGCGCATAACCCGGGAAGTGCGGCATGAATTGCTCATGCTTCCTTACTTCACTGTGTTCGACAATATCGCCTACAAAGTGGATGGCTCGACGGTCACGCTGATGGGCGAGGTGGTGAACCCCACGGTGAAATCTGACGCGGGCAATGTGGTGAAGAAGATTGAAGGCGTCGAAAACGTCGACAACCAGATCGAAGTTCTTCCACCTTCGCCCATGGACGATGGCCTTCGACGGCGCTTATTTCGCGCAATTTACGGTTATCCGGCGCTGCAAAAATATGATCTGGGTGTGCAGAAACCCATTCGGATCATCGTGAAGAGCGGGCGCGTTAGTTTGGAAGGGGTTGTCGACAGTGAGCAGGACAAAAATCTCGTGGGGGTACGCGCCAACGGTGTTTCGGGAATTTTTTCCGTGACCAACAATTTGCAGGTCGTGCCTTCGAAATAGAGCTACGCTTTCCCGAACGGATCCTCCAGTGACGGGCTTTGCGGCGTGAATAATTCAGCGCCGTTCTCTGTGACGTGCATGTCGTCTTCGAGGCGGATGCCGAACTCGCCGTGAATGTAGATGCCGGGTTCGTTGCTGGTGGTGATGTTGGCGGCGAGTTGCGTCGTATTGCCGCGGACGAGGTACGGCCACTCATGGCCATCCATGCCGAGGCCGTGGCCGAGGCGGTGGGTGAAGTATTTGTAGTCCGGTCCGTAGCCGGCGTCGGTGATGACTTTGCGCGCGGCGGCGTCGATTGCTCCGCACTCGACTCCGGGGCGGGCTGCTGCCAGCGCGGCTGATTGGGCGCGATGCACGATGTCGAACACTTTTTTCATCTTGTCGTAGGTGTTCGCTGGCGGCTTGCCCAGAACAAACGTGCGTGTAATGTCGGATTGATATCCTTCCACCGTGCAGCCGTCGTCGATCATGATGATCGAACCTTCGCGTATGACTTGCGGCGTGTTGGAGCCGTGCGGGTAGGAGGTGTATGCGTCGACCTCTACGCTGGCCTCTCCGGGAAAGCCCATGCGATCATACGCGGCTGCAATCAAGCCTTCGACCTGGCCTTGCGTCATGCCTTCGTGCAGTGCGAGGTAAACCGCTTCGTATACTGAAAGAGTGACCTGCGCGGCCAGACGCATCAGGGCGACTTCGTGGGCGCTCTTGATCATGCGGCAACCGGCAGTGACTGGCGTGGCGCTGGTGATGGTCAACTGCGGTGCCGCTTTTGCAATCCCGTCTGCGAAAAAGAACCGAGTCATTTCTTCGATTCCAAATTTTCCGGTCGTGATGCCGCTATCTCTTAAACCTTGTGCGGCGAGGCGATAGGGGCTGTCATCCTCCTGCCATGTGCGAATGTCGGCGTGGTCGCCCTCGGGTGCGCGGGAGATTTCTTCGCGGGCGCGGTCTTCTTCGAAAGCTGGGCAGACGTAGAAGGCGTTGCCTTTCGCCGGGAGCACATAGGCGAACATGCGCTCGCCTCCCCACCAGCGGATGCCGGTGAAATAATTCAGCGAAGTGCCGCTCATGAGAAGGATCGCGTCAATCGAATTCTGGATCATAAGCTTCCGGGCTTGTTCCTGGCGTGCGGAGCGTTCTTCCAGACTGATGGGCGTGGCTTCGCTTTTTTTCGATTTCAAGTGCGAAATGGAGGGAGGCAGAGCGGAATCGCTCGATCTTTCCGAAGCGCGCAATGACCCCGGTGCCGCTGCGATGGCTGCCGCCACGCTACTCGCCTTAAGAAATCGACGCCTTGAGATCATCATTCCTCCCAGAAATAACAATCCGAGCATTATAGGATTAATTTGAGCAAGCTCATGGAATCTGCATTTCAGTGCGCCGGTTGCGGCCAGTGGAATTCGACGACGGTAGATGAGACTGCGGGGAGCCGGCAGAGCTATGTGGAAGACTGCCAGGTATGCTGCAAGCCAAACCTACTGCGGATTGAGTACGATGTGTCAGCGCAAGAGTTCGTTATCAGTGCGGTTCTCGAGTAGGTGATTGCGCTATAGTTAGCTGCTGTGTCTGGCGTGGGGCATAACTTAGATTATGCCGCCGACGCGAGAGGACGACAAATGGCAACCTACACGGGCAGCAGTCGCATGGTGGCGCATAACATGGTGACGACGCAGTTTGAACTCGATGGCTTTCGCGTGGTGCGAACACTGGGGGTTGTGCGTGGAATCGTCGTCCGCTCGCGCTCGATTTTCGGCACCATCGGGGCAGGGTTGCAGACGCTGCTGGGCGGCAACATCACGCTGCTGACAAATTTGTGCGAGAAGACTCGATCCGAGGCGTTCGATCTGATGCTGGCGCACGCGGCGGAACTCGGAGGCAATGCCGTGCTCTGTGCGCGGTATGATGCGACTGAAGTGATGCAGGGCGTCACCGAGGTGCTGGCTTATGGGACGGCCGTTTACGTGGAGGCGATTAAGTAGCTCGAGGCTGGACACGAATGTCCGCTCCGCAGCTCCTGCGCTTCTGAGGTATATTCGGGAGCGATGAAAAGTTTGCGATTTTCCTGTATCACTATCCTGTTTCTGCTCTTCCATATCGCCGCCAATGCGGCTTCCTACAAATACAAACGCATCGGCAGTGATCTTGCCGCCGAGACCCATATCGACCCGGGCGTAGCCCTGATGGGTGGAGGAACAGATCTCGACGAAGCGTTCAAATGGCTCTGCGGGAAAGGCAACGGCGGCGATTTTCTGATTCTGCGCGCCCGCGGCAAAGACGACTACAACTCTTACGTAAACAAGATTTGCCGGATGAACTCGGTGGCGACGTTAGTGATTCCTGACCGCAAGGCAGCGCAGGCAGTGAAGGTTGCGCGCATCATCCGTCAGGCTTCGGTGATTTTCATCGCGGGAGGGAATCAGGCGCGATATGTACAGTTTTGGAAGGGAACGCCAGTCGAGGAAGCGATTAATACGCATGTAGTTGCGGGAAAGCCGATCGGCGGAACCAGTGCCGGGCTAGCGGTGCTGGGCCAGTTTGTCTATGGGGCCATGGAAGACCGCCCGGATGATCCGGATTTGACTTCGCGCGTGGTGTTGGATAACCCGTATGAGAAACATGTCACGCTCGAGCGCGATTTTCTGAAGGTACCGGGCCTCGAAAACATCCTTACCGACAGCCATTTTGCCAAACGAGACCGCATGGGACGCAGCCTGGGTTTTCTGGCTCGCATTGTTACAGACGGATGGTCAAAGATGCCTCGTGAGATCGCGATCGATGAGAAATCTGCGGTGCTGATGGAGGTGAACGGCTCTTCCAAAGTTGTGGGCAGCGGACAGGGAGCTTATTTCTTGCAGATCACCGAACCGCCACAACAATGCAAGGCCGGGCAGCCCTTAACCCTCCGAAACGTAGTTGTGTATCACGCGCCAACGGGCGCTGCTTTCAACATTCGTGATTGGAAGGGCGATGGCGGGGAATCCTATTCGATTTCGGTCGATTCGGGACAGATTCAAACGACTCGCCCAGGCAATAAAATCTACTAATATTGTTCGTTCCTTCACCGCTGCATTCTTTTTTACGTTGACTCCGGTTTACCTGCAGTGGCACACTTGCGCGCAACGTGCGGTCATCAATAAAAGATTGATGAAGAGTCTTGGGGCGATGTGCGCGAGCGATAACAACCTGCAACAGGTTGTTTGCCTTGTGGAATCGGGCAAACTCGAGGCCGGGTTGTGATCTCCTTCTAAATCCCTCCTTGATTTCTCAATCGCCGGTGCTAAAGACTCCGGCTCAGATTTCGGAACACGGCGCTCAAGAAACGTCCAACAGTGTAGTACGGGAGGCCTGGATGAGAAGGTTCGTGTGTGGTGTGGTGCTGCTAATTTCCAGCGCTGGTCTGATGTCGGCGCAAACCTCGCAAGGACGAATCTTGGGCACGGTCCATGACGCATCCGGGGCAGTAGTGGCTAATGCACAGGTCACCATAACCAATATGGCGGCGGGAATCTCCAGGATAATCGATACCAATGCCGCGGGCGAGTACGCCGCTCCAAATCTTGAACCCGCGCCCTACTCTGTCGAGGTAGAAGCTGCGGGTTTTGAACGCGCCAGACGAACCGATATCAAGCTCGAGGTCGCGCAGGATATTCGGGTCGATTTCAAATTGATTCCGGGCAAGGTGAACGAAACCATTGTGGTTTCTGAAGAAGCGCCGATGGTTGATACGACCAACGACGTTTTGGGAGGAACCTTTGCGAACGAGGCAATCAACGAACTTCCTTTGCAGGGGCGCGACTTCCAGAATTTGGCTATTCTGCAGCCCGGAATCCAGCGAACTCCCGGGGGCGGTTTTGAGTCCATCACAGCCAACGGCAACCGCCCGCAGGACAATAATTTCGTGGTGGATGGCATCGATGACAACGATGCCTACTACGGCATAACGGTGATTAATGCTGAGGGTGTGCAGGGAACTCCGGCGACGCATTTACCCATCGATGCGATTCAAGAGTTCAATGTCCAATCCAGCCCGGAAGCGGACTACGGATGGAAGCCGGGAGCGATTATCAACATTGGCATTAAGTCGGGAACGAACTCAGTGCACGGGTCAGCCTATTACTTCAACCGCAATGCCGCGCTGGATGCACGCAACTGGTTCAACCCCGGCCCAGATCCTGTGGCAGCGCTGAACCTGCATCAGTTTGGCGCCTCGCTTGGGGGGCCGATCATCAAGAATAAGCTTTTCATATTCGGCAATTACGAAGGGGTGCGCGACAAAGTCGGCAACCCGCTCAGTGTGAGCACCCCAGTATCGGTGCCAATTGGAGATCCGACCACGAGCATTGCCGATGCTTTCGCCGAATGCGGAGCCAGCGGTACATGCAGCGCGATCAGCGAAAAACTGGCGACCCTGTTGCCTTTCAATCCAGGTCCCACCACCACCATGAATCTCGATTTCAACAATCGTAACCGCGAAGACAACGGGATCATGAAGTTGGACTATCACCTCTCTGACCGGCATAGTCTGACGGGTTCTTATTTTGTGGGAGACAGTGTGCAGACCGAAGAGGATGTCACCGTGCTCAATCCCATGTTTCTTTCGCAAGCCTACACTCGCGCACAGGTGCTCGGCGGAGGATGGATCTGGACGCCGAATGTGCATTTGACCAACCAGTTTCATGTCGGCTACAACCGATTTTCACAGCGGGTGGTGGTCGCCGATAACGGCTTGAATCCGCAAACGTTTGGAATTGATACTGGTGTAACCAATCCGGTTGATTTTGGGCTGCCGGAAATTCGAATCACCGGTTTTGAAAGCCACACCATCGGCGGGAATGGTTCCTGGCCCCTTTACACGACTCCGAATCAGACGCTGCAATTTATCGATAACGTCACCTACATCCTGGGCACTCATAATCTGCGCTTCGGAGGCGAATTCCGCACTGGGAGCACGGACAATATTCGCGATACCTATGGCCCCGGATATGTGAGATTCAACGATGATGGCCCGGCCTCTCCTTTGGAGAATTTCACTACGGGTGACGCCGGATATGCCTACGTTGCTGTCGGTAACAGTCATCGCGTTGTCAGCCAAAAATCGGTGGGAGCGTATTTCCAGGATGACTGGCGAACCACGCCGCGGCTCACCATCACCGCCGGGTTGCGCTACGACATAAGCCTCCCGATTACCGACACACATGATTTGCTGGCCAACTTCGATCCGGCTCGCGGCCTTGTGCAGGTGGGCCGACAGATCGGGGCGCCTTACGACACGGACTATAACAACTTCGCCCCCCGGGTTGGTTTTGCCTACGATGTTACGGGCAAAGGCAGAACCGTCATCCGTGGCGGGGCCGGGATTATTTACGAAATCCCGCACATCAGCGTTTACATTGGACAGAACAGCACTGAGGCGCAGGGATTAGCGCTCATTCCTACGGGTCTGCCACTGATTGGCAGCAATGGAAAGGTATATCCAAGCCCGGGCAACATCGACGCTACGACTGCGACTCTGACCGATACCCAGGTCTCAGCTAACTGGAAAAGTGGAGGTCCAATCTTTGGCAACCTTGCTCCGGGATCTGTGAGCTGTGCCTACGACCCCATCAATGGGATCGACAATCCGTGTCCCGTGTTTGGAGTGAATCGCAACATTGTTACTCCGTATGTCGCTAACTGGAACGTCAATGTTCAACAAGTTCTCTGGCACGACGCCACGCTGACGGCTGCGTACGTCGCCAATCGAGGAATTAAACTCTACAGCATCCGCGACATCAATCAGAACAACTATGCCATCGATCAGGCGAATTTCGCCGATGAGCAGTCAGGACGGCCTTTCGTAAACCAGTTTCCGTATCTCAGTTACATTGACATGCTGGGAAACGGTGACGGCTCGATTTATCACGGTCTGCAGGTAACGGTTCGACAACGAACCCGCAAGGGTTTGTACTTTGTTGGCGGCTACACCTGGGCGCATTCAATTGACGATTCGAGCGGCAATCGGGAGTTCGTGATTCAGGACAGCAACAATCCGGCCGCCGAGCGTGGCAACTCCGATACTGACATTCGCCACCGCTTCACGCTAGCTATGACTTACGAAGTGCCGTCAAGGGCCGGCTATGGGCAGATGTTGAAGGGCTGGCGCCTGAATTCAATTCTGACTGCACAGACTGGCGAGCCGGTTCTTTTCTACGACAGTTCCGACGACATAAGCGGCACCGGCGAGTTCAATGACCGCTGGAATCTTTCCGGAGACGCCTCCAGGATTCATTGGTCTTCAACCCATCCTTTGCCGTTCTATGCTTACGACGGAAGCCCGGGTAGTACCAACCCAGCCTGTGACGCTCTTGCAGATCCCGGACAGCTTAGTTTCTACGGATGTTTTGCCGGCCCGGGATGGACGATCACTCCACCGAACGCCGGACAGTTCGGCGACATGGGCAGGAATGTCGTGCGGGGACCAGGATATCTGGATCTCGATTTCTCCGTCAGCAAGGCGTTCACGTTCGGGGAGCGCATGAAACTCGAACTCCGTGGAGAGTTCTTCAACGTGCTGAACCATCCCAATTTCGCGGGAGTCGATGGCGACCTTTCTGACGGTTTCAGCGGCACTGTGGGTCAGGCATTTTTTACGCCGGATATCGCGGCATCAAATCCGGTAGTCGGATCCGGGGGATCCAGGCACATTCAGCTCGGAGCAAAGCTGATCTGGTAGGGGAGTCTCCTTTTCCACAAGAAATTCAGCGCCGTGCGCGGATTGCAAGAAAAATCGAAGCGAATGAATGGCGAACGAATCTAAAGCGTAAATCCCATATCTTGTAGTCACCTTCCTGGTTAGCCACAAGCTGTCGTAGTTTGATCCGCCACTCCCATTGCGGCACTCCGACCCTTAAGTTTCCTATTGACAATAAAAGACTTACAGGTAAGATGTGGTACAAAGTGGTACAGAGTGGTAAGTGCAGTACAGTTCGTGGCAACGGAAGCTGATAAAGAGGAGCCGGTGGGAAACCGACCCAAAAGCAAGCCAAACAGCCCGAAGCACTCGAATTTGATGGCACTCTGGATCGCTTTTGCCTCCTCCCCTAGTAAGGAAGCGCGTCAAACGCGGGATTTTGTTACCCGCACAAAACGCGGGCAATTCCCGCGACGCGCGCAGGTCCTTCGGCCCGCAGAAAACGCGGTCCTCGGGATGACAAACGAACTTTATGTTTCGCGGCAATCACCCAACTCGCGTCGACGAAAAAGGACGGCTCAAGGTGCCGGCCGAGTTCAAGCGGGTGATCGACGAGAAGTACGGTCAGAAATTCTACATCACGAGTTTGGACGGGAATATTGCTCAACTGTATCCCTTCGAGGAGTGGGAGCAGATCGAGCAGAAGCTGGCCGGTCTTTCGACCTTCAACCCGACCAAGAAGAAGTTTTTGAGCGCGACCGGATATTGGGGCCAGGAAGTGGAGATGGATGGGCAAGGGCGTCTGCTGCTTCCGCAGTTGCTGCGGGATGCGGCGCAACTGAAGGGCGACGTCGCGGTGGTGGGCTACCAGAAGTATCTGGAAGTCCGCAACCTCGAGGCGTACCGCAAGCAGGTTTTGGACGACAAGATTACGCCTGACGATGCGAAGACGCTCGACGAACTGGGCATCTAAGCGGCCCAAATATGGGCGAGGGTTCAACAGACACCCCTCAGGGGGTTGGGCATGGTGGTGGAAGGGAAGCCAATCATGTTCCGGTTCTTTTAAAAGAAGCGATCGACTTTTTAAACGTGCGGCGTGGCGGGACCTATATCGACGCCACGGTGGGCCTGGGCGGGCACAGTTACGAAATCGCAAAACGCCTCGGCGCACCGGGACATTTGATTGGGCTCGATAAGGATCCGGCGGCGCTGGAGATGGCTGGAAGGAAGCTGTCGTCTCCGTGGCTGGAAACGGCAGGTTCCTCGACTGCGCTTTCGTCGCCTGTTGGCGACGAAATGCTCGCTCGGAATGACAGGGCTGGGACGCCGGCTCGGAATGACAGAGAGCGGGGAGATTGGCCGGAGATTACGCTGCTGCATAGATCCTTCGCACGGATTGCGGAGGGGGAGCAAGCGGCGACGGTTGACGGCATCCTGGCCGACATCGGCGTGAGCAGTTTGCAGCTTGAAGATGCCGCACGCGGATTCAGTTTTCAGGCGGATGGGCCGCTCGACATGCGGATGGACCCGCACGACGAGCGCACCGCCGAACAAGTGGTAAACCACCTCGACGAGCGCGAGCTTGCCGATGTGATTTACGAATTCGGAGAGGAAAGGAGGTCGCGGAGAATCGCCAGAGCCATTTGCCGGTCGCGGCCGATACGCACTACTGCGCAACTCGCAGAGATCGTATCAGCCGCGGCCCGGCCAATGAATTCGGGTCGAGACAAGTATGAAAGAAGAATTCATCCCGCGACGCTTACTTTTCAGGCTCTTCGAATCTTCGTAAACCGCGAACTGGACGATCTGAAAGCGCTGCTGGAAGCGGCGCCTCGGATTCTGAGGCCAGGTGGGCGATTGGTGGTGATCAGTTTTCACTCGCTGGAAGACCGCATCGTAAAGGATGCCTTCCGCGAGGGCGAAAAAAAGTACACGTACTTCCGGGTGCTGACCAAGAAACCGGTCGTGGCATCGGAAGAAGAGCAAGATCGCAATCCGCGGGCGCGTAGCGCGAAGCTGAGAGCGGCGGAAAAAGTTTAGGCTCCGGAAAACCTGCCGGAGTCCCCGGCGTAGCAGTAAAAGCTGTGCCGGGTTATTCAGGTTTTAGAGCGGACGGCTGTAGAAGCGGAGATCCGCAGAAGTGTTGGAGGGTTCCGTGGTAGGAATCCAATTCTGAGGTTGGGAAATGTACACGGGAACTTTGATCGAAGATTTGACGGCGACGGTTGAGCGGGCGGAGAAGTTCGCGCAGCGGACGCGGGTGATTGAGGAAGCCGATTTTCGGCGGATGTTTGAACTGCCGAGTCGGGAAACGCAACAAGAGCGCATTTACGCGGGGGCGGCATAAATGGCGGCAGCAGCGGCAATGGGCAGCGCGGTACCGGCAGCACGGCGAAACGCATTTTTCACGGGAACGCCGGAAATTTATTTTGCAAAGGCGATCGACAACTCTCGGCTGGTAAAAGTCGAAGATCCTCGACGTAATCGCGAGATGAAGCAATTTGGCACGGCGCTCGCTTGCCTGTTTTTGCTGGTGTTCACCTACGCGTGGCAGCATTTTCGCGCGATTGAATACGGATATCAGATCGAGTCCGCGAAACGCGAGCTAAGCAATCTTACGGAGATGAACAGGGCCCTGAAGCTGGAAGACGCAAGCCTGCGCGACCCGGAGCGCATCGACGTGATTGCACGCCGCATGGGACTGGAGCCACTGGTGCCGGGGCAGGTGATCACGATCGATAACGCATCTGCCGGCGAAGCTGGCGGCCCGGTAATGGCAAGCGCAGAGCCGCGCATGGTATTGCGCGGGCAATAGTAGCCGAGCTTCGCCCAGCGGACAGCGAGGGCGGCTGTCCCCAACGAGTTTGTCTGGCGGCCAAGTTTTTGCTGGCCGCCACACTTGTCTGACCTCTAATAAAACGAGCTCAAAGCAAGCGTTTGGCGTTCAGGGAGAGTATGAC
>Ga0209168_10002621_pt1 | contig 12885 bp, 11 predicted proteins | sample Coa_R1_FD_187156 | JGI IMG/M metagenome (GOLD analysis project Ga0209168, IMG submission 187156) | Surface soil microbial communities from Centralia Pennsylvania, which are recovering from an underground coalmine fire - Coalmine... | ecosystem: Environmental > Terrestrial > Soil > Unclassified ... | reverse complement strand
CGGATTACCTTCTGGGCCTCTTTCGTAAAACGAGAGCGGACCGCGCGCAGCGGCGGATATTCATTCCCTATGCACCGGCTATCGCTCTAGGCGCGTGGCTGTCGCTGGTGCCGAAGTCGTAGTGAGCGCGGGGGCGGCATGAATTGGTCGGGGTCCCGAATCTTTTCGCACTCGCCCGAAGTGGCGGGGCAGGTTGAACGAACGGTCAGGAGAAACGTATGGATCGCAGATTTCTGACGGTGTTGGGCGTAAGCCTCGTGTTTGCGCTGGTGGTGTCGAGCATCTTCTACCAGATGACGGCTCGCGGAAATAGTTCGAAGAAGCCGGAGGCAAGTGAGATGAAGGATATCGTGGTATCCGTACACCCGCTGTCCGTTGGTGTGAATGTGAAGCCCGCGGACGTTAAGATCGCGAAAATTCCTTCTGAGGCATTCCCCAAAGGCGCGTTCTCGAAAGTCGAAGAAGTGATCGACCGTCCCGTCATCAGCAACATTTTGATAGACGAGCCGCTGCTCGAAGGACGGCTAGCGGCGCGCGGAAGCGGGCTTGGCATAGCGCCAATCATCCCGGTGGGTATGCGTGCGGTTTCCGTACGCGTCAACGATGTCGCAGGCGTAGCCGGGTTCGTGCTTCCGGGCATGCGCGTGGATGTTTTGGTGACCGGGCGTCCCCCGAATGGTACTGACACGATGACGACCACCTGCTTGCAAAATATTCTCGTCCTCTCTGCCGGCCAGACAATCCAGGCCGACTCTAGAGGGCAAGCGATCCAGGCGCCCACGGTGACGTTGCTGGTAGATCCGGAGCAAGCGGAGGTCATGACCTTGGCGAATAACGAAGGCCGCATCCAACTGGTGCTGCGAAACTCGACCGACCAGGGGGTGGAGAAAACTCCGAGCCGGGAGTTGGCGCAACTCTACGGGACACCGGCAAGCTTTCACCCTGCCCCGAGCGCGGAACCCAGGCCCCGGCCGCGCCTAAGAGCCGTCCCCATGGCAGCACCTGTCGCGCCGCCTCCGCCACCGGACGAAGTTGTGGTGATTCGCGGGACGCAACGAACGGTAGAAGTCGTAGGCAAGTAACTGCGCCTTGGAGAGCAGGTAAGCCAACATGATGCGAGACATTCGGTTGTTACAGTGTACAGTTCGGGCCTTGCTCGTCGCCGCTGGGTTCGGCGCGCTGGCTCTCACGCCGGCTTCCGCACAGTCTTCGGCGGAAGAACTCCGCCTGACGGTCGGAAAGAGCGTGGTGATCGACTACCCGGCCGATATCCGGCAGATCTCCACAAGCAGTCCCGATATCGTCGATGCCAGCCCGGTGACGACCCGCGAAATTCTTTTGCACGGCAAGGGCTTGGGTTCGGCGACGATGATCGTCTGGAGCAAGTCGGGCCAGAGGACTTTTTACAGCATTAATGTCGACCTCAATCTGGAGCCGCTCAAGCGTTTAACGCACGAAACCTTCCCGGACGAGACGGTTCAGATCCGTTCTTCTCGCGACGAAATTACGCTAACCGGCCGCGTGAGCAGCCAGCCCGTAGCGGACCGCCTGGTCGCGATGGCCGCCTCTTTTGGCAAAACGGTTGTGAATAATCTCCAAATCGCTCCGCAACCCATCGAGAAACAGATTCTGCTGCGCGTGAAGTTCGCGGAATTAGACCGGAATGTGGCCGAAAACTACGGAGTCAACATCATTTCAACCGGCGCTACGAACACGATTGGCCGCGTAACGACAGGCCAATTCCCGGCACCTTCCCTGACAAGTATTACGCCCAACACGCCAGGTCAGTCTTCAGCTGCCAACACAAACTTCACGGTAAGCGACGCTCTCAATATCTTTGCTTTCCGTCCCGACCTGAATCTGGGTGCGTTCATCAAGGCTTTGCAGAGCGATGGGATACTTCAGATCCTGGCCGAACCAAATCTGGTGACGACAAACGGTCAGGAGGCGAACTTCCTAGTAGGCGGCGAATTCCCGGTCCCAGTGCTCCAGGGCGGAGCGAACTCGGGCGCCGTAACCATCCAATTCCGCGAGTTTGGCATCCGGCTGCGGTTCACGCCATTGCTTACCGGTAACGCCACCATCAAAATGCACCTCCAGCAGGAGGTATCGACCATCGACTTAGCGGACGCGGTTACTTTCAATGGTTTCACCATTCCTGCATTGTCCACGCGCCGGGCGGAAACCAACGTAGAACTGGGCCAGGGGCAGAGTTTTATAGTTGCCGGTCTGATCGACAATCGCGAGAACGACACTTTTTCCAAAATCCCCGGACTTGGCAATCTGCCGATTTTCGGTGCATTATTCAAGACCCGCTCTCAAACGAAGTCGCGCACTGAGCTGGTCATGCTGGTGACACCGGAAATTACGGCCCCGATCAAGGCGGGCGAGAAGGCCCCACTGCCCTATATGCCGCGCGATTTTCTGGTCCCAATCACGCCTGCCACCAGGGCTAACTCGGATCTGATGTGGAAGGGCGGGAAGAAGTAGGCATTAAGCTGCGGGCACTGAAACGGGAAAAGACTACGGACAAGGATTATGAATTTGCGGAACACAGGCCAGGAGCATGAAATCAGTGCGCTGTTGATTGTGCCTGACCGTGAACTCGCTCGTCAGTTCACGGCCACCGTGCCGCAGACGCGGGCTTTCCAAATCCTTGCGGATTTGAAGAGCTATCCGCCGCAGCAGACCCTTGAGATCCGAGTCCGGCAACTCCGTCCAAACATCATCCTCCTGGATTTGGCGTCCGATCCGGAGACGGCTGAAAGTCTGATTCGATTCGCCACTTCTCTCAACCCGCCCGTCCATGTTGTATGCCTTCACCGATCGAAAGATTCCGAAGCGATTCTGCGTTCCCTGCGCGCGGGGGCCAGCGAATTTCTCTATGCGCCGTTTGAAATCGGAGTCCAGCAGGAGGCGATCTCGCGGTTGCGGCGGCTGGTCAAACCGGAATCGTCCGCGCCGGCCGAGAGAGGCAATATCGTGGTGTTCTCCAGCACGAAACCCGGATCGGGCGCCTCGACTCTGGCCACGCAGACGGCTTTCGCGCTCAAACGCCTCACTGGCAAGCGGGTCTTGCTGGCCGACTTTGATTTGATGGGGGGCACCATCGGTTTTTATCTGAAGGTCAGCCATTCCTACTCGCTAGTCGACGCTTTTCAGCATGCCGAGCATCTCGATCCTGCGCTGTGGAGTTCACTGGCAGTGCATTGCGGTGGGGTAGACATTTTGCCCGCACCCGGCGCGCCGTATGCCGATCCGGTGGAAGCGGGCCGGCTGAATTTGGTGCTCGACTATGCACAGCGGATTTACGAATGGGTGATTGTAGACCTGCCGGCGATTTTCCATCGTATGAGCTTGATGACGATTTCCGAAGCAGACCGGGTGTTCCTCGTTTCGACATCGGAACTGCCGAGTCTTCATCTGGCCCGCAAGGCAATCAATCTGTTGGCGCAACTCGGATTCCCCAAGGAGCGCTTCCAGATCGTGGTGAACCGGGTCAACAAACGGGATGGAATCGGCGCCACCGATATGGAAAAGCTATTCAAATGTCCCGTGTACGCTAGTCTGCCGAACGACTATTTTTCGTTGCATCGTGTAGTAACCCTGGGACAGCCATTGACCGGCGATGGCGAGCTAGGAAGGGCGATTGAGAATTTGGCTGGAAAGCTCTCCGGCTCTCTCGTGAGTGCCCATGGCTCCGGGATACTGCGGCAGATGAGACCGGCTTTGTTGCAGGCATAAAGCGGATGACAAAACACTATGTTTCCCTCAACTGACCAAAAATCCGGGCAACAATTGACCTGGGAGCAAAGACTCCTCAAGAATGCCGCCCGTCCGAAGTCGGCTTTGAAGCCGGAGTATCAGGAACTGAAGTTCACGCTCCACCGCAAACTGGTCGACAAGATCAATCTAGAGGCACTGGCGACGATCGACAATCAGCGCGTACGCAGCGAGGTGCGGCAGGCCCTCATCTCACTAATTGACGCCGAGCCGACACTGCTCAGCTCAATTGAGAAGCAGCAGATCAGCGACGAGGTGTTGGACGAAGTGTTCGGCTTGGGGCCACTCGAGCCGCTGCTCCAGGACTCCTCGATCTCCGACATCCTGGTGAACACGCATAAGCAGGTGTACGTGGAACGGAAGGGTCTGCTGGAGTTGACCAGTGTGAATTTTCGGGACGACCAGCACCTTTTGCGGATCATCGACAAGATCGTTTCACAGGTCGGCCGCCGGGTAGACGAGTCGACGCCGATGGTGGATGCGCGGTTAAGCGACGGCTCGCGCGTGAACGCGATTATCTCACCCCTAGCTGTCGATGGACCGCTGCTGTCTATTCGCCGGTTCAGCACCGACAAGCTGTTACCACCGGACCTGGTGGAGCGTAAGGCGATGACCCCCGGCATGATGGAGTTGCTCGAAGCGGCGGTCAAGGCGAAGTTAAACATTATCATTGCGGGTGGCACCGGCGCCGGAAAAACTACCCTGCTGAATGCGCTCTCGTTCTTCATTTCACCGAAGGAGCGCATTGTCACGATTGAAGACGCGGCCGAATTGCAGCTTAAGCAGCCGCACGTGGCGCGTCTAGAGACACGGCCGCCAAATCTGGAAGGGCATGGCGCCGTGCGCCAGCGCGAACTGCTGGTCAACAGTCTTCGTATGCGCCCCGACCGGATTGTGGTCGGCGAAGTTCGCGGCGAAGAGGCTCTGGACATGTTGCAGGCCATGAATACTGGTCACGACGGTTCGTTGACCACCGTTCACGCGAACAGTCCCCGCGACGCTATCTCTCGCCTGGAGGTCATGATCTCTCTGGCCAACTCTAATATGCAACTCGTCTCTATCCGGCAGCAGGTCGCGAGCGCCGTTCATCTGCTGGTGCAGGCATCCCGCATGAGCGATGGCTCCCGCCGGGTCGTCAACATTACGGAAGTCACTGGCATGGAAGGCGAAGTAGTCACGCTGCAAGACATCTTTGTGTTTGAAAAGCGCGGCCTGAACCCGGATGGTCACGTGGTGGGCCGTTTTGCGGCCACTGGTATCCGGCCGAAATTTTATGAAAAACTGCTGAGCGCGGGAATCCGGCTTCGGCCGGACCTGTTTGACGAAGTGGTCGAGGTCTAAGACGATATGCTTTTCTTCACCGCCATCCTGTTTGCTATCTGGCTTGGCTCGATTGGGGTGTGGTGGCTCGTCTCGCGAGCCGTGCGTTCCTCAGACGCCGACCGCATCAAAAACCGTCTCGTCGGCGGCAATAAACAAAAGAAGGCGAAAGATGGCAAACAGGCCCAGGCGCTAATCCACCAGGAGCTGCAGGCGGGCAAAATGGTGCAGCAAGTCCTGCAGAAGTACCAACTCCTGCCCAAGATTCATGGGTTATTGGAGCAGGCTGGATTGCGCTGGCATCCCGCGCGTCTCATCCATGGTTGCTTAGCAATGTTTTTGGCTGGCTTCGCCGTCGCCTGGTTTATGCTGCCCGGAGCGGCGCGCAATCTAGCCTTTCTGTCAGGCCTGTTTTGCGCGGCTCTTCCGATCCTGTTCGTAGTCCGGAAGCGGAAACAACGGCTGCACCGGTTTGAAGAGCTGTTTCCGGATAGCTTGGAGTTCGTGTCCCGATCGATGCGGGCCGGCCACGCATTCTCGGTCTCCTTGGAGATGCTCCATCGTGAATTTCAAGAGCCACTTGCCGGCGAGTTCCGAAGGACCTTCGAGGAACACAACCTTGGCTTGCCACTGGAAGTCGCGCTGCAGAAGCTTGCCAAACGAGTTCCTCTGCTGGATGTGCATTTCTTCGTGTCCGCCGTCCTGCTGCAGAAGCGAACCGGAGGCAATCTGGCTGAGATTTTGGACAAGCTGGCCTATGTCATCCGGGAACGCTTCAAGCTGCGTGGACGCATCCGAGCCATCAGCGCACACGGAAAAATGACGGGCACCGCACTGACGTTAATTCCCCTCGGAGTTGCAGTAATGATGTTCTACTCCAATCCCGACTACGTGAAATTTTTCTTCACCGATGACACGGGCAATATTATGATGGGCGCGGCAGTCGTGCTCCAACTGATCGGGTACGCGATTATCCGCAAAATTGTTTCGATTGAGGTTTGAAGATGACAATCGCTTTCACCGCCCTCATTTTTGTCGCAATAATGGTGGTCTTTTCGCTCGTCGGCATGCGGCGTTATGTGCGCCCCAAGGAAGCAATCGAGCGGGTAACCGGAGTCGATGTAAACCAGCAAGAGACGATGCCGGTCCATCCGAGCCTTGCGTTGCATGAAATCGTCAAAAAGCTTGGAAACCTGATTCCCGCATCCCCAAAAGATGTGACCGTCATGCAGCGCCGGCTGATTCGGGCGGGCATGCGGAATCCGAGTTCGCTAAAAATTCTGTACGGTGCGAAATTTATCCTGGGCATCTCGTTCCCTCTGCTGACCGCGCTGCTCGTGGCAGGCGCACAATCCGACGCGAGTAACAAGTTTGTGGCTGTGCTGGGCGCGGTAGCGATCGGTTTCTTCGGACCCAACGAATACGTGCGCTTGCGTGCTAAGAAACGCCAGAAAGAAATTTCCCGCGGGTTGCCGAACGCACTCGACCTGATGGTGGTCTGCGTCGAGTCCGGACTTGGTCTGGATCAGGCAATTCTACAGGTTTCAAAGGAACTTGAGCATGCCCATCCGGACATCAGCGAAGAATTTGCGCTGGTAAACCTGGAACTGAAGGCCGGTAAGCGGCGGATCGAGGCGCTGCGAAACCTGGCCGAACGCACCGCTGCCGAGGATTTAAAGAAGCTGGTGGCAGTACTGATTCAGGCGGATCGTTTTGGAACTGGCGTCGCACAGAGCCTGCGCGCTCATGCCGATTACATGCGTGTCCAGGCTCGGCAGATCGCCGAGGAGAAAGCGGCCAAGCTCGGCGTCAAGCTCGTATTTCCGATCTTTTTCTGCATATTGCCCTCGCTATTTGTGGTGACGGTTGGGCCGATGGCGGTGAAGATCATTCGGGACCTGCTCCCGATGATGAAGAACATGTAGCGGCGAAATCACTTTGGGAAAGGAGAACAACGATGGACAGCGGAATGGTTCGCATAGTTTGTGCGGTACTGGCGGCCCTATTTCTCGGGCTGATCGTCCTGCGGCGTAAGAAAACCCCAGAATAGGCCAGGCCGCGTGATGTATCGAGAGGCGCGGGGCTCCCGAGCCTCTCCTGGCGATCAGTGCGGGTCAGCGGCAAAGAACAGAGAGCGCTGCGCGCTGCTGAACCGTCAAGAGGCAGCGTGTAGCTGCCGATAGAGTAGCAGAGGCCAGTGCGTGGATGGCTGGTCTGAACACGGGAAGTCTCGATGTCAAGAAAGCATTGTGGAGTTACTTATGCGACGTAAGTCATGGTTGTCGAGTTTGGCTCTCACCGGATATCTCGCCGCGGTTTCGTGGGCGGGCACGTTCGGAACGGTGGTGCCCGTGGGAGGGCATGCATCCGATCTGGCACTCGATCCCGGGCGCGGGGTGTTATATATCGCCAACTACACGGCGAATCGGATCGACGTCATGTCGCTGGCGAATAACGCGATTCACACGTCGATCAATGTGGCGTCACAGCCGAGTTCGCTATCGCTATCGCCTGATGGGCATTATTTGGTCGTGGGGCACTACGGTAATTTCGCTCCGCCGTCCTCGTCCGGGAATGCACTCACTGTTATTGACTTGACATCGAATGGTAAGCAGACGTTTGCGCTCGGTAATCCGCCTCTTGGCGTGGCGTTCGGAATCGATAACCACGTGCTAATCGTGACGACGTCGGAATTCATCCTGTTCGATCCGCTGTCCGGAACGATGCAGACTCTGACGACGATCCCGGCGCTGACCGCCAAGACCCTGCCCCAGCCGGCAGCCACATTCCCGCCTAATATAGTGGCGGCTTCGATTGGAGTGTCGGGGAACGGATTGAAGATGTATGGTCTCACCGATACATTTGAGTTCAGCTATGATGTCACGTCGCAACAGTTGAATGTGGTGAGCTATGTTTCAACACCTCCGCAGGGACCCCGCGTGGTCAGCGTGAACCAGGACGGCAGTTACTATGTCTCCGGATGGGCTCTCAACGATCCGCAGGGTCATTTAATGGCCGAATTTCCGAACCCCCTAGGGATCCTGAACATCGGCAGTCATGCGTTCGACTCCAAGCGCGGTCTCATCTATGCGCAAATTCCCGAAGGGACTCCCACGACCACTTCCTCATCAAGCAGTTCTTCCGGCAGCTCCTCACCCACCACAACGACGACCGCTAACACGACCGGGCCTCCGATCCTTCAAATCGTCGACTCTGACAATCTGGAAGTCGAGCAGCAAATTCAGTTGCCGGAGAACCTGGCTGGTAAGAGTGTGCTGAGCGCCGATTCGAACACCATGTATTCGATTTCCGATAGTGGCGTGATGGTGCTACAGGTAGGGCAATTGGGGCAAGCTCCGCGCGTGACAGCCTCGCAGGAAGACGTTGTCTTCAGCGGAAACTTCTGCAATCACAGCGTCGCATCGCAACAGATTACAATCGTCGATCCAGGTGGTGGGAATACGCCGTTCGCCCTTTCGACGACCACCCAGGGACTTAGCATTTCGCCGGCCGTTGGCGTTACACCGGCGACGGTTAAGATTTCGGCTGACCCGAATGCTTTTCAGAATCAAAAAGGAAGTGTTGCCGCAACGATCAACATTACTTCCAGTGCGGCTGTGAACATTCCTCAACCGATCCGCGTAATCGTAAACCTGCATGATCCCGATCAGAGCGGAGTGACAACAGACGTGCCCGGCACGCTCGTCGACATTCTGGCCGATCCTGCACGGAACCAATTCTACGTCCTCCGCCAGGATAAAAACCAGGTGCTGGTATTCGACGGCACGAGTTATCAGCAAATTGCGACTCTCCGGACCACAAACACGCCAACGCAGTTGGCAATTACTTTCGATCAACGTTACCTGCTGGTTGGCAGTAACGACTCTCAGATTATCCCGGTCTTCGATCTCCAGACGCTGCAACCGTTGCCCCCGATCTACATGCCGGGCGGCCACTATCCGAAATCCATCGCGGCATCGTCCAACGCCATTCTCGCGGCTTGCCGAGTTGCGGGTCCGACTCACACCATCGATCAGGTAAGTGTCGGAACTCAATCGGCAACGCAGTTGCCGACGCTTGGTATTTTCAACAACAGCATCAACATTGACACGAAGCTCGCGGCGTCTGCTAACGGAAGCTCTATTTTGGCCGTAGAGGCCGATGGCACGGTATTGTTGTACGACGCCAATGCCGGGACCTTCACCGTTTCCCGAAAAGACTATACGGCTCTGAGTGGAGCCTATGCGGCATCTAGCTACGGCCAATTTGTGGCCGGCAAGAATCTGCTGAACTCATCGCTTGTGAGTGTCGGAACGTTGGAGTCCGGCACTGGCAACCCTTCAGGCTTTGCGTTTGTCGACCAGGCCGGCATGCGCACCACCGCGCCAGATGCCGTCAGCCCCGGGGTCATTGAAAGAGTCGATCTGAGCCATGGTATCACCAGCAGTGCAACTCGCATGGCAGAGGCGCCATTGCTGCCGACAACGGCCTCTGCGTTCACGCAGACGCTGGCTCCCCTTTATAACCGGAATGCCATCGTCAATCTAACCGTGTCCGGTTTCACCGTGCTACCCTGGGGTTTCGATGCTTCTGTTGCGCCGCCGCAAATCGGCCGGGTCGTTAACGCCGCGGATCTGACGCAGCCCGTAGCACCGGGAGGTCTGATTACCATTTTCGGGCAGCAGTTGAGCCCGGTGAATGCAGCCAGCCAGGAGATCCCGCTGCCAACGGCGCTGGGCAATAGCTGCCTGACGGTAAATGGACAGCCCATTCCGATTTTGTTCGTGTCGCCAACGCAAGTTAACGCTCAGCTTCCCTACCAGGCAACCGGAAATGTGACTCTAATCTTGCGCACGCCAGGCGGGGTGAGTGACAACTATAACTTGGTTGTTTTGCCGACTGCACCGAGCGTATTCCACAGTGGTGTGGCCGGTCCACAGACGAATGTGCCCACGCTGGTTCGCGCCGACAATAACCTCCTTGTGACCGATGCCAATCCGATCCATACGGGTGACTCTCTTGTAATCTATCTGACAGGACTTGGGCAGACGAATCCTGCTCAGCAAGCGGGCCAGCCCGGGCCAACGAGCCCGCTGGCCGGGGTTGTAGTTCCACCGGCGGTGACGATCAACGGCGTAAGTTTGCCGGTGCTCTATGCCGGCTTGACACCCGGAGAAGTCGGCGTCTACCAAATCAATGTAACCGTCCCAAAGAACACGCCGGAAGGTCTCGACGACGTTTTAACGATTACTCAGGGCGCCAGCTCAACCTCGCTGACCGTCCGGGTTGTGCAATAACCGCAGCAAGCGTGGCGCGCCTGTTGGGCTCCGCCGCCGACCGCGCCAGTCTTGTGCGCGCTTGCAAGGTGTAAAGGAATACCTCATCAAGGGATAAAGTCGATATGAAGACGATCCAATTACTGACGTGCCTGGCAGCATTGGGGCTATCGCCCTGCGCCTTCGCTCAAAAATGGGAATTCGGAGGAGGCGCGGGCGGTGGCTTCTACACGTCTCAGACCGTGACCAGCCCTGCTGGGAATGTAAATGCCAAGTTCGATATGGGCCTCGCGGGAAGTGCCTGGCTGGGCAACAATAATTACACGCTTTTTGGCGGCGAGCTGCGCTACGACTTCCAGATGGGGGACATGCATCTCAGCTCCGGCGGTACCACGGCGAGCTTTGGCGCCCAGACTCACGCGATTCATTATGATTTTGTGTTACACACCGGACCTCCCAGCGCGCGAGTTCGTGGATTTGTTGCCGCAGGCGCAGGCATCAAAATCTACCGCGGCACGGGAGCCGAACAAGTGTTCCAGCCTCTGGAGAATATTGCCCTGTTGACCAAGACGCAGGAAGTAAAACCGCTCGTTAGCGCCGGCGGCGGGGTAAAATTCCGGCTCACCAACAACATTAATTTCCGGATTGAGGTTCACGATTACCTAACGCCGTTCCCTCAGAATGTGATCGCTCCGGCGCAGAATGCGAAGGTGGGCGGTTGGCTGCAGGATATAGTTCCAATGGTCGGCATCAGCTTCTTGTTCTAGATTGCAAGCGGCGCGTGCACCAGTCCCGTTTCGGCCAATCCGGCCGCGATTTCATGCCGCAGTCCCCGGCAAAGATTTCTGTGGACCAGCAGCTATCGTTCACACCCGGAAGTAGTCCGGACGCCACACTTGAATTGCTTTCTTAATATCTCCGCTCTTCCAGTTATTCGCCAGCGTGCTCTCGACCAGGCCGGACAACTCCGTGTCAGAGGCGAAACGCAATGCGACAATTTGACTTTCAGTCAGTTCACTCACCCGGGTGTGTAACGCCTCTGGAAGCAGAGCCGTCATGCGCAGACGCTCCTCCAGACGGATCACCCGGTCCTGAACCTTCAGTGCGTATAACCGGATCTTGAAGACCGCAACGACTCCGGCGAGGGCCAGCACCACCAGTGCAGCATGGTCGAGGTCAGGATACCGCACTAGCTTCACAATCATCCAGATGAAAGTGATCATGGACACGGGGCCCAGGAAGAGATGAAACAAGGGATCAAGCCGGACGTGATTCGCAAGTGTCTGCGAAGTCTTTTCTGCCATACAGAGGGCCTCCTTCGGTTTCCACGATTGTATCGTGTGTAAGAGCCTGAGTGCCTTTGCCCATCTGCGCTTCAGTAATACTGTAATCCGTCTGTAGATTGATCCCAAAGTTGGCCGGGAGCCGATGCCTCGGCGTTTGCAACGGAAGTGACCTTTCACCCGCAGGGGGCGTCTTCACAGCCATGAGCCTGCCGAGCAAATGCAAAGCTTATCCTGCGGAGGGAGAGTTTCTTTTCGAACTGGACCCGGAGCCGTTGGAAGAGAGCTTGACGAGCTGCGCGCGGCGCGGTCGCCGAATGTGCCCGGCAACGTGTGCCGTCATCTGAAGCTGAAGCAGCGGCAACGCGGATTGAAGGAAGCCAGTTCCGTGGAGAGCTTTCTGGTTTTGAATGCGCTGGGGGGAGATTGCCTGGAGGATTTCGAGTGGTTGCGCGAGGACCCAGGGCGGAAGGAGATGCTGGGGCACGAGATCCCCTCGCCGGAAGCCGCGCGCAAATTTCTGTATCCATTTCACGAGGCGGAAAAGTTGGAGCAGGTGCAAGGCGAGTTGCCGGCCGGACAAGTCAGCTACATTCCGGAAGAGAGCGCGCCGCTGCGAGCGCTGGCGCAAGTCAACCAGGATCTGGTGCGGGAGTTGGCGCGGCGGTGCCCAGACCAGAATACCGCGACCATCGATCTGGATGCGACAGTGATCGAGAGTTGGAAGCGCAGGGCCAGCCACCTATCAAGGCGGCAAAGGGTTATCAGCCGGTGCTGGCGTTGTGGGCGGAACTGGATGTGGCGCTGGCCGACGAGTTCCGCGACCGCAATGTGCCGGCGCATAGCGAACTGTTGGGGGTGACCCAGCGCGCGTTCCCAGCCCTGCCGGACAGGGTTCAAGAATACTATTTCCGCGGGGACTCGGCCTGCTGAGAGCAGAGTTGATGAACTGGCTGCGGGAGGAACAGCGAAGCGAAGGCCCGTCGGGCAAGATCACTTTCGCCATCAGTGTACGCCTGACGAAGAGCTTAAAAGAACACATCCCGGGGCATCGGCGAGCCGCTGTGGAAGCGCTATCGCGAGGACGATGAGAGCGAGGTCGAAGGCCGCCGATGTGTTGAATGATTGCCGGAAGATGTCCGGGAGGCGCCGACGGGAGCGGGACCGTTACGCTGTGTGGCGATCCGGGTGCGTTGGCGACAAGCCACGTTGTTCGCCGATGG
>Ga0209168_10002618_pt1 | contig 12897 bp, 10 predicted proteins | sample Coa_R1_FD_187156 | JGI IMG/M metagenome (GOLD analysis project Ga0209168, IMG submission 187156) | Surface soil microbial communities from Centralia Pennsylvania, which are recovering from an underground coalmine fire - Coalmine... | ecosystem: Environmental > Terrestrial > Soil > Unclassified ... | reverse complement strand
CAGTCGCGGGCGCCGGGCGAAAGGCGGGGCGCGACGCTGGCGAAGTCGGCCTCGTCCTTGTCGCGGCGCCACTTGGCCTTGAACAACAGCACGATCGCCGGGGCGAGGTAGGAGATGCCGGCGGCCGTGCGTCCGGTGGCCCAGGGACGCGGCGCGCTGAGTTCGCCGGTGCGGTAGTAGATCCAGGTCCGCGCGTCGCCCGGGTCGCGGAAGATGTCCATCCGCCAGGCGCTCGCCGCCGGGTCGGCGACCCAGGTCTGGCGCGTGCCCGACCGCGGCGCGTCGCCCGGCGCCCGCGCGATCACCTGCCCGTCGTCGTTGTCGTACAGGGCAAGGCCCAGGTTCTCGAGCCGCGCCTGCAGCTCGGGGAAGAAGACGGCCGGGACGGCGATCTCCAGGTCCCCGTGCGAACGGGTCTGCTCGCCCAGCCAGAGGTCGAGCGCCCAGCCGCCGGCGACCGCCCAGGGCGCCGAGACGCCCGCCAGCGCCGCGGCCGCCTCGTCCGGCGTCCAGGCCAGCGACCAGGTCTCCTCCGGCGGACCGTCCCAGCGTTTGGTTTCCGACATCGCACGCCCCCGCGGACGCGGGGGTTCTCCCCTGGGCGCGGCAGAGGTTCAACCGGCGATGTTGAGCCGGCGCGCCGCGAGCGTCACTGTGTGAGCGTGACCTATCCGTTCGCCCCCGACTTCCGCGTGCTGATGGCCGAGCGGTGCGCCGCCTTTCCGCGCATTGGCCACGACGACGCGGCCCTGAAGCCGGCGGCGGTGGCGCTGGCGCTGGTCGCGGCCGACGACGCATCGGGCGAGGCGGCGTTCCTGCTGACCCGGCGGGCGTCGGGACTTCGGGCGCACGGGGGGCAGTGGGCGCTGCCTGGCGGGCGCTGCGACGCGGGCGAGACGCCGGCCGAGGCGGCGGCGCGGGAGCTGGAAGAAGAGCTGGGCCTGGTGCTGCCGGCGGGGGCGGTGCTCGGCTTGCTCGACGACTATCCGACCCGCTCCGGCTACGCGATCACGCCGGTGGTGGCGTGGCTGGACGACGTGGGCGCCATGCGGCCGAACCCGGACGAGGTGGCGGCCGCCTATCGCGTGCGGCTGGACGCGATCGCCGCCGACGACGTGATCACCTTCGAGACCATCCCCGAAAGCCCGCGCCCGCTGATCCGCGTGCAAATCGGCGAGCACAACATCCACGCCCCGACGGCGGCGCTGATCTATCAGCTGCGCGAGCTGGTCGCCGGCCGCGTCACCCGCGTGGCCCACCTGGAACAGCCGGTGTTCGCCTGGCGCTGAGCTCGAGGACCTAGGTGTCCGTCGAGCTGGGTCATTGGACCAGGACCCAGGCTGGCTTGATGAGGGGGAAGGCGATCAGGCCGACGAGCGCGGCCGCTGCGATGAGGGCGGGATTGGGAATCTTGAACCGGAACAGCAACGCCAGCGCGCTCAGCGCGAGCACGGCGGTCAGCGCGTCGCCGATGGCGATCTTGCCGAGCAGCACCGTCGCGCCAAGGATGGTTCCGATCGCGGCGCCGTACGCGCCTTTGACGAAGCCCTGTACGTAGCGGCTGCCGCGATGGCGGCGCAGCAGCGGCGCCACCGCCAGCACGAACACGAACGACGGCAGGAAGATCGCCACCGTCGAGGCGAGCGAGCCCCAGAAGCCCGCCACGACGAAACCCACGAAGGTCGCGGTGATCACCACCGGGCCCGGACTCATCATCCCGACGGCGACGGCGATCAGGAAGGCCCGCGGCGACAGCCAACCGTTCTCGTGCACGAGCCCGCGCTCCAGAAACGGCACGATGACGAGGCCGCTGCCGAAGGTGAGGCTGCCAGCCTTGAGGAAGAAGAGCACCAGCTTGCCAATGGTCGACGCCGTCGGCGCATGGCTCGCGGCGCCAGCCGCGACAACACCGCCGGCTGCACCGGCATGGCGCACGGCGATCACGCCATAGTAGGCCACGCCCAGAAGGCCGGCGGCGATGAAGACGATGGCCACCTCGGCCTGCAGGATAACCGTGGCGAGGAAGGCCGCGGCCGCGATCGCCCACTGCAGCCAGTCCTCCATGCCGAGCCGCGAGAGCCGCCAGCAAGAGTGCAGGATCAGAGCGATCACCACCGGGCTCACGCCGTAGAACACGGCGGTCATCCACGGCAGGTCGCCGAAATGCACGTAGAGCGCGCCCAAGGCCGCGACGATCAGGAAGTTGGGCAGGATGAACGCCCATCCACCAGCCCAGGCGCCCCCGAACCCGCCTCGCATGTGCCCGGCGAAGATGCCGACCTGAATCGCCAGCGGACCGGGCAGAGCCTGGCTGACGGCGATCGCCTCCCGCATTTCCGCCTTCGACAGCCAGCCCCTCTCGTCGACCAGCTCGCGCTCCATCTGCCCGCACAGCGCCACCGGGCCGCCAAAGCCCAGCGCGCCAAGCCGCAGGAAGTAGGCGACGATCTGGCGCAACGGCACGTGCTCGGGCGGCTCGGCCGTCGCCGTGGAAGGGAAGGTTCGGTCGGGAGACGGCTCGTTCCGTGCCAATACAATCGCTCCGCGCCCTGGGCAGGGCGGTTGGAGCGGGTCTTGGACGGCGCACCGTCTGACCGGGCGCCCGCGCGGCCCGATGCAGCAACGGTTAGCGCCGTCCGCGCCCCGTCGCAAGCGCCGCGGCGGCGGCCCACCCGGGTTGACGCTAGGTCGCTATTTCCGCGCGACGCCGGCAGGTCTACCCTTCAGGAACAACGCCGCCTCATCCGTGAAACGAGGCGCGATGGAGGACGAAGATGGCCCAGGAGCCGATGCAGTATCTGGGAGTCAACCACGTGGCGCTGGTGGCGCGCGACATGGCCGAGACGGTCGCCTTCTACGAGGGCGTGCTCGAGATGCCGCTGGTGAAGACGGTCGAGTTCCCGGGCGGCCGCGGCCAGCACTTCTTCTTCGACTGCGGCGGCGGCGGGCTGATCGCCTTCTTCTGGTTCAAGGACGCCCCGCCGATCGCGCCAGGCGTCGCCTCGATGCACGCCGACGTGCGCAAGAACGGCTCGATGACCGCCATCGCCTCGATGAACCACCTGGCCATCTCGATCCCGGTGGAGAAGTTCGACGCCTATGTCGCGCGGCTGAAGAGCAAGGGCGTCGGCGTCTATGTCATCAACCACGACGATTCCGAGGCGGGCGCGGCGGCCGAGATGCACGACGGCGTCTGGATCCGTTCGATGTACTTCCGCGACCCGAACGGCATCCACATGGAGCTGGCGGCCCTGACCCGCGCCTTCCGCCCCGACGACGTCGCCCACGACCCGGTGAACGAACGCGGCGAGCACGTGCCAGCCAAGGCGACCGAGCCCGCCTGACCATCACGACGACCCTGCGCGATCAGCCGGCGGGCCTGTCCTTGCGCATGTGGACGGTCACCCCGCGCTCGCTCGTCTCCTCGCGCTCGACCACGTACCCGAGGCCGGCGTAGAGGCGCAGGTTCGTCTCGAACCGCTGGTTGGTGTAAAGCCGCGTGCCCCGCAGCCCCGCCTCGGCCGCCAGCCTTTCGGCCAGTCTGAGGAGGCGCGCGCCGTAGCCCCGCCCCTGGAAGGTGGGCAGCACCGCGACATTGACGATCAGGAGCCAGCCCTCCTCGGGCGTCGTCTCGATCAGCGCCACCAGCCGCGGTCCGACGAACAGCAGGTCGAAGCGATGCGCCGCGACGGCCTCGGCATAGTCCACCGTCATCGGCAGCGGCTCGCGGCCGATCACCTCGACCCAGTCCAGATAGGCCTCGTGCGTCACAACGCCGATGGCGTCGGCGTCGGCCGCGGTCGCGACGCGCAGAGTGACGCCGTCCATCCCGTCAGCCCTTGGGCCGGCGGCCGCGGTTGGCCCACACGATCAGCATCGCCGCGGCGGCGATGAGGAAGGCGCCGTTGCCGGTGAGCGCGACGCTGCCATGCAGTCGCGCCGGCGGGACGATGGCCGGGATCACCGCCAGCCCCTCGAGCACCCACGCCGCGCCGAGCAGAACCGCCAGCGCGCCGATGACGCTGAGGACGATACGCATGGCCGCCTGCCTCCCTCGCTTCCCTGAAGCGGCCCTTCCATGGTCAAACTTCGCGCCATCGGCAAGGCGGGAGCTTGAAGGGATTGCCAACCGAGGCGCGGGCGATCGTCGGGGACGGGGCGGGCGGCTTCGCCGACGCGACGCTGACGCTCGGCGACCCGGGACCCGGCGAGGTGCTGGTGGCGATCCGCGCCAGCGGCGTCTGTCACACCGATCTCGACAGCCTGAGCTGGGGGCGGCCGCTGATCCTCGGCCATGAGGGCGCGGGGGTTGTCGAAGCGGTCGGCGACGGCGTCAGCCACGTGGCGGCCGGCGACCGGGTGCTGCTGAACTGGGCGATCCCCTGCGGGATGTGCGTCCAGTGCCGGCGGGGCGCCGAGGCCCTCTGCGAGGCCAAGCCGTCCGTGCCGCGCGAGCGGTTCGGCTGGTCGGGCGGGCGCATCTGGCCGAGCTTCGGGCTGGGCTCGATGGCCAGCCACGCGATCGTGGCCAAGCCGGCGGTCGTGAAGATCGAGGTCGACGTTCCCTTCACCTCGGCCGCCATCCTCGGCTGCGGGGTGATGACCGGGTTCGGCTCGGTGGTGAACGCCGCCAAGGTCGAGCCCGGATCGAGCGTGGTGGTGCTGGGTTGCGGCGGCGTCGGCCTGAGCTGCGTCCAGGGCGCGGCCTACGCCGGCGCCGGCATGGTGATCGCGGTTGACGTGAAGGCGGAGCGCCTGGCGCTCGCGCAAGCGTTCGGCGCCACGCACACGCATCTGGCGAGCCGCGACGACGCCGGCCTGCTCGCGGCCGCCAAGGCGGTGAAGGCGCTGATCGGCCGCGGCGCCGACTACGCCTTCGAATGCACCGCCGTGCCCGAACTGGGCGCCGCGCCGCTGGCCATGGTGGCGAACGGCGGGACGGCGGTGGCGGTCAGCGGCATCGAACAGGTGGTGGCGATCGACATGCAGCTGTTCGAATTCGACAAGCTCTACATCAACCCGCTCTACGGCCAGTGCCGGCCGTTCAGCGACTTCCCAAGGCTGCTCGATCTCTATGCGCGCGGGCGGCTGAAGCTGGACGAGATGGTGACCGCGACCTTCCCGCTCACCGCCGCCGGTCTCCGCCAGGCGTTTGCGGCCATGCGCGCCGGCGAAGGCGCCAAGACGGTGCTGGTCCCGTGAGCCCAACACGGCGCGCCCGCGCAGAGGCCCGAGCGGACGCGCCATTGACGCCGGGCGGGCGCGCCCGGAGTATCGCCGCCACGCGAAGGAGACCTCGCCATGGGCCTACCGGCCGAACCGCACCCCGCCAACTCGACGGCGGCGCGCAACGCCCTCGTGGTGCTGGCGGTGATCGCGGTTGGCGCGGTGCTCTGGCGCCTTTCAAGCATCTTCACGCCGCTGGCGATGGCGCTGCTGCTCACCATCATGATCGACTCCTTCTCGCGCGTGCTGCGCCGGCGGCTGCGACTGCCGCCGATCGCCGCCATGCCGCTGGCCATGCTGATCGCTATCGTCGGGTTCGGCGCCGTGGCGCTGGTCGTGGGGGCGAACGCCAGCGGGTTCGTGAGCGAGCTCTATGGCTATGCGCCCAAATTGGACGCCTTGCTCGCCAAGCTGGCCGGCGCGGTCGGGGTCTCGGTGCCGCCGACGATCGCCCAGCTCGTGCAGCAGATTAACCCGGCCAGCTACCTCGGCCCGGTCGCCGCCGCCCTGGAAGGATTCGCCGCCGCGGCTTTCCTGGTGATGATCTACCTGGGCTTCCTGCTCGCCTCGCGCGCCGGCTTCGAGCGCAAGATGGCGATGCTCTATCGCATTCCGGGCGAACGGCACCGGGCGGCGGCGGTCTTCCTGCGCATTCGCAACGGCGTCGAGGGCTATCTGTGGGTGCAGACCGTCGCCTGCTTCATCATCGCGATCGGATCTTGGGGGGTGATGGCGGCGATCGGGCTGAACAACGCGGTCTTCTGGGCCTTCCTCATCTTCATCATCGGCTACATCCCGATCATCGGCGGCATGATCGGCGTGATCATGCCGACGATGTTCGCGCTGGTGCAGTTCGAAGGCTGGTGGCGGGCGGCGGCGCTGTTCGTGGGGCTGCAGCTCATCGGATTCGTGGTTGGCTCGATTCTCTATCCGCGGATGCAAGGCAAGAGCCTGAACATCGATCCGGTCGTGGTCCTGCTGGCCCTTGCGTTCTGGGGGGTGATCTGGGGCGTGCCGGGGATGATCCTCTCGACCCCGCTCACCGTGGTCGCCATGGCCGTGCTCGCGCAGTTCGACGGGACGCGCTGGATCGCGGTGATGCTGTCCTCGGACGGCGATCCCCTGGGCGACAAGAAGCTGGCCGCTGCGATCAAGGCGCACGCCCGGACGGGCGCCCCGGCGGCGGTCGCCAACCGTTAACAATTTTTCACCCGGCCGGGGTGGCGTTCGCCGTCTGAACACCTATCTGGAGAGTCGTCCGGGGTTTTCCCCTCCCTGGACGGGAGGCTCGGCGTCGAACAGCGGCGCCAGACGGTTTCCCAAGCGAAGGCCATCTCGTCGTTCCCCCCCGCGATGAGAGCCGCGCCGCCGGATGGAGCATCCTCCGGCGGCGTTCGCTTTTTCAGCCCCTCGAAATACACCGCGCGGGCGAGTAAGCGTCTCAGGCATGAACGATCGCGGCGGACGTCCCGCCAATCGAACGGCAGGGACCGCGCTCGCGGGCGCCTTCACCACAGCGCTCGGCGAAGAGCGGCTGGATGCGCGTCAGGCCGCCTTCATCGCGCAGATGGCCGAGGACGTGCGGCCCGAGGAGACGCCGGACCTGACGCCCGCAGCGCTCGCCGCCGGCTTCGCCGACCTCTGGCGCTTCGCAGACCAGGCGACGGGGGACGAGCCCGCCATCCGCATCGCGGCGGCCGGCCCCCACGCGCAACTCGACATCGTCCAGCCGGACTCGCCGTTCCTCGTCGACAGCGTGATGAACGAGGTAGCCGACGCCAGGCTGCCGGTGCGCGCCATGTTCCATGCTGTTGTCCCGGCGGCGCGCGGCGCGGCCAAACGCTCGATGATCCAGGTGCTGGTGGATCCGCTCGCCGACGCGCAGGCCGAGGCGCTCATCGCCCGCGTCCGGGCCGCGCTCGCCGACGTGCGCCTGGCGGTCGGCGACTATCGGGCCATGCAGGCGATGGTGGACCAGGCCAGCGGCGAACTGGGCGCGCGCAAGGGCGACATCCCCGCCGACGACCTGGCCGAGATGACGGCCTTCCTCGCCTGGCTGCGCCGACACTTCATCTTCCTCGGAGCGCGCCGCTACGAGTATCCCCGCACCACGACCGGCCGCTACACCGCCGATGAGCCGCGCTACCGCCCCGAGGGCTGCCTCGGCGTGCTGCGCGACCAGTCGCGCGGCGTGCTGCGCCGGTCCAGCGAGCCCGCCATCGTCTCGGCGCAGCTGCGCCGCGAACTCGATCGCGACACGCCGCTGATCATCGGCAAGTCCGATTTGAGGAGCCACGTGCACCGGCGCGGGCACATGGATTACGTCGGCGTGCGCCGCTATGGCGCGGACGGAAAGGCGGTGGGCGAGACCCGCTTCGTCGGTCTGTTCGCGGCCGAGGCCTATGACGACCCGGTGCAGGCGATCCCGCTGCTCCGGCGCAAGGTCGAACAGGTGCTGGCCTCGTCCGGGGCCCCGGCCGGCGGCCACCGCGACCGCCGGCTGCACAACGTGCTCGAGAACTTGCCGCGCGACGAACTGTTCCAGCTCTCCACCGAGGCGTTGCAGGACCTGGCGCTGGGCGTACTGCACCTGAACGACCGGCCGCGGGTCAAGCTCTTCGCACGCCGCGACCCGTTCGACCGTTTCGTCTCCATCCTGCTCTACCTTCCGCGCGACGCCTACGAGGCGGGGTTAGTGGCGCGCGCCGGGCGCATGTTGAGCGAGGCCTTCGGCGGGCGCATCTCGGCCTACTACCCCAGCTTCTCCGACGCCCCGCTGGCGCGCGTGCATTACATTATCGGCGTGACGCCGGGCGCGCTGCCGACGCCGGATCTCGGCAAGCTGGAAGCGGCGATCGCCGACGCCGCGCGCAGCTGGGAGTCGACGCTGGAGGCCGCGCTCCGCGCCGACCCTGTCGCCGATGCGCAGGCCGGCGGCTTGCTTGCCCGCTACGCCGCCGGGTTCCCGCCAGGTTATCGCGACCTCTACGACGGCGCCGAAGCGGTGCGCGACATCGCGATGATGGAGCCGCTCGGGCCGGACCGGCCTGTCGCCGTGCGCGCGCATCGCAAACCCGAAGATCCGCCGGCGGCGTTCCGCCTGAAGCTCTATCGCTGGGACGCCGCCGCGCCCCTGGCCGACGTCCTGCCGATCCTCGACAACATGGGCCTCAAGGGGCTGGCGGAAGATGGGTTCGCCGTGCCGCGCGCCGGCGACGAGCCGGACCTCGTGTGGGTGCACGAGTTCAGCCTCACACAGGCCGATGGCGAAGCGATCGCCTTCGCACGCGTGAAGCCCGCCTTCGAGGACGCCTTCATGGCCGTCTGGGAGGGCCGGGCCGAAGACGACGGCTTCAACCGGCTGGTGACCGCGCTCGGCGTCTCCTGGCGCGAGGCGGCGCTGATGCGGGCGCTCGCCCGCTACCGGCAGCAGTCGGGTCTCGATCCCGGCGAGGCCGTGCAGCAGGCGGCGCTGGCCGACCAGGCCGGCATCGCGCGGCTGATCCTGGACATGTTCGCCGCCCGGTTCGACCCGGCGTTCGCGGGCGACCGGGAGGCGAAGACAGACGCCCTCGCCGCCGAGGTCGTCGAGGCGCTGCGCGCCGTCGAGAGCCTCGATGTCGACCGGGTGTTGCGCCGGCTGGCCGCGCTCGTCCGCGCGCTCACCCGCACCAACTATTACCAGCTTGCCGCGGGCGGCGGCCCCAAGCCCTACATCAGTTTCAAGCTCGCCTCGCGCGAACTCGAGGACCTGCCGGAACCGAAGCCGTACCGCGAGGTCTTCGTCGCCGCCCCGCATGTCGAGGGCGTTCACCTGCGCTTCGGGCCGGTGGCGCGCGGGGGCATCCGCTGGTCGGATCGGCGCGACGACTTCCGCACCGAGGTCCTGGGCCTGGTGAAGGCGCAGAACGTCAAGAACGCGGTGATCGTGCCCGTGGGCTCGAAGGGCGGCTTCTATCCCAAGCGCCTGCCACGCGGTGGGACGATGGACGCAACGCGCGAGGCGGCCGTCTCCGCCTATCGAACCTTCCTGTCGGGCCTCCTTGACCTCACCGACAACCTCGCGGCCGACGGAAGCGTCGTCGCGCCGGAGCGCGTCGTCGTGCACGACGCCGACGATCCTTATCTGGTCGTGGCCGCCGACAAGGGCACGGCCACCTTTTCCGACATCGCCAATGCGTTGGCGGAAGACTACGGCTTTTGGCTCGGCGACGCCTTCGCGTCCGGCGGCTCTGCCGGCTACGATCACAAGGCCATGGGCATCACCGCCCGCGGCGCCTGGGAGGCGGTGAAGCGCCACTTCCGCGAACTCGGCAAGGACATCCAGGCCGAGCCCTTCACCGTCATCGGCGTCGGCGACATGTCTGGCGACGTCTTCGGAAACGGCATGCTGCTGTCGGAAGAGATCCGGCTGGTCGCCGCCTTCGACCACCGCGACGTCTTCATCGATCCCGATCCCGACCCGGCGGCCTCCTTCGCCGAGCGCAGGCGCATGTTCGCGCTCCCGCGGTCCTCGTGGCAGGACTACGACCGCAAGGTGATTTCACGCGGGGGCGGCGTCTTCTCGCGCACGCTGAAGGCGGTCCCGCTGACGCCCGAGATGCAGGCGCTGCTCGGCGTGGACGCCGACGCGCTCACGCCGGCCGAGCTGATCCACGCCATCCTGAAGGCGAAAGCCGAACTGCTCTACCTCGGCGGCGTCGGGGCCTATGTGAAGAGCCCGCGCGAGAGCCATCTGGACGTCGGCGACAAGGCCAACGACGCCATCCGCGTGAACGCCGACGAGCTTCGGGTGCAGGTGGTCGGCGAGGGGGCGAACCTCGGCGTCACGCAGGCCGGCCGCATCGCCTTCGCCCGGGCCGGCGGGCGCATCGACACCGACGCCATCGACAACTCGGCCGGCGTCGACACCTCCGACCACGAGGTGAACATCAAGATCCTGACCGGCATGGCCGAGCGCACCGGCGAGCTGGACCGGCCCCGGCGCGACGCGCTGCTGCAGTCGATGACCGAAGAGGTGGCCAGCCATGTGCTGGCGCACAACTATGATCAGACACTGGCGCTCAGCCTGATGCAGCGCAGCGCCGTCGGCGACCTCGCCGCCCATGGCGCGTTCATCGCGGCGCTCGAGACCGAGGGCCGCCTCGACCCTGCCATCGAGGGCTTGCCGAGCGCGCTCGCCATCGCCGCGCTGGGCGACGCTGGCGAGGGCCTGACGCGCCCCGAGCTTTCCGTGCTCCTGGCCTACGGCAAGCTCGACCTGTTCGACGCCGTCATCGCCTCGAGCGCCCCGGACGACCCCTATTTCGTGCAGACCCTCGAGGACTATTTCCCAGAGCCGCTTCGCCGCTTCGGCGATGAGATGCGCCGCCATCGCCTCCGCCGCGAGATCATCGCGACCGTGCTCGGCAACGACATGGTCAACCGCTGCGGCCCGACCTTCCCGCGCCGGCTGATGGCTGCGGCCGGCTGCGGGCCGGCGGAGCTGGCCACCGGTTTCTCCGCCGCCAAGGCGGTGCTCCGCGTCGAGACGAGCTGGAACGCCATCGCGGCGCTGGACGGGCGGATCGCGGCGGCGGGCCAAGCTGACTTGTTCGCCGAGCTGGCCGGCCTGCTGCGCGCTCAGACCTACTGGCTCGCCCGCCGCGCCAGCCGGCCGAGTGCGGAGGCGGAGGGTGGCGGCGCCTCCGTGAAGGCGCTGATCGACGCCTACCAGCCGGCGATGGACGAACTCCGCAAAGCCGGCGGCGCCATTCTCTCGGCCTTCGAACAGCGGATGGTGGCGCGCCGGATCAAGAGCTTCCGCAAAAGCGGCGCGCCGAACACGATCGCATCGGAGCTGGCCCTGATGGGGCTCTTGACCACCGCCTGCGACCTCGCCGACCTGGCCACCGCCGCCGGCTGGCCGGTGCGGCGCGCCGCGGTGCTCTATCATCAGACGGGCGCGGCGTTCGGCTTCGATCGCCTGCGCGCAGCCGCCGGTTCGCTGAAGGCCGCCGACGGCTTCGAGCGACTGGCCGTGCGGCGCCTGGTCGAGGATCTGGTCGCCGAGCAGACGGCGCTGACGCGTGTGCTGATGGGCTTTGCCGGCTCGCCGGAAGGGGCCGAAACGCCGCAGGCCGCGCGCGGCGTCGTGCGCGGCTGGAGCGCCCTGAACGCCGGCGGGGCCCGGACCTGCGAAGCCGCGCTCAGATCGGTCGAGACCGCGCCTGGCGCCTGGAGCTTCGCCAAGCTCACCATCGCCGCGGCCGCGCTGCGCGAGCTGGTCGCCGCAGCCCGCTGATCCCTCGGGGAACGCCGCCGACAAAAATGCGCCTCGCGCGACGCGGGCTGTCGTGCCAGCTTGCGCGCCAGGGGGGCGGCGTCAGACCGCCTTTATCAGGGAAGAGGAGACGCCATGCACCCGTTGGTCGCACTGGTTACGGTTCTCGCGCTCATGCTGTTCTTCTGGCAGGCGCTGCGCGTCGGCTCGGCGCGCGGTCGGCTGGGAGTCGAGGCGCCGGCCACGAGCGGAAACCCGGAGTTCGAGCGCTATTTCCGCGTCCACGCCAACACGCTGGAAGGCCTGATGGTCTTCCTGCCGGCGCTTTGGCTGTTCGCCATCTTCGTCAGCGAGTGGGTCGCCGTCGGGCTGGGGCTGGTCTGGCTGGTCGGCCGGCTGATCTACACCATCGCCTACTCCCGCGAGGCGAGCCGGCGGGGAACCGGATTCGCCATCCAGGCCCTGGCGATGCTGGCGCTCCTGCTCGGCGCGGGCGGCGGCGTTGTCTGGAGCCTCATCCAGACGGTCATGGCGCACAAGTCGGTGGTCGGCTGACGCCGGCCGCCTGGGCAGTCATCCTGCGTTCAGCCTCGGCGGCGCAGTATGATCGCGCGCCGCGCTGCGGCGTGGGTTCAGTCAGGGAGAGGCGCATGGGCCAGCGCATGTTCGCGATCCTCGCCGCAATGGCGGCGGCGACCGCCCTTTCGGGTTGCGAAACGGCGACCCCCTACCAACCGCTGGCGACGGGCGCCGCGCAGTCCGGCGGCTACAGCGAAGCGCGGATCGAAACCGATCGCTGGCGGGTCTCCTTCACCGGCAACGATCTGACCAACCGCTCCACGGTCGAGACCTACCTGCTGTACCGGGCGGCGGAGTTGACGGTCGCCCAGGGCTACGACTGGTTCGAGACCGTCGATCGGGCGACCGAGACGCACGCCCACACCTACGCCTATGACGACGGACCATACGGGTTCGGTCCCTCGTGGCGATTCCGCCGCCGCGGCTTCGGCTGGTGGGGGCCGGGCTATTGGCCCGACGATCTCGACGTCCAGACGGTCGAGCGGTTCGACGCCTCGGCCGAGATCCTGATGCACCATGGGCCGAAGCCTTCAGGCAACCCGCACGCCTTCGACGCGCGCGACGTGATGAGCAACCTCGCCAGCAAGATCGTCCGCCCGAGCTGACCGTTCAGGCTGCGGCGGCGAGCTGGAAGGTGCGCCGGAAGGCCGCGAACCCTGGGCCGCTGAACGCCACGACACGGCCGCCGTCCAGCCGCCGCGCCCAGCCCCGAGCGTAGATCTCGGCCAGGAGCGCGCGGCCGAGGGAGCCGGCCAGGTGGTCGCGGCGCTCGCTCCAGTCGAGGCAGGCCTTGCAGACCGGGCGCCGGCCGCCCGGCGCAAGGCTCTCGG
>Ga0209168_10002617_pt1 | contig 12898 bp, 9 predicted proteins | sample Coa_R1_FD_187156 | JGI IMG/M metagenome (GOLD analysis project Ga0209168, IMG submission 187156) | Surface soil microbial communities from Centralia Pennsylvania, which are recovering from an underground coalmine fire - Coalmine... | ecosystem: Environmental > Terrestrial > Soil > Unclassified ... | reverse complement strand
TCATTGTTCCACTTGCGTGGAAACAACTCGTCTCCGTTGTCGTCGAGCGCGGAGCCGACGATGAGTTTCACCAAATTGACGTAGGTAGTCATAGTTTGTGGAGATAAATGCGCGGCGTGCATCTTTGCGACCAGTGTTTTCACTATGCCGTTATTGATGCTCGCAAGCGGTAGTTCTCCGAGATTGGGGTTGAGCCATTTATCCACGCAGCATTGCCAGTTGGCTACTGTGGCAGGCTTTGCGGGACGGCACTTTCGGTTGACTGAATTCATTAGGAACCACTTTGCCTGTTCTTGAAATGTCGTACCAACGTTGGATTCGACAAATACTTTTTTATCGTTTATTCCGCTGGCCGCAACGATTTCATTTGCTCTGATTCGCCTTTCACCACTGGTTAAATATCCGACGGCCTTTCGATCTACGGGACAGATTCGCTCACTAGCGTGAATTCTGCCTTGACCCGGTGGATACTTCCAGAAGCGAACGACGTACCATTTGCCGCTTATTTCTATTCTTCCCACCTGACCGCGTCGAGCCATACTTGCTCTTTTCCGCTTGTCTGGTGTCGCGGGGGCAATCCTACCACACTGCGGCGATGCCACTCCTGGACGACTATTCTCAGAAAACACGTTCCCTCACGTTTTCTGACCCTTATTTGGTTTTGGAGACTGCTAGGTGGAGGAAAAAACGACGTCGCGTGACTAAACTCGTTGATTTACTAGATTGACCTACGCGGGTATTGCGGGTATCAAATGACCTTAAATCTAATAAATATTCCCAATACATATTTTAGAGAATTACGCCTCGAAGTATCCCGCGTTGCCCGCAACCCCGGTACTGTTCTCCTGGGGCGCCACGAATGCAGCATAAGATGTTTCTTGGCCCAATTCCCCTTTTCGCCAAAACCTATAGAGATTTTGTTTAGTATGCTTGTCAAGGGCGACATCGACATCGAATTGCTCTCTAAGGTTCGTCTGAATGTGAGATAACCGCTGACCAAGAGCCTGGGCGCTCTGATAGGGCCAAGGGATTTTGTTAGACCCGGCGATCTTTGCTAGCTCGACGTACAGATCGCCCGCGGTCACTACTCGTCCGTGGTTCTTGGGTTCTATAAGCCACTCTTCCAAGCAAATTGCAATCGGTTCATCTGCCAGAAGCATGTTTGAGCGGCGGGATTCCATCTGCCCTAGAATCCTTCTCGCCATTTGCTCCTGCCCATTTATTCGAGCGGCTTTGAGAGCGAAGGCCGCGAAGTCAGCCATCCGAAAGCGGCAATTTATGATTTCACCTTCACTGTTCCTCAAGACGCGCACAATCCGGTTCAGTTGATGAAGCATCTCAGTCCAAAGTAGGTTTCGGTTCTTCAAGACCTCGCCCAGCTGAGACGCTTCTGGAGAAAACCGCTCTCGCCTCTCCGTTTGGAGTATCAGAGTTCTATCAAGAACATCATCTCGTCCCTCAACGAACTTCGGCGTTCGGGAAGTCAGCGCCACAAAGCACTTCGGTTGAAATTCCACCTCCTGGTTTGTGGTGTAGTATTTCCGCCGTTTGAAATTCACACCTGTTGCCAACTGTGCCAGATGGTCTGGAAGCCATGAAACCTCCTCGTCTACGTTGTCAAAGACAGCCAATGGAGAAGAACAAACCGCTGCAACAAATCCATCCGGCTTGCTCCGTTCAAGAGCGGTCACGTCAGCGTGAGCACCAAACAGCAGCTTAAGCCACTTTCTTAATGACAACGTCTTGCCGCCTCCCTTTTCTCCACTAACCAGCAGAAGGGGCTTAGTCGGATGGAGCGAGCCAAAGAATTGGCTGAGGCACCAAACTGAAAAGAGCCACCGTTGATCGGCGGCACTTAGATCGCCACGGGCACCAAAGTTCGCGGAAGCGAGAATCAAATCCTCAAACGGGTGATCCTTAACTTTTCCAACGAGTTCGTATGGTTGCCACCTCGGGTGGTCCAGGAAAAAAACATCATCAGTGCCGTTCGATACTGGTTCTATCCGGCTCCCGTCCAGGCGATACACCCAGCCGTCAAACCTCGAAATATACAGTGTCCCGTGATCGGCATCGTAATGAGCCAGCTTTTGTACTTCAACCTCCTGTCCCCGAACATGGGCCTCGTTCCGAAGTCCGCTAAAGATGTGCTCATATTCGCGTCGTTCAGCACAATTGATCCCATAGCGCTCCTTGATGAGCGCCGCTAACTCCACTGAATCGTCTTCAATGGGCAGGAGTTTGGATGCATTGCTATTGTCAAAGTAAAAATACCCTTCGGCGGTCCTGAAGAAAACGCCATTATTCTTCAAATCTTCTATGATTATTTCTGTGACAATTTCTCTTCTTTCATGTGCGCGCATGATCTTTGCTGGCGTACAGCGCAATTCCGCAACTTGTTTTAGAATGCTAGTTTGTTGTTGACTCATTTTGGCTCCTCGGTTTTCCCGACAGATTGGCTGGTTTAATAGTCTCTTCCTTCTTGAGGCAGACCACATTCCCTGCTTCAAATTTGATTGTGACCGCGCCATAAAAACGTTCACGGACAAGGCGGCGAATTAGTTCAATTGCCTGGTTCATGCGTAAGACTCCTGTTATAGGGAGACAAGCAGAATGAGTGGGAAGCTTGGGTATGGCGGTTCGCGACATCACGGGGCTTTGGTTCGCAACCCTAGGATTTTGCGCGAAGTTACGGACGACTGAATAACGGCGCTGAAGTTTGTGGCACGCGGGGGGCGCGAGATGATGCGTTTGGCTGCTCGTTCACGCCGCCAACACTTCGGGCTTCAGTACAACATACTTCCTTGCTAGCATACGTCGCCCTTCATCCGTAAGAAGCCCATTGCATTTTTTGCAGGTGAACGACTGTTTATCCTGTATCGCAACATCTGGGGGCACATTCAACACTTGCTCTTCGTGAATGCCGCACTCACGACAGATTAACGTCACAGACTTTTTGACAAACACCGGAATAATATTCTGCAAAATGTCAGCCATTACTCTTTCCTCTGAGTAGCCTTGGATCTGTAGCGATAGAACATGTGCGCATATTTGATCCATATCCCATTTGAAATAGGTGCTCAACTCGGCTTGATTAGTGTCACACGGGATGTTGTGACTGTTCACCTGTGCCCCAGGTTTGGCGTACCGCAACCTGCTGCCGGGGTTGAAACCCTCTTGAAATTCATCAGGCTCAGAACCCGGGGAACTTACGATGCCGCCGTTGAATTCGCCCTTGCGAAAATTCGCTGCTTTGACGTGCCTGCTGCCTTGTTGGGCGGACCGAGCCTTAAGTATTGAAACTTTTTCAGAGTCATATCCACCACTGATTAGTTTTCCTCGACCCCGAACTGCATCTGTTAAGAACTCACCGCTAGAGATTGAAAGTCTGCTATTCACTAAAACCCTGTTCCAATAGTGCTCAGACAATTGACGGGCTGGCTCATAGGCATCAGACCCGTCGAATTTCTCGGGATTCTCGATCGCGTCGAGCACATCACTTTCAATTAATTTTGATTTGGGCAGTAAAGTACGGAACTCCTGGACAAAGTTGTGGTCGGTTTCGTTTGCGACAAAAACCTCTCGGTTTGCAATTCGCGCCGCAGGGTTACGAACCGTCAACAACGCGATTGACCGGCGATTCAGAAATGTGGCTTCGCCGCTACCGACGAATTCTTGAGCCTCTTGGCGGCTGACGCGTTTCGGGCAATGACATTTTCGAGGCTTTGATTCGCCTGCTAGAACGTCAAAACAATCGTGAACACGGACCTGTGAAGATGCCATCGAACTATCCCTCTCTTTAGTGGAAACGGGAGGGGACCAAGAACGTGGATTGCCTCTCATTTCCTTAGTTTTAAAATTGCTTTACTGCCAGAATCCACGCACACACCCGCATCAGTGATCAAAAAGCGAATGGGGTAATGCCGGGAGGTAGGTCTGTCACCCTTAGGGCGTGGGAGCTAACCTCCAATGTTTTCAACGAAATTCCGCAAAACATGCGCCCACCGGCCACGAAACGATCCTTCGGATACGCTGCCTCAACCAGACTAAAAGCTTGTCGCCATGCATGGGCCGATACGTGGTGGGGTCTGACCCCAAGGGCTGATAGGCCCAACACCACTCAATGCGTTAAGCTGATTCATGTTTGCTCCTCATTTGTCCTCAAGAAATACAAAGAGCGAGAAAGAGCAGTGCTCTCCTCGCCAAATTGCTTCGATTTTGTTGGAATTTCAGGACCCTAGCTGAGCTAGGGTCAGACTGTGAAAACGGCCACGCCTCCTGTCATAAAAATGATCGCTAAACCAGAACCTAGGCGAATGATAATCTGGCTCCGCACAAAAACGAATAGTACCGACGGTTCAATTACGAGCACGTAAGTGTTCTAAAGCGCTCTCGGATATACATAGGAACCCTTTTTCGTGGCGCACTGGCCGCGCTTTAATGATCCCGGCACATTTGTGCCAACCCTGCCTCCACCGCCTGCTTTACAGAAAAATTCGGAAGCATTAACTATGGTCAGACTATGCATACTCTGCGCTTAGATTACTATCATGGCCTATAGCCTTAGGAACGTGCATGTATTGACATTGGATGATCGATCTCTCGACCTCTCCTTTCCGGCTTTAACGAGGAGTATGCACAGGGAACTAAAAGGGTGACTTGACTCCTCCACAGAGGATTACCGCGTGCCTGAGTGCACTTGCAAAACGCTTGCTGCTCTCGGGTGAATCAAGGCCTACCGACCCTATTGGGTCAGAATAGACCTCTTTCGTGTCGCTATTTGCCTGGCCTTCGGAGGAGAAAAGCTTCGCGGACGACATGGTGGCGTCAGACGTTTCTATATTGTGGATTTTTGCTGACGCATCAGCCGTTCCAAATAGAACTCCATTCTCAGCCACTTTGACACTATCGGGGTCGATATCGCTTAAATCGAAAAACTCGACTCTAGCTGCAATACTTCCTTTCTCGAACTGGTAACGGTCTTTCATGATGCGGACAGCGCACCCTGGTGCAGATGCCTTCTCGTGTTGAGGGTCAGAGAGCAGAACATCCCTGACGCTCGGTTTTCCATTAAAGAACCTCAACCCGGAATATTGTAGAAAATTCTGCATCCAAGCAATTGTTTCTCGAAGGGATAATTCCTGGTTCGACGCACCGTTGTTAATTGGCTCTGATGGAGACATTCGTCCTTGCCGCTTTGCCCAATCGTCAAAGGATAACGCAACTCCCTGTGGTGTTCTCAACAAGCGCCTTAGCTCCCCAACGCCGACCGAAAAATATATTCCCGGTGCATCCGAGAGCATCGAAGTGGTAACGCCAACCACCCTACCGGCACGATCAAACAGCGGCCCTCCGCTGGATCCGGGTGCTATCGCAGCCGTGGTTTGAATCAGAAATTGCGCGTCCGATCTCCGAAAGGAACTCACGATTCCGTTTGTAAAGGATAATTCCAAACCCTTTGGTGCGCCGAGCGCATACACCGGGTCTCCTTGCTGTAGGGAAAGCTCATCACCGAAAGGGAGCGAGGGTCGATTGCCCGTTTCGACTCTCAGGATTATCAAGTCCTGTTGGACACTGTCTGCCACAACGCCAGAGACTCGTTTTATCCCGCCATCTGAAAATAGAACGTATGCTTCCTTCATGCCTTCGAGAACGTGGTGATTAGTCGCAATCAGGTCGCGGCTCACGAGAAAGCCCGAACCGAGGGCTTCACGCTGACTATTCTGGTCGTCTGCAACGATAACGACGACTGCTGGACGCGCTCGGTTGAAAATCTGAGAAGGTGCTAAGTCCGAACTCTTGTCAGAAGCACGTTGATTTGAGTCCACTGCCGGTCTGACCTGCCCTGACTTTACCTGTGATACCAAAGTGGACAAGGTGAGCAGTGGTAGAAACGCCAGCGTCAAAAAGCGTGTCATCGGGATTCTCCAGTCCTACAAACAATATGAGAGCCGACATATAGATATACCAGCTAATCTGCTCGTGGTGTTTCTGCTCAGGTAACAGTAAAAGTCGCGGCGTGGTAGATCACGCCAAATTCTTCAGAGTGCTCGGTCTTCGAGTTAAGGAACTCCGCAAGAAGCGCGGCCACAGCCAAGAAGATATGATTTCCTTCGGATTCTCAGCTCGTCATTGGCAACAGATCGAAGCGGGTCGGCCGATTACAATGACGACTCTCCTGCGGATATGCGATGGGTTCAAAATCAGGCTGGAAGCTGTCGTCCGTGGTCTAGACAGGGGCATCTACCACGACTGATCTCAGTTTCGCGTCGCAAACAGAGCGGGCTCGCGGAAGGAATAGCCATTATCCCAATTTATCCCAATGCACCGAATTACGTGCCCAAACCCGCAAGAGTGTGTGGAGTGCACGCTTCGGTTCCCAACAGGTTGACAGCCAATCACTCGTCTCGAAACGTTAGACCGAAAAGGGTTTCGGGGCTCGAACCCATCAGCGGTAAAGGATTTAGGACCATTTGGGTGGAGAGCGTAAAGCGGACACGAGAGCGGCTTTCAGGCTCTTCCACTTGGTTCTCTTCTTGGCCGTCTCTGGAAGGATTTGCGGGGAGATTCGTAGTTGTAAGGACGCATATTCTCTTGGGCGGTCTCTTCCGTAATGCTTTAGAAAGGGCAGTAGCGCGTGATTTGGTGTGCTTTGGGGTTACAATGCGCTCCGGGGTTGGAGCGACGCAGATCGGACAGCGGGTTTTTGGGTGATATTCTCGTCGTCTGAGGTTGCGATGGAGAACCAGAAACCAGAACAAGTAAGAGAGGAATCGTCTCATTCCGTATGGAATTTTGAATTTTAGGCTGGAATGTTCTGAAATAGACTGGAATCAACTACTCGGACTTCCACGATTCTATCCTTTCCCTCTTGAGGGTCCACCCACGGGCTGTGCAATCCCATCGCTTTCATCACCGCATTAAAACTTGCACAACAGTTGAGGCGTACCCTGCCCTGCGACTAGGACTGGACGGCCTTTGTCGTCTACCTGAAAGTGATTGTGTCGCCATTGCTGCCAGGCTTCGTCGGAAAGTTCGATGGCGCCGTAGTGCTTTATTAAGTCATCTTGGATGTCACCGGGTGTCACTTTGCTGACGTTCGCAAGTCTGAAGTCTGCCCCCTCATAATGTGCACCAGATAAGGAAGTACCGAAAAGATTTGCGCACCTAAATATCGCTTTTTCGAGATGTGTGTCGTTGAGCATAGAGCCTGCTAAGTCCGCCGCGTACAATTCAGTCTGGCTTAGATCGACAACATTCAAGTTTGTAGCTCTCAAGTATTCCCAATTTTTACGAATCGCTTCTTTAGTCGCAGCCAACGGGGTGAGGCAATGTTCTGCAGTATCTTCTTTCCTGTTGGTAGAAGATCTCCTTAGAAATATATTGGCCGTTGTGACTAAACCCAGCGTACCATCAGTCGCGCCATAGAGCTGTTTGGCTATTCGTTTTGAGCGATTCTCGTCGGCCCCCCCGCGATAAGAGGATTTACCCTGAATAGCATCCCCGAGTGCTTCGGCTGCCGCACAACGAGCAAACCGATACCTATCCTCCGGCAAGATAAGTTCTGCGGATAGGACGCTGGCGACCACCTTTTCGTCTTGTTGATTAGACCAGAATCCAGCTAGCTCCCAGATTCCGGCGATTCGCCGATCTACGCTGTTTGAATTGTCAGTCGCGGCAGATAGAGCACGGTCCAGAGTCTCACGGTCCTTATTTGCGATCTCAATGTTATCCATCTGTTTGGCCAGTTTCGTCTGCTGGTGTGATATGCGGTATGTGAGCACCGACAGAACGATAGTTAGCAGGCTTCCAATTACGGGCCAAAGGACGGTCGAAAATCTGCCCCAAAAACCTACCCTATTCTTTAGGTCGTCAACTTCAAGATTCCGTTTTTTTCTATTGGTTGTTGCACTGCTTTTCATTTCTTCTATTTCCAGGATGAGCTTCTGCAACTGAAGCTCCGTAATCCGTTCAGGTTCTGTCATTTCTATCTCCTGATTGTCTCGACGTTGTGCGATTGGCTGACTTTCATTAAGGACAATCGCTTTGGGGAAGTTTTGAACATAAGCCGAAAGTCGAATTTCGCGCCGAGATTTTAGGAACAGCAATCTCGTAGAGCTCTCTGTGTTTTGCGTCGGCGCAACATAGATAAAACAACTTTCGCGTTTCTGTTTGGATATTGGCATTGCCCTTGGTTGCGATAAAATGAGCGGCATAGAAAGGACAGACGAATGGTAATTGTTTTGTATTCTCTTCGATCCAGGCAGCTCCGGGGAGACGTGGTTTTCGTTCTGGCCGGGAATGTTGAAAATACGGGCATAAACCTTCTGTTTTCGTTTTGCTTCTATCAGGCCTGGGTCGCCACTCGATATTTGGAATACGCTGAGGCCTGGCGGCTCCGTCAGGCCATGTCGTAGGCTTCACTAAGACGTCGATGCTTCGTTTTGCCTGTTGGAGATCGCGCGGGGGATTATTTAGTTGGGCGTTCGCAAGCGAGGCAAACGTTTGGAAACAACCGTTGACGATCGAGCTTTGAACCCGCTCCTTTCTAAGCCCGACAGAAGCGCAGAACGCATAGGTCGGATTCAAATGCTCGCGGTCGACCGGGAAGACAGGTAAGATTGCAGCTTCCACAATTCCATTGATCAATTTCGCAGTTGGTTCGTCAAGCTGTTGGTCTTTCGGAAGGCTTTCTAACAACAGCTCAATTTCCTCGTGAATTGAATCGGCCGTTTCCTGGAACGAACGGATTTTTATGTTGTCCTGCAGTGAGCTTGCCCTGCGGTGAATTGTAATCAAGTCATCGAAATCCCAATCGTGATATTCATCATGCTCGGGAGGCACATTGAGCGAGCCAGCAATGAACAAATCGGGGGCCCTGTGCCGGTCCGCAAGAAATGTAATAGAGTCCACGTCTTGGTGATGGAGGCAATAATCACGCTGAACACTAGCCATCAGTTCTATCGTGGGAATGAACGGGAGATTATCGAACATCCCTCCGTCGGAAAACAAAAGGTCCGTCCGACCCGTTCCTGGAAAGATATCACTTTGCCTTCGCGGTGCGAAGATGGCAGGGAACGCACTCGAAGCGAGCGTGCCCTGAACGAAATCGAAATTTTCACCGTCGCCCATCAGTTCGCGACCCAGAAGAAATGTGGTTTCGTTTTGGAGGTTGGTGGTAGTAGCGAAAAATGCGATTTTATCCGCCAAAAATGGTTGGGGCACATAAAGTGGAATTCCGGATCCGCTGCCAAGAAGGCGCCTTGCCGTGGGTTCGAGCAGTGACACACCCATCAGCGAGTATTCTACGTCGAGCCTGCGAAGTGTTTCTTTCTTCATCTCTTTCAACAGCATCTTCGTAGCCTGCGTGACATGGCCCGCAACAAATTGAGCAGTGATCCGGGCTGTAGTAGTGTGCGGGATGAACAGCAGGTTTGAGATCCCATCGATCAATGCTGGCGGAGCTCCCGTGGCAGCATAGCCAGCGTCTTTACGGCTTCCTCGCCTGACCATGCGTCGAATTTGATTCGGAGACAGCCGAATACCGCGCGCACGAATCCCGAAGTCTCGTGCCGCGGTTTTAAGAGTTGTAGTAAACGCAACCTGTTTGTCGACATTCAAAAGTACGCCAACAAGATCCGAAAGGAGCTTGAGAGAGGCGGAATAGTCCATTGCACCTCGATCGTTTCGGGCCGTTAACATAGCACCTAGGGCCCCTCCCATAAGGGTTCCGACAGATGCGCCCACAATAACGTCTGGTCGGATGTCCGCAGCGAGGAGACACGCTAGCATTCCGGCATGGAACGACCCTCGAAATACACCCCCGCTCGCCAAGAAGACAATCCGTGGGGTAGTACCATTTAAATGGGCGAAACGTTTCAGAACGTTTCGATCCGAAACGATAGTGTGTGGCACTGCATCTCTTTGAAGCTTGCGCGTGCCCGAATTGAGCCAGGCCAAAACACAGCAACAGCAGGATCGTTTTCATTCGCATCGCGCTTCTCCTTTATTTTTTGTCGGGACCTTTTTTTTTTTTTTGATTGGACGCAGATTGACAACTAACGTCCTGTTCTCTGTAGCTTTGAGAGACAAGTAAGGCGATCCTGTTTTTGCGTCCCGGTAACGCCATTCCATGTAATCGGGTGCCGTGATTTTAATTGAGATCGGGACGGTTGGGACCATTTGCTGATAATCTGATACGCCGGCAACTCCAAGATTGCAGTACACCACGTCTCCTAGATGGTCTTGACGGCACATTTCATATTTAACCGGCTGTATGGGAGCATTGGTGTCTGCATCCAGCACATTGAGTCGCAACAGTGCCGACTGTGGGGGAAGGTGTACGACAACCCCATTCACGGTCTGGCCGGGTCTAATATCCACGAAATCCTTGGGGCCTGAGTAGCCCGATGGGGTATCGAATCCGAACACGATATCGTGATAGTAATCACTCTCCTTGTAAGCGAAAAGGAGAACACGCCCAGGATAAGCATCCAGGACGAAATTCCCCTTGTCGTCGGTTGTTACTGCTTGGTTCGCTCCTGGTGGCGTACTGCCATCCGTGATGGCGTACACCTTGCTACCTTCGACCGGGTGTCCGTTGGGATCAAGGACCGTCCCTATAACTTTCGCATCCGCCGCTTTTTGCAAAGCCGCAGGGCTGTGGAGCAAAAACAGTAAGGCCAGTACGATTCTCATGGGTCACCTCACGGGAAAATATCTCCTAGTAAATACCTGAAATTCTGCGTCCCAATGGGGTCTGGGCTGGGGATGCCAAGCATCTGTAACTGGTTGTCGTGCGTAAATTCGGGGGACATATTCGCTAAGTTGGTTAGGGAACCAGATTGACCGTTGGGGCACCACTGCCATTCATCTGTAAGGGTCCATCCACACCCGTGAAAGGCTGGGGTGCAAGTACCAACGGTCTGCGAATCAATAAACAGACCGTTCGCGTCAGCCGCTCCGCAAGGTGTTTCCTGAGGTGGTCCGCTGCCGCAGGTATTGAATGGGATAAGGGCAAAATGTTCCTTAACCGGAGCATTAGGAACCGGGTGTTCGAACTGGTCTACAACTTGCAATGTGATATTCCTGCCCATTACTTGCACCGGTAAACATCTTGCTAAGAAATTATTCGCATCGTTCCATACACGCAAGTGGGTTGGGGGATTGACAAACACATCCGCGGATACGGTTTGAGCCGTAACTTTGGGCATACACTTTCCATAGTCATTAAACTGATAATATCGTTGGGAGCCTACGGCTGATACGAATGTCCTACCGCCTCCTACGTAGCTGACATTGCCCGCCGCGTCCACCGTTGCTACGGCAGTGTTGCCCGAGGACCAAGATGTCATAGTTTGCGCGATTGGCCCATACGGTTGACTGCTGCAGAGGTTGATCTGTTTCCACCCTTGAAATTGCCCCCTGCCCCCGGCCAGGCCGGTCAAGTGATCGGGGACCAGGTAGTTGTATTCACGATAGTAATAGCAGCAATCATTACTGCAGCTAAAGCTCCTGGCGATCCCTTCCTTGGCATTGGTTTCTTCGGCCCGCCCGATCATGCTGTACGGTATATCTTGGTGCCATTGTGCTTGGCCGCGCGTCACATTGGCAGGGAATGGTTTGCCCCGTATGTCCAACTTCTTTGAATCCCTCAATTTCTGAATGTCAATCGCCACCGTCTGATAGGGCTTAAGGACGAGGCGATCTAGGTCATAGGTCTCGTTGATTCCGTTGACGTAGTAGTCTAAAAGCAAAATTCCTTGGACTGTCTCGCTCGTAGTGTTTTTCAGATGCACAACCGTATTGGTGCCATCCTCCAGGGTCCACGGATAAATACCGTCCGTCATCTCATTCATTGCCGAGGCATCCTTGATGGGCACTTCGAAAGAATAGTCACCGCTTTGATCGACACTCACCAGATGCCCGATCAGTGTTCCCGGAGGAGTATCGTAGTCAATATCCAAGCCTGCTTCCGTGATTTGATCTTTCACGCCGAGTTTTTCCAATGCTTCGGATAATTCGACGTGCACAACCTCACCCGGACGAATACTAACGTCCGATACCTTAATGGCGCTGAATTTTGCCTCGGTTGCAACGTCGCTGTCATCTTCCGTTCCTTTATTCCAGCGTGACATCTCCAGCTTCTTTAGCGTCGTATAATCAACCGATACGTGCGCCACGGTTGGATTCGGCCCGGTGTTTGCGAGTAACAGAGGCGAGTGGAAGCGCGTCCCCTCGGGAAAACCCTCGTTATGGTCGGGCTCGCCGATCCGAAGATGAGCGCCTGCAAGGTGGCTTGAACGCATGAGCGCGGGATCGACCATCATGAAGCTCGATGAATAACCGTTCTTCAGATTCAGAACGAATCCTGTAGTAATGATATCCCCAGGCAGGCCATTATGCTGTAATTTCACGAGCGCGGATGCCGACCCAGGTTGGTCGAATTCCTCGCTCAGTTTCAACAGGTGAGTCTGCCGAGGATAGAGCGTAACCGTCCTTTGCTTCGCTGCCATCCCTACTTGGATCGTGACCTGGTTCTTGCTTGTGTTCGTCATCGCCAGAAAACCCTCCGCGTCGGGTTGCGGAAGAGACACAATGCCGTTCAGCTTCGAGGAATTAAAGTCCATCATGTCCTGCTCGCGCGACTCAAACGAGACTCGGTTTTTCAGCGAGAAGACGCTTACTTGGCAGGTGACCCCCATCATTATACCGTTGTACATAACCTCGACACTGCCAGAATCGAAATCTTGGGGCGCGACATCCGCTAACTGAATTTGTTTGACCTGACCGGGGATTTTTGTACCAGGTGAAATGAGAGAGAATTCACCTGGAGGAAGACCGGTCATGCCGATGAAGAGATACAAGCCGGAGCAGATCGTGAATTTGCTGCGGCAGATTG
>Ga0209168_10002615_pt1 | contig 12902 bp, 8 predicted proteins | sample Coa_R1_FD_187156 | JGI IMG/M metagenome (GOLD analysis project Ga0209168, IMG submission 187156) | Surface soil microbial communities from Centralia Pennsylvania, which are recovering from an underground coalmine fire - Coalmine... | ecosystem: Environmental > Terrestrial > Soil > Unclassified ... | reverse complement strand
CCGGCGCGGGGACCGCGGTGCTGGCCGGAGTGGGCCTGGGATTCGCCAACGCGGTGACCCCCGGCCCGGTGGGCGTGGTCGCCGCGGCCGGGACCGGTGCCCAGGAGGTGATGTCCCTGCTGGACCAGTGGGGCATCGGCGTCTCCCAGGTGATCGGCGTCGGCGGCCGGGACCTGTCGGCCGGCGTGGGCGGGCTGATGGCCGCCGAAGCGGTCCGGGCGCTGGACGCCGATCCTGCGACCGAGGTCATCCTGCTGGTCTCCAAGCCTCCCGACCCCGACGTGGCCCGGACCGTGATCGGCGCCAGCCGGACCACCCCGGTGGTCGCCGCCTGCCTCGGCATGTCTGCGGAAGGCGGCCGGATCGGGGCCGCGCTCCTGGCCGACACGCTCGAGGACGGGGCCCGCCAGGCCGCGCGGATCCTGGGCACCCCCGTGCCGGACACCGACCGGGACCTGGCCCCGGAAATCGAGCAGCGCGCCGCGCGGATGGCCGGCTCGCGCCGGGCCGTACGCGGGTTCTTCACCGGCGGCACGTTGTGCTACGAGGCACAGGTCGTGCTGACCCGGGCGCTCGGCCCGGTCTACTCCAACATCCCGCTGCGGCCGGCCCTGGGGCTGCCCGCGCCGGCCGGCGCGCACGTCTGCCTGGACCTCGGCGAAGAGGAGTACACCAGGGGCCGCCCGCACCCGATGATCGACCCGGCCGCCCGGACCGAGATCATGCGGGCCGAGGCGTTCGGCGCCGACATCGCGGCCGTCCTGCTCGACGTCGTTCTCGGGTACGGCTCGCATCCCGACCCGGCCGGCGAGATCGCGGAAACCTGCGCCGAGATCACCAAGGGCGGAGCCGCGGTGATCGCCTACGTGCTGGGCGCCCGCGCCGACCGGCAGGGCCTTGACCGGCAGCGCCGTACGTTGCGGGACGCGGGCGCGATCGTCACCGCGAGCGCCGCCGAGGCGGCGCGGGTCGCGGCCGCCGTCGCGGCCCGCCAGCCCGCCCTGGCCACCGCGGGCCGCTCGTGACGCCGCTCGTGCCCGCGCCGTCGGTGCCGCCGGTGCCGGGCCCGCCGGTACCGATCGGCCTGGTCACGTACTCCGTCAAGCCGCGCGGCGGCGCGGTCCACACCGTTCACCTGGCCGAGGCGCTGCACGCGGCCGGGTACCCGGTCCGGGTCATCGCGCTCGGCGACCCCGCCGTGGGCTTCTTCCGCCCCGTCCGGGCGCCGGTCACGATCATCCCCGCTCCGCCGCCGTTGCCGACCCTGGAAGAACGGGTCTTCGCCAGCGTCGCCGCGCTGGCCGAGGGCCTGGCCCCCCTCGCGGCCGCCTATCCCGTCCTGCACACCCAGGACTGCATCTCAGCCCGGGCCGCCTGCCAGGTCCGGGACGCCAGCCAGGTCCGGGACGCCAGCCAGGTCCGGGACGCGGCAAAGACCCAGGCCCGGACCGTGCTGAGAACTGTCCACCACGTCGACGACTTCACCAGCCCCTCGCTCATCGAGTGCCAGCGCCAGGCCATCATCGAGCCCGACCACATCCTGGTCGTCAGCGAGCACTGGCGCGATCTCCTGTCCAGCGAGTACGGCACCAAAGCCCAGGTGGTGCACAACGGGGTCGACACCGCCCGGTTCCAGGCCGCCGACCTCGGCCAGGCCAAGGAGTTGCGGCGACGCGTCGGCGCCGCGGGCCGGCCGCTCATCTTGTCCGTGGGCGGCATCGAGCCGCGCAAGGGCAGCGACACCCTGGTCCAGGCGATCGCCGCACTCAAGAACGCGGGCCGGGATCCGGTGCTCGCGGTCGTGGGCGGCCACTCGTTCCAGGACTACCGGCCCTACCGGGACCGGGTGCTGGCCTCGCTGCCCGGCCTGGGCCTGCGCCTGGACGACGACGTGGTCCTGGTCGGCACGGTGCCCGACGCCGAACTCCCCGCCTGGTACGCGGCCGCGGACGTCCTCGCGTTCCCGTCCACCAAGGAAGGCTGGGGCCTGGCCGTCCTGGAGGCGATGAGCGCGGGGCTGCCCGTGGTCGCCTCCGACCTGCCCGTGTTCCGCGAATACCTCACCGCGGGCCGCGACGCCCTGCTGGTTCCGGTCGACGACCCGGCCGCCCTGACCGGTGCCCTGGCCGCGATCCTGGACGGCCCGGACCTCGCGGCCGGGCTCCGCGCAGCCGCCCTGGCCACCGCCCGGCGTTTCACCTGGGCCCGGTCCGCCGCCGAGCACCTGGCCATCTACGCCTCGCTCGCACCCGCCTCGCGGCGCATAACTGAGTAGCCGCCCATGATGCGGGAATCATCTCTACCTGGCCCATAATGCGGGTATTCCAGATCGCGGGATCCGGTACACCGGAACGCTCGCGTTTAGGCGCTAAGCAACATAGCAATAACGTCCTCAATGTCAATGGGCGACTTTCGGCGGAACCGATGCTATGGTTCTGCCACATATCGTCTGGTAGATCGTGTATGGGCCGGGGTGACGGCACGCGGAAGCGTAACTCCGGTAGTGGGATCGAGATTTCATACACCCCAGCTTCGCACCCTAGGAGGGCAGCGGGATGAGTGGACCTGCAGACCTTTCAGACGTTCCTCCAAGACTTAGGCGGGACGTCGGGCTGCTGCCCCTTTTCATGGTCTCGGCGGGCTCCGTCATCGGATCTGGCTGGCTGCTCGGCACGCTGAACGCGTCCAAGGCCGCCGGCCCCGCGGCCCTGATCTCGTGGGTCATCGGCGTGGTCCTGCTGATCGGCATCGCGCTGATCTACGCCGAGCTCGGCTCCACCTACCCGATCTCCGGCAGCACCGCTCGGTTCACCTGGATCCACTCCGGGACCCTAGGCGGCTTCTTCGCCGGGACCTACTCCTACCTGCAGGCCATGGCCGTCGCGCCCATCGAGGTCGAGGCCACGCTCACGTACCTCGCCGCCAAGTACTGGCCCTGGCTGCAAAAGCCGAACGGCCTGCTCACCGGGCAGGGCGTGGGCGTCGCGATCGGCTTCATGTTCGTGTTCACGGCGCTGAACCTGTTCGGCATCAAGTGGATGGCCCGGACCAACACGGTCGCCATGTACTGGAAGATCCTGGTGCCGTTCGCGACCGTCATCTTGATCATGAGCAAGGTGTTCCACGCGTCGAACTTCACCGCGGGCGGCGGCTTCGCCCCGTACGGCCTCAAGGGCATATTCATCGCGATCCCGCTCGGCATCGTGTTCGCCCTGGAGGGCTTCGAACAGGCCGCCCAGCTGGCCGGGGAGGCACGCAATCCCAAGCGGGACGTGCCGATCGCGGTGGTCGGCTCCATGCTGATGGGCGCCGCCCTCTACATCCTGCTGCAGCTGACCTTCACCGGCGCGCTGAACCCGGCCAACGTCGCCCACGGCTGGTCCGCCCCGTTCGGCCCCAACGTCGGCACGTTCGGCCCGTACTACGAGCTGGCCACCTCGGTCGGCCTGGGCTGGCTGGGCACCATCTTGATCATCGACGCGGTCGTCTCCCCGGCCGGTACCGGCCTGGTCTACGTCAGCGCCGCCTCCCGGCTGTCGTACTCGCTGGCCAAGACCCGCTTCGTGCCGCCGGTGTTCGCCAGCATCGACCGGCGCGGCGTGCCCTGGTTCAGCATCATCTTCGGCGGCGCGTTCGGCTGCCTGCTGTTCCTGCCGTTCGGCAGCTGGGCGGGGCTGGTCGGGGCCATCACCGCGGCGTCGTCGTTCATGTACAGCTTCGCCCCGGTGGCCGCGGTCTCGCTGCGCAAGAGCGACCCGGACCGGATCCGGCCTTACAAGGCCCCGTTCCTGAACATCGTCGCCCCGTTCAGCTTCGTGGTCTCCGGGTTCATCATCTACTGGAGCGGCACCGCCAACAACCTCAAGATCGACGCCGCCGTGGTCTTCTTCCTGGTCCTGTACATACTGGCCCGTCGGCTCGACCCGAACCAGGAGGCGCTGAACTTCCGGGCCGGGGCGTGGGCGATCCCGTGGGTCGGCGGCCTGACCATCCTCTCCATCCTGGGCGACAGCTACGTCGGCGGGATCAGCTCAGGAAAGGGCAACACCGGCTCGAGCGGCGGTTACGCCACGTTCCTCGGCGGCCAGCTCGGCCTCCACATGAGGTTCGGGTGGGACCTCTTGATCATCGCGATCTTCAGCCTCGCGGTGTTCTACTTCGCCGTGAACAGCCGCCTCGGCCCGGAGCAGACCGTCGCGCACGCCGAGGAGGCGGCCGCGGACGCGCACCAGGAGGACCTGGACCTGGGCGTCGGCCACGCCGCCCACTGACCGCGGCACCAGCAGAACGCGAGGCGGGCGGCCCGGCAACGGGCCGCCCGCCTCATGCCGTCTGCCAGTCCGCGCGGGCCGGGCCCGGGGCCGGGGCGTGTAACGCAACCGGCTCCGATTCCGTTTCGCAGCAGGGACCGATGTGACGAATACGGAGGTCTGCTACATGCGTCACCGGATCGGCATCGTCCTGGCCGTCGTCATGACCGGCGCGCTTTTCTTTCCGGGAGCCTGGGGTTACCTGCGCCTGCTGCGCATGCCCGCCCCGTCCGACCAGCTGTCCGGCCTGCCGGCCGGCGGCGGCTCGCTCATCTCCGAGCACCACGTGCTCTTCGCCCTGGCTGCCGTGGCGGGCACCGCGCTGCTGGCCGCGATCCAGATCGCCGCCCCGCGCGTCTCCCCGCTCGCGGCCGGCCTGCCCGGCCTGCTCCTGCTCGGCTGGACCGGCCTGTACCTGGCCAGCGTCCGGCAGGCGGTCGACCTGATCCCGCTGCGCGCCGATCCGTTCGGCGCGGGCTTCGAGGCGATGCTCTTCAACGGCGTCCTCGGTGCGGCTGGCCTGGGCCTGGTCGTCCCCCTGTTCATCCCCGCCAGATGGCGCGCCCGCCGCCCCGCCGTCGCCGACGAGTTCTACCCGGACGGGCCGGAACTGGCTGTGCCGGAACTGGAAGATCAGCCCACCACCCAGCTAACCCCGGTCCGGGCCACCACCCTGACCCCCGTCCGGGCCACCACCCTGACCCCGATCCAGGCCGCCGCCCTGGCCCCGCTCCCGGGCGCGCCCTGGCACGACGCGGAAACCCCGGCCACCTGAGGTCGGCCCGCGGCGAACTCAGGCGGGCAGGAACACGCACTTGGTGGCCAGATAGGAGTCCAGCCCCTCCGGGCCGTAGATGCTGCCCATCCCGCTCGCCTTGCGTCCGCCCCACGGCGCCCCCAGATCGGGCACGTACAAGTTCACCCCGAACGTCCCCACCCGCGCCCGCCGCGCGATCCGCAGCCCGCGTTCCGGGTCGTCGGTCCACACGCTGCCGGCCAGCCCGTAGCTGGAGTCGTTGGCGATCGCGACCGCCTCGGCCTCGGACTCGTACGGGATCACGCTCACCACCGGCCCGCAGATCTCGTCCCGGGCGATGGCCATCCCGGCCGTCGCCCCGGCGAACACGGTGGGCTCGTAGTAGTAGCCGCGCACCGGCGTGGCCGGCCGCCGGCCGCCCACCACCACGCGCGCCCCGGCGCAGACCCCGGCCGTCACGCAGGACTCCACGCTGGCCCGCTGCCGCGGGTTGGCCAGCGGGCCCATGGTCGTCGCCTCGGCCTGCGGGTCGCCCACCACCAGCGACGACGCCTGCCCGGCCAGGGCAAAAACCGCCTCCTCGTACCGGGACAAGGGAGCCAGCACCCGGGACATGGTGAAGCACGCCTGCCCGGAGTTGGCGAAGCACAGCGAGCCGAGCTCGGTGGCCGCGGCGGACAGGTCCACGTCGTCGAGCACGATCGCGGCCGACTTCCCGCCCAGCTCGAGCGTCACCGGCTTGAGCATCTGCCCGCAGATGGCGGCGATCCGCCGCCCGGCCGGCGTCGGGCCGGCCACCGCCACGGTGTCCACTCCCGGGTGCGCGGCCAGCATCTCGCCCACCTCGGCCGTCCCGGTGACCAGGTTGAACACCCCGGGCGGGAACTCGGCCGCCTCGAACGCCTCGGCCAGGATGTACGCGGACAGCGAGGTCTCCGGCGCGGGCAGCAGCACCACCGTGCACCCCGCCGCCAGCGCCGGGGCCAGCTGGCAGAAGGCCAGGATGAGCGGGTAGCTCCAGGACGCGATCACCGCCGCCACCCCGGCCGGCTCGCGCCGGACCACGGTCCGCCCGGTGAAGCTGATCGCCTCCCGGACCTCCTCCGCGGTCAGCGAGCGGGCCAGCGCCGCGTAGTACCGGATGATCGCGCACGGCACCGATACGTTGCTGCGCCGCGACAGCGTGATCGGCATGCCCATCTCGGCCGTGACCAGCCGCGCGGTGTCCTCGGCCCGGGCCTCGAGCGCCGCCGCCAGCCGGTCGAGCGCCGCGGCCCGCTCCGCCGGGGGCAGCAGCGGCCAGCCGCCGTCGTCGAACGCCCGCCGGGCCGCGCTCACCGCGACCTCGACGTCCCGCTCGACCATCGACGGCACCGCGCCGGTGACCTCTTCGGTGGCCGGGTTGACGATCGTGATCACATCGGCCGACCCGGAGCCGACCAGCCGGCCGCCAGCGTACACGTCCCGGTACTCGAGCAACGCGGGCCCCTATCCGAGCAAGGAAAGTGCCTGTTAATCTGGTCGCCAGACGTACCATTTGTCAAGCTTTCGCCCCGGCCGCGAACCATCCCACATCAGCTTGTTACCTGTTCCAGCAGGTCAACAACACAACCGCGCCGCGGTTTGTGGTCAACCACAATGCCACCGGCCGGACATAAAACGTACAATCAACACCATGGCGCAGCCCGACTGGTCGCCTGTCCTGCCCCCGGGCGGTCGCAGCCCCGAGACCGACAGCGCCGACCACAGCGTCGGCCACACCGCCGACCATAACGGCCGGCTCGACCGCGAGAACGCCGCCCTGCGCGAGCTCGTCACCGTGTACCGCTACCTGTCCGGGCTGGCCCTGCAGGACGCCGACCTGGCCGGGGTGGTGCAGCTCATCTCCGACCGGATGACCGCCACCGTGGCCGTGGTCACCCAGCTCATGGACGTGCTGACCGCGGCCGCGCCCGGGGTGAGCGCCGAGAAGGCCGCCGCGGCGGTCCGCGAGCACGTGGTCCATCCGAGACTTGGCCAGGTCCTGAGAGCCTCGAGGCTGAGCCAGCGCCCGCTCCGCCTGCCGAACGTCGGCGGTACCCCCGCGATCATCGTGGCCCCCATCCTCGTGGGGGACGAGGTCCCGTCCTACCTGATCACCATCGACCCGGCCGACAACCTGTTCGGCGAGGACATGAGCCTGCTGGTCACCGAGCACGCCGCCACCATCTGCGGGGTCATCCTCGGCCGCGAGCGGGTGGTGGCCGCGGCCGCCCGCCGGGTCCGCGACGACCTGGTCGAGGGCCTGCTGCTCGGCCGCGGCCGGGACCAGGCCGACACCAGCCGCTGGGCCGCCCACCTGGGCTACGACCCGGCCCGCGACCACAACGTGATGGCCATCTGTTTTGACTTCCCCGGCGCGCCCGACCCGAAGACCCCGCCCGACCCGAAGACCACGTCCGCCACGAGCCACATCGACGTCGCGGCGCAGCGAAGCCGGATCGCCGAGAGCGTCGAGCACTTCGTCGCCACCCGCGCGCCCGACGCGATCGTCTCGGCCCGCGAGTCCGAGGTGGTGATCGTGACCGTCGCGCCGGAGGAGCCGGGCCCGGGCGCCATGGACGCCCGCCGTCTGGCGCACGCCTGCCTGGCCCGGCTGGCCGAACTGTTCCCGGCGGCCAAGGTCGTGATCGGCATCGGCGGCCCCTGCCGCGACCCGCGCGAGGTCGCCCGCTCCTACGCCCAGGCGCAGCGCACCACGCAGACCCTGAAACGCCTCGGCCGCGCCGGGACGGTCAGCGCCTTCGGCGACCTGGGCATCCTGCGGCTCCTGCTCCAGGTCCCCGACCTGGCCGAGCTGAGGTCGTTCGCCGCCGACGTGCTGGGCAAGCTCGCCGTGCACGAGCAGGAGCATAAGTCGGAGTACCTGACCACGCTGGCCTGCTACTTCCGGGAGAACAACAGCCCGCAGCGGGCCTCGCGCATCCTGCACGTCCACCCCAACACCGTCGCCTACCGGGTCAAGCGGATCGAGGAGATCACCGGCCTGCGGCTGGACAACTACACCGACCGGCTCATCGCCCAGGTCGCGCTGGAGATCTTCGACGCCCTCGGCGAGGAGCCATGACTCTCGGCGCAAAAGCACTGGGCCAGGAAATCCTGGTGTGCGACGGGGCCATGGGCACCATGCTGCACGCCGCGGGCGCCGCGCTTGACCGCTCGCTGCCTGAGCTCAACCTGTCCGACCCCGGGCTGGTCAGCACGATCCACGAGAGCTACCTGTCCGCGGGCGCGGACATCATCCAGACCAACACGTTCGGCGCCAACCGGCTCTGGCTCGGCGACCACGGCTTCCCGGACCAGGTGGGGGAGATCAACCGGGCCGGGGTCCGGATCGCCCGCGCGGCCCAGGAGCAGTGCGAGCGCGAGGTCTGGGTGGCCGGCTCGGTCTCGCCCGCGGTGACCGCCTCCCAGCGCCGCCGGGTCGGTTCGGCCGAACGCACCGAGGTCATCCGCGAGCAGGTCCAGGCCCTGGTGGCCAGCAAGGGCGTCGACCTGATCATCCTGGAGACGTTCGGCTACCTGGACGAACTGGTCGAGGCGGTCTGCGCCATCGCCGACCTGACCGACGTGCCGGTCATCGCCCAGGCCACCTTCGCCGACGACGCGTACACCCTGGGCGGCGAGACGCCCCGCGAGGTGGCCACCGTGCTGTCCGGCCTGCCGGTGGCCATGCTCGGCACCAACTGCACGATCGGCCCGCAGCGCATGCTGACCGTGGCCGAGGACCTGGTCCGCTACGCCTCGGTCCCGGTCAGCGCCCAGCCGAACGCCGGGCAGCCGCGCCGCACCGGACCGCGCAGCTTCGAGTTCGCGATCGACGGCGGCTACTTCGCCCGCTACATCCGCCGGTTCGCCGACGCCGGGGTGACGCTGGTCGGCGGCTGCTGCGGCACTACCCCCACGCATATCCGGGCCGCTGTCGGCGCCATCCGCGACGCGGCGCACGCCCCCGCCCCCCGTCCGGTGCCCCGGCCGCGCGGAACCCGGCCCGCCGCGACCGCCGGGCCCGCCGCCCCGGGCCGCCCCGGCCGCCCCGCGCCCGGCCGCCCCGCGCCCGGCCGCCCCGCGCCCGGCCACCCGGGCACCCTGGCCGACCACCTGGCCAGCCGCCGGTTCATCGTCGCGGCCGCGGTCGCCACCCCGGCCGGCGGTTCCGGGGCCCGGGCCGGCGAGGCCCTGGAGGCGGCCGCCATGCTCCAGGCCCAGGGCATCGGGCTGCTCGCGGTCCAGCCCCCGGACAGCGCCCGCACCCACCTGGACTCCCTGGACATGGCCCTGCACCTGCAGCAGCAGGCCGGCGTCGAGACCGTCGCCACGGTGACCAGCTGGGACAAGACGATCATGACCCTGCAGGCCGAACTCCTCGGCGCCCACGCCCTGGGCCTGCGCAGCGTGATCAGCACCACCGGCAGCCCCCCGGTCCGCGGCGACTACCCGGCCGTGGACGGCATCTGGGAGGTCGACTCGCTCGGCCTGATCGCCCTGCTCGACGGCCTGAACCGGGGCCGCGATTCCAACGGCCTGGCCCTGACCACCCGGACCTCGTTCTGCGTCGGCGCCCGGGTCAACCCCGGCGCGCGCGACATGGACGCCGAGATCGCCCGGGCCCGGGCCAAGGTCCGGGCCGGCGCGCACTTCCTGGTCAGCCGGCCCGTCTACGAGCTAGATCCGCTGCTGCGGGTCGTAAAAGCCCTAGAGGCCGAGGACATCCCGCTGCTGCTGTCGGTCACTCCGCTGCGCAGCTTCGAGGAGGCGGACTACCTGGCCCACGAGGTCCCCGGCGTGACCATCCCGCCCGCCACCCTGCGCGCCATGGAACGGGCCGGCCGCGGCGCGGCTCGCGCCGTCGGCACCGAACTCGCCGCCGACCTGCTCCGCGGCGCCCGCAAGCTGGTCAGCGGCGTCATCCTGACCGCCACCGAGGAGGACCTGACCGTGCTAGCGCCCCTCCTCGCCGTCGTGGCCTGAATTTATCCCGAACGGCCATTGATCCCCGCCCCCGGCCTCCCGGTCAGCCCGCCCGCCGGGTCGCCCTCAGCGGCGAGCGCAGGTCCGGATGGGCGTCACGTATCCCGGGCCGTCGTCATTGCTGTAGTGCACGACGTAGACGGTGCGCCCGTCCGGCGTGATCGCCATGGCGTCCGGCTGGGTGCCGACGGTGACCGGCGGAAGCGCCGTCCCGGTCGCGGTCCGGATCGGGGTCACCGTGTTCCCCTGGTAGTTGCTGGCGTAGAGCGTCCGGCCGTCCGGGGCGACGACCAGCGCGATCGGGCCGAACCCGGCCAGGATCGGGGTGCCGGCCCGGCCGGCCGCCACGCTGACCGGCGTCACGGTGCCGCGCTGGCTGACCGGGTTCGCCGTCACCGCGGTCACATAGACGGTCCGGCCGTCGGGGCTGACCGCGATCCCGGCCGGCCGGACCCCGACCCGGATCGGCCGCAGCGCGGTGTTGGTGGCGACCCTGATCGGCGTCACCGTGCCCGAGTCGAAGTCGCTCACGTAGGCCATCGCGCCGTCCGGGGTGATGGCGATCTGCGACGGGGTCAGCCCGGTCCTGATCGGCCGCAGGGCCGTGCCTGTCGCGGTCCGGATCGGGGTCACGGTACCCGAGCCCGGGTTGGTGACGTAGACGGTCCTGCCGTCCGGCGTGATCGCGATGGCCGTCACGCCGGACTGCAGCCCGACCGGGATCGGCCGCAGCGCGGTGTTGGTCGCGATCCGGATCGGCGTGACCGTCCCGGTGCTCCCGAACGGGTTCCAGTTGAGGACGTAGGCCGTCTTCCCGTCCGGGGTGATCACGATGCCCTCCGGGAACTGGCCCACCGTGATGCGCCGCAGCGCGGTACCGGTGGCCGTCCGGATCGGCACGACCACCCCCGACAGATCCGCGACGTACACGGTCCGGCCGTCCGGGGTGACCGCGATCGCGCTCGGCCCGCTGTTCGCGTCCCCTACCACGATCGGCCGCAGCGCCGTGTTGGTGGCGACCCGGATCGGCGTCACCGTCCCGGAGTTCGCGTTGGCGACGTAGACCGTCTTCCCGTCCGGCGTGATCACCAGCGGTCCGGGCTGACTCCCCACCCTGATCGCCTTCAGCGCCACGATCACGCAGGCCGTGCTCGCGGGCCTGCTGCCCGCGCCCGGGGACGCGTCACCCCGCCCCGCCGCGGAGCAGCCCGCCGCCGCGGTCAGCACGAGCATCCCGGCCCCCGCCCGAGCCGCGCGTCCTCGCCCGAGCATCCCGGCCCCCGCCCGAGCCGCGCGTCGTCGCCCGAACATGCCCGAATGATCCCGCATCCCGCGCCGCGCCGCCCCCGCCGATACCGGACCGCAACCCCCCATCCCACCCGGCCGCCACAAACCGGATGAACCCCGGACTCAGCGGAACAGCTTGTCGATGTAGTCGGCGCCGATCCCGACCTTCTCGTAGTGCTCCCGGCACAGCTTGATGTAGTCGAACACGTCGAAGTGCCCGCTGGGCTGGCCGTCCTCGTCCAGCCAGATCAGCGGGCCGGTGACGTTGAACGTCACCCGCATCGGCTCCTCGGACTCGTAGGCCACCAGGGTGTGCGCCTCGCCCGGCGCCTCGTAGATCCAGTCGCCGGCCGTCGCCACCCAGTCGTGCTCCAGGTATCCCCACTTGCCGGAGATGGTGTACGCGAAGACCTGCTGCGGGTGGTAGTGCCGGTTCACCAGCCCCGCGCCGCGGCACAGCAGCACGTCGCACCAGCGGTTCTGGCCGGGGGAGATGAACAGCGGCCGGGTGCCGACCGTCTCGGACAGCGGCGCGTAGTAGCGGTCGTCGTCGATGGCCGCGTTGGCGATGTACGCCTCCGGCATCGCGCCCGGCCGGAACACCTGCGCCACCGGCTTGAACTCCCGCCAGAACTCCCCGCCCGCCGCCTCAGCCATGGTTCCTCCTCGGTTCTCGCACCACGCCAGCATCAGCGTCCCCCGAGCCGCCACCCGCACGCCAGCCCCGGCCCGCGTCCCCGTGGCCGGAGCACAACGCGTCACCGCGCGGAATGTCGCCGGGGACAACCGCCGCACCTGGTCAGACCGAACGCCTTGCCCCGCACCCACCCGGCGCAGGAGGCTCGGACCGTGTCAGGGCCTACCACCACGCGCACCCAGGAAGTACCGGTCCCGGAGCCGGACCTGACGCCGGAGGCGGTCATCGGCCGGGCCCGGGCGCTGATCCCGGCCGTCCGCGACCAGCAGGACGAGGCCGAACGCCTCGGCCACCACACCCCCGAGCTGGACCGTCAGTTCGCCGCGGCCGGGTTCTACCGGATCCTGCAGCCGCGCCGGTTCGGCGGCTACGAGTTCGGCCTGCCGACGTTCTGGCAGGTCATGCTGGCCATCTCGGCCGGCGATCCGGGCACCGGCTGGGGCCTGACCCTGGGCGCGCACCACGCCCTGGTGGTGGGCGCCTACTTCTCCGCGGACGGCCAGCGGGCCATCTTCGGCCCGTCGGGCGACTTCCGCTGCCCGCACCGGCCGCCGGCGATGGGTACCGCCGAGCCGGCCGACGCCGGCTACGTGGTCACCGGCACCTGGGATTACTGCTCGGGCATCGCCCACGCGACCCACTTCATGGGCAACGCCCTGGTCGCCGGGACCACCGAGGCGATCGCCGTGGTCATCCCGCGGGACCAGGTCACGGTCCTGGACGACTGGGGCGGCGGGGTCACGCTCGGGATGAACGCCAGCGGCTCGAACAGCGTCCGCGCCGAGGCGGTGTTCGTGCCCGCGGACCGCACCGCGCCCGGCGACTGGACCCACCTGGACAC
>Ga0209168_10002614_pt1 | contig 12902 bp, 9 predicted proteins | sample Coa_R1_FD_187156 | JGI IMG/M metagenome (GOLD analysis project Ga0209168, IMG submission 187156) | Surface soil microbial communities from Centralia Pennsylvania, which are recovering from an underground coalmine fire - Coalmine... | ecosystem: Environmental > Terrestrial > Soil > Unclassified ... | reverse complement strand
GCCGAGGAATACCTGGAAGGTTTCCGGATCCCGGTTCTCGCCGATATTGACACGCGCTCGCTCGTCCGCCACTTGCGTGATCATGGTGTTATGCGCGGAGTGATCTCAACCATCGAAAGCGACGCCGAGAAACTAATCGCGAAAGCACGATCCATTCCAAAGATGGACGGTACGGACCTGGCGAAAGTTGTCAGCACCAAGCATCCTTACGTTTGGGACACTGGCGAGCGCTCTCACGAACCCGTCGCCGTCGTCGGCGTGAAGGACCAGCCCCCGAAGTTCCATGTCGTCGCCTACGATTACGGGATCAAGCAAAACATTCTGCGCAAGCTGCGCGGCGAAGGTTGCAAAGTCACGGTCGTCCCGGCTCAAACTCCCGCTGAAGATGTGATGGCGTTGAAACCCGATGGCGTGTTTTTGTCAAACGGCCCGGGCGATCCCGAGCCGTGCACTTACGCGGTCGATAACATTCGCCGCTTGATGGGACGCCAACCGATCTTCGGAATATGCCTCGGCCACCAGCTGACCGGCATCGCTCTCGGCGGGAAAACCTACAAGCTGAAATTCGGCCATCATGGGGGAAATCACCCCGTGAAGCAGTTGCATAGCGGCAAAATCGAAATAACCGCGCACAACCACAACTTCGCTGTCGATCCTGACTCTTTGCCGCAAAGCGAAGTCGAACTCACTCACATGGACTTGAACGACAATACGCTCGAAGGCTTACGGCACCGCAATCTGCCGCTCTTCAGCGTGCAGTATCACCCGGAAGCCAGCCCCGGCCCCCACGACTCGCATTATCTGTTCAAGGATTTCACCAAGATGATGGAGGAGTGGAAAGGGTGAGTAGCCGTTACTTGACCAGTCGTGCTGTTTGGTTAGGTATCTCGATGAAGAAGCCACGACGTTCACTGAGATTTGAACAGGGCGCGGCTTTAGCCGCGCCGTAAGCGGCACAAATGTGATTAACGCGCCGATGAGGCGCAACGACATGAGACCCAGACCGTGCCAACGACCGACGACGAAGGACATAGGACCAACAACGGTTTTCCATGCCCAAACGAACTGATATCTCCAAGATCCTGATCCTCGGCTCTGGCCCCATCGTCATCGGCCAATCCGCCGAGTTCGATTACTCCGGCACCCAGGCCTGCAAAGCGCTCAAGGCCGAGGGTTTCGAGGTCGTACTCGCCAACTCGAATCCGGCCACGATCATGACCGATCCCGAGTCGGCTGACCGCACCTACATCGAACCGCTCACTCGCGACTATCTGGAAGAAATCATTCGCATCGAGCGCCAGATGTCGCCCGGCGCCGGCTTCGCCGTTCTTCCGACCGTCGGAGGCCAGACCGCGCTGAACCTGGCGATAGAACTCGCTGACGGCGGCGTTTTGGAGAAATATAACGTCAAACTGATCGGCGCGAACGTAGACGCCATCAAGAAGGCCGAAGACCGCCTTTACTTCAAAGACGCGATGCAAAAGATAGGCCTCGACGTCCCCAAATCTGCCCTCGTCAACAATCTCAAAGACGGTCTCGAGTTTGCCGGCAAAATCGGCTTCCCAGTCATCATTCGTCCTTCATTCACGCTCGGCGGCTCAGGCGGCGGCATCGCTTATAACCGCGAAGAGCTGATGGAAGTCCTTGCCCGCGGCCTCGACTTCTCGCCGGTTCACGAAGCCTTGATCGAAGAGTCCGTTCTTGGCTGGAAAGAGTTCGAGCTTGAGGTCATGCGCGACCTCGCCGACAACGTAATCATCATCTGCTCGATCGAGAATTTCGACCCAATGGGTGTGCACACCGGCGACTCAATCACCGTCGCGCCGTCGCAAACCCTCAGCGACCGCGAATATCAGATGATGCGCGACGCAGCCATCGCCGTCATTCGCGAGATCGGGGTAGAGACCGGCGGATCCAACATTCAGTTCGGCATTCATCCCCAAACCGGCCGCATGGTGGTCATTGAGATGAACCCGCGCGTCTCGCGCTCCTCGGCGCTCGCCTCGAAAGCCACAGGATTCCCCATCGCCAAGATCGCCGCCAAACTTGCCGTCGGCTACACTCTCGACGAGATTCGCAACGACATCACGCGCAAAACTCCGGCGTGTTTCGAGCCCACACTCGACTACGTCGTCGTCAAAATTCCCAAGTGGCAGTTCGAAAAGTTCCCTGGCGCCGACGAGAACCTGGGGCCGCAAATGAAGTCGGTCGGCGAAGTCATGGCCATCGGCCGTACCTTCAAAGAAGCGCTCATGAAGGGCATCCGCGCTCTCGATACCGGAAAACGCGTTGGTGGCCAGAAGATCGAACCGAAGATTCTCACCCAGCGTCTCGTGACCCCGCACCCCGAGCGCCTCGCTTACGTACAGTACGCACTACGCCAAGGCCACACCGTCAAGCAGCTCTACAAGATGACCTCGATCGATCCCTGGTTCCTGTACCAGCTCAAAGAGATTAACGATATGCAGCTTGAGCTGGAGAAGCATCCCATGGATTCGATTCCCACCGATATTCTCCGCGAGGTCAAGCGCTACGGCTTCTCCGACGGCCGCCTCGCCCACGCATGGCGTCTTAGCGGCCAGGAGAAAGTCCGTCATTTGCGAAGGAAGCACGGCATTAAACCGGTGTATAAGCGCGTCGATACCTGCTCCGCTGAATTCGAGAGCTACACCCCTTACCTCTACTCGACCTACGAGGACGAAGACGAGGCCACCCCTACCGACAAAAAGAAGGTCATCATTCTTGGCAGCGGTCCGAACCGCATAGGGCAGGGAATTGAGTTCGATTACTGCTGCTGCCACGCTTCGTTCGCTCTGCGCGATGACGGCTACGAGACGATCATGATCAACTGCAATCCCGAGACCGTCTCTACCGACTACGACACCAGCGACCGCCTCTATTTCGAGCCGCTGACCCTCGAGGATGTTCTCGCGATCTGCGAGCATGAGGGTTCTGCGGGCGCACCTGTGGGTGTCATCGTCCAGTTCGGCGGCCAGACTCCTCTCAATCTCGCCCTCCCGCTCAAAGCCGCTGGCGTGAACATTATCGGTACGTCGCCCGAATCCATCGACCTCGCCGAAGATCGCAAGCGCTTCAACAAGCTTCTGGAAGAGCTCCAGATTCCGCAGTCTCCGGGCGCGATGGTCGCCTCGGTTGAGGAAGCCGTCGAAGGCGCGTCTCGCGTGGGTTACCCCGTGCTCGTTCGGCCTTCTTATGTGCTCGGCGGACGCGCGATGGTCATCGCCTACGACGAAGAATCCGTCGTTCGTTACATGAAGGAAGCCGTCGAGTATTCGCACGACCGGCCCATTCTCATCGACCATTTTCTCGAAGACGCAATCGAAGTTGACGTTGATGCGCTCTCCGACGGTGAAGACGTCGTTATCGGTGGCATCATGCAGCACATCGAAGAGGCTGGCATCCACTCCGGCGACTCTTCTTGTGTGCTCCCTGCCGTGGACATCCCGGAAAAGCTTCTGAATCAAATGCGAGACTATACCTTCAAACTCGCTCGCGCCTTGAAGGTTGTCGGCCTGATGAACATCCAATTCGCCATCCCGCGCTTAAACGGAAATGGCAACGGCGGCAAAGTGTACGTTCTGGAAGTAAACCCTCGCGCCTCGCGCACCGTCCCTTACGTCTCAAAAGCCACTGGCATTCCGATGGCGAAGATTGCTGCCCGCCTGATGACTGGCCGCAAGTTGCGTGAATTCCTGCCGGAGTACATCGAGAGCCGCGCCGATCTCGACACCGGCCGCTGGTACTACGTCAAATCGCCTGTCTTCCCGTGGAATAAGTTCCCTGGCGTTGACACTGTGCTGGGGCCGGAAATGAAATCCACCGGCGAGGTCATGGGTGTGGCCGACAACTTCGGCGAGGCTTTCGCCAAAGCCCAGGTCGCAGCCGGCCAAAAGCTTCCGACCAAGGGCACCGTTTTCATCAGTGTCACCGACCATGACAAACCGCACGTCGCCGAAGTCGCCCGCAAGTTCGCCGACATGGGTTTCAACCTGGTGGCCACTGCAGGCACCGCCGACATTCTCGAGCGCGCCGGTATGCAAGTCGAGCGGGTTTACAAGGTCAAGGAAGGACGTCCCAACGTCGTGGACCTCATCAAAGGCGGACGCATGCAGCTCATCGTCAACACCCCGCATGGTCTCGAGCCCTGGTTCGACGAGCAAGCCATTCGCCGTGCCGCCGTGAATGCGCGCATCCCCACAATCACCACTTTGGCTGCTGCTCGCGCCGCCGCCGAAGGCATTGCCGCCTTGCAACGTGGCGAGGTAAAGGTAAACGCCTTGCAAAAACTGCACTCCGAGCGCGCCGCCAAAGCCAGGCGATAGGGTGTTAAGCTAAGAGCTGAACGCCAATCGCTGGGAGCTCCCCATGCTACTTCACGGCATCTTCCCCCCCATCACGACGCCCTTCTATCCCGAAGGCAACGTTTATTTCCGCAAGCTCGAAGCGAACGTCGAGCGTTACTCGAAGACTCCCGTCGCTGGCATTGTTGCCCTCGGTTCGACCGGTGAGGCAATCCTGCTCTCCGATCTCGAGCGCCGCGACATTCTTCAGTCTGTCCGCGAAGCGGCCGCTCCGAACAAGGTCCTGATTGCAGGTACAGCGACCGAGTCTGCCGATGGAACGCTGCAGCTCACCGAATATGCTGCCAAACTCGGCTACGACGTCGCGATGGTTCGCACGCCGCATTACTACAAGAAGCAGATGCAGCCTGCGAATATGCTCGCTTTTTATCGCTTCATCTGTGACCGTTCGCCCATCCCGGTCATCATTTACAACTTTCCGCAAGCCACGGGTTACGACATCCCTGCGGAGGTCGTCATCGAACTTGCCGGGCATACCAACCTCATCGGCATTAAGGAATCCAGTGGCGATGTCGAAAAAGTCCGCCGCGTGGTCGAAGGCACTCGCCATGTGAAACGTAGCGCCACCGTTACCGAGACCTTCGATGCCGTGACCCCACGCATGATCAGTGCTGCCACGGACGGAAACAGGGAACTGGTTTCCATCGCCGCCGCGGACGGAGGACGTGTATCCTCGTCTAAATCCTCATCGAGCGCTGTCAGCGTTATCGGCGGGATGAAAACTCGCCAGAAAGAAGTTGGATTCCAGGTGTTGGTAGGCGCCGCGCAGAAACTAGAGCCCTCGCTGCAAGTCGGCGCTGTCGGTGCCATTCTCGCCTTCGCCGACTGCGCTCCTACCGCTTGCTATGAAATACATGCCGCGTGGAAAGAAGGCGACGGAGAGCTAGCTCGACTGAAGCAAGAGCGCATCGCGAAGGCGGCTCAGCGGATCGTCGGCGACCTGGGTATTCCCGGCATGAAATACGCCATGGATTTCAACGGCTACTTCGGAGGCACCGTCCGCCTGCCATTGCTGCCGGTCACCGCAGACATAAAGCATGAAATCGAAACTCTGCTCGCCGACATTAGAAACTGATCGTTTCGGTTGTATCGGATTCCGTTCTGTGCCACAATCCGCGGAATGAGAAAGCGTCTCCTTCTGTCGATTGCCACGGTGTTGCTGGCATCGGCCGTTCTCACCGCAACCGAACCAGAGAAAGTTCTCATCTGGCCGTCATTCGGTGCTCCCATTCTGCGATTTGGGTTCAGAAAGTTTGAGCAACAGGACTCCGTCGAGCATGCTCACAATTACTCGGTTCAAACGAGTATCCGGAACCTCTGGGATAAACCGGTGCGCAATGCGGTATTCGCCTTGACCGTATTGGACATCAACAACGTTCCGTCCGGCAGCGGCGAAGTTACGATCAGCAGCCTGGAACCCAACCAAACGATGAATTTGAAGATTGCGATTACGGCGAGCCACCGGCCCGCATCCGTGCAACTTAGGCCTACTTCGCTGCCGCCGGAACTCGATGCTCTCATTGGACAGTACTGACTGAGCCTTGAGTAGACATCCCCAACTAACTGCCTCGTTGCATTGCCGGTCGTCAATGTGCTAAAAGTCACCGCTAATGAGAAGAACTTGGATTGCAGCTCTGCTTTTAGCGGCAGTAACCGAACTCCACCCCTTGTGATCTCCGTCACATATCGCTATAATTAGAACGAACGTTCGAACTACATGGCTTCGCTCTCCCCAGTCTCGTCCCGGCCCCGGACCAGCCCGCCTCAAGCGGAGTCTGAAACCCGTTTCGACCAGCGCCTGAGTAAAATCCTCTTTCACGCCACCGAGGTCTTTTACGAGAAGGGCTACGAAGGCGCTTCCATGCGCGATCTTTCCCGGGCCAGTGGCATGTCGCTGGCCGGCATGTATCACTATTTTGATTCCAAAGAAAAGCTGCTTTATCTCATCCAGAAGCACACGTTCTCGACCATTGTCGAACGTCTGCGAGAGCGTCTCGACGATGTCGCAGATCCTGAGCAGCGCATCCGTGCTTTCATCGCAAATCACCTCGAATATTTCCTGGCGAATCGCAAAGCCATGAAGGTCCTCTCGCACGAAGACGATGTACTCAAGAACGGCTTTGGCTCCGAGATCGCCGCCATCAAGCGCGAGTACTATCGCGTCTGCGTCGGCCTGCTCGACGACTTCAAACGTGAAAAGAGACTAGAATTTCCCAGTCGCATGGCGGTCCTCAGTTTGTTTGGCATGATGAATTGGATTTACACCTGGTACAACCCGCGCGTCGATGCTGATGCGAAACAGATTGCCCGTGAAATGGGGGATATCTTCCTCGGCGGCATCCGCGCTTCCAGCAATGGCAAAAAGGTGCGTAACCGAAATTAGGCGACGACTTCGACTGATAAAGACAAAGGAGTTTTGAAAAATGGCAACCACGATGCAGCCGGCAAGCACCGACACCAACACCAAGCAACTCGTCAACTACCGCACTCAAGGCGGGGTTGCCGTGATCGAAATGTTCGATCCGCCAGCCAACACCTACACCTACGAGATGAACCGCCAGCTCGATGAGTCGATCCTCAAGGCACGCATGGACAATGACGTCTATGTCATCGTGCTCACAGGTTCAGGCGACAAGTTCTTCTCAGCCGGTGCCAACATCAAAATGCTGGCCAGTGTCGACCCGACCTTCAAGTATTACTTCTGCCTCCACGCGAACGAGATGCTTCTACGCCTCGAGCACACTCCAAAGCTCGTCATCGCGGCCATCAACGGCCACTGTGTCGGCGGAGGTCTCGAAATTGCTATGGCAGCCGACATCCGCATCGCCCGTCAGGATGCCGGAAAAATCGGCTTGCCCGAAGTTAATCTCGGTGTTCTGCCCGGAACCGGCGGCACACAACGCCTCTCGCGCCTGGTAGGGAAGAGCAAGGCCATCGAACTCATGGTCACCGGCAATACGTTTTCGTTCGAAGAGGCAAAAGAACTCGGCATTGTGAACGACATTTTCGAGCGCGACGGCTTCATGGAGAACGTCATGGAGTACGCCCGTCAGTTCTGCCCACCAAACAAGGCGGCGAAGGCCGTGGGCCGCATTAAGCGCGCGGTGCAGACCGGCTGGGAGATTCCCATGGAATCCGCACTCGCCGTCGAGCGTGAGAATCAGCAACTACTCTTTCAGAGCGAAGACGCGAAAGAAGGACTGGCCGCTTACGTCGAGAAGCGCCCGGCAACGTTCAAAGCAAAATAGTTTAGTGGGGACGGTCGCCAGCGGCTGTCCGGCGGAGCATAGCTCCACAGCAAGTCAGGAACCAACATGTTGACAGCTACAAAAACGAAAATCTCCCCCGGACGCCTCCTGATCAACGGCGAATGGGTCGAAACCTCAAAAAGTTTCGACACCGTTAACCCCGCCACAGAAGAAGTCATCACCCAGATCGCCTCCGCGAACTCTCAAGACGTCGATAGCGCCGTCTCCGCCGCCCGCAAGGCTTTCGACGATCGGTCTGGCCCCTGGCGCAAAATGTCGGCCAGCGAGCGCGGCCGCCTGATTTGGAAACTCGCCGATCTGCTCGAGAAGAACATCGACGAGTTTGCTGAACTCGAAACCCTCGACAACGGCAAGCCGGTCTTCGAATCGCGCTACGTCGACATGCCGATGGTCATCGATGTCTTGCGTTATTACGCGGGCTGGGCGACCAAGATCCACGGCGAAACCGTCAACACTTTCGAGACGGCCTTCACTTACACCTTGCGCGAGCCTGTCGGCGTTGTCGGTATGATCGTGCCTTGGAATTTCCCGTTGCTGCTTGCCTCATGGAAGCTCGGCCCGGCGCTGGCTTGCGGTAACACCGTTGTTTGGAAGCCTGCCAGCCTCACGCCGCTCACGGCGATCCGCTTCGGGGCGCTTTCGGTCGAGGCCGGCATTCCAGCGGGGGTTATCAACGTCATCACCGGGCCATCCGAAGTCGGCCGCCAGATGGTTCGCCATCCCGGCATCGACAAGATTGCCTTCACTGGTTCGACCGAAGTCGGCAAGGAAATCATGCGCGGCGCTGCCGACACCATGAAGCGCGTCACGCTCGAACTGGGTGGCAAATCTCCGAATATCGTCTTCGCGGACGCCGATGTCGACAACGCCGTCAAAGGCGCGATCACCGGTATCTTTTACGGCAAGGGCGAAGTCTGCAATGCCGGCTCGCGGCTCTTCATCGAGTCAAAAGCCCAGGACGAATTTCTCGACAAGCTGGTTGCTCGCGCCAACAAGATGCGCCCGGCTGACCCGCTTGATCCCAAAACCCGCATGGGCGCCATCGTTAGCCAAGAGCAGATGAAGACCGTGCTCGGCTACATCGAGGCCGGGAAGAACGAAGGCGCGAAGCTCATTGCAGGCGGCAATCGCGTTTCACTCAACGGCGGCAAGGGATTCTTTATCGAGCCCACAATCTTCGGCGGCGTTCGCAATGACATGAAGATCGCCCAGGAAGAAATTTTCGGTCCCGTCCTTGCCGCCATCAGCTTCGACGACCTTGATCAGGTCATCGAGCAAGCCAACAACAATCCTTATGGCCTGGCTTCTGCAGTCTGGACGCGCGACGTCAAGAAAGCCCACATCGTTTCGCGTCAGCTCAAAGCCGGCACTGTGTGGATCAATACGTACGGATTAATGGACGCTTCGATGCCCTTTGGCGGTTTCAAGAGTTCCGGCTTCGGCCGTGAACTCGGCGCCAAAGCGCTCGAACACTACACGGAGAACAAAACCGTTTGGATGAACCTGGCTTGAGGAGCTCTGTGCTCCTCTGTGCCCTCTGTGGTTGAGCTTTTGATTTTGAAAGCAGCACTGAATTTGACGGCTAGAGCTGATTGCTAGCAGTAGCAAGAAATCATAAATAGGAATTTCACAATGCCTGGAAAAGTCGCAAAAATCGGAACCTTCAGTGATTGGGTCGGTCTGTTCGACGAGTGGCGCAAGGACGTTGGTGTCAACCACGATGACATCGCCAACTTCAAATTCGACACCCTTTACGGCGCCATCGAGACCGACGAGATTCAGTTCGGCTCGTTCAAGGGCCGCAAAAAATGGGAAAACCTGCGCCAGATTCCGACGCAGCAGATGCGCGATGCGCTTCTGAACATGATCGTTTATCAGGGCGACACCGAATTCGCTAGCGTCGAGCAGCAGCGTCATCTCTTCGCGATGGCTCCCAGCGACTACGATCGCAACGCCCTCACCCGCGTCATGATCGAAGAAATGCGCCACGGATGGCAGATGTGCGCCTTACTCATCACTCACTTCGGCTACTCCGGCAAAGTGGAAGCCCAGAAAATGCTCGAGCGCCGCGCCTTCGAGAACAAGCGCCTGCTTGGTGCGTTCAACGTCGACGTCGACAACTGGATGGACTTCTACACCTACACCGACTTCGTCGATCGGGACGGTAAATTTCAGTTACAGATGCTCAAGTATTCGGCTTTCGCGCCGCTCGGACGTTCCATGTCCTACATGCTTCGTGAAGAGGCCTTTCACATGGGCACTGGCAACGACGGCATCCGCCGCGTGGTTGAAGCGGGTGTTATTCCGGCGTGGCTGATCCAGAGATATCTCAATAAATGGATCTCCTGCTCCTATGACCTGTTTGGCACTGACCATTCATCTTCGGCGCACTGGTCGTACGTCTGGGGCATCAAGGGCCGCTATGACGAGCCGAAGAACGAGAAGACCGCCGACCTCGACGATCTGAACGACTACAACCGCCATCTGTATCGCGATGAAGTTGCCGGCCTGATCGACCGCTTTAACACCGTCCTGAAGCCGGGCGAGCCCAAGCTCTATGCTCCGGATATCAAATTCAATCGCAATATCGGGCGCTGGGCCGGGCAGAAGTTCCACGCACAAACGGGAGAACTGCTGGACGACAAGGCTTACGAAGAGCACTTGAAGGAGTACATGCCGTCCGCTGCGGATCATAAGCTGTTGCTCGACATCATCGCCAATGAGAAGAAGTGGATCGCTCCCAAAGAGGGCGCACGCGACCCGCTCTCGTCCATTGGCGAAGTCCGCAAGTCCGCCATTAACCTCTAGAAACTAGACTGCCCCGCTCCTTCGCGTTGTTTGCGAAGGGGCGGGAACGGATCCATGACGACTTCGACAATCTCGACTCCAATCGACCGGGCCTACACGCTCGGCGAACTCATGGTCGCCAGCGCCGCCCGTGAGATCCGCGACGGTGAGGTTGTGTTCGTCGGCATGCGCCTTCCGCTCATCGCTTTTGTCGTTGCCAAGCGCACGCATGCTCCCAACGCCATCGGACTTTTCGAAAACGGCGTCATTCGTTCGACGCCAGCGACCGAACTCATCTACACCATGGCCGATCCACCCAACATCCTGGGCGCAACCCAATGCCTCGACATGCTGGGCGTTATGAGCCTGCTGCAGTCGGGCCGCGTTCATCTCGGGTTTCTCGGAGCCGCGGAGATTGACCGCTTTGGAAACCTAAATTCGACGCAAGTCACCGGACCGCAGGGGATGGTGCGATTGCCCGGCTCTGGCGGTGCATGCGACATCGCGTCCTTGGCCCAGCGTTTTGTGGTTTTGCTCGAACATAGCAAGCAACGCCTTCCTCAGCGCGTTTCGTTCGTCACCAGCCCGGGCAACGGCGATGGTGCAGGCTGGCGTAGGCAGGTTGGATTACCACGTGGGGGCCCGTCTGCTGCCATCACCACCAAGGCGGTGTTGCGCTTTGCCAAGGATGGCGAGGCGTATCTCGCCTCAGTTCATCCGGGTATTGAAGTTGACGAAGTACTCGCGAACACCGGCTGGAAGCTTCCCCTGAGTGACAATCTCACACAGACTCCGGAGCCCAGTGCCGCAGAACTCGCAGCCATCCGCGATTACGATAAAGAGGGTTTTTGGACCAAGTGATGGCCGCATCTACCACCATGACGCGTCTCGCTGTGGAGCTTCAACCTCCTGTCGCCCGCGTCCGTCTGCAAAATCCTCCACTCAACGTCATTGACATCCCGATGATGGAAGAACTAGTCAGCGCTCTCACTGACATCGAATCTCGTTCTGATCTCACCGTCATTGTTTTTTCCGGCTCACAAAAAGCATTTTCTGTCGGCGTCGACGTCGCCGCCCACACGCCCGACAAGGTCGAGGAAATGCTCGGAAAGTTCCATGCCGTCATTCGCGCGCACATCGCAACCAAAAAAATCACCATTGCTGCCGTTCACGGACACTGCCTTGGCGGCGGTGCGGAACTCGCCATGGTCTGTGATCTGGTTTACAGCTCCGAACTCGCGACCTGGGGATTTCCGGAAATCAAGCTGGGATGCTTTCCGCCCGTGGCCGCCACGGCTCTAGCGGCGCTCATCGGCCAAAAACATGCGAGCGATCTCATCCTCACCGGACGCAGCATTACCGGCAAAGATGCCGCCGCGATTGGCCTAGCAAACGAAGTTCTTGCCGAGATCGATCTTGAGCGCACGGTGCAGGAAACAGTTGAACAGCTGTCGCAGCTCAGCCCCGCGGCACTAGCTGTAGCCAAGAAAGCGATCTACGCATGGGATTCGATTCACTTTGACAAGGGCCTCGCTCGCGCGGAGAAGATCTATTTTGAAGAACTGATGAAGACCGAAGACGCGCATGAGGGCATCAACGCCTTTATGCAAAAGCGTGCGCCGCAGTGGAGGGGGAAGTGATGTCTAAATTCCTTTCCATGCGCGAAGCCATCGCCGAATACGTTCCCGATGGCGCCTCCGTCGCTCTCGGCTTGCAGATGGAGCAGATGATCCCTTTCGCCGCCGGCCACGAACTCATCCGGCAAAAGAAGAAGAACCTCGCGCTGATCGGACCCATCTCCGACATTCTCTTTGATCAACTTATCGGCGCCGGATGCGTCGAGAAAATCATTGCCGCATGGGTCGGCAACGTCATGATGGGCTCGGCCTACAACTTTCGCCGCGCTGTCGAGAACGAGGGTTTGCAGGTCTTCAACATGACGAATTTCACGGTTGCCCTAGCCCTTCAGGCTGGCGCGATGGGCGTTCCGTTCCTGCCGACGAAGTCCGCGCTCGGTAGCGACACCACCAAGGGCAACCATTTCTTCTATCAGATCTTTTCTCCCTTCGAACCGAAGGAATCACTTTGGGCCGTGCGCGCGCTCGCTCCCGATGTCACGATTGTGCACGTGCAGCGCGCCGATCGTGATGGCAATGCGCACTGCTGGGGAAATTTCGGCGTCATGATCGAAGGCGTCCGCGCCGCCAAGCGAGTTATCGTGATCGCTGAAGAAGTCGTCGAACCCGAAGTCATCGCCAGCGACCCGAATCGCACTGTCATCCCCGGTTTCCTGGTGAACGCCGTCGTTGAATCCCGATACGGCGCGCATCCTTCGCCGGTCCAGGGCTATTACAAGCGCGACGACGCCTTTTTCCGCCAGTATCACGAACAGACAAAAACCAAGGCGGATACGGACGCCTGGCTGTCTCGATGGGTCTATGGCCTGCCGGACCGCCGTGAGTAC
>Ga0209168_10002610_pt1 | contig 12915 bp, 10 predicted proteins | sample Coa_R1_FD_187156 | JGI IMG/M metagenome (GOLD analysis project Ga0209168, IMG submission 187156) | Surface soil microbial communities from Centralia Pennsylvania, which are recovering from an underground coalmine fire - Coalmine... | ecosystem: Environmental > Terrestrial > Soil > Unclassified ... | reverse complement strand
CAGCCATCGGGATCATCCAGAAGGCCGAGAAGGAGGGCCGGCTCAAGCCGGGTGGAACGATCATCGAGGCGACGGCTGGGAATACCGGGATTGGATTGGCGCTGATTGGAGTGAATCGCGGCTACAAGGTGGCGCTGTTTGTGCCTGAAAATTTCTCGGAGGAAAAAGTGATGATCATGCGGGCCCTCGGCGCCGAGGTCACTCGCACTCCGGACGCCGAGGGCATGACAGGAGCCATCAATCGAGCCAACGCACTGGCCGCAGGCAATCCCAACGCCTTCATGGCGGCACAATTCGAAAATCCCGCCAACCCCGATTACCACTACCAGACCACAGCCAAAGAGATGTTCGAACAGATGGAAGGGAAGATCGATGCCGTGGTCGTCGGATCGGGAACGGCGGGAACGTTCACGGGCGTAGCTCGATTTATGAAAGAGCATCTGTCAAAAGTGTGGACAGTCGCCGTTGAGACGCAGGGCTCAGTTCTGGGCGGCGGGAAGCCCGGTCCGCACAAGGTGGAGGGTATTGGCGCCAGCTTCATTCCGAAGAATTTCGATTCGTCCGTGTGTGACGAGATCATCGCCGTCAACGACGTCGATGCCTTCGGTATGGTGAAGCAGTTGGCCGCGCAGGAAGGCGTCCTCGCGGGATCGAGCGGCGGCGCCAATGTGTTTGCGTCAGTGCAGGTGGCGAAGAAGTTAGGAACGGGAAAGAAGGTTGTGACGATCATTCCCGACTCCGCCGAGCGATATCTGTCGAAGAAGATTTTTGAGGGAGGGATTTGAAAAGCAGCCGTTAGCATTCAGCAATTAGCACTTAGCCAGATAAGTTCCATGCAGCCATCGGCAACAGCCTGACCGACTAAATGCTAAGTGCTAATTGCTAATTGCTTCTTCACGAAAGCCTCATGCCTACAAATAAGAACGACAATTTCGGCTTCTCTACTCGCGCCATCCACGTTGGGCAAGAGCCCGACACTGAAACCGGTGCTGTTACGGTTCCCATCTACGCGACGTCCACCTACGTTCAGCAGGAGATCGGGAAACATAAGGGCTATGAGTATGCCCGCGTGTCGAATCCTACCCGCACGCGACTGGAAGAGAATCTCGCGGCGCTTGAGGGTGGGGTTGCGTCGCGTGTGTTCGCGAGCGGAATGGCTGCGATCAATGCCATCTGCACGATGTACAAATCAGGCGACCACGTAGTCGCGGGACACAATCTGTACGGCGGCGTGCCGCGATTGTTCAATCAAGTTCTTGCCGGATATGGGATTGAATTCACGTATGTCGATACTTCTGAGGTCAAGAATGTCGAGCGCGCGATCCGCAAGAAGACACGCATGGTGTATGTCGAGACGCCAACGAATCCGCTAATGGCGTTGAGCGATCTTCGGGAAATCAGCGAAATTACACGCTCGAAGAAGATTGACCTGGTGGTCGACAACACATTCATGTCGCCATATTTTCAGCAGCCAATCGCGTTTGGCGCCGACATGGTGGTGCACTCCACGACGAAGTTTCTGAATGGACATAGTGATGGCTTGGGTGGAGTCGTGGTTTGCACCATGCCCGAGCAGGCAGAGCAACTTGGTTTTGTACAGAAGGCGGCGGGAGCAATCCTGTCTCCGTTTGAATGCTGGCTGGTGCTACGCGGCGTGAAGACGTTGGCGGTGCGGATGCGACAGCATGATGATAGTGGCCGTCAGGTGGCCGATTTTCTGACCAAGCACAAGAAGGTCAAGAGAGTTTACTACCCCGGACTGCCGGATCATGCGCAATTTGATCTGGCGCGGAAGCAGATGTCGGGATTCGGCGCGATGATCACATTTGAAACAGGTTCTTTGTCGAATGCCAACAAAATGCTTCGCAAGGTTCGAGTCTGCTCGCTAGGAGAATCGCTGGGAGGCGTGGAAACTTTGATCTCTCATCCCGCGACCATGACCCACGCAGCTTTGGGCGAAAAAGGGCGGAAAGAGATTGGCATCACCGATGGCATGGTCCGGATTTCGGTTGGCATTGAGGACGTGAACGATATTGTTGCCGACCTCGATCAGGCGCTAAATGCGATCTGACCTAGTTGAGGAAGTAAGTCCTGTAGAGGGTATCGCGCTGCGCGGGCCGGAATCCGGCGTCGCGGATGATTCGCCGCAATTCTTCTTCAGTTGTGCAGTTGCTCACGCCCGCGGCTTTCACGACGTTCTCTTCCAACATCACCGAGCCCACGTCATTGCCGCCGAATTGCAGTCCGAGTTGGCACACTTTCAAGCCCTGCGTCACCCAGCTTGATTGCACGTTCTTGAAATTCGACAGGTACAGCCGGGAGATGGCCAGGGTCTTCAAATATTCCACCGCCGTTGCCTCGTCCCAATGACGGCCGCCCAGAGCGGTGTTTGCCGGTTGGAACGTCCAGGGGATGAATGCAGTGAATCCGCCGGTTTCCTGCTGAAGGTCGTACAAGCGCTGAAAATGATTGACGCGGTGTTCGTACTGTTCACCTACACCGAACATCATGGTTGCGGTCGTGCGCATACCGAGCTGGTGCGCGGTGCGATGGACATTAAGCCAATCATCCGTGAGACATTTCAAACGTGCGATCTTGTACCGGACCTCGTCATCCAGGATCTCCGCTCCCCCACCCGGGATTGAATCCAGACCTGAGTCTCGCAGCCGGGCGATGGTGTCTCGAATGGTGAGGCTGCTGTATTCCGCGATGGCAATTACTTCTGACGCTGAATAGCAGTGCAGGTGAACCTTGGGAAAACGCTGCTTGATCCCGCGCAGCATCTGCTCATGCCAATCGATCTTGAGGTCAGGATGCAGACCGCCCTGCATCAATACGCCAGTACCGCCGAGTTCGACCGTCTCCCGGATCTTGTCGTAAATCGTTTCGAAGTCGAGGATGTAGCCCTCTTTCGCCTTCGGCCCTTTGAGCGGGCGGTAGAAGGCACAGAAGGTGCAGTACTCGGTGCAGTAGTTCGTGTAATTAATATTGCGATCGATGATGTAAGTGACTACGCCCTCAGGGTGCAGCTTGCGGCGTACGGCGTTGGCTTCCATCCCGATGCCGACCAGGTCGTCGGAATGAAACATTTCGAGGGCTTGCTGTTTGGTTAAGGGCATGATCGACGGTGATTATTCGATTGTAACGGACCCCTGTCGGGCGCACCAAATTGCGTTTCTTCAAGCTGCGCTGCGATGCGGAAGGGGCTCCGACTTGGTTTTCTTATAACGAAGGTATTGAACCACGGAAATGATGGCGCCAAGGACCGCGAGCCCGATCAGAATGGCCAAAGCCGGTTTGTAATACTGGGCAAAGAAGCTTGTGATTTGGTGTCCATATATGCTGCCCAAACCAGCCAGGATGATGTAGCGCGCGCCGCGTCCGCTGGCGAGGGCAGCCAGAAACTTCCGTCGAGAGTATTGCAGGGCCCCCGCAGCAACCAGAAAAGGCACGAATGGGAACGGAGGAGGCAGCAACGCGGGAATAGTGACGGCGAAGAATCCCCAGCGCTCAAAGCGCTTGCGAACTTTTTGGGCGCTCTTCTTTGAGAGTTTGTGCTCCAAAGCTTCCTTGCCACCTTTACGTGACAAAGCGTATGTGATGTACCCTCCGATTACGGCACCGATGGTCGCCATAACCGCGTAGTAGGGCCATGGCTCGCGGTGGCGAGCCGCCAGCCAGATGGTCAGAACATCCATGCTGCCGGTCAAAGGGACTACTGAATTGTCGGCTATTCCCAGTAAGACAAGACCGATGCCGCCAAGGCGGAGCAGTCTTCGATACACCGGTAGCACGAGCAATAGTAGGTGCGGATCTACCATGTGACTGGGTTAGAAGCATTTTGAGGGGTACGAGTGGTACGGGCCGTGTTAGGAGACCGCAGTTTTCACGTCAGCGAGAAAGTGTAGGCTGGCAACCCGCGGGAGGACTCCGCACTCCGCGGCATATTCATAGAAAAGCCGCAGCCCGGCAATGCACTCCGCGTCGAGATAGTAATGGATATTTTGCGTCAAATACGTTCTGATATCAGCCTTGCTCAGTGGCAAACGCCGTGTCCAGCCGTCCACGATCTTTTCTAAGTTGGGCGGCAACAATCCGTGGTTACGAGACTCTTGAAAGATCGAAGGCAGATCTAAATTGGAAGCCAGATCTGCCACAGCCGCCTGCCGAACAGCCCAGAAAGCGAACACGAAGGGCTTTCTGGTCCAGCGAACCCACTCGTCCGCCAAGTCGTAAGTGATGTAGCGCGATCGGTCGATTTGCAGAGCTGGATCGCCGATGATCAAACCCGCGTCGCACTTGGCGAGCATGGAGTGAAGGTCGGGCTCCATGCTTGCGTAAGTTCTCTCTCCGCCCCAATGTTTCGCGAAAAGAACCTTCGTCAGGGCTACTGAGGTCAAGGAAGAATTGTCCATTGCAACAGTCCGCACTTGTTCCACGGGTGCTTTGCTAACCAGAAGAATGGATCGCACGGCATTTCTCGATGCGATGGCTACTCCCGGCAAAACGTTTAGTTCTGGATTACCGGGATACGCAGCTGCGGGGATGATCCCGATGTCTGCAGATCCAGCCTTCAGACTTGCCGCGCAACGCGACGGCAGGGTGTAGGAAATGTCGAAAAGCGACTGGGCGGCGCCATGCTCAAAATCCCACATCAATGGCGCTGTATTTAAATAGGAAATCGCAGAGATTCTGAGCCGTTTCATTTCGGGAGACATTCGATTTTAACAGACCGTTTTGTCCACCTTACCTTGACTCTGCCATTCCCGCATGTAATCAATGGCGAAAAAGACATTCCAGGAGACTGCCTTGACTGCATCAACCGTTGTGAATAGCAGTATTACCGAAAATTCGAATATGCAATGGCTCGCCCTGGCGCTGACGCCGGGGCTTGGACCGACAAAAGCGCGACGGTTAACAGAGTTTTTCGGCCGCATTGAGGCAGTATTCCAAGCGTCGCTCACGGAGTTGGAGGCCGCCGGAATTCAGGCGGCGTCGGCCCAGTCGCTCGGGACGGGACGCTCAATGGAACTGGCTCACGACGAGATTGCACGTGCGGTTGCAGGCAACGTGCGAATTGTTTCACTTGATGACCCGGCCTATCCTGCCGACCTAAAACAGATTTACGATCCCCCGTTGGTCCTTTATGTTCGTGGAAATGAAGCGGTGATTTCCCAGCCGGGAATTGCTTTGGTGGGAACCCGTCATCCTACTCCGTACGGTACGGGCATGGCGGAGCGCTTGGGATGCGATCTAGCCGCGCGCGGATTAGTCATTTTCAGTGGCATGGCGCGTGGCATCGATACTGCGGGGCATCGAGGAGCGATTGCCGCCAAAGGCAAAACCGTTGCGGTACTTGGCACGGGAGTGGATGTTCCATATCCGAAGGAAAATGCCAAACTGATGGATCAGGTGCTTGCGTTGGGCGGCGCCATTATCTCGGAGTTTCCCATGGGCACTTTCGCCGCGCCCCAGAATTTTCCAATCCGCAACCGAATCATTAGTGGTATTTCGCTGGGCGTTTTGGTGATTGAAGCCGCAGAGTACAGCGGCACGCGCATTACTGCGCGGTCGGCGTTGGAGCAGAATCGCGAGGTTTTCGCCGTGCCGGGCAACGTCACCAATAAGTATTCATGGGGACCAAACACGCTGATTAAGCAGGGGGCGAAGCTGGTCGCTACCTGGGAAGACGTGTGGGAGGAACCCCGACAGATGTGCGACTTAAGCTGATGCCCGGGGGTGGAGATGAATCGCGGGAAGACAAAACCGCATCATTATTCGGGGAACCGGAGCTGGCACCGCACGAAAAGAAGATATTCGCGTTGCTGAAAGCGGATGAAGCCACGCACATCGATGAAATCGTTGAGCGATTGGAACCCGAACTTTCCTCCTCGGAAGTATTCGCTGCGTTGTTCGAGTTGGAATTGGAAGGAAAGATTAAGCAATTACCGGGGAAGAATTTTGTGAAGAGCTTCTAGCACTGTTGCAATCCGCAACTTGTTGCATTTAACAGATTCGTGCTAGCTTCAAACACAAGACCCATCGAATTGAGGATTCATTGGCAAAAGGTTTAGTCATTGTCGAATCGCCTGCCAAGGCGAAAACCATCCAGAAATATCTGGGTAAGGGCTTCAGTGTTGAAGCCTCGCTCGGACATGTGAAAGACCTGCCCAAGAGCAGCCTGGGCGTCGATATCGACAACGAATTTGATACGGAATATATCGTCATTCCGGGCAAGGAAAAAGTCCTTGCCAAGTTGAAGAAGTTGGCGCAGTCGGCTGACACGATCTATCTCGCTCCTGACCCGGATCGCGAAGGCGAAGCCATTGCTGCGCACCTTGCGGACGAACTGGGCGATGGCAAGGGAAAAAAGAAGAAAAAGAAGGACGAAAACGGCGACCGGGTCCGGCGCGTCACGTTCAACGAGATCACGCAACGCGCCGTAAAGGCGGCATTCGAGCATCCGCGGGATATCGACCAGAATCTTGTCGACGCGCAGCAGGCGCGGCGCGTGCTTGACCGTTTGGTTGGGTATCAGGTTTCCCCGCTTCTCTGGGACAAGGTCCGGCGCGGTTTATCCGCTGGCCGAGTGCAAACCGTTGCTCTCCGGTTGATCGTCGAACGCGAGCGGGAAATCAAGGCGTTCGAAAAGAAAGAATACTGGACGATCGATGCGCACCTTGCGGGACCCAAACCGCCGGCGTTTGACGCGCGCTTCCTGGGCCGCGGTGACGAAAAGCTTGAGATTCCGAACGGCGAGGAAGCCGAGAAGATTCGGGTCGCTCTCGAGAAAGCTGACTGGGTTGTTCGAACCGTCGATCGGAAAGAACGCCGCCGTAACGCGACTCCGCCGTTTACCACCAGCAAACTCCAGCAGGATTCGTCGCGCAAGCTGCGTTTTAGCGTGAAACGCACCATGATGATTGCGCAGCGCTTGTACGAAGGTGTGGAACTCGGGGAAGAGGGACTCGTAGGCCTGATCACCTACATGCGTACCGACTCGACTCGCGTTGCGCCGGAAGCGCTGACCGAGGTGCGGGAGTATATAAAGACCCAGTATGGCGAGCAGTACCTGCCCGAGTCGCCCAATACATATAAAGAGAAGAAGGAAGCGCAGGCGGCGCACGAAGCCATCCGGCCGACTTCTGCGATGCGCCACCCGGATCAGATCAAGCAATACCTGAAAGAGGATGAATTCAAAGTTTACAAGCTGATCTGGCAGCGATTCGTGGCTTCGCAGATCACTCCGGCTGTGTTCGACCAGACAACCGTTGATATAGACGCGAAATCCGGCGCAGACATTTTCTGGCTCCGCGTAACGGGATCGGTATTGAAGTTTGACGGGTTCCTCAAAGTCTATGAAGAGTCGAAGGAAGCCAAAGACGAAGAGGACGAAGAGCTCAAGCACAAGCTCCCGCCACTTGAGGCCGGCCAGAAACTCACACTCAAGGGACTGAAACCGGAGCAGCACTTCACCGAGCCACCGCCGCGTTACAACGAAGCGTCCTTGGTGAAAGAACTCGAGGAGCGCGGCATCGGGCGGCCGTCCACGTATTCCGCGATTCTCAGCACCATTCAGGAGCGGCAATACGTTCAGAAGCTCGGCGGGAAATTTGTTCCGACGGAGATCGGATTGGTTGTCACTGACTTGCTGGTCGAGAATTTCCGGGACATTTTTGACGTGCAGTACACTGCGCGCCTCGAAGAAGAACTCGACGAGATCGAAGAGGGTAAAGAGAAGTGGACCGACGCACTGGCAGAGTTCTACAAGAAGTTTGAGAAAGACCTCCGCTATGCCTCCAAACACATGGAGAACATCAAGCGGATGGAGAAGCCGACCGACGAGAAGTGCGAACGTTGCGGTGCGCCGCTGGTCATCAAGTGGGGCAAGCACGGATCGTTCTACGCGTGCAGCACCTACGATAAAGACGATCCCAACAGCTGCACTTTCACGAAAGAAAACCCCATCAATCTGCCCGACCTCGATTCGGCCGACATACAGGAAACTTCGCAGGAAGAATACTGCGAGAACTGCGGCCGTGTTATGGTTCTGAAGCGCGGACGCTTCGGCCAATTCATGGCGTGCACTGGATACCCGGACTGCAAGACAACGCGCCGCCTCGATCAAGGCAAGAAAGTTCCGGACATTCCGCTGGACGAGAAGTGTCCCAAGTGCGGGCGCAACTTGATGATCCGACACGGGCGCTACGGCGAATTCACGGCTTGCAGTGGATATCCTGATTGCAAGTATGTGAAACAGAACTTTATCGGAGTGAAGTGCCCGCTGTGCGAGGACGGCGAGTTAGTTGAAAAACGCGCACGCAAAGGGAACACGTTCTACGGCTGCTCTAATTATCCGAAGTGCAAGTTCACGTCTGCGAACAAGCCGATCTCGGAGAAATGCCCGAAGTGCGGCAATGATAATTTGGTGGAGAAGAACCTGAAGTCAGGCCCAGTTATCGCGTGCCCGAATAAGGAGTGCGACTACGAGCGGCCAGCACCGGTCGCAGAGCCCGCGGCCACGTCGTAGGATCGTGCGACCAGGCGATTTTTTGAATCCTTGCCGCAAGCCTATAATCAATTAGCTCGTTGTTCCGCAAGTGGCAACCCTAGTAAAACTCTGAATTGTTCAGGAGGAACCTTCGCATGTCTACGCCTACGACCGCTGACGCCGAACTGATTCTCAAACTCTATGACTTGCGCCGTGAAGGGGAACTTCGCAAGGCGCGCAACTGGTGGATGGGATTTTGGCCGGAATCGGCTGATGATGTTCTTAAGATCGCAACCGCATTGGGCACCCAGGAGAACGCCTGGATGCGGCAAGTCGGCGGCTATTGGGAGATGGCCGCATCATTCGTACTGCACGGGGTGCTGAGTCGCGAACTCTTCCTGGAAGGCGGGTTCTCGGGCGAGATGTTCTTCTTCTTTGCGAAGATTGAACCATACCTGAAGGAAATCCGCGAAAAAATGCAGAACCCAGGCGTTTTCGGAAACGTTGAGAAGCTCATCACAACGTCGGCGGGTGGACCTGAGCGTTTGAAGCAAATTCAGGAACGCCAAGTCGCATTGCGCAAAGCTGCGAAAGCCGCCAAGGCAGCCTAGGTTCTATGGGACGTCTGCGTTCGTGCCGGCGTCCCTTTCTCATGGTCCCTCAGGAAATATATTCTTTGATGTACTCGTCTCTGGTGTGCGCCAGTTGGTGAACGTCCCCGTCGAAGATCACTTTCCCATCTTTCAAGATCAAAAATCCCATGGGAACCTCTCCACGCGTGCCCGGCGGGAGCGGTTGCATTTGATTGGTCTTGCGATCGAAATAGTGGGTCGCCATAGTGAAGGCATCCTGCAGGCGGTGTGTGACCATAAGCGAGCTGGTTTTGTAAACATCACGCTGTTTCACAATCAATTGGACGATCGTTGTGGAGGTTACTGGGTCAAGGCCACCTGTGGGTGAATCGTAAAGCAAAATTTCCGGGTGCGTGATGATCGCGCGCGCTATCGCCACGCGCCGTCGCATGCCGCCAGAAAGCTCTGAAGGGAACATATCGACGGTACGCTCGAGTTCCACAAAGCTCAGAGCCTCCCTTACAGGCTTCTCTACTTGCTCCTCGGAGACGTTGCCCTCTTCCAACATACGAAAAGCGACATTTTCGCGCACAGTTAGAGAATCAAACAATGCGCTTTCCTGGAAGACGATGCCTATCCGGCGGCGTAGGTCGAAAAGCTCATCTTCGCGCATTTGCGTGATATTTTCGCCAAGGACATAAATGCTGCCCGTGTCTGGCCGGAGCAGCCCCAAGGCAAGCTTGAGAATGGTGCTCTTGCCGGATCCGGCCACACCAAAAATGGCTTTGGTTTCGCCTTTGGCGAGGCTGAACGATATGCCACTCAGTACTGGATTGTCCTCGAAAGCGATGGAGACGTTGTCGAATGTGATGACCGAGGATTGGGTGTCGTGTTGTGGCGTCGCTTGCTGCTCGTACGGAGTAGGTGGAGCGGCCATGATCAACGGTAGGAAAAGATCGTCATGAGAAGTTTGGTCACAACTAGATCCACCACGAGGATCAAGACCGACGAGGCGACCACAGCTTGTGTGGTAGCTCGGCCGACGCCCTGAGTTCCTCCGCGCGCGGTCATGCCGTAATAGCAACCGACGGTCGCAATGATGAAACCGAACAAGACCGGTTTCACCAATCCCATAAACACGTCCTGGAATACAAGAATCTGCCAGGCAGTCATCCAGTATTGGCGCCAATCTAGGCCGAAGAGTCCCGCCGAAACTACCGCCCCCCCGAATAAACCAAGGACGTCCGAGATGATGGTCAGGAAGAAAAGCATGAACACGGTCGCAACTACCCGCGGCGTTACTAGTTTCTTGAGTGGGTCGGTGCCAAGAGCCCGCATGGCATCAATTTGCTCAGTCACAATCATCGAACCGAGTTCGCTTGCCATGCCGGAAGCATTTCTACCGGCGACCATCAGCCCGGTGATGATCGGACCGAGTTCGCGCACCATGCCGACAGAAACCAGCTGGCCAATCAGAGACAAAGAACCGAATCTCTGCAGGGTATTGGCACTGTTCAATGCCAGTTCTGCGCCGATGGACAATCCTGTGAGAACGACAATCGGAAGCGAGCCAACACCAATCAAGTCGGCTTGCTGCACCATATCGGCGAAATAACGGGGGACGCGGAAAAGGTTCGAGATCGACTGTCCCGCAATAACGGAATAGTCCTGAACCGCTTCGACCTTGTCCTTAGCAAATTCGGTTGGGGAGATCAGCTCCATGAGGCAATGTCGGAAATATAACAGAAGAAGCTGTCAGCTATCAGCCTTCAGCTGATAAGTTGTCGGCTACTGGTTACTAAGGCGTGGTAGCAGCGCCGGAAGCTTTCCTACTCCCGCGACTTTCTCTTGATCTCGATGTTGAGGCGCTTGATCTTCTGGTTGAGGGTGGACAACGGCACGTGGAACCGTTCGGCGGCTTCAGTCTGATTCCAGCCGCACTTCTCCAGCATGTCGATGATGATGTGACGCTCGCAATCCTCCATAATGTCGAACAGCGAGGCGTCAACTCGATGATCAAGCATCGGAAATGCCGTGCGGCCAGTGATCTGTTCGGGAAGCAGATCTGGGCCGACATCTTCGCCGGTCGAAAGAACGACTGCACGCTCGATTACATTCTCTAGTTCGCGGACATTACCGGGCCAGGAATAAGTCAGCAGAGGCCGGAGGGCTTCGGGACCCAGACGTCGAACGGTTCGCTCGTTTTCGCGCGAATACCTGTCGAGGAAGAATGCCGCCAGAAGCGGAATATCTTCTTTGCGCTGACGCAGAGGCGGCAGATCAATCGTGATCACGTTTAGGCGATAAAAAAGGTCTTCCCGGAACTTGCCTTCCCTTACATGTTGTTTCAGGTCGACGTTCGTAGCTGCGATAATCCGGACATCCACCTGAACCTCGTGGACGCCCCCCAGATGCATAAATTTACGGTCTTGTAAGACGCGCAAGATCTTGCTCTGGGTATCCAGGCTCATGGTGCCGATCTCGTCGAGAAAAAGCGTTCCCCGGTCGGCAACCTCGAACAAACCTTTCTTGGAGGCGATCGCGCTGGTAAAAGCTCCTTTGACGTGGCCGAATAGGGTCGATTCCAGCAGGTCGGAAGGCATCGAGCCCGTGTTGACCGGAACAAATGGGCGATCACGCCGTGGCGAGTTCAAATGAATCGCTTTGGCAATGAGTTCCTTGCCAGTGCCGCTTTCACCCTGGAGGAGAACCGTCGAGCGGCTGGGGGCTACTTGTCCGACAAGATCGAAAATCTTCAACATCGCTTCGCTCTTGCCGACGATATTTTCAAAGTTGTAGCGCTGCTTCAGGGCACGCTTGAGTTGGACGTTTTCCTCTTCGGCACGATGGCGAGCAACCGCAGCCCGGACATCAGCCAGCAGTTTCTCGTTGTCCCAGGGCTTCTGTATGAAGTTTGCGGCCCCCGCTTGCATCGCCTTTACGGCGTTTTCCACCGTCCCGTAAGCCGTGATCATGATGACGGAAACTTGCGAATCCTGGCTATGGATTTCCGCCAGCAGGTCCAGTCCATTGCAGTCGGGCAGAGCCAGATCCAATAAAGCGAGATCGAAATTACGCTGTCCCAGGAGCGCCAATCCCTCTTCACCGCTTCCAGCGGTTTCGACCGAGTACCCTTCCAGGGTAAGCAACGTTTCTAGCGATTCACGGATAGCTGACTCATCGTCGATGATCAACACGGATCCGCCATTCTGCAAATACGCGGCTTCGTTCACGTGGTTCCGTGTGATAACTGCTGCTTCAGACATTGACTGCCTTTCTGATCATAGGAAAATCGAGATAGAACGTAGTGCCTTCGCCGGCGCGGCTTTCAACGCGAATCTTGCCCGAGTGCTCCTGGATGATTCCATAGCTGACCGACAGACCCAGGCCCGTGCCACGGGGCTGTCCTTCGCGCGATGTTTTGGTCGTGAAGAAGGGATCGTAAATGCGATGGATGTGCTCCTGCGCGATGCCGGTGCCGGTATCGGATACTTGCACGCACACCATGTCCCCGTTGGAAGTCGCAACACGTAGGACACCGCCGTTTACCATGGCATCCTTTGCATTTAGGAAGAGGTTCAGAAACACCTGCTGCAGCCTTCCCGGGTTCCCGCTGATCGGTGGCAGATCCGGAGTCAATTCATTTTGGACTTTCACCCTGGATGTTTTGAACTGGTGTTCCAACAGGGCGAGAGTTTCGGTAATGATCCTGTTCACATCCACGTCGCGGAACTCGGTTCCACTGGTGCGGGAAAAGTTAAGCAGATTGTTGACAATTTCTGAAGCGCGGAACGTCTGGCGCGTGATTTTCTCGAGTAACGCGCCCTTTTGAGAGTCACCCTGCAATTGCTT
>Ga0209168_10002607_pt1 | contig 12931 bp, 32 predicted proteins | sample Coa_R1_FD_187156 | JGI IMG/M metagenome (GOLD analysis project Ga0209168, IMG submission 187156) | Surface soil microbial communities from Centralia Pennsylvania, which are recovering from an underground coalmine fire - Coalmine... | ecosystem: Environmental > Terrestrial > Soil > Unclassified ... | reverse complement strand
CGTCGGTAAACATCAATGCGCCAGCCGCTGGTGGCGCCGGCAACTTCGCCTGATACTTCGCCTCGACATGCACAACGCCTTTGTCCATCGTGAAATCGATAGTGATCACGAGACGGGCTTTAGGCTTGCCGCGGAAATCCTGAAACGATTGATTCAACGCCGCGCCAATCTCACCGAGCTTCTGCGTCAGCTCGTAGACGATCGAGCCGTTGCCAATGCGCGTTAAGAACCAATTGAAGCTTCGAGGAGAGCCTGGCGCAATCTCGGGTTCGTCACTCATTGCTGCATTTCCTTTCATAGTGGACTCCTAAACCGCGTGAAGATGCGGCAGCTTCTCTCCGATGATTGTGAATGCGCTGATCAATCCGATGAGATAGGCGCGCCGCGCCGCCTCAGATATGCGCGTGCATTCTGCGATCTCAGCGTGAACACGCACAGCACTCGCGCCCATAAACGCACGGCGCTGGACGTTGCCAACGACGTCTGTCCACTCGATCGTGATCTTGCGGAAGCGGTCGCCGCTCGGCTCGTCCGTAACCTTAATGCAGTTGGCTCCGCGCACGACGGGAAATGCTTCGCTCATGCGTTGCTCCCGGCGGCGTACCAGCGGCGCGACAGCTCCGGCTTAATGCCATGCTCACTAAGAGCGGCGGAGATCTTCTTCGGCGTGACGCCGTAGCGCTTCGCGATGTTGCTGATCGTCACGCAGTGGTCGCGATAGAGCGCAGCGATCTTCGCTTTCTGCTCGTCGGTGAACTCGACAGGCTTGCGTGAATGCGAGTGGAGATAGGAGCGGCTCATCAGATCAGCCCCTTCTCTTCCGCGACCCATTCCATTACTTGGATCGTGAGCTCGTCGCCGATATAGCAATCGTCGACGGCGCGGTCGGAATTGAAGTGAAGCGTCGAGCGCGGCACCCAATCTCCGCGCATCACATCATTGCCCAGCGCCAGAAGAACGGCCTTGTCAGTGCGCGCTTTGACGATCGCAACGACGGTGACGTAATCCTCGCGACCGCTCATGCATGCCCCAAACTTGCAAGGACCTCTTCGAACGAGACGCAGATCTCATCCGCTAGAAGCGCCATTAGCTCAGGCTCTTGGCCATCGTGCGTCCAGATGATGGTCCGCTTGCCTGCGCCAGCCATCCAGCCGAGTTCGAGGTGAGCAGAGCGGCCGCATGGCAAAAGAAGAATGCCTACATCCGCCCATTTCATGCCGTTGAAATCGGAGTCGAACCCACGCTGGGCTAAAGGCGACTGAAGCTTCTTGCGGTACGCATCGGCCGACCACGATTCCCAATCTGGATCTATCTCGGACCAGCGGAAGCCGTTTGGAATGCCGCCGGGTGGATTCCGAAAATCGTAGACCTCATGGCCATAGTGGCGAAGCGCTATAACTGCCGTCGGCTGCTGAACGTTCCGCCAGCTCGAAGCGAGATAAATCTTGCGACGGCTCATTTCCGACCCTCAAAAAGATCGCCGACGGCGAGATTTCCCTCGTCGTCGGCAAGTTCGTCAGAGGAGTCGGGCTCGGCCGCAACGACGTCGTCCGTGCGCACCAGGTGATTCATCAGGATGCTGATCGCCTGTACGACATTCGGATCGCTCTCGAGGCCGTAGCCGAGCATCGGCGCGACGAGAGCGCGCGCGCGCGGGTTGCGCCGGCAAAGATTGACAAATGTCTTGAGGCTCATGCCGCTTTCGCCGTTGCGGATGTTTTCGATCGCGCGAAGGCTGGCCTGCGTGTCTTCGACAACTTCGTTCGTGCGGAACTGCAGCACTAGGCATTGAACTTCCTTGGTGAGCTCCTGGGTTGTCAGCGTCGACATCGCGGAAGTGTTCTGCGGATTTTCCGCATACAAATTCCGACGCATTGAATGCCGAGCAGTTCCGCGCCTTTCCGAAAGCAAAGTTCCGCGAAACTTTGTCGATTGTCCTTCCATCGTCGCCACCCGATGATTCTCGCGCGGCGCAATGCCGTGCGTACCGTTACCCGCCAACTTGGCGCCAGGCTCTTCGTCCTGGCGTCCATTTTCGAAAGAGGAAATCGATGAGGGCCGCGCAGTGCAGCCTACGCGGCCCCCTAACCTGCCGACCTGCGTGGGGACCGGGGGGGTCGGAGCAGGACGCACGGCAGATGTTTCGAATTTCGTCATGCGGCCCTCGCTTGAAGTTCGGTCGCATGACTCAAAAGCTTCGCGAGGGCCGTCGCCGCGTCGCGACAACGCGCGCTACCAGCGATGTGTCCGCAGTGCGGACAGATGAACGAGCCAGGCACGCGATCGTGACTGATGAGCTCGATGGATCTGGCGCGGCCGTCGAGCCTGCGAATATGGCCGCGCTCGGCCAGGCAACCGACGATGCGCCATACCGAAGATCGCGAGCTCAGCCCGAGGTAGACGCGCATCTCCTCGTAGCTCGGCCCGACCTTCTGCATTTTCAGGCGCTCCTCGAGATAGTCGAGAAGGCGCGCTTGAATCGGAGTGAGGCCCATCTCGCTCATGCGGCGCCTGCCCTCGCCGGCTGCCGCGCGCGCCTCGACTTTCCGTGATTGCGCATGAATGACCGAATTTTCTCAGCGGTCTCGGGCCAAACGCGGCCGCCTGATTTCAACCGATCGACCAACTTGCCGTCGTTTGCAGCTAGGCGGCCAAAAGTGCTCGCGGTCATTTGCACGTCTTTGCGCGCGAGAAACGCGTCGACCTCTGCGATGAGATTCGGTTCAGCCATGGCCGAAGGATTGATGGGCAAAAGCCCATTTGTCAATGGGCAATATCCCAAGTGACTATTGCGAGCGGAGTGGGCAGTGTCCCACGCATGACGACTGCTTGGCGCGATCGCCTTCGCGACGCCATCAGCGCGAGGGGGACAAACATGAAATCGGTGTCCAAGGCCGCTGGCCTTGGAGACACCTTCGTGCGCGACCTTCTAGAGCGCGACAGAGAGCCGTCCGTTGAAAACGCAATTGCCATCTGCTCCGCGCTCCGCGTTTCCTTGGCGTCAATATTTGCGCCAGAAAGCGAAGGCCGAACCATCACAAAAAGCGGCAGAATCGTCGAGATCGCGGGGGTGGAATATGCCAACCTGCCAGTCCACGACATTCGTTTCGCTGCTGGTGCCGGCGCGGAAAATTGGGACGAGACGCCGATCGATTATTATCTGCTGAGCCTCAACCTGCTGCGCTCCGTTTCGAAGGCGCCGATCGAGGAGATCGCCATATTCCAGGCCGACGGCGACTCGATGGAGCCGACGATAAACAACCGGGATTGGTTTTTGGTGGACATGAGGCGCAAACAGCTAACCAACCCAGGCATCTACGCGCTGGTGTTCGAGGGGCAGGCTTTACTGAAAAGAGCCGCTCAGCACCTCGAAAGCAAGGAAGTGACGCTGGTTTCCGACAATCGCCGCTATCCTGTCCAGAAAATCAAAAGGCCTGAGAGATTGACCGTTGTGGGGCGGGTTTTTCTTTCGATCCGACGGCATTGAGCCTCATTCAAACGTTAGCATCGACGAGAACGTATAGCCGTGCCAATTCGAATCGCTGATGTCACCTGTATCGTACGCACGGAGCTCAAGGAATCTGACTGTCCTTCCGCAGAACGCGACTTTCGGCGAAGTGTAGGTCGTCTCCTCGCGCGCGCCGCCCATGTCAACGTCGATGTGATGGCCATATTTCAGACGAGGTTTTAACCGGCTCTCAAAGAAGCGGTAGAACGGCAACGGGCCGATGAGCTGCGGGCAGCCTGGCCCTAGCGCTATCTGTGCCGCCTCGAAAATCGCGGTGCGAGCATATTCGTCCTCAGTTTGCGCGCCTCTTGGACTGCTAGGAAGCGGAACCTCCACTCGATTTACAAGCGAACCCTTGCTCATGCGCAGAAGCACGTTCGAGTTTGCCAACGGCTGGTTTAGCTTTATGCGCATCAGCACTATATCGCCGCCGACGGCCTTTCCATTTACGTCGCGCCGGTTCAGGGCGTCCAGTTGAGCGCCAAGGTCTCCGTCTTGCACCTCTCCGAACTGTTTCATCCAGGCATCGCAGGCTTGCGCGGATGCGCCTAAGCACCCGCCCGTCTCGCCAGCCACGGCGAAGAACGGAATGCACGCCATGACAAGCCCTGCAAATAGTCCCCGCCGCATGCGCGCAGGATAGCAGCGCGAATTGATCATCAGAAAGTTGGGCAATTGCCCATTGACAGATGGGTTTTTGCCCATCATCTTTGCCAACAAGATCCCGAATGACTCGGGCTGGAGGAACTGGATGGCCAGCGGCCGCCTGATCGAATTCGCCAATAGAAACAGGACCGAAGCGGAAGTCCGCGCTGCCCAGCCGGAAATGCCGCGGATCGCGGTCCGAATCGATAAGGTCAACCGCGTGGCCATGCCGGACGGCTCGCTGCTGTTTCAGCCCCTCGTCCGCCGGCCGCACCTCCGCAATTCGATGACGACCTTCGAAGCCTTCGTGCGCGAGCTCGAGGCGCTCACCGCCGACGGCCGGTCTGTGACCCTCACGGGCCTCCGTATAGGCGATCGGCCGAAGCCGGCCACAACGATTCCACTGCGCGCCGAACCCGATGCGCGACCCTGTGACAGCGAAAGGAGCGAGTAATGTTTAGACGCAAAAAGAAAGACATCTTCGCTCGAGATCGAAAGGATCTCCGCGCATCTCGCCTTAAGCGCGAGCAGCTCGCGATGACGCCCCAAGAGGTCGAAACAAGAATCGTCCACGCGATCATCGAATACATGACGGCAAACGGCACGGTCTCAAAGAGAGACCTGTTGAGCACCAACGTTCCGCCTGCTGCAATCGAGGAAAAGTTCGAGCACTGCTTCGCGATCGCTGAAGAGCGCGAGCCGCGTCTGCGTCACATGCGGAGCGAAGTGGCGTGATCAGCGGCAAAAGCCTCATTCCGATGTGCATCATGCTCCTGGCTATGAGCGCGATGCTCTACGCGATCATTCACGAAGCGAAAAAGGCCGACTGCATCTCGCAGCCTGATCCAGTTCATAAACTCTTCGAGGCTGCATCATGGCGTGGGTGAAGGACGCGCTCGCCGGATTCTTCCTGGCGCTGTTCCTCGCTTGCATGGCGTGTGCGCCGATCGTCGCGCCGCACGGCCTCGCTGACTTGCTCGAACCTCACTGATGGTGGACCGTCCCAAAATTCCCGACCGTACAAAGGTCGACATCGTCATCCGCCAGAGCGGCAAATGCTCGTGTGGATGCAGGAAGCGCCTCGCGTCTCTGGACAACACAGAATTCGATCACGATCCGCCGCTAGCCCTGCGCCCATGGAACGAAGATCGCAGCGATCGCGTCCCGCCGGCGAACGATCCTGAGCACATCACTGCAATGCGCTTCGAATGTCACAAGCTTAAGACGAACGGGCCGCGCGGGCCGCACACGAGCCTCGACGGCGATAAGCACGCGATCGCGCACACTAATCGCGCCAGGCTGAAGAACCTCGGCGCTGTGAAGCGCAAGAGCCGCGTCATGGACGGCTCTCGAGGATCCCGGTTCAGGAAGCGCATGAACGGCCAGGTAGAGCTCAGATGAGCGGCGACAGCAATCTTTTCGATCGCGGGTCGTTCACGGCGAGAGAGGCCGACGAGAGCCTTGCGGAATTCGTCGATCGCCAGGTCTGCCTGTGGATCTCAGAGCTCGAATATCATTTTGCGCTCGTCGCAATGGCGATGGAGGCGACGTGATGGCGCGCCGTTACCAGCGAATTGCTGCGACCCGGGGCGGTTGCGAGCGCTGCGGGGCGACCTGGCACGAACCCAATGCCCACATGCTCGCAGCGAAGCACGCCAAGGACACCGGTCATCGCACCTGGTCGCAAACTTCTGGCGGCGAGCGTCATCAATACGGCGCAGCTGCTCAACAGCCGAGGATGATATGAAAAAAAGGCTGAGGCCCCGCGCAAAACGGAAATCTGTTTTTGTGCAGGAAATTGACGTGTCAAAGTTCAAGCGAAGATATTTGCAACTTCGCTTGCTCAGCATGCCAGACGGGACTCGAGTCGACCTGATGCTGAACAGTGATTCTATGGACCTGCTAGAGTCCATCGACATCTCGGTGATTGGGATCCACCGACCGAAAAAGCGAGCATGATCTGATGATTCCACTCACAATCATTCTCGACGGTAAAGGCGCGTGGCCGGATCTGCGCGATAAGAAAACTATCCAGCTTAGCAACAGCTCCACGCCGATGCAGCTCGCCGTCCTCGAGCGTGGCATGGCGAGCGGCCGTCCGAGCGTCGCATTCCGACTTGACCTGCCGGATGGCGAGTCCGTCGTAGCTGAAACCTCAGCGCGCCTTCTCTGCACCGCCGCGCGAGCGATCATGGCTCGCTATCCAGATCTGTTCGAGGATTGAAACCAGAGATGGCCGAAGAAACCTGCGCGAACTGCAAGTTCTTTCGTTTTGCCGTGATGGATGACGGTGCGACCGATCTTAAAACGCGACAATGCAAACGCGACGCGCCGAAGATATTTGCGGTACCAGGCCCCCAAGGCGTGGCGTTTGCCGCCATTAGGCCAGGGCCGAACCCCAACGATTGGTGCGGCGAGTGGAAGCCGCGTGCGATCAATTGAATGACCGCCCCCCGGCTTCTCAAGCTGAAAGATGCAGCCGCCTACTGCGGATTGCCGGTGCGCAATTTCAAGAAACATATCGGCATCAAGCCGATTCGCCTAGGCCCGCACGAACTTTGGGACCGCGCAAAGCTAGACACCTACATCGAGGCATTGCAGGGTGACCGCCCAGATGGCCGGAGGGATTGGGCCGATGCGGTCGAGAATTTCTAAGCTGCCCAGATTCGTTTATCGCCAGGTCGTCAAGGGCCACACCTACTACCGATTCAGGCGTGCAGGCGGCGGATCCGTGCGGCTGCCAGATGATCCAACCTCGGCGGAATTTCACGCTGCCTACGCCAGTCTGCTCGCCACGCCGATCGACACCGGACGCTACAACCCAGGCAGCGTCGCCCACACGGTTGACTTATATGTCAACTCCGCCGATTTCGGGCAGCTGGCCGACGGAACGAAGCGAGACTATCGCCGCTACCTTAACCGCCTCGACAACTCCGTCGGCGGCCGCGCGTTGTCGTCGCTCGACGGAGCTTTCATCTTCGCGCTCAGAGACAAATTGCGCGACACGCCAAGCGCTGCGAACCACGCAATCGCGGTGATCAGGTCGCTTTACCACTTCGCGATCTCCCGCGGCATTGTCAAAGCCGACCCAACGCGAGGCGTGCCAAAGCTCCGCGGCGGCCACGGCTATCAGCGCTGGAGCGAAGCGGACCTCACCATCTTCCGGCAGCACGCGAGCCCGGCAATGCGCCTGGCGCTCGAGCTCGGCCTCTACACCGGTCAGCGTCTCTCCGACGTGATCCGGCTAGCCTGGTCGAACTATGACGGCGCGCGCATTCGACTGCGGCAGCAAAAGACCGGCGCGTCGCTCGTCATCCCGGCCCACTCGGATCTGAAGCTCATCCTAGACGCCATGCCGCGCTCGAGCGTGATGATTCTGACGACGCGCACCGGTCGCGCATTTCATCCGCGTGTGTTCAGCCGTGACTTCCGGGACGCGCGCAAACTAGCTGGGCTGCCGGACGGCCTTAGCTTCCACGGCCTACGCCATACTGCCGCCGCACGCCTAGCCGAGCTCGGCGCCGGCGCTCCGGAGATCCAGTCCATTACCGGGCACAAAAGCTTGAAGTTGGTCGAGCATTACATTAGCCAAGCGAACCAAGAGGTGCAGGCCGATCGGGCGATTTCGCGGCTTCCAAGACGCTAAACGTCTAACTGCTCTCCTAAACCATCGAAATCATCCAATGATTTCATGGGGGATCGTCTAATGGTAGGAGAGACGACGGCCCAACGATTTCAACACAGTTTAGATGTTCTGCTCGTCCGAGCTGCTCAGCAGCGTCAAGGGCTTACGATCCGCATTGCTAAACTTCTCTGGAAGTTTTCGCCTACGCCCTCGGTAGATGCCAGGATTGTCGCAGATCCGCTGAAGCCGACCGATCCGCCGCCAATTCTCCATCGCGTTCTTCTCAATCCACCTCGTCAGCCCTGGCGCCGGGGAGAACCACTCTCCGTGAACGCGCAAGCCGTCAAAGTATTCGTGGATCTTCTGCTCCGTCCTTCCGTGGTCCCAACATGGGAGAACACCCAATACCGTTAGGCGATCTGGTGACGTCGTGGCCAATGCGGCAATTCGGATCAACGTTCGGCTGCTGACCCCGATTTTAATCAGGCCCGTCAAAGCGCCCTGGACGAAATAGACCTCCTGCAACGCTGGCCCCATTTGCGCTTTCCTCCGCCGATTTCATAATCTACAAGTCTGTCAGCCGCTCCGACTGGACTATTGCCCGATGCAGCGCGGACAGGCAAAGATAACGGTCCACGTATAGACATTCATGTCTATAGCCATGCCGACGGGGCAGACTTGGTCGACCAACCCGCGAGCGCACAACGTCTTGTCAAAGCGATCGGGTGGGGCCTGGCGACGGCCGTGCTGGCGATATTACTCATCCGTCTGATATTTGGTTTCTGGCTGCCACCATCGCGATACATCATCGACGCCGTGGCGGAATCCGTGAAAAATTGGTTCATCGTCGCCAGCGCGTTCTATAGCCGATGAGGTCGTCCAGCCGGGCCCGGCTTTACAAAGTTCGCGGACCGTTCCGATCGCCCCATGCTATGCTCGACCTAGCGCCGCTTGCGGCGCGCGTGATGTTGGGGCGGCCGCGAGTTCGGCTTATCGGGGATTGAGCAAATATGACCAGGAGAATTGCAGCGATCGCGCTCGCGATCGGCGTGAGCGGCTGCGTGTCGGCCGGCACCATGGTGACAGATGACCAGGCGCGGCAATTTCAGCGCGGCGTGACGCCGGAGAGTTACATCGTCGCGAAGCTTGGGCAGCCGAACGGCAGAACGGTCAAGGACGACGGAACGGTCATCGACTCTTACGTCTACACTCACGCCTCGCCAGACGCTGTCGACTTTGTGCCGATCATCGGAACGCTCGCAGGCGGAGCTCACGGAAAGACGCTGACGGTGACCTTCACGTTCGACAGTAAGGGGATATATCAGAGCTATAGCTCGACCACTTCCAACGTCGACGTTCGAACTGGCCTGGTCAATCAATAGGACGAGCGGCCGCTCCTAATCTGCTGTTTCTCGGACAGGCAACTGCGCCGGAACGCAGCGTTCGTATTCTTTCCGCATCTCGCGAACGAGCGAGCGGAATGTCCACTTACGAATGCGACTCCACGTTTTCTCATCAGCCTGAGACTGCTCGCTTCGGAGCATGACACGGTATCCGATTGGCTGAACGATCCAGTCGATAGTGCGAAACCAAACATACCGAGACTGCCTAACATCCGTGTCCTTCCAGTCCATTGAGACTTTTGGAAGGCCGACTGCCATTTCATCTTCGAGGGTGCGAACTTCTTTGCGGAGCCGGTCACACTCGTTCTCCAACCAGAACGCATGTTCCTGCGCGCTCTCAATCTTCTGAGCAAAGCCGGATCGGTTATCCGTACCGTTGCGCGCATGCTCGACCAATTCGACGAGATGTCTCTCCATCGAAGTTTGCGGCGGCTGATATGGCTTGCGTTCCACAATCGCTCCTCAGTTAAACTTTATGCGGTCACGATTAACCCACCAGAATATAACCAGCGCCAAATCTTGGAAGTATGACCGCTCAGTCGCAACCATCCATGCGTGTTGCGTGAATGCTTCCCAGCCGAAGTTCGCAACCGCGAGGCAGATGGCGCAAATCAGAATCCTCTCCAGCATCCCGGCTCCCTTCAATCCGTTTCTAATGCGCTCGATTGCCGAGCGAGTAAGTTCCGTCGCTGTGATGCTCGACCGAAGTCAACCAGCGCAGTTTTCCGTTTCGGCATCGACGCGGCAGCCACGCAAACTCGTAGAAGCCAAGTGGCTCCGCGCCATGTCGCATTTCCTCGTCGTAGTTTTTGCAGCGCATGAACTCGCCTTTGAGAGCGTGCGTGCGCCCGGTCGATTGATCGACGTAGTAGATCGAGTGAACCATCTTGCCGCGAAGCTTTCCCAGAGGCTCGCCACGAAGGCATGACGGACATTTGTTTTCGACACCGACGCTCACGAATGCTCCTTAGACATACGTCCTAGGCTTATAGGCCCAGAAGTTCCGCCTGAACCAGCGGCGCAGATCGGCAACCCACCAAGCGCGACAATGGCGACAATGTAGGCCATGAATGAATTGCCGCATCGTCAGTGCTCCCTTATGACCGTTTCCGGCGACGTTCGATTTCCTCGAAATCGGGATAACGGTAACGCAAGACCCATTCGGGCCACTTGGTAAACTTCTGATCCTTCTTGGCGCTGACAAAAGCAGACGGCATGTCATCGTCGGACGCACCGGGAAATGTTTCTTCGTATTCTTCGAGCAGCGCGGCCATCTTCGCCTGCCATTCATCCGGCATTGCGCACATCAAAACGCGAGGCAGCACGCAGAAGCTGGCGTATGACAGTCCAAACCAGCCCCAAAGGGCCTCATGTCCCGGCGTGTGAATAACATCGCTCACTGTTGTTGCTCCTACGTCTTAGCTTCTAGTTCGGCAATTCGTTCCCGCGCTCGGTGCAGGTCGTAACAGAGTTGACCGATGGCGTTCCGTGTGTTGATCGAGGTCATGTCGAGATATGACCCAGGCTTGGAACGCCACGGCTCCGCAGCCCAATCAGCTACCATGTCCTTTGTGCGCTCGCGCGCCTCAGCAAACGCCGCAGCGGTCTTCTGCTTCTCGCTAGTGTATTGCGCAAGCTCCCGGTCCACACGCTGATTGATCTCAACGATCCGCTTGCGCGCGACCATGCAGCACTCGCAGTCTCGTTGATGGACAAGTCCCAAGACCGGCTCCTTCATATCGGTTTACAGAATGAAACCCCGCCAGCCGAAGCCAGCGGGGTTTGTGTTATGCAGCTCTATGTTTGCGCGCGGCTTGCGTTTCATCGTGCCTCTTCTGTGCTTCGCGATCTTGTTCGATTGCGGCCACGGCTTCGGCAAAGGTTTTGAACATCCCGATGTAGCCGCACCATGAGTGCCGTGCGATCACCGGGCCTTTGTAGAAGGCCGGACCTCTTTCCGGTATTACGATTTCGGAATAGACGGTGCGGTCTGCGATCTGCTCGCCGCTAATCCGATAAACCGAAACTGTTCCTTCGGGCCACTCAACATACTCAGTCTTGGACGCGCCCTCGAAGCGAAGGTGGTATTCTGTCATTGTCTCACCATGTCAAACAGCGTGGCGGCGGAATTGCCACCGACAGGAACATTGTAGCAAGCGGGGTCCGCGCTTTTTCCAAAACGCGGCGGACGCGGTGCATGGTTAAAAGGTGAGACGCGCGTTTCGCGCAACTTGACAATAGGCGTCTTGCGGCTCAGATGCGCGAAAGTGACCCCGAACTGAAAAGTCAGCCCTTGATTTGTTTGGCTTAGATTTATTTTCGCGCGCACGATTTTGGCTCTCCTACTTCCGTTTCTTGGAATGCTTCGCGACCCAAGCCGGACTTCCGGCAAAAAGTTCGCTCATCCGATTAGGACACTCGAAGTCACATTCTTCGCTGCCAGCTTTCATGCACTGTCCGTCGCGCATCAGACCGCAATCCTCATAGTCGAACTCTTCCTCGTCGTCCTCGAAGGTTCCCGCCGCGTCATAGTCCGCCATGCGTTCTTCGATGCACTCGGGGCAAACGCGGTGATGCTGTTCTGCCTTGAACGTCTTGTGGCACTCGGCGCACTCAAGTTCGACAAGGATTTCATGCTGCGACATGCCAAGCCTCCCCTCTATCTCTTTCCCGGCGCGTCACGCCAGATGAAATCGCCCTTGTCTTCGACGATGGCCGGTTCCTCGCCCTTGCACTCGCATTCGAGGCCAACGAGGCGGTCGGCCACTGGACGCCAGAAGTTTCTCACCATGCCGCTCGGAACGTGGTTGTCTTCCTCCGCGCCTTCCAGTCCGAATTGCGACAAGACCCATTTCGCCTCTTGCGACGTGCAACGCTGCGTCCGCAATCCGATCACCTGTTTTGAAATACTGATGTGATACTCAGGGCCTTTGTCGATCTTGCCATCGCTGGCGACTTCGACAGCGCTCAGTACTGCGAGCCACGATTTGTCGTGGAAGAATGCGCGACACGGATAGCCGAGCATGTGCCGCTGCGGAATCTCGCGCCAGCCAGAACCGCGCGGGCGAAGAACTGGCGTCAACGATCTTGTGCCGTCCGCGTAGGTGTCGATCTGGCTCATCGGATTTCTCCATTGGTTATGTGACCGTGCCAGTTGCCCGACGCGCTCGCGTCGATGGATGGCGTGACTGACAGTGTCTCAAAATTGTCGAGATTGGAAAGTTGCCATGCGTAGTCGCCGCGCGACGGCACCCAGTCAATTCGTTCTTCCGGATCAGTGCCGAGAACAGCGCACATTAGTTTCACCTGATCGCGGAATGGCGTGACGGTTCCAAAGCATGTCAACCGGTCCACCTTGCAATGTGGGCACAGGAACGTGAAGCCGACGCGCTTGCCGTCTAGGTCCAACCAAATCGGGCTCAGTTCGCTCAGGCGCACAATCGCTCCCCCATCAGACTTTCTCGGATACAAGATGCAGTCCGAAAGGTTCCCAGTCGAGCGCGTCGAAATCCCACTCCGGGCCAAAGAACGGAACCTGCCTGACCTGATCGTAAGAATGTAGTTTTGCCCATGGACCGAATAGGCCGTCCGGCGTGATGTGCAGTTCAAGATGCTCGCTCTTGTTCGCCCAGTGCGGCAAGCGCACTTTTGTGATCCGCTTTTCGCGTGCTTCGTTCAGCGAAATCATTCTCGGCTCCTGCCTTCTAGTTTCTCGTTATGCCATGAAGGCGCAACGTTGCGACGCTGACG
>Ga0209168_10002604_pt1 | contig 12941 bp, 10 predicted proteins | sample Coa_R1_FD_187156 | JGI IMG/M metagenome (GOLD analysis project Ga0209168, IMG submission 187156) | Surface soil microbial communities from Centralia Pennsylvania, which are recovering from an underground coalmine fire - Coalmine... | ecosystem: Environmental > Terrestrial > Soil > Unclassified ... | reverse complement strand
TCAATACGAAGTGGAAGGAGAATCGCACTTCTCCAATGCGACGCAGCTCTCCATTCCCAAAGCGCTGGAAAATGTTGTCATCGGCTTCCGTGGGTTAGATGACTTCAGCCTAAAACCGATGGGAATTCATCGCCCAACAAACGATTTGCTTCCAAGCATCTTTCGGCCAGCTTACATGGCGGGATTTGGCAACGTTCTTGCCCCGGATGACATTGCCACGATCTACGACACCCGGATGCTATACAACGCCGGAATCACAGGGAAGGGACAGAAGTTGGTCATCGTAGGCCAGACCGACGTTGACCTGACGGACGTTGAAAATTTTCGCAACGGATTCAACCTGCCGATCAATTCTCCACAAATTATTGTTGTAGGACCAGATCCCGGCACCACTCCTGATCTCGGCGAGGCGGACTTGGATTTGGAGTGGTCCGGAGCGGTGGCGCGTGATGCCAGCATTTTTTTCGTAACTTCCAAGATTAGCTCAGGCGGTGTTTTCAACGCGGCCAGTTTCGCGATTGACAACGTGACCGCCCCGGTTCTTAGCATGAGCTACGGCGGCTGCGAGTCCGAGAACGCTGGATTTATACCGGGGAATGAAGCCACTACGATGCAGAAAGCCAGCGCTGAAGGCATCACGTTTATCGCTTCGTCCGGCGATTCTGGTGCCGCTGGCTGTGACTCTGACACTGAAAGTTCTGCGACCAAGGGACTTGCCGTGAATTATCCCGCCAGCAGTCCCGAAGTGACTGGAGTTGGTGGAACGACCTTCAACGAAGGCGTCGGGAACTATTGGAACTTGAACAACGGGCCAAATGGAGGCTCAGCTCTGTCGTACATTCCGGAAGTCGCTTGGAACGATACGACAGTAAATGGAACCCTGTCTGCCAGTGCCGGCGGAAGGAGCAGCTGCGGCGTCATAGTGGGAAGTCGCACTTGCTCGGCTGGATTCCCCAAACCCAGTTGGCAAGTCGGAACCGGAGTGCCGAGCGACAAAGTCCGCGACGTCCCCGATATTGCAATGGCTGCCTCGGCCGATCATGACGGTTTCATCTTCTGTTCGGGGGGAAGTTGTCCGACTGGTGATGCAAATGGCATTGCGGCGTCTGTGAGCAGCGGTTCTATTGTTGGTGGCACTTCAGTATCGGCGCCTGTGTTTGCTGGAATTGTCACTCTCATGAATCAATTTATCTCGAGCACAGGGCAGGGAAACATCAACTCCAGGCTGTACCCACTGGCAGGCGTCTCAAACGGCGTTTTTCACGATGTAACCAGCGGCAACAATCGTGTTCCTTGTACGGCAGGTTCAACGAACTGTCCGGCCAAACCACCGTTCGTGATTGGTTACACCGCCGGTACTGGCTTTGACCTAGTTACCGGCCTCGGCTCCATCGATGCGAATTGCCTTTCAACCCAATTGGGCGCCAAAGGAAATTGCTCCTCTACGACTCTTGCCCTGTCTCCGTCACAGGTGAATGTTGGAGACGGGCCTGTGATGCTGACCGCGAATGTTGCATCTGGCACAGGCAGCGGCACACCAACCGGCAATGTGACCTTTTCCCAGGGATCCACGAAACTGGGGACACAGGCTCTCAGCAGCGGAACTGCCAACTTCAGCTACGATCCAAGCCATCTTGCGGCCCATGTATATGACTTCACTGTGAGCTATGCTGGCACGTCACCTTTCGCGTCCTCCAGTTCGTCAGCTGTCCAACTCACGGTGGGAACGGCGACAACAACGTCGCTGAGTCTCTCCGCGACTACGGTTTCACCTGGGACAAAAGTCACTCTGACGGCTAATGTGGCGGGCAGTCCACCCGATAACGAGACGGTGACGTTCACGGACCAAGCCTCTGGAAATCAACTCGGCACCGGCAGTCTCAAATCAGGTCAGGCGTCAGCAACGCTTACTCCGTCTGCAGGTACTTATCTCGTCACAGCGAACTATCCCGGAGACGCAAACTTTGCGAATTCCTCCTCTCCTCATCAACAGCTTGGAGTCGTGGACTTCAGTATCGCGGCAAGTCCACAAACGGTGACGGTGACCTCGCCCGGTTCGAGTGGCAGCACGAAAATCACGGTCACTCCACTCGGCGGATTCAACCAGACGCTAACGTATAGTTGCGGCAACAACCTGCCATCCGGGGCTACTTGCATTTTTGCATCCGCCGGTTCAACCACAGAAACACTGACGATCGAAACGACCGGACCATCTGGAAAGATAATTCCCGTCGGCGATCATTCGGGATTTATCTACGCGATGCTGGTGCCAGGCCTTTTTGCAGCGGTTTTGGTATCAGGCGGACGCGGCAGAAGTCTAGGCAAAACGAAGGCAGTACCACTTCTTATCATGCTTACAGTCGTCACCTTGTGGATGCCTGCTTGCGGAGGAGGCAGTGGCAGCGCTACTCCGACAAACCCAGGGACACCCACAGGGAGCACCGCAATCACTGTTACCGCGGCTACGTCTGGAACCAGTCCGATCAAGCACACGACCACTGTGACGCTGAACGTGCAATGATCGTCCTGTCCCTGACGTAGAATAAGCCCAATGCGCCTTCCCGAGCTTCCAACCCGGCCCGCGCTCGTGACCTTCGAACACTTTCGCGATGTCCCGGAAGCCCTGTTGGCCAAGGGCAAGCTGGAGTCTGCCGGTATCGACTGCATTCTCGCAGACGGCAATCTCGTTCGCATGGACTGGCTCCTGTCGAACGCGATCGGCGGGATACGCCTGCAGGTTCGTGAGGATGACTTGGAAGACGCCCGGACAATCCTCGAGGAGCCGATTCCACCTGAGTTCAATGAAGACGAACTGGGTGAAGCTTTCGCTCAGCCCCGATGCCCTCGGTGTTATTCCCTGGATATTGGTTTCGAGAAGATCAATCGCTTCTGGACGTACAGCCTGTGGCTGATTTTGTCTTTCCCCATTCCCGTCCGCAAGAACAATTGGAAGTGTTACACCTGTGGGATCGAGTGGGTCGAAGACTGATCTCCGGTACTCCTAAGGAACATTAAAGCTCCTCGATTTTCAGCCGATAAGCAGAGAGTGAGCACGCCTCAGCTCTCTCGAACTTTTGCGCCCGGTACCCGCTTTGTGGCGCGGCAGCCCATCTTTACCACCGAAGAAAAGGTATTTGGATACGAACTTCTGTTCCGCGACGGCCTGGAAGACGCCTGCCGTCAGCCCGGTTCGGAAGAGGCGTCACGCAGCACCGTAAGCACATCGATGCTCCTGGGTCTTGATGTCCTCTGCGACCGCCGCCGGGCCTTCGTCAACTGCACTCGCGAAGTCTTGCTCAAGGAATACGTGACTCTGCTCCCTTCGGGGCAGACGGTTGTCGAGGTTTTGGAATGCGTTCCTCCAGATGACTTGGTCATGGCTGCCTGTGTACGCCTGAAGGAAGCCGGATACCTGATCGCATTGGACGATTTCGCAGAATCTGATCTGCGAGAGCCCCTGACCGAACTCGCCGACATCATCAAAGTCGACGTGCGGCGCACCTCTCTGGAGAAAGCCAGTGAAATGGCCAGGCGCTATGGTCCGTGGCGTTGCCGCATGCTGGCGGAAAAGGTCGAGACTCGTGAAGAGTTTCTGGCGGCGAAGAGAGCCGGCTTCGCCTATTTTCAGGGATATTTCTTTCAGCGCCCCGAAACCCTGACTACCCATGAGATTCCCGCGAATCAGGCCAATTACCTGCGCATGTGGAAAGCAGTAGCCCAGCCGGAGTTGGACGTTCGCGAACTGGAGAACGTGATCAAGAGCGAGGCTTCCATCTGCTACCGCCTCTTGCGGTACATGAACTCGCCGGTATTCGGATTCGTCAAAGAGATTCGTTCGGTGCGTCACGCACTGGCTATGTTGGGCGAGCGCGAGGTGCGGCGCTGGATCCGCTTAGTGGCCACTCTGGGGGCCGGAAAGGATAAAACCACGGAACTGGTCCTTTCCGCTCTCGTGAGGGCGCGGTTTTGCGAACTGTTGTCTCCCGCCGTCGAGCACGGTGATTCGGATCTGTTTCTCCTGGGTCTTCTGTCGCTCATGGATACGATCCTGGAGCTGCCCATGAGTTTAGTCCTGGAAAATGTCCCAGTGGATCAGGAAATCAAATCTCTGTTGCTGGGAGGGGCAAGTCCCCTGCGCCCGTTTTATCAATTAGTGCTGGCGCAGGAATGCGGTGAATGGTCGGTTATCGGACGGCTCGCGAGTGAGTTGCAAATTGCGGAAAGCGAAGTCGCTGAGAAGTATTGGGATGCCACCCGATGGGCTCAGGACGTCAGCGGAGAATGATCGCTCCCCAGAACTACGGCATTTCGACGACATGCCTACCCTTGTTAAACAGTCCGATATTCGAGAACAACGGCGGCTCGCTGTCTAGCAGTGAAATGGCGAGAACCAAGCGCACAAAGGTTTTGATCTCGGGGTCCGGAATGTCTCCGACAATTTGCTCAGCAGGGCTTGGCGAGAGTTTGTTCGCTGATCGAACACAACTTCTCCACAGATTCGTCGAGGGCCAGAATGCCTTGAATGCCTGGTTCGGATCGTCGGAATTAATGTCGCGACTGTAGAGCTTGTTCGCGATTGCGGTCAGCGCGTCAAGCATCTTCCGGGCATTCTCTTCATCGCCCATGCGAAGGTATAGATCCGGCAGGCTGCTTAGATCCTCAGCTTGCGTCCACAGACTCAAACTATCCATGAGCTTCCGGAGTTGATCCAGAGCTGCCTTGGTAACGTCAGGGTCGCTCTTGGCGCTACGTCGTGCGACATTAATCAAACCTCGAGCACGGGGACAATCGTCAGGCCCGAACGCACCGCTGATGGGAAGATTCATCGCATCCGAAAGCGCTTGCTTTGGATTTGTCGCGACTTCGTCATTCACAACATTAATCTGCCGTTGGATTTGCGCCTGCAACTTTTGTTTAGCGTCGTTCTCAGCCTGGTTGGGGTCATTCGCGCTACTCGTGCCCATCGACATGAAGCCGTGGGTTTCGCCTTTACGCGGAGGCGTGTCGCGGTAATTTACGGGGTCGAGCGACTGTAATCCCTCAGGATATTGTTTCAGCGCGCTTTGTACCTCCGTGTTCTCTCTCAAAAGAGCTTCAGCGTGCGATTTGTCCACTTCCTCGAGCACGGGCATGAGTTGAAATAGTCGGAACTGATATTGCGATGAGAATTGCACGCTGCCTTTTTTGGTATCCAGGTTAACGTGAGATTTCTGTTGTGCCTCGTCGCCGTCCTTCGCTCGTTTTAGAATTTTGTCGATGGCCTCAGTTACTACGGGTGCGGGGAACTCACGCCAGAAGCGGAAAATCATCGTTGCCACATCATCGAAGCTGGCCGACTTTTCCGAATGCTGCTCGTAGTTATGCATTGCTTGCCAGAAGATCGCTAACCTTTCCTCTTGTGGCAATGCCAGCATCAGCTCAGTTGCGCTCTCGTAAGGATAGTCATCGGAATCGGCGAATTGGTTCAACAGTTCGTGTGCGCTGCCGACGTCCTTCATGTTGATGTAATGGCTTATCAGTTCTCGGCTGATCGCTGCTCTCACACTAGGTTCGGCGCTAGGCAATAACTCCCTGACCTTCTGACATTGCGTTTTCGAGCACATGTCCCGCAGGATATGCACCTGCAGCCAAGTTTTGACCTCACAGGTTTCCTCCGGATATTCGCAGTCGGCTTCGCCCTTTTCGATCGACAAGCTGGCACGAAACGCTTGTTCCAGTGTGGACGAGTATTTCGCGAGATCGATCGTGTGATAACCGTGTGCCGCCTGCCAAAGCACTAGCGTTCTCATTCCTGGTTGTGCACTCGCGGCTTCCGCTTGCGCGGCCTGCAACATCCGCAATCCCTGCTCCTGTGCCGGCGAGAGTTTGGGTTTGGCAGGCGGTTTCCCAGCTTTCGGGACTTTCTGGATGTCTGTTGTCTGGTTTGACTCTGGCGATTGCTGACCTAGAACGGGCCCGCGTAGCAGCAAGAGTAGTAGAGCCGTCGAAGGCAGAAGGTAGAAAGCCGCGGGGAGTCGCATCTCAGCTCCCTGACGAACTCCGAGATTCTAGTTCGACTTGTGGTAATTCAGCAACTTCTAGTCGATTTCGAAATGCCGTTCATTCTTGAATATTGCCACTCGCGAAACAAAATTCCATTCAGCGCCCAGAAACGAGGTCGCCAGCGCTACTTTTTCAAATGTCCTTATGTCGGGGTCTGGTATTGACGCAAGAATATCCTCGGCAGGGCTGGGGGACAGCTTCGCCGAGAATTCAACGCAGTGCCGCCATAACGCCGTGGAAGGCCATGTGGCTTTGAACGCTTGATTCGGATCGTCTGGATCGATATCGCGCGAATAGAGTTTGTCGGCCATTGCTAAGAGTTCACTTAAGGCGCTCCTTGCGTGTTTTTCGTCCTTCAGTGCGAGATAGGTATCCGGCAGTCTGAAGAGAAGATCAGCCTGGCGATAAAGCGACAATCCATCGGAGAGCTGTCGCACTTCTGTCAGTGCTGCCATGCTTAGGTTTGGGTCTTTTTTGGCGAGCATCAGAGCGAGTTCTGCCAATGTTTCTGCTCGCGGGGAAGCGTCCTTCCGATGCGCATCCCGGACCGGAAGAGTCATCGCGTCGGATATTGCCTGTGCTGGACTGGAATCCATTTCTCTAATGATTTTGAAAGTCAGGTCATTCATCCAAGCCTGCGCCGGGAGATTACGATACAAATCTGTCTCATATGCGTTGCTGGTATCGAATTCGCCGATGCGGTAAATCGACGAGATCTCGTCCTCAGGACGCGGAGTGGTTCGGTTCGAAGTAGGATCGAGAGATGCCATCCCTTGTGGGTATCGATTCAAGACGTCTTGAAGGCTGTTGTTTTCACGCAGCAACATCTCCGCGCGAGGTCGGTCTAATTCCTCAAGTACGGGCAACAGTTCAAAGAGCCGCAATTCGTATTGCGAGTTGAAGTACAAAGCCTCTTTCGCAGTTGTGAGGCTGGAACGGTAATTGCGTTTTTCGTCGTCAGAGTCCTTCGCACGCTCAAGTATTTGGTCGATTGCATCCAAGACGGACGCAGGAGGAAGTTCATGACAAAACCGGAAGACCATGCTGGCGAGATCGTTGACCTGGGGTGAGTCACTGCCGTGCTGATTCGAGAAATTGGTCAGTGCTTGCGAGAAAATTGAAGCCCTTTCGATGGAATTTTGCGGCAACGCCTCCATCACCTCGATCGCTTCGGCATAAGGGTAAGGGCGGTCAATGTCGGCGAGGTTGAGGGCCTCGCGTGCGCGATGAATGTCCTTGTGCTTCACGTAGCTACGGATCAGTTCGGGCACCAATTCCTGACGCACGACAGGATCTCCACTTGCCAGGAGTGATTCGATTTCGCCGGGCTTATGGGGGCGTGCGATCAGGTCTCGTAGAATATGTTCCTGCAGGTATTTCTTGACGTTGCAAACCTCGTCGATGCATCGCCTCATCATGGTGTGCCTGGTCTCAAGAACGATGCTCGTTTGAAAGGCACTTCTCAGCAGCGCCGCGCTCTTGTCTGGGTCGATCTTCTGGTAGCCGACCGATGCCTGCCAGATCACGAAAACGCGCATTTCCGGCTGCAATGCGACCGCTTCTGACTCAGCCGCCTTTAGTACCTCGAATCCATGGCGTTGTTGGGCGGTCCAGCGGGATTTCGCTTGAGTTTTGCTGGCTGCGGTTTTGGGGGTGTCCGACGAAGGTTTAAGGGAGGAATTGTCCTGTGCCAAGGACAAACCGGCCAGTCCAATCATCAACAGGCCGACTGCGCAGCGCGTAATGACCTGCAGCAAGACGCCGATCATTCGCGAACCCACACTCTGAGGTCGCATCGGACGGCTCCGAAGGATTTTTCGAGATTATAGTCGCGTGTGGGTCGAACCGCGAAAGAGATTCCCGCAGACCTTCTGCAGTTACCTCTGTGCAAAAATAAGGTGTTGGGGGACTTGCGCTCCCACGCCCGCGAAGGATACCATTTGAAGTGTTCCTGAGCGGCCACGCTCCCTAGCTGGCCTTCCGCGCCGCTTAGCTCCTGGCGCCTAAACGGACAACGATCATTCAGCAATGAGTTCCAAGCTAACTGGCTTTCTACGCAACCGCAGTGCCTACGCACGCGAAGCGAGCACTACTCAAGCAACTGTAAGGCAGAGTTTCTGAAACACGTCCGCATGGGATGGGCGGACTGAACGCAAGACTACCATCGATTACCAGACGAGAAATAACATGAATGTTGGACCCGGACACCCCTCCGGTGGCGGAGGAGGGCGAGGCAGACGGCGTCGTGGGCGTCGTCCATCAAATCATCGTGGCGGTGGCCCAGGCGGCCGCGACCGCCAGCAGCCAGGCGGCGGCATTTACAGCGCCCCAATGGACCACAGTTATCGGGCTGCTATGGGCGGCGGAGACAACCGGCCTCGTGGCCGAAGTCGCCCCGGCTTTGCCCCTTCTTATTCCCCGGCTGAGCCCGAGCCGCTCCCGCATCGCGATGACGCCAATTCACGCATCTTTGCCTTCGTCGATGATCTTTTCTTCCAGGCCAAGATTCAAGAAACCGCGCGTAAGCTCAACGTCAAGGTTGAGTTCGTCAAGACTGAAAAGGACCTCGGCGACAAGGTCAAACAGAATGGTGAAGAAAAGCCTTCGCTCATCATCTTCGACCTCAATAACGCAAATGCGAAGCCGCTGACGTTGATCCCGAAGCTTAAGACGAAGCTGAAGAAGGGCACCTCAATCATTGGATTTCTGTCGCACGTGCAAGGCGACTTGAAGCAGAAGGCGCACGAGGTCGGCTGTGACATGGTGTTGCCGCGTTCTGCGTTCTCGCAGAACCTGCCTCAGCTTCTCCGCCGGCACGGAGCCCCGGAAGATCAGGCTCCTGCGCCACCGCCTCCGCCCGTGCAGTAGGGAACTGGCGCATACCAGCGCACTATTCAATCGGCCAAGCCGTCTTTATCCCGGCGGCCACTGCAGGTTTCGCCCGCCAATCACGTGCACATGCAGGTGAAAAACGGACTGGCCCGCTTTGGGTCCTACGTTGAGCACTGTCCGGTATCCGTCCTCGATGTTCCGTTGACGGGCGATCTTGGCTGCCACCAAGTGGCAATAACCGATCAGTTCAGAATCCTCACCCCCCGCCTCTTTTAGACCGCGAATGTGTTTCTTGGGGATAACCAGCACATGCGTCGGTCCCTGCGGATTGATGTCTTCGAAAGCGAAGGTGCGTTCGTCTTCGTAAACTTTCTTGGATGGAATCTCGCCGCTGATGATGCGGCAGAACAGGCAATCGTTCATGGCACGTCCATGGATTTAAGTTGGGACAAAATTACGACGGAGTTGCGCAACCTGCGGGGGAGACGCCCAATACTATACCCGATGCCTGATCTGTTTGCAGTCTCCCGAAGAGCAACTGCGGACTATTAGCGACAAAAGTGTTGAAGCTCGGGAGGTGGCGGTAGCGGAACGATTTGGAATTCGCCAGCCCAACCGGTGCAACCACGGGCGAGGGCGGCGCGCCGGGTGACCGTCGCAAGATCTCGGGCTCGACTCTTAGCTTGCTCGACTTGGTTGCTGCCGAGGTCAGCTTCAAGAGTCTGGAGATCAGGACCAGCGGATGGATTTCCAGCGTCGTAGCTCAATCGTAGGAAAACATAAGCTTGGAACTTGTCTTCATCTACGCCGCGGCCCTGCTTCAGCAGCATGCCGAGTTGCTGCTCTGCCTGGGGCAATCCCTGTGCCGCAGCTTTGCGGAATTGCTCGGCTGCCTTGGCGTAAGCCCCACGATCCAGCAGGATTTTTCCTAACAGATATTCGCCGAACGGATTGTCGTGCGCCGCAGATTTCTCCAGCCATCGGCTCGCATTGTTGAGATCGCGCGGAGGAACCGCTCCCAAGTAAATCAGCCTGCCCACCAGCCATTCGGCCAGCGAATCGTCTTGTCCAGCGGCGTGCTCATACCATTCCAGAGCCTGGTCCGGATCGCGTTGCACGATCTGCCCCGTCTCATAGAGATAACCGAGAACCGTTTGAGCCGGCGCATAGCCTAAGTCTGCGGAGCGATGAAGCGAATCGAGCGCAATTAGATCACTGCGACTCGCCCCTGGACCGAGTAGCGCATTCATTCCTCGATCAAAAAGAACCGGAGCGTTTAGCCCTAGCGTGGTGCTTTGGCAGAACAACAGGGAGGAAGCCAGGCAAAATAGGCTGACGACCGCCCACATACGGATTCGGCGCCCAAATCCCACGACTCAATCCTCGTGGGAGCGGGTGATTTGGTCAAAACACCAGAGTGGATGCCCGTTTGGACATGTCGGTTACGGTCAATCGAGGCGGACTAAGAAGACGTCTCCCTCGGAAGTCCTTGTATTTCGAGTGACTTCCTCGGCTCGTTTACGGTCGTCGCCTTGCACCCGGACTCGCACCCACCAGTCACCGATCGGGCTGCTGAAACAAAGGACCCGGGCCGTCTGGTATTGGTGAGAAAGGTGATCGGCAAGCCTGTCGGCGGCGTGCTCTTTCTCGAAGGCCCCAATCTGAACGGCCCAGCGCCCGCCGCTATCGATCGGAACCGGGGCATGCAGGACCTCCATGCGAATCATGGCGACGCCGGCCAGGTACACGTCGGTTTTCTTCGCGGCTGCCTTCGAAAGATCCAGAATGCGGCCCGAAATAAAAGGTCCACGATCCGTAATTCGCACGACCGCGGAGTTACCGGTTTTGACATTGGTCACGCGCACAACTGAACCCAGGGGAAGTGTGCGATGCGCTGCCGTCATCGCATTCATGTCATAGACTGAGCCGTCGGAGCTGTGTCGATTGTGGTACGGAGGGCCGTACCAACTGGCGAGTCCGGTTTGCACGAGAATAGGCTTGGTGGCGGATAAAGATTTGGTGGAGTTATCGGGCTCTGCCGGGATGGTTTTCGCGGGCGGTGCCGGATTCACCGAGGCCGTCTCGATCGGCGGGGGCGGTGGCACATTGACTTTGGCCTGCTTGTGGCTGCCACACGCCGCAAGCAATACGGAGCACACAGTCAAAGCAACTAGACGAACGTTTACTCGCGAGGAGGCTTGTGCTGCTCCATATAGTCGGCGAGCTTTGACATTTTCTCCGCGGCGATTCGCAGAGCCTTGGTCGAGTGCTGGCGTACTTCTGGCACAACTTCCTGATTCAGGTAGTTGATCAGCTCGGCAGCTTCTTTTTCCAGGTTGCCGATGGCTTTGCCTAAGCGCGCGGAGGCATCCTCCACCTTGCGGTTGAAGTCGTTCATGACGGTCCTTGGTGAGGGCGAAAGCGGCCACTCGGGATTTGCGGACACCAGGCCTCATCATTATTTCGCGCTCCCCCTCAAGGGTCAACCGGGAGGCACCGCTTCGGGCACGGTCTTGGATGACAGTTTGGCCCAGTGCGTGGCCCTCGACCAGACGCCAAAGTACAATGCCGGGTGTCGCATGAGGACACAGGAACACACCCCGGCATGGAAGCGTAAGCTTCGGCATCGCTTGCTCGCCTGGTTCAACACGAATAAGCGCGACCTGCCGTGGCGTCGTGATTGTGACCCGTACCGAGTATGGTTGTCCGAGGTGATGTTGCAGCAGACACGCGTGTCGGCAGTCATCGAGCACTACAATCGGTTTCTGCACCGCTTCCCGACCGTCGAGAGGCTCGCTTCAGCGCGAGAATCGGCGGTACTCGCTGCGTGGAGCGGCCTCGGATACTACCGGCGCGCGCGCATGTTGCACTCCGCAGCGAAGACAATTGTGCGGGATCTTGGTAGCAAGTTCCCTGCAACCGCCGAGGCATGGCGAGAGTTGCCGGGCATCGGACGTTACACTGCGGCTGCGATCGCGAGCATTGCATTCGATGAACCGGTAGCGGTTGTCGATGGCAACGTGGAGCGCGTGCTGGAGCGAATGGCCGGCCGGCGTTTGAAGCGAGATCAGCTTTGGCAAGCCGCTGAAGAATTGATCTGCGCCACACGTCCCGGCGACTTCAATCAGGCAATGATGGAATTGGGTGCTACCGTTTGTCTTCCGCGGCAACCGAAGTGTTTAATCTGTCCGATCACTAACCTCTGCGGCACTCGCGGCGAACTGCCCCAACAACAAAAAGCAGCGCCGCAACAAAAGCGCGACATACATTACGCGCTCGATTGCCGCAACGGATCGGTCCTTTTCGTTCGACGTCCGAAGACAGCGAGCTTGATGCCGGGCATGTGGGAATTACCGGAAATATCCGCGGGCATCGGATCGGCCGAACCAAGCCTCACACTCAAACATTCGATCACCGTGACGGACTACACCGTGCACGTGCATCGTGTGTCTGTGCCGGAGTCAGTGAACGCAAAGCTGGTTCTGCGATCGCAACTTTCGACCCTGCCGCTGACCGGCCTGGCGCGAAAGATCCTTCGCGCCGCGAAGCTCATCTAAAATAGAGGAGCCTGATGCATTGGCTTCGGAATCTTTTCGGAGGACGTCGCATGGCCGCTTTGTCGACTGGAACTCTCGCGCCTGACTTCACGCTGCCCACAATGGATGGCAAGCAATTTTCTTTGAAGAAATCACTCAGCCGCGGGCCGGTTTTGGCAGCATTTTTCAAGATCTCTTGTCCTGTGTGCCAATTCGCGTTTCCATTTCTGGAGCGTATCCACAAGGCCTATCCGACCCTCACGATCGTCGGCGTCTCGCAGAACGAGCAGAAAGGCACGGCGTCGTTCATTAAGGAATACGGCATTACGTTTCCGGTTTTGCTCGACGACACCAATATGTATCCCGTGTCGAACGCGTATGGTTTGACTAACGTGCCCAGCATCTTCTGGATTGAGCCGGATGGCGAGATCGAAATCTCCAGCGTCGGCTGGATGCGGAAGGAAATCGAAGAAATCAATCAAAAAGCTGCTGCCCTGACCCACTCGAAGCCGCGACCGGTTTTCGCTCCCG
>Ga0209168_10002599_pt1 | contig 12959 bp, 10 predicted proteins | sample Coa_R1_FD_187156 | JGI IMG/M metagenome (GOLD analysis project Ga0209168, IMG submission 187156) | Surface soil microbial communities from Centralia Pennsylvania, which are recovering from an underground coalmine fire - Coalmine... | ecosystem: Environmental > Terrestrial > Soil > Unclassified ... | reverse complement strand
GCCGTCTACCAGATGGGCACGTATCTCAACATGCCCTACCTGGTCTCCGAACTTCTCGAGGGCAAGACGCTCACCGAGACGATTCGCCGCGGCCCTCTCTCTCTTCGCAAAGTCATCGACTACGGCGCCCAGATCGCCCACGGCCTCGCCGCTGCTCACGCCAAAGGCATCATTCACCGCGATCTCAAGCCCGACAATCTTTTCGTCACCAAAGACGGACGTATCAAGATTCTCGACTTCGGACTCGCCAAGCTCATTCAGCCCAAGCAGACCATCGCCAGCGCCGCCGCCACCATTACGCTGCCGGGGATGGCTCTCGGAACCGTCGGATACATGGCTCCTGAGCAGATACGCGGCCTGCAAACCGACCAGCGCGCCGACATCTTCGCCCTCGGCTCAATCCTCTACGAACTCGTCACTGGAAAGCAAAGCTTCGGCAAACCGACCTCTGCCGACACCATCAGCGCGATCCTCAACGAAGAGCTTCCTTCTTTCGCGCAGCTCTCGCCTGATACTCCGGCGGCGCTCGAGCGCGTCATTCGCCGCTGCCTCGAAAAAGACCCGAGCCTCCGATTCCAATCCGCTTCCGACCTTGCCTTTGCGCTCGAAGCGTTGCTCGATCCCGCACTCGCCGCCCCCAGTAGCGCTCATCCCATAGTTCCGGAAGAAAAGAAGCGTCCGCGTTTTCTCTGGGCCGTCTGTGCCGTAGCCGCGGCGCTGCTTGCGATCGCGGTCGCCGGCTACATCCTGCTGCAGCCGGTTCCACAGCCGTCGGTCGCCAATTACGTTCAGCTCACGCACGATGGACAGCCCAAGTCTTTAATCGGAACCGATGGCGCTCGACTCTATCTCGGAATCGGCGCCTCGCGTTCGGCCAGCTTTGCGCAGCACAGTGTCGCTGAAATGTCGGTTTCCGGCGGCGATCCCAAGCAGATCTCCATCATGAACTCCAGCGACATGGTTCCCGTCGATCTTTCACCCGACGGCTCCGAACTTCTCTTCGTCGACGGTCAAGGATCGCCTCCCCGCGGACCGCTTAAGAGCCTCCCCATTCTCAGCGGATCGCCCCGCCGCATCGGCAGTCTCGTCGCTGAAACGGCCGATTGGTCTCCCGACGGAAAGTTGCTCTCCTACACAAACCTCGGCGACCTCTTCGTCGCCAATGCCGATGGCACCGACTCGCGCAAAATCGCCAGCGTGCAAGGCGACATCCTCAACGTCACCTGGTCTCCAGACCAGCGCCACTTGCGCTTCGATTCCTCCGAAACCGCTGGCACTGTCGGACAACAAATCGAGCGTGAAGTAGCAATTGACGGCTCCGACATCCATCCGCTCTTTCCCGGATGGCACAATCCTCCCGATGAATGCTGCGGACGATGGATGCCCGACGGAAAATACTTCATCTTCCAATCTGAAGGACAACTCTGGGCTCTCGCCAATCGCGCCCCTCTTTTTCAGCGAGAGCCAAAGCCCGTGCAACTCACCTTCAGTCCCATGACCCTCTCTTCGCCGCTGCCGAGCAAGGATGGCAAGAAAATATTCCTTATCGGCCAGACCTACCGCGGCCAGCTTGTGGGTTACGACGCGAAGAGTTCGCAATTCACTCCAGCTCTCGGCGGCCTCTCTGCCGAATTCATCGCCTACTCGAAAGACGGTCAATGGATCGCCTACGTCTCCTATCCCGACGGAGCACTCTGGCGCAGCCGCGTCAACGGCACAGACCGCATGCAGCTCACGTTTCCTCCCAGATATCCCGTTTTGCCGCGCTGGTCGCCTGACGGCAAGACGATCGCCTTCTTTGAATTCGCTGTCGGAAGCACGCCCGCGCGCATTTACACCATCTCTCCCGATGGCGGAACTCCTGCGGAGCTTCTACCCGAGGACCGCTCGCAGCAACTCGATCCCAACTGGTCGCCCGACGGGGCGAAAATCATTTTCGCCAACGAGTCCAACGATCCTTCATCGGCCATCCATATTCTGGACGTTGCCACAAAAAAGATTTCCAACCTTCCCGACTCGCAAGGACTCTATTCTCCGCGCTGGTCTCCGGATGGAAAGTATATTTCTGCGTTTTCCGGCGATTCGAAACGGCTTCTCCTGTTCGATCTTCAAACACATAAATGGACCGCGCTATTTTCCGGCTCCATGGGATGGCTCAACTGGTCGCATGACGGCCAATACGTCTATGCTCTCGATTACAGCGGCCGCAGCGCCATCATCCGGATTCGCGTTGCCGATCACAAAGTCGAGCAAATCGCAGATGTCCAGAACTTCGCGACAACTGGCCACTACGGCACAGCCCTTGCCTTGACTCCGGAAGACCAGCCGCTGCTCCTGCACGACACCGGCACAGTCGACGTCTATTCCGTCGACTGGCATTCCAAATAACGGCGTCTCTGTGGAACGGCGGCGCTTTAGCAGCCGTGAGAGAGGCGCACTCTAGCGCCTCACCTCATAACTCAACGACACGATGCCCGAGCGATAGATTTTGTGCTTCGTCAATGTCAGCTTCGCCTCCCGCGCCGGAGATGGCAGAAATGGAATGCCTTTCCCCAACACAACCGGGACAATGGCAACATCGATGCCATCGACTTCGCCAAGTTCGAGCATCGACCGAAACAACTCTCCCCCGCCGAACAGCCATATATCTTTCTTCGCTTCGTCGCGCAGCGCTCGCACTCTCTCGCGCGTCAGTTTATTGATGACCGTGATCTCCCGATGGTCCTCCTGCCGCATCGTCCGCGACACAACTACCGTCTTCATCCCCTGAAACGCATTCTTCCCCAGCCGCGCAACGGCGGGCGTGTAGGTTCCCCGCCCCATCAGGCCGATGTCATATTGCGCCCATATCTCGCCGAAATTGACCTCCGGGTCATGCATGATCCAATCAGCCTCGCCGTTCGGTCCGGCAATATAACCATCCAGACTCATCGCCACGCCGTATCGGATGTTTTTCATAACCCCTCGCGCAAGCGCAGAGACCGGGTGCCCCATAACTCCCTGCCCTTGGGAGAAGCGGGACTTTTCGCGATCACCCTACGAAGATGTAGAAAAAATCACAGCGCCGCCACTTTCCTCTGCAGCGTCAGAAAATACAACGCGACCAGCATTAGCAGAAATCCGAACCCACCCAGCACCAGCGGCGCCGTAAATGCCGGGACCAGCCATCCCGACACCAGATTCCCCATCGGCATCCCGCCCCGGAACGCGCAGTTGTACACGCTCATCACCCGCCCGCGCATGTCGTTCGTGACGATCAACTGCACCAGCGAAGTCACCGTGGCAAACACCGCCATCATCGACGCCCCCACAATCACCAGCATCGCGTACGAAAAACCGAGATGCTTGGAAAACGAGAACGCCGAAATCGCCGCCCCCAGGCAAATCAGCATTACCAGGGCGAATCGCCCTTTATTCGCGATGTTCCCGCGGCCTGCCACCGCCAGCGATCCGCAGATTGATCCCACGCCCATCAGCGACAGCAGATTCCCATACGTCTCCGGCCCGCTATGAAAAATATCTTTCACGAACACCGGAATATACGTACGCATCGGCATGCTGAGAAACGTCATCAGGAACGCCAGCACGATCAGACCAACCATCGCCCCCTGCTGCCAAATGAAATGAATTCCCTGCTTCAAACTGTGCAGCATCGACTGCGTCGCCTTCTCCGGCAGAAAGCGCGCAGAAATAATCGACAGCGAAATAATCGGCGCCAGAAACGACAGCGCATTCAGCCCGAAGCACCATTTCTCTCCGAACCGCGCCAGCGTAATCCCCGCCAGCGCTGGACCCACCGTCACCGCCAGATTGAACTGGATCGAATTCAGCGCGATCGCATTCGGCATGTCTTCGCGCTCTACCAGCGTCGGAATCAGCGCCTGATAGGCCGGCCCTCCAAACGCCTGCGCCAATCCATTCACTGTCGAAAGCGCCAGGATCGGCCACACATGCGTCATCCCATAAGCAACCAGCACCGTGAGAATCGCCGCGCTGGCCATCTGGATATACTGCGAGATCAGCAGGATCTTCCGCCGCTCGGTGCGATCCGCGACCACACCCCCGATCAGCGACAACAGAAAAATTGGGATCCCGGCCAGGAACGTATTCAGCGCAAGATAGAACCCGGAGTGCGTCAGCCGATAGATGAGCCAGCCTTCCGCGACCAGCTGCATCCACGTGCCAATGCTCGACGTGCACGCGCCAATCCACATCAGACGGAAATCACGGTACTGGAATGCCTTGAAGAGTCGGCGCAGTTTGGACTCTGTCGGCTGGGCGGAATCGGCCATGGGCAGATCTATCTTCGCACACGTCGCGGATGTGAATGTCCCCGCCCGCTGCGTTCCGATACTAAGCTATCCCCTGGGCCGTCTGGCCAACTTTGCCCCGCACGCGAATACAACGCGGCGCTGGGGATCCGGTCCTCGGCAGTGGTCGGCGATTCCGCCCCTCCGGTTTGACTGAAATCGCCCGGTCCGCGCAGGAGTATGAAATGAACAAAGGTCGCCTGGAAGCGTTCAGTGACGGCGTTCTCGCCGTTGTCATCACCATCATGGTGCTGGAAATGAAATCCCCGCGTGGCACAAGCCTTGCTGCATTAAAGCCTGTGATTCCCGTCTTGCTGACCTATGTCCTGAGTTTCGTCTACATCGGGATTTACTGGAATAACCATCACCATCTCCTGCACGCAACCCAGCGCGTCAACGGATCGACTTTATGGGCCAACCTGCATCTCCTGTTCTGGCTATCGCTGGTTCCCTTCACGACTGCATGGATGGGCGAGAATCACTTCAATTCGTGGCCGGTGGCTGTGTACGGAATCGTTCTGCTCTTTGCGGGGATCGCGTATTTCATCCTCACCAGGGCCCTCATCAAGCTTCACGGAGAAGGATCAACCTTGGCAACGTCGATTGGACGCGACCAAAAAGGAAAACTCTCCATCGCCATTTACGCCGCAGCCATTCCCCTCGCCTTCGCCAAACCATGGATCGCGGGAGCCGGTTACGTTCTGGTTGCCGTCATGTGGTTGATACCGGATCCGCGAATCGAGAAAAGCATCACGCAGTCCGAAGACTAGAAGCTTAGTTGAACGTCTTGAGCGGAATGGCGACGTTTCGACCATCATCCCGCGGTGGAACACGTAACTGATAGACCAGTCAGCGCCAAGTGTCAGGAAGAGCAGAGCCGCCAATACAACGGCGAGTGCCAGCACGGTCGACAAGACTGGACGGTTCAAGTTCATCCTTAGCCTCGATGATGCGCGCAATGAGGATTTTGCGTTAACTGTCCCGCCGTCGAGGGTACGATATGCACGGCCTCGCAAGGGAGTATTCTTTTTATCCTGCTGCCGGGGAGAATGGCATGAAGATTGTGCCCGTGATCAAGTCGAGCGATCTGCAAAGGTCATTACACTTCTACACCGAGGTTCTGGACTTCAAGCGCAAGTGGTCTGGACATGAAGACCGCGAGATGGCCAACGGAGTCATCGATCTGGTTCGGGACGGGGCTGAACTCCAGCTTTCCCGTCATTCAGGGGACGGTGTCTTTGGCTCGGTCAACCGTGTGTTTGTGGACGACGTTGATGAGCGTTATGTGACTTTCCGCAAGCGGGGCCTGAATACGACGAAGCGTCCTGAATCCCCAATTCACACCGCGCCAGTTGATCAGACGTGGGGACTGCGGGAGTTTGCGGTGACTGATCCCGACGGCAACAATCTCTGTTTCTGCACACCCAGGAGATAACTCGTCGAAAGCGAGGCGATTGGCACAAACGCGCGCTTCCCATTTGCTTCTTTCCTGGGTTTTTTAGCGTTATCGGGATGGGGATTTTTTTTGCCGATTTGATGACAACGAAGCATAATTTCCTCGTATGCACGATGTTGAGCTAGACCCGCCCCCTACTCTGGCCGCTGCTGAACCGCGCTTTCAAAGCTTCCTTCGCAGTCAGAAGCTTTCAGAGATAGTCTGCTGGTTGATGCCGGGCGATGTTGTGGTGGCCGACGGACCCCATTTCTGGGTTAGGAAGCGTGGAACCGAAACTTTACAGTATGCCAACGCCAGATACGTAGAGGAGCTACGAAGGAACCTAGGAATCCTGTTCGAAGTAATTTGCGCCACCGAAAAAGAAACATTCGCTGCCGTATTCATTCCCGAGGATGAAATCGATGCTCAGTACCGTTTAATGGGCGTGGTTTGAAGATTTCGTGTCCTGTCAAAAGGTACGCCACACCTGCCACAACGAATCTTTTTCGATGGTCACTGCTTCGGTGGCGCTATGGGAAGCGAAGTGGAATCCTCGAAGTAAACCAACAGCCACCGGTGCCCTAATCTTGCGGGTGTTTGCTGTAAGGGCGAAAGTCTAGCGCGGAGTAGAAACGGAGTCCAGAACTGTGATAACTGCCCTTAGCAGGCGGTTACACTCAAGTTCCCCAGCCGGGCCATTTTGAGCGTAGGGACATGTCACGTCAATCACCGGCATGCGGTGGTGGGCGGTGGAGTTAATCGCTGCGAGAAATATCATGGTTCTGCGACCATCCGACGTTGTAAGTGCATGCGGAGACGGCGAGATTTAGTCATTAACTGTCGCTATTAGGCGATTAGATGCTTTAAGCTGCAAAGTGGAATTTTGAGTGAGATGGAGATTTGCAACGAGGACCGTTACAAGATTGCGTGTGGCTACGGGAGTTTGCGCCGCATCGCCCTTCGCGTCTTCAAGCCAACGCCGCCGAGAACAGCGGCGAGCACCAGCACCGCCATTTCGTAGTACCAAGCCTAGCGAGGGAATTTACACTAACCGTTCGTGACGGTCTGAGGTCAGCCCCGGCGGCTTGGCGAAAAGCCTCTCCTGAGAGGCGGTCTACTGATGTTCTCTTTGAATTGCTCGAACAGGCAGTCACCTCCCGCGTCCAGCGCGGCTTTCAATGCCTTCACTTTACGGCCAATTCCGGCCAAATTCTACGAAAGTCGCTGACAGACCATTTTGCTCAAATTTCGACTGCTTTCGGTTCGGGTCGCCTCCCGGAAAAAGAGCCTGCTGAGGATTCGATCCTAATACTTGTTACGCAACAGATAAGCAGGAAGAGGCCCTGGGAAATTCCAGTCGCCCCAATGCCACGCGGTTAAGTGATGGTCAACGTCAAGGCCTGGCTGGTTCCGCCGCTGGTGCAGCCAAGATTGCCGGAGTTTCCGCTGGGAGTGTTGATGGTAACGCTGACTGTTTCAGGGCTCGGGATGAGCGCGGTCGTCAGCGTGGCCTGCAACTGGGAACTGCTTACGACCTGGGTGCTAAGCGTGACGCCATTGATAACGAGGACGGAGGACGACACGATGTGACTGCCATTCACGGTGAGCAGGAATCCCTGCTGCACTTGCGCGAAGGCGATCGTGGTGGCAGAGAGAGAGGAAATGGACGGGGCGGGACGGGCGCTTCCACAGAGGGGATTCAGCGCGTTGCAGCCTTGCAGGACAAGCACGGCAAGCAGCAACGTGCTGAGCGGCCGCAGAGAAGGGTGAATTCGGTTCATACTGCATCGTATACCCTGACGGTCGCGCGGTGACTGTCACTTGTGACAAAACAAACCTGAAGTAACTGCCGAAACCAGGCCCTTAACACCCAAATCTCAATTTTCTTTCGATTCACTTCAGATCCCGTTACTCGCAATCACATCTGCCTATTCAATCCAAAGACGGGGCGCACCCTGTGATTCATGATCACTTCCATTTTGGTACCTTTCCACAGATTTAAGCTTCCTTCGTGGAACTTCGTGTCCTTCGTGGTTAAAAAACATTCTCGAAAGTAAGATAGACAGCCTATGACAGACTGGTTCGCGCGTCCCGTTCTACACGTGAAAGATGTTGAGGCTTCGCTGCGCTTCTACATCGATCGGCTGGGCTTCACCAGCCCGTGGCGCTACGGCGACAAGGGCAAAACCTTTGTCGCACAAGTCGATCGCACAAGTTGCTCTCTGATCCTCTGCGACATGTGGCCCGAGAAAATTGGCAAGGGCCTGATGTTCATTTCCCTGAACGCCGCGCCGCAGACACCCCAGGCCCAGACCGCAGCCATGGACGCCCTCCGCGCGGAATTCGAGGCCAGAGGAGTCGCGGTGAAAGACGGTTCATGGGGCTATCGGTTGCTCGTAGTCGACGACCCGGATGGCAATCAACTGTTCTTCAACTATCCGAACGAAAAGTCCAGCGAGACTGGCGAAGATGAATCGTAGCCGGCGCGCCGCGCTAATCAATTCTTGGCGCAGGATTTTTTCGCAGCTCGCTGGCAATCTGGTTAGCCATGATTCGCACCGCATCGTCGGCCGCCCTGATGTCATTGTTTTCTTCCACCGGCGCAGTGGACGTTCCTTGCGCGAACGTTCTCAGATCCGACGTATCAAAAATAGCGAAATCGATGGCGAGCATTTGATTGGAGTTACCATTTCCGAGGATGACAGGCGCGCGCGCAATTCCGTCAGGTCCTCCGGAGATTCCAGGTCCCTGGCGAGGATCGAGCATGGTGGTAAGCACGAAGTAATCACATTTCTTCTGCGCGGCTTCGGCGGCGGCGTCCTCTTTCGAAGAAGCCTGCAACGAAACCGCTTCGATAACGATGGGCGATTTGCGCTTCGTTCGCCGGGCCTTCAGCTCGCGCAGAAGCTGGTCGCGCTCCCATTCGGGACTCGCGTTGCGGCCGGAGCGGTTCTCCATGAGAGCAATGCCAATCCGAACCGTGTGTGTCTGATCAGTCGAAGAGGACTTGTCTTGAGGAGCAGCGCCGGCTGCTTGTGAGCCGGCGAAAACTGCAATTGCGAAGGCAACAACCAGAAGACGAGAGAAGGACATTGCGTCTCCTTTGCTCCGAGCATTGTAGCGCCCGCCTTCCACGATTGTGCACGCAGAGATGTAGCGAGTTACATCTCTAAGAACGGCATTCAGATTCTACGACCACGCGCTACTCCGGAGCCCCGGCGTATTTGTCAAGCCACTTTAATTCTTCGCGAACTTTGATTTTCCCGTGCCACGGATTTTTCGAGAGCGAGTGGCCTTCTCCCGGAAAAACTAGTAGTGCGTTCGGAATGCCGAGCGAGTAGAGCGCGTGCTCGAGCAGATAATCTTCTAGCACAGCGACGCGAATGTCGTCGGCGCCCGCGACCATGTGCGTTGGCGTTTTCACTTTGTCGATCTGAAAGATTGCAGCTTCGTCGTGATAGCGCTGCTGCGCTTCCCAGGGGCGTCCGCCTAGAAAGTAAGCGTCGTCGTACGTGGTGTCGTCGTTGCCCCAGTTGCCGACGTGCTCGACCGCGCCCGCTCCGGTGACCGCGGCCTTGAAGCGCGTGGTCTGAGTGATGAGCCAGTTGGTCATGTATCCGCCGTAGCTGTAGCCGCCGATGGTGAGGTGGTCGGGATCGGCGATGCCGTCTTTGACCAGCGCGTCGACGCCTTCGAGAATGTCGCGGCCGGGCTTGGAGACAATCTGCGGAACGATCTGCATAAGGAACTTGTCGCCGTACCCCGTGGAGCCGCGGTAGTTGGGCTCGAAGACGAGCCATCCGTGGGTCGCGGCGAGTGATCCCCACTGATACCAGTCGGCCTCGAAGTGATTGCCGTCAGCATCGGCGGGGCCTCCATGGATGAGGGTGAACATGGGCAGATGCTTCGCCTCGAATTTGCCCGGAGGATAGATCAACATGCCTTCGACGGTCGTGCCGTCGTCGGCCTTCCAGCGGTAAGGCTTGCCTTGCGGCAGATCGGATTCGGCGAGCGTGTGATTGAAGCTGGTGATGGCGCGAGCAGTTGTGAGGAGGTTCGGGCCTTCGGCCAAGTAGACTTCTTCCGGCTGAGTCAGAGAAGAATAGGTCACGGCGACGCGCAGGGCCCGCAAGCCGGTAGAAACAGTTTCATAGGTACCTTTCTGTCCGGTGAACGGGTGCAGCGAATCCTCCGGATTCGCGGAGGTGTACATCTGGACCTCGGTGCCGAGCCGTGCGGTGGCTACGACTCCATTGCCGTAGGGGCGATAGCTGACGACTTGTCCGACGAAGTCCTTGGACCATTGCTCGACTTTGCCATTGTTCGTATCGACCCAGTAAAGATGGGGCTGGAGATCGCGATAGGGACCGAAGGGATCTCCGATTTCGACGGTGAAGAAGAGGTGGCGCGAGTCTGGAGCCCAGCGCGGCTGCGTTTCTACAGCGGTGTTGTGGGTGAGGCGCTTGGGCTCGATTGTCGAAGATCCAGACGTCAGATTCAACAGGTAAAGTTCGACATCTTCGTATTTTTCCTGACGCTGGTTGATGGCGTTGGAGAGGACGGCGAGTTTTGTTCCGTCGGGCGAAGTGAGCAGGCGATCGGCGCGGAGAGAAAACGAGGCCAGCGCGCGGGCTCCGGGAGTGAGATCGGGCTGCGGCGCGGGTTGTCCTTCCTTTTTCTCGACGCTCGCAGGTTCGGTCGCGTGATGAGCGAGAGCGGTGGCGAGATCGAGAGCGAAGATCGTGTCTCCGCGCTCGGCGGTGCGGTATTGGACGACATCTTTCCATTCCTGCTTGTAGTCGTCTTTCTGTGATTTGGTCCAGGGCTGGCGCGTGGCGAAGTAGATTGTCTGCGAATCGGCCGACCAGGCGAAGGAGTGGACGTCTTCGGCTCCCTCGGTGAGCTGGATGGCTTCGCCCCCGTTGGGAGAAATCACATAGAGCTGGCTCGTGTCGCCATCGTTCGAGTCGGAATCGGCGTCGTCACTCTTGCCGGATGCGGACTTGCGCTCGGATACGAAGGCGATCCACTTGCCGTCGGGCGACCATTTGGGCTCGGAGTCATGGCCGGATTGCGTCAGTTGGATGAGCGATCCGGACTTGGCGTCGTCGCGATAAAGCCAGAGATCGCGGCGGAAAATCTGCTGGTCCCAGTCGGCGCGCTCGGTTTCGATGACGACGGAGCTGCCGTCAGGAGAGATTTCAACCGATGGGAAGCTGACCGAATTGAAGAAGTCGTCGAGCGTGAGCTTCGGCTTTTGCTGGGCGAAGGCAGCGAGAGTGCTGATCAGGACGAAGAGAGAAAGAGCAACAGAATTGCGGATTGGCATAGGGGTCCCCGGTGGGAAAAAGCGTTATACAACGACCGATTCGGTGGAGGCAAGTTTGTGACCGGGAGTTTTGGTCGCGGCGCTTGAGATTCGCCACAGGAGCCAGAGAACAGCGACGAAAACTGGAACGGACAGCTGGAGGTGCGTCCATCGGGCGAGCGGGCCGAACAGAGGCAGCAGGAATGCGAGATAGAGCAGCGGGCCTAGCAGCGACACGGATGGAGTCTGGGAATTCTCAACAGCGAAGTTGGCGAGGAGGAGAAACGCCGGAGCCAGCGCGAGCAGGTCATAGATGTAGATATGTGGGTTGACGAGAACGGCTGCAAGGATCAGCGCGGGGAACCGGATCGCGAGCGGAGAAGAAGATTGCCATATAACGGTTGCGAGGCCGATCACCGCGATCGCGCTGACGAGACAGGCAATGAGTACTGCTGTGGGCCACGGAACCAGGAGAACGAAGAAGCTGCGGAGCGAGTGCATCTGGATCGGTGAGAACGCGAGTTCTGTGGTTGCGGGCTGACCGGCGCTGTGAAACAGGGTTACGAAATAAGAACGCATGATGTCGGAGCCGAAATAGATGCGAGCGAATCCGAGTTGCGCAGCGGCGCTGATGACAAGCCCAGCGAATGCTTTCCACGATTGGCCCAGCAAAAAGATGAGCGGAATTGCTACAAGAAATTGCGGTTTGAAGGCGAGGAATCCGAGGGCGATTCCGGCGAGCCAGGGACGATCTTTCTCAAATGCGAGATAGGCGAGCGTGAAGCAGAGCAGGATGGGAGCGGAAATTTGTCCGCGGACGAAGAAATGAAAGAGCGGGGGATATGCGATGGCGCAGATCGGGACTAGCCGACGATGAGCGCGGAGAGCTGGGCACAATTTCCAGAGGAGATGGATGCAGGCGAAGTACATCAAGAGCGAGAGCGTTGCCCATATGAGAGCTTGAGTGAGAAATGAAAGTTGTACGAGCGGTAGGAAGGCTAGAGCGACCTGTGGTCCGTAGAAATAGCGCAGGAATACGTGCGTGTCGCGGCCGGCGATGGCTTTGATGTGATCGTTGAGGACTTGATCGTTGTAGAGATCTTGTGCGCGATGTTGTGCGATCAAGCGAGCGGAGATCGGGAACTGGAGGAAGTCCTGAAATTTGATGTTGCCGGCGCGATCGAACAGGCCGGGAGTGGCAAAGTCGACGGCGCAGACTCCCCAGAGGCACAGTGCGAGGATGATGGCGTGGGCGCGCAGCCGGCGTGCGGTGATCCAGCGGGTCCACGCTGGAAGTGATTTTTCTGCAGAGGTGGTCACGACGAGGGCTCAGCGTTCTTGAGTGCGTCTTCCATGGACTGGCCGGGGCGCAGGACGCTGGAGACAATGCGCCATCCATCGTCGTACTCGCGGAATCCGACGGAAGACTTGTATTGCAGGTCGCTGGAATAGAGCGCGGCGCCGATTTCGTTGAGCGGGTTCCACTTCCAAGTGAATTCGATGTCGGCCGTTGTGCCGTTTTTAGTGATGCCGGTAATGGCGATGAGTTCGCGGCGGGCTACTGGAATCGAGAGCGAGGGCTCGGTGGCTTCGCCGGAAGAAACCTGAGACCGCACGCTGTCGACGCCGGCAGGAGTGAGGATGACGTCCCAGCACGGTGGAGGGGCGAGGCCGGGAGAGCACGCGACGGTGGTGGCGGAGATCCATCCGTGATGCTCGAGGACGAGATATTCGGGAGCGGCGTAGGCGGCGTTGGAGACGACTCCGGTGTGAAGGACGAAATCCTGCGGGGCTTTGAAGGTGGCGGATTGAGCGATGAGATCAGTGGCGAGGCGGCGCGTGAGGTAGTCGCGCGGGGAGCACGAGGTCAGGAGGAGTGTTGCCGCCAGCGCTAGGATCGTTTTCC
>Ga0209168_10002598_pt1 | contig 12960 bp, 8 predicted proteins | sample Coa_R1_FD_187156 | JGI IMG/M metagenome (GOLD analysis project Ga0209168, IMG submission 187156) | Surface soil microbial communities from Centralia Pennsylvania, which are recovering from an underground coalmine fire - Coalmine... | ecosystem: Environmental > Terrestrial > Soil > Unclassified ... | reverse complement strand
GCTGCCCCGTAGGCTGAAGCCGAGACGGCTTTCCCGATATAAAACCCAATTACAAATTTCCCGGCAGTGAATAGTATCGCGGTCAATACTGCGCCCACCAAAACGTCGTTCCAGGCAATTTTGATGTCCGGCAAAATCTTGAAAATCATCGCGAATAGCGTCGTTACTACCAAAATTGAAACCAGCACGTCCAACAAGTGAAACAGAGCTACCGGCACAACTAAGCGGGCTTGAATATATTTAGCCAGGCCTGTGACTGCAGCACTCAAGAGCAGTGACACGAGCAACAAAAATCCAATCGCGAGCACCATTCCAAAACTTAGGAACCGCGTCTTCAACAGATTCCAAACTCCGGACTGAGCGTTAACATCAACATCCCAGATAGTGTTCATCGCATCGTGCATTTCCGCGAACACGCTCGATGCTCCCCAAAGCAATGCGCCCAATCCCAAGATCGCCGCCATCGTGCCGTGCGCTGGTTTTTGCGCGGACTGTATCATAGTCTGAATCGTCTTGGCGTTATCCGGTCCTATGAAGCCCTGGATCTGCGCCAAAATTTCGCCTTGCGCAGCTTTTTCTCCGAAGACCAACGCCGCGATGGCGATAGAAATGACCAGAAGCGGAGTCAATGAAAAAATCGTGTAGTACGCCAGCGCGGCGCTCATTCGCTGCACGTTGTCGGCATTCCATTCAGAAATGGTCTTCCTGAAAATCTGAAGAATAACTTTCGGCCGAAAGAGAATTCGCAGGGGCGACGTGCGCGCCTCCTGAACAGCCGCACGTTTTTCCTCTTTACTTGGCTGGTTTGGCCCGTTCCCGGCGGGTGCCTTTAGGAACGTTTCTGTGCCCCTTTTTGTCGCCGACACAACATTCCTCCTGCTGGCGCGACTGGGCTGTGCTCAAATTAAATGCGGGATTCCTTAAATGTATATCCATGGGAACCTGTAGAGTTTCACCCGGCTATGTGTACAGGTGGAAGCTCGTGCGTGGCCTGTCGCACGGGAAGGACCGGCGAATATGAGTTACAGGCGAAGAGGGAATTAACGCAATGCAGCTCGATCGCCGCTCCTGGATGCTTGGGCATTCCTTGGCGATCCGTTTCCATGAGAGAGCGCCTGCATCTGTTGCTCCGTCCTGAATTGCAAACGGATGATTTTGCTGGTCATGAATGACGCTTCCCACACCTCGACCTTGTCTTTGTATTTATCGAGAGTGATGAATCGCGTGTTCGAGCCGTGACTCGGTAGATTATAGATTGTCCAGCGTCGCGTGCTGGGATCCAATTTCGCTAGCCGATCATCGTTGGGAAGCGCGACCCACAACATTCCGCTCTTGTCCGCGATCATCGCGTAGGGAGAAACGTTGGCTAGGGGCGCATTGAAATACTCCACGGCGTGCGTGCGAATATTCACCCTGGAAAGGCTCTGTCCAAACCAGTTTGACCACCAAACGTAATCGCCCTGCGCCGCCATCCTGCGCGGACCTTCTGCTGGCAGGATGCCGTTGGTAAAGTTTGATTCCGCCTGCTGATCGAATTTGCGATCTTCCTCGGTAAGAATCTCATCCATGCCCGGTCGCGGAGGAAGTCGAATTTCGCTTACGTTCTTGGTGGCAAAATCAGCGATCCCCACGATATCGATGCCTGGTTGGCAAAACCAGCCGTTGCCTGCGCTGTCGCCGGCAACCCCATAGCTGCCCGTACGCGCTGTGAGAGGCTTGAAATACGTGAATTTCTCGGTCGCGGGATCAAAAGCAATTGCCCCGTTTGAAGTCGCCCAAATTTTTCCGGCGCCATCTACGTCAACCGATATTCCCACGCTGCCCATTTCAGCCGGAGGAGTAAACACGTCGTACTTTTCAGTTCTTGGATCGAGGCGAAGCAGGCTCCCTCTTCCGAACGTGCCGCCGTTCTCAAATAAGTTGATCCAGATAATTCCTTTGGCGTCCTGCGTAATTCCGTGAGTTCCTCGAGCAAACCCATTTGCGGCGGGCAATTTGAAATTCGTAGCTTTGCCGGTCTCCACATCCAGTTTCAAAAAACTGCGATTGCGATTTTCCGTGCCGTTCGTGACCCAGGCATTTCCGTTTCGATCGATGGTCAGGTCATGAAGCCCGGCAGACCCATTTCCACCAGAGGGAATTCCTTCAGACCAGTCGCTGCCATCTTGATCCACTAATTCATTCGGATTTGCCGGCGATGGAACATTAAATTCTGTAACTACCACGCGTGCAGCATTGCCGGTTGGGCGCGGGTATGGCTTAATCTTCAGGGAAGATGGCCCCGGCCCTCGCACTTTGGCAAGGTACGGTGCGAGCTCGTTTTTGTAATGCTGGATAGCCGGACTAGGAGGTTCCCCAGCCTTACCATAGACGTTAATTGTTTCCATGCGCGCCAGAATTGCCTTCCAACCGTCTTCATCAAATTTGTTTTGAAGCGCGAAAGCAGTTGAATGGCAGGTGGTGCAATTGTGGACAAAGATTTGTTTCAGCCGAATGTCTTCCGGTTTTTCGTCGGGCAGTGCGGCGAGCCATTCAGGCGATGTCAGCTGCCTCTCGAAATCTTTTAGCGTCTTAAGTGCGAAGTCCTGACGAGTTCCTTGCTTGGAATTCAGTTCTACCTCGGCGCGTCCTGCCTGATATCCCACGGCCTGAGCCCAGACGCGATACTTGCCTGGGGACGCGGCTGGAAAATAGTAATAACCCTGAGTGTCGGTGAAGACGGACGTCGTGATTGTCCCGCTCAGCGCGGCGGCCGACACCGTGACGCCTTCCATCGGGTTCCCATCAGGCCCACGCACTATGCCGTTGAGGACCGGCTGTGACTTGCCGGCTGGCGCGCCGAGCGACGGCCACGAAATCGCAAAACAAAGAAAAATTGCCATGGGAACAATGCATCTGATTCGTGACATTTTTTCCTCTTCTGGTTATTGCTTTTTCGCAAGTTCCAGCGTTTTCAAATAGCCGACAATTTGCTCGACTTCTACAGAACTGAGCGTGTATTGAAATCCTGGCATTTTCGCGGAGCCGCGCCCAATCTGCTCGCGTACGGAGTCTTCACCCCGATCAGGTACCACATTACTGTCCAGCAAGGGACCATAGGCTGTATAGGACGGCAGCGCGGGTAAATGGCACACCGAGCATCTTTGGACAAATAGCTTTTTTCCTACCGCTTGAGCCGTCGTCAGAGTTTTGATGGATGGCAGAGGAACAATGTCAGCAGCGGTGCGCGTGGAGGCTGGAGCACTTTGGCTATTTGGAGACTCAGCAGTCTGGGCCTGAGCGACCCCGGCAAACATTAGCCCGCAAAATATCAGAGCAAGAACGTTCATGAGCCTCTTCCTTTCAGGACACCTAAGCGCGACCTAAACGGAGAATACATCCTGCGATTAGCGCGCACAATAGACCATATCGAGCTAAGCGATTTCAATGAACCATTCCGAAGGAAGTTTCCTAACCTTCGCGCAACGTTTCTTTATCGAAGCCGGCGACGCGCTGGTAGCGCTCGGAAAGTTTGACGAGTTCATTTTGGCTGATGACATCATCGATGTGTGTGAAGGGTTGGTCTCCGGTGCGGAGAAATATTTCGCGCAGAATCGCGTCCGGCGGATTCTCGCGGTTGGTGAGTACCACTTTGCTCGTAGGAGATAGACGGCGGTCTTCATAGGTCTTCAGCGCGGCGACTGGGTCTGCAATATTTCGGAGCGATTCGGTAAGTGCGCTGCAGTCGAGAATTGCCTGGGCGCCCCCGTTGGCGCCTCGCGGCAACATGGGGTGCGCAGCATCGCCAAGCAGCGTTATACGGTCGAAGCTCCAGCGTGGCAATGGGTCCTGATCGACCATCGGATATTCCAATATCACGTCAGCGCTGCGAACGAGAGCGGGCACGTCGAGCCAGTCGAAATGCCAGTCGGCAATTGCGCCGATAAAATCGTCGATATTCCCGGGACGATTCCAGTCACGTTGCCGTTTGTAGTGCGGCGTTTCGATGTCAACGACCCAATTGATCAGCTGGCGTCCCTCATCGTCGATATCATTGCGAATCGGATAAATCAGAACCTTCGCGGTATTGACCCAGCCCATGCGCACCATGCTTGCGCCGGTGAGAAACGGCTTCCAGCGCGTAACACCGCGCCACATGTTCAGGCCCGAATAGCGTGGCGGGCCTTCATGCGGATAAAAGTGTTTGCGAATGACTGAGTGAATTCCCTCGCAGCTTACAACGATATCGCCGCGCTGTGGCGCAAGCGCTTGTTTGGTAACCGGGTTCTCGAAGTACGCAGTCGCGCCGGCGGGGTCCTGCTCGACCCGGATGCAGCGATGACCGGTGATAATGCAATCGGGCCCTGCGCGTTCCACGAAAGCCCGGAGTAGCACCATTTGCAAATCGCCGCGATGAATGGAAAATTGCGGCCAGTCGTAGCCGCCAAATCGTCCGGACGGCTCTCTATAGATCACTTGCCCGAATCGGTTGAAGTAGGCGATCTCGCGGGTGGTCACGGCGACCGCTTCCAGCGCCGCAAGCAGACCCAGTTCAGAAAGTTCTTTGGTGGCGTGCGGGAGCAGGTTGATGCCGACGCCTAAAGGTTTGATTTCCGGCGCGGCTTCGTAAATACGGCACGGTATTCCCGCTTGATGCAACCGAAGCCCCAAAGTGAGCCCGCCAATGCCGGCGCCGATAATCACCACATTCATTATGGGTTCCCCGTTGTTGTCACGATCAAGAATGAATGAAACTTGTGGACAACTTTATCAGCTACTCCCTGCAAGGAACAAATTTTAAGCAGTATGGCCCGAGAGAATTGACATCGGTTCGGGATCATGATCTAAGAGGGGACATCGGGTGTTGAGAACGCCGGGATTTGCGGGCGGGTAATCTTCTCGACTGAAAGAAGACAAGAATGACAATCGCGGTTCCAACCGTAAACCGCACGGAAGACGCGAAACTTTCGCCGATTTCGAAGCGAAAAATAATCGGCAGCATGCTTTCTTTCGCTGTACCCGTGGCTGTATGGTTCGCGCCTCTTTCTCTTGGTCCGGCCGCAACGCATGCTCTGGCAATTTCTTCGTTCATGGTCATCGCCTGGATCACTGAAGCATTTCCTTACGCGCTGTCAGGATTGATCGGGTGTTTTTTGTTCTGGGTACTGAAAGTCGTTCCGTTTGAATCCGCTTTCAGCGGGTTTGCCGATCAAACTCCCTGGTTTGTGTTTTGCGTTTCCTTGATAGGGATGATGACCACAAAATCCGGGCTGGCGCGCCGCCTGGCATATTTAGTGATGCGTCGCGTGGGAACAAGTTACTCGCGTCTTCTGCTTGGCCTGATTCTGTCGTCGTTTTTGCTGACATTTCTCGTGCCTTCGGGAATCGCCTGTGTGGTCATCATGGGCGCAGTAGCACTAGGTCTGATGGAAGTGCTTGGACTGCCTCGGGGAAGTAATGTTGGGCGAGGAATTTTTGTGACTTTGACCTACACGGCCGGCATGTTCGACAAAATTGTCATGGCTGGCGCAGCTTCGCTTCTCGGGCGAGGCTTGATTCAGCGAGCGGCCGGCATCGAAATTTACTGGAGCCTGTGGCTGCTGGCTTTTTTTCCGGTCGCGGTGGTGGTGATTGTCTTCATGTGGCGGCTGATCGTGTGGCTGTACCCGCCGGAGAAGGAAACGATTGAGGGCGGCGCAGCATTTTTGGATCGCGAATTAAAGAAAATGGGCCGGTGGACGCGAATCGAAAAGAAAGCGTTAGCTTTGCTTCTCGTTGCCATCGCGCTATGGAGCACCGATTTGCTTCACCACATTCCTCCGGCGGTTATCGGCATTGCCGTGGGTCTTATTGCTGCGATTCCTCAGCTCGAGATCTTGAATGAAGAAGATCTGAAGCGAGTCAATTACCTGCCCGTTCTCTTTGTGGCGGCCGCGATTTCCATGGGCGAAGTTCTGACGCAAACGAGAGCGCTTGAGGCCATGACCGCGGTGATGTTTGGTGGGATGCAGCCCTTGCTCACTCACTCGTACGCAATCGCGCTCGTCCCTTACTGGACGGCGTTCGTCTATCACATTTTTCTGGGCAGCGAACTTTCGATGCTGGCCACTTCGCTTCCGGCGTTGATGACCTTCGCGAAACTGCACGGTCTCTCCGCATTGCCCATCGGCCTGGTTTGGGCGTTTGCCGGCGGCGGGAAGGTCTTTGTCTATCAGTCTGCAGTGCTCGTGGCGGGCTATTCTTACGGCTACTTTGAGGCCAGGGACCTATTTCGAGTTGGGTTGTGTTTGACGATCGTGGAGTCCCTTGTGCTGCTCATCCTGGTACCGTTCTATTGGCCCATTATCGGCATCCGGTGAATCTGTGATTCTTAGTTGATGTCGCTCCAGTCATCGTAAAGGATTCGTGCGATGGCCCTCCCTTCGTTCACTCGACCGATGATTTCCTGGGTACTAATGTCCGTTGCGAAGCATTCATTGTCGGTCAGTTGTGCCAGAGCGTCCAACTTGGCCAGTGCGGTTTGTGTACCATGTACGCAAACGCGCCACCGTATGGTGTGATCAGGGAAAACTTCAAAGAGATCATATTCACGGTTATGTTCCACGTCTCCTTCTTTCTGGATGGGCCATTGCAATATGTGCGCGCGGGCCTGGTGGCGCAGATAGAAAACTCGCCTTCAGGCTATCGATCGATCGCATGCTTTTTATTTTGGGATCGAAGTTGTTTCCCGACGCACCCAACCGCAGGTAGTTTAAAGTGCTAAAATCAAGCGCAATAAATTCATTTCCCGAACGCTCGGCTAATTCTTGAAGCTTTCGTTCCGTAGTAAATCGCCCTTCAGTACATACTCGCCAAACTGAAGAACCATCGGGGAACATCTCGAAGATATGGTAGTCGTGCAACATCTGAGTAACTCTCGGAATAACTTTAAGCGAGTGAAGTTTACTCGCGCCACGATCTATCATGCAAGGTATAACCAGAGTGTTATTCACAGCTTTTTGAACATACAGGGAATGCTGTACGATTTATACAGTGAAACCTGTACGAAATCCCGGTTCAGGGCGTTGCTATTACGCACGTGGGTACGCTGGCGTACAAAAAATCCGCCTTCCCTTCGGTACTCAGTTCAATGTATGGTTCTGTTCTCCACGGGCGAATACGATGGAATAACTTTTTGAGGAGGAAACTATGGCCGCTGCGAGCTGGAAAGGATTTCTGTCGTTTGGTTTGGTTACCATTCCCATTCGCTTGTCACCTGCGGCTCGCACCGAGCGAATCAGTTTCAATCAACTGCACAAAGTCTGCCATAGCCGAATCAAACAGCCGCAATTCTGCCCCACGTGCCAACGCATGGTGGAACGCAACGAAATTGAAAAAGGCTACGAATACGAGAAGGATCAATACCTGCTTTTCACAGAGGAACAGCTCGAAGCAGCCGAGCCTGAGTCCACGCGGACGATGGAGATCCTGGAGTTTGTACGGCTCGAGGAAATAGACCCGCTCTACTTCGACTCGTCATACTACGCAGCCCCTGAGAGCGGCGGCGCCAAGGCCTATCAACTTCTGCTCGAAGCCATGCTGGAATCTGGTTATGCGGGAATTGCCAAGGTGACCATGTACGGTCGCGAAAATATCGTGATTATTCGCGCTCAGAAAAGTGGCCTTACTTTGCACACGATGTTTTATCCAAACGAAATTCGCCAGGCGGCTGATAACGCCAGTACGGATAAATCCGAAGTCAAGGAACAGGAACGGGTGCTTGCTAAGCAACTCATTGAGAATCTGGCTGCCCATTTCAAGCCCGAGAAATACCACGATACCTATCAGGAGAATCTCCGGACGCTGATTGAAGCGAAGGCCAAGGGACAAAAGATTACGGCGGTTCCGGGCGTCACCAAAGCTCCCGTAGTGGATCTGATGGAAGCGCTGAAGAAGAGCCTGACTGCAAAGCAGCCCGCGGAAAAGAGGGCCGCGTTGCATGCTGTGCCCAAGCCTGCAGCGGTGCAGAAGAAGGATCGCAAGGCGGGGTAGGGAAGATCCCGGCGCGTTCATCGTCGCTTCACGACTTCATCGGCCACAGTGCAGGTCGACCTTGAAATGCCAGCCTGAATGTCTCGACAATTCGACGATTGCGGAATTGCTGGCGAGGGAATCCGAGAAAACCCTCCCGCCGTTGCAGAAGGCTCTCCGGCGTGCCGCTCGCCGCGCTTTTCTCTGGCCCGAAGAGGCCTGCGACATCGTCCGCCAGAATCGATCCTTAACTGAATTGTCCGGAATTGGACCGACTCTGGAGAAACACATTCTTCGTTGGATCGACGATCCGCCTGAACCGCCTGCCATTCCAGAAATCCGCAATGGTTTCCTTACGATAACGCAGGCACGTGCGGCACTTGCGCAAAAGCCCAACTGGCTGAGCGCAATCAAAGGCGATTTGCAGATGCACACTGAATGGAGCGACGGTTCGGGCTCCATCCGCCACATGGTTGAAGCCGGGGCTCAGCGTGGCTACGAATATATTTCGATTACCGATCATTCCAAGGGACTGAAAATAGCGGGGGGCATCGATGAAGCTCAGCTTCGCCAGCAACGCCAGGAAATCGAGGAAATAAATAATTCCCTTCAAGGCGCAGGAAAGAAATTTCGCGTTCTTCGTTCGATCGAGCTAAATCTGAATCCTCGCGGTGAAGGCGATATGGAAGAACGGCCCCTCGCAGAACTGGATATCGTGCTGGGCTGTTTTCATTCCGCTTTGCGAAAGAAAGAAGATCAAACGGAGCGCTACATTGCCGGCCTTCGCAATCCTGATATTCAAATCCTCGGTCATCCGCGTGGGCGAATCTATAACTATCGGCTGGGCCTGACGGCTGACTGGCCCCGCGTTTTCGGCATGGCTGCCGAACTCGATAAGGCCGTCGAAATCGATTCCTATCCGGATCGCCAGGATTTGAGCCCGGACCTTGTTAACCTCGCCAAGAAAGCGGGATGCCGGATTTCACTCGGGACCGATGCTCATGGTCCATCTCAGCTAGCTTTCCTCGAAATCGGACTGGCTTCGGCAATTCGCGCCGGCGTCCAACGAGACAGAATCTTAAATTTTATGACGCGAGAAGAATTGTTAGTGTGGGTTGCGAGTGTTCGCGATGCCAACGTAGGCGCGTATAAAAAAACGGCTCGGTGAAAATTAAGACGGGTGGACAAGGAACATTCTCATTTTTCGGAAGAACGAAGCAAATTTCGCAAGTTCAACTGCGTGGATGGCGTGGTATCCGCTCGAAAACTTTTCCTCATCAGCTGCAGGGCGTTGCGATGTTCTCGCATACTCTGCGCCGCGACGCAATCCGACGGAACGCACAGCTGCAAGTCGCGAATATAAATTTCGCTCGCGCTAATTAGAATGCAGGCGTTTGTTGTGAGTCCCGTCAGGATGATCGTCTTCGTCTTCAGATAAGAGAGAAGAGTGTCCAGGGGTGTAGCATAAAAAATCGAATGTTTGGGTTTCAAGACCATATAATCGTCGGCTTCCGGAACGATCTTCGCAACCATGCGCGCGCCCAGGGAATCTGGCCGAAGGCAATTTGACAAAACCGCCGTGAGATCGGACCGCCATCTTCCAAAGTTGTCATTGACATAAATCGCCGGAATCCCGGCTTGCTTGCATTTGCTTTTCAGGCGCGAAATGTTGCCGGCCAAAAGAGGCGCGACTTTCACGAGCGCTGAATTGTCAGGGAAATCAAGGTCATTGAGAACGTCAACGAGAAGTAGCGCCGCCGAACAATTATCGGGAACATTTCCGTGAAGGTCCTTATTCTTGGGTACCAACCTTCTCATGCTTCCCGTCTCCGTCGTCCGTTCTTTTCCTGATGCATTCTGGCACCGGACTCGTGCCGCGTGAATACATGAGTCAGTGGACAGCAATAATGTGTGATCTCTTGGACTTGTCGCGATCGGTTGTCATTTCAGTTGATCGTGTGGAAGTCCCCCGACAGGGAGTCAGGTCAAAAAGCGCCAATCTACAGGATTCAAGGGATGGTGGCATTAATGCAGGTCTCTACAATAGAAGTGGCAGTTGGGTCGAGTTGGAAAGCCATCGATGGAACCCCGCCGGAATGCGGAGGTTGCGTTGCATTTTTGGGAAACAGATGTCCGTGCGATCGATATGCGTCTACGGACATGCAGTGCTGTACAGCGGTTTTCGCGTTTATTTTTAGTGTTTAGCCGCGTGTTTGCGCGAATTGTGGCCGACGATTGCACCAATTTGGCAGCTCAAATGTCCTTCTACTTCGTGCTTTCGCTGGTTCCTTTTTTCCTCGTGCTCGCGGCCCTTGTAGGCTGGCTGCCCACAACGAACCTCTGGCACGACCTTGTAGAATGGATTACGACCTATCTTCCCGCAAGTACTCGTCACGTGATTATTTCGGTAGTTCTCGATCTGACCCACGGATACTCAAAATTTTTGTCTATCGGCTTGCTGCTTACGATTTGGAGCGCCTCGACCGGCTTTATGAGTCTTATGGAGGCGCTCAGCATCGCCCACGGAGCCAGGGAGACTCGCAGTTTCTGGAAACGAAGAATAATCGCAATAGCCGCGACACTGGCGAGCGCCGTTTTTTTTATCGTGGGTTTTGCACTTACAACGCTCGGACGCAGCGCCGCAGTATTTCTCGCGAAACAATATGCGGCACTAGCTGTTTCTAAGCTCCCCTGGGATATTGTCCGTTGGACCGCGAATCTGCTGCTGATTTTTATCGCCGTCAACCTGGTTGACTATTTCCTGCCGAACGTCAAACAGGCATGGCATTGGTTAACGGTTGGCAAAGCGTTTGTTACTCTGGCATTTTTCCTGGCCTCGTTCGGTTTCGATTACTATATCCAGCACGCGTCTAATATCCCCAAAATTTACGGCGCCCTCGCCGGCTTCACCATCTTTATGACCTGGATTTACATTGCGAGCATTATTCTCCTGGTCGGAGCTGAAACCGATACTGCCATTAAGGAATTGTCTCATGCGGGAGCATCCACATGAGGCGCGGAGAATTTGATTCTGGCCCGGTCCGTCGGGCCGCAACGCAAAAGCGACGGGGCACGATCGTCTGGTTCCTGTTGCTTTCTTCGTTTGTGCTTCAAGCCGCTGCCCAGGAAGCTCAGCCCGATACCTATGCAGGATTCGAGGGAGACAAGGTCGCAAAAGTCGATATTTCCGCTAAGCCCACATTCGATGTGGAGGCATTTCGATCTTTGATCCAGCAAAAGCCGGGCCAGCCGTTTTCCGTGAAAGCGATTCGTGACAGTGTGGAGGCATTGCAAAAAACAGGACTGTTCTCGAAAGTCCAGGTAAGCATTAAACCCGAGCAAGACGGCTTGAATATTCTTTTTATTTTGGAGCCGGCTTCTTACATTGGAATTCTTAAGTTTCCCGGCGCAACAAAAACCTTTACATATACGCAGCTGCTGCAAGCTGTGAATATTCCCGAACAGACGGCCTACGTCAATGAATTGCCCACTCAAGGGACGCAGGCTCTTCTTCAATTTTTTCGGACGAATGGATATTTTGAGGCCAGTGTAACTCCAAATGTGGAGCGGGACGATGCGCACCGCATCGTCAACCTTCGTTTCGATTGCCGCTTGAACCGGCTCGCAAGATTTGGAGAACTTAATATCCAAGGCCTTTCCGACGAGGAGACATCACAACTTCGCGACTCTCTCAGATCATTTTGGGCTAGCGTTCGGGGAGCTTCGCTGAAGCCCGGGAAAAAATATTCGCCACAACGCATCAACACGTTGGTGAGCTACATCCGTACGCATTTTAGGAAAGAGGGGCGGCTCGCTCCACAAGTGCAATTTAATTCTCCGACATACAGAGCAGAATCAGGCCGCGCCGATTTGAATCTTCAGGTCGATGCTGGACCTTTTCTTTCGGTTCGAGTGGTGGGCGCCCACATGTTTAAGCGCACGCTTCAGCGACTGATCCCGATTTATGAGGAAAATTCCATCGACCAGGACCTGGTTGACGAGGGCCGCCGCAATCTCCTGTCTTACTTTGAGTCGAAAGGCTACTTCGACGCGACAGTCAACTCTCACATGGACCGGCAACAGAATTCAGTCAGCATCGTGTACGACGTTAATCGAGGCGCAAAACATCAGGTCGAGGAACTGAACTTTCAGGGCAATCACCATTTCGAAGACAAACAGTTGCAGGCGATCGTACCCGTTAAGAAGGGACGCTCGGTGTTCGGGCACTTCTTTTCGCGCGGTACATTCAGCCAAGAATTGATCCGCAAAAGCTTGAACGCAATAACGGCTGCATACAGGGATGCCGGGTTCTCTGATGTTGTCGTGTCGCCTAATGTCGCCGATTACGAACCCCGGGTCGATATAACTTTCCAGATTTCCGAAGGCGAGCAATACAAGGTCAGCAGTCTGAAGCTCGAAGATAAGACTCAGCAAGGTTCGGCGCAGGCCATTGTGGGGAATCACGAATTGAACCTTGCTCCCGGCAAGCCTTATTCCCCGACGTTACTGCAGCAGGACCGCAACTACATACTCGCGCAATACTTGGATCGCGGTTATTTGAACGCGAAATTTCACTCAGATGTAAATTTCGAGTCCACCAATCGCCATCTCGTGGACATCGTATACACAATTGATCCAGGGCCGCAGGCGCACATTAGTGAAGTTGTTCCGCTGGGCGCTGAAGTAACTCGCACATCTTTTCTCACGGAAATGACAGGTTCCCAAATAAGTCCGGGGAAGCCACTTAGCCTGGGGAACTTTCTGAAGTCCGAGAGCGACCTTTACAATCTGGCTGTCTTTGACTGGACGAGCATCAAGCCGCTGGCTCCGGTGAGCGATCAGCAGCAGGAAGAAGTGTTGGTCAAAATCCATGAGTCTCCGCGAAACTCAGTAGACCTTGGAGGCGGGTTCGAAGTTCTTCCTCGAGCCGGAAACATTCCCGTCGGCACGGTCGCATTGCCGGGAATTCCT
>Ga0209168_10002595_pt1 | contig 12964 bp, 9 predicted proteins | sample Coa_R1_FD_187156 | JGI IMG/M metagenome (GOLD analysis project Ga0209168, IMG submission 187156) | Surface soil microbial communities from Centralia Pennsylvania, which are recovering from an underground coalmine fire - Coalmine... | ecosystem: Environmental > Terrestrial > Soil > Unclassified ... | reverse complement strand
CGGGGCGCGTGGCGGGGCGCGCGGCGACGGGGCTGAGGGGCCGGCCGCTGGGCGGCCGGGCATGACACTGGAGGACGTGCTGGCCGGGCGGGGCCACCGGGGCACCGGCGTGAGCAGCCCCTGAGTGCTCCGGGAATGGCGGGACTGGTGGGCTCGCAGAGCCCTGACTGGCGAGCACCTGGCCCGGTCCCAACTACGTCGTTGCCACAACGACGTAGTTGGGACTACGTGGTTGCCACAACGACGTAGTTGCGTGACGGGCCCAAGGCACAGGGGATCCGAAGGCCAGGCGGGCGGAGGTGCTAGAGGTGCGAGAGGTGCTAGGGAGTTACGGCCTGGCACCACTGGAGGACGGGGGGGTTGTTCGCGAGGTCCATGGTGGTGGTCATCTCGATGCGGCCGTCGGTGGAGGCGGCGACGAGGGCGGCCATGGCGCCGGCCACGTCGTCGGTGTCCATCTCGTACACCGCGACATAGCGGTGGGTGGCCGGGGCGCCGGGCAGGTCCGCGACCCGGTAGCGGTGGGCGGCGGTGATGGCCGGGATGGCGGCGCGGACCTGCGGGACGTGCGTACCGTCGTACCAGGCGTTGAACTCGGCCTCGCTCTCGTCGTCGACCGGGCTGGCCCACGCCATGAACATTGACTTCGCCATCGGTGCTCCCAAGGGTGCTTACTCATTGACTATTTGACAAGCGTCGACTTATGCGTCACGCTAACGCCTGGGACTGAGCTAGGTCAACGGCGCTACGCCGGTGAAGGGGCTTTGGGTAGCTAGATGGCTTCGGGTAGCTAGATGGCGGCGCAGCCGGACGCGGCGAACGGGAGTGGCGGGCAGGGGCAGGCCTGCGTCGGCCTGAGGTCCGCGGAAGCTAGTACCGACGGCCTGGGATCCGGTGAAACGGGCATTGATGGCCTGAGGTTCGCGGAATCGGGTGACGCGGGGGCGGCGCAGCGGTACGCGTGGCTGGAGAACCTGCTCCCGCCGGTGGAAGAGGTGCGGCCGGGCCTGTGGTCGATTCCGGTGCCGTGGCCGGGCAGCGGGCTGCGCTATACGCTTTCGTACCTGGTCGCCGGCCGGGGCGGTCCGGCGCTGATCGACACCGGATGGCCGACCGACGAGGGCTGGGACGCCCTGGCCGATCGCGTCGCGCAGACCGGGCACGACCTCACCGAGATCAGGTACGTGCTGGTCACGCACGCCCACGCCGATCACCTGGGCATGGCCGGACGGGTGCGCGAGGCCTCGGGTGCACTGGTCGGCATGCACCCGGCCGAGTCCACCGTCCTGCTGCACCGGGTGGGGTTGCAGACCTGGCGAGAGCGCCTGTCCGGCTGGCTGGGCGCCCGCGGCGCCCCGGATGACCAGCGGGCCGAGATCAGCGAGTTGATGTCGGGTGCGGTCGCGTTCCACGCCCGGCTGGCACGCGCGGATTTCGCCGTCGAGGATGGCGGGCTGCCGCTCGGGGCCGGGACCGGCCTGCGGGCGGTCTGGACGCCCGGGCACACGCCGGGTCACCTGTGTTTCTACGACGAGCGGAACGACGTGCTGCTGACCGGCGACCACGTGCTGCCGCGGATCACGCCGCACATCGGGCTGCCGCCCGGCGCGGAGGGCGACCCGCTCGGCGACTACGAGGCCTCGCTGCGCGCGCTGGCCCGGTACAACCCCGCCGAAGTCCTGCCCGCGCACGAGTACCGGTTCGCCGACCTCGGTGCCCGCCTCGAGGCACTGCTGTCGCACCACCGGACCCGGCTGGCCGAGGTCGAGCACGCTGTCGCCAACGACCCCGGCCTGTCGACCTGGGCCGTCGCGGAGGCGCTGACCTGGTCCCGGGGCTGGGAGCAGACCCAGGGCGGAGCCCGGCACAGCGCGATCAGCGAGACGTGGGCGCACCTGGTCCACCTGCAGGGACGCCAGCGGGTGATCAATCACGGCCGCGAACGCGACTCCTGGACGCCGGGGCCGCGCTGCTCGGCCGCGGACTGACAGCCGGGTCGCGCGGTGCGGCGACAGGCGGACTAACCCTCCTCCGCAGTTCGCGGTGGACCGATCGCCTCGGCTCGCGTTCGCGGCTGGGGGTCGCCTAGGCTGCTTGTTTTACTTTATAGTAAAAGTATGGGAGAGCGATGATCGGGGCCGACGCGACGGGAACCGGGACGGGCACGGGGACAGACAGCGGGCGGGACGGGACGGACGGCGGGCGGGACGGGACGGACGGCGGGCGGGACGCGACGGACGGCGGGCGGGACGCGACGGACGGCGGGCGGGACGCGACGGACGGCGGGCGGGACGCGACGGACGGCGGGCGGGACGGGCGGTCCCGACTGGGACGGCTGCTGCGACCGTCGACGATCGCGTTCGTGGGGCTGAGCGACAACTCGCACTTCTGCCGGACGATCAAGCCGACCTTCGACGGCGAGGCCGAGATCTTTATGGTCAACCCGCGCTACGACACCGTGATGGGGCGGCCTGCCGTGCCCAGCCTGGGCGAGCTGGGCCGGCCCGTCGACGCGGTGCTGAGCTGCATGTCGGCGGAGCGGACCACGGAACTGGTCGAGGAGACCGCGGGCCTGGACGTCGGCGGGGTGGTCCTGATCGCGAACGGTTTCGCCGAGATCGGCGGCGAGGGCGAGGCGCTGCAGGCCCGGCTCACGGCCGCGGCCCGGGCCGCCGGGGTGGCGGCGGTCGGGCCGAACGGCCTGGGTTTCATCAACGTCCCGCACCGGGTCAGCCTGACCATCGCCTCGCACCACAAGCGCCGCCCGGGAGGCATCTCGATCGTCTCGCACAGCGGGGCGATGCTGAGCGGCGCGGCCATGGCGGCGTGGACCTACCCGGACTGCGGGCTGAACGTCCTGGTGTCGGCGGGCAACGAGGCCGTGACCGACCTGGCCGACTACGTGGACTACTTCGTCACCGACCCGGAGACCACGGCGATCGGCCTGATCCTGGAGAAGATCAGGCGCCCCGGGGCGTTCTTCGCCGCCGTGGACCGGGCCACCGCGGCGGGCAAGCCGGTCGTGGTGCTCAAGCTGGCCCGGACCGAGCAGTCGCGGCGGATGGCCGCCTCGCACACCGGCGCCCTGACCGGAGACGCCTGGGTCTACGACGCGGCGCTGCGGCAGGCGGGCGTGGCGCTGGCCTACGACGTCGAGGAACTGATCGACCGGCTGGCGCTGTTCGACCAGCTTCCGCCGGAGCGCTGGACGTCGGTGTCCGCGCTCGGGGTGGTCACGCGGACCGGGGGCTTCGCGTCCCTGTGCGCCGACCTGGCCGAGGCCGAGGGGGTGCCGATCGCCCCGCTGGAGGAGTACAAGCCGTGGCTCGCCGAACGGGTCCCCGGCGTGACCGTGCCCAACCCGCTGGACGCGGCGAGCTTCGGCGCCGCGACCTGGGCCGAGATCATCCGCAAGTACGTCACCGACCCGGGCCTGGACGCCATCTTCATGATCCAGCCGACCTCGGACGAGGACATCTCGTACCGGGACGGCGTGGCGCTGAGCCCGGTCCTGGACTACGCCGAGGCGGCGGCGCAGGTGGCCAAGCCGTGCGTGATCGCCAACTGCTCCGGGGTTCCCGGCGACTGGATCGAGGGGTACCTGGGCGGCGCGCTGGTCCGCGGCCGCGGGCTGCGGCCCAGCCTGCGCGGGCTGGCCACGATGGGTGCCTTCGTCCGGCACCGTGCCGCGCGGCGGGTCCCGGCCACGGCCGGGCCGCTCCTCCCCCGGCCGGGAGCCGAACCGGTCCGCCAGTCTGGAGACGCACCGGTCCGCCGGCCGGGAGCCGGGGCGGTCCCTCAGCCGGAGGGGCTGATGCTGCCCTTCGGGGCAATCATGGCCCTGCTCGCTGAGCACGGCATTCCCGTCGCTCCGTATCACCTGGTCGGGCCGGAGGCCGACGCCGCGCAGGTCCGGCCGCCGTTCGCCGGGCCGTACGCGGTCAAGCTGGCCGACGTCGCGCACCGGACCGAGCACGACGCGGTGCGGCTGCGGGTCGGAGCCGGCGCGCTGGCCGACGCGGTGTCCGAACTGCGGGCCATCGCGGCCCGGGACAACCTGACGGCGTCGGTGGCCGTTCAGCCCATGCTCGAGGCCAGCGGCGAGGCGCTGCTCGGCATCCAGGGTGAGTCCGAGCTCGGGCCGCTGGTGGTGCTGGGCCCGGGCGGCATCTTCGTCGAGGTGCTCAACCGGGTGGGCGGGCGGATGGCGCCGTTCACCGCGGAGGTGGCTGCCGAGCTCATCGAGGAGTTCGCGGACCTGAAGGTGATGCACGGGTTCCGCGGCCGGCCGGGCTGGGATCTGGACGCGCTGGCCGGGATCCTGGTCGCGGCCGGTCAGCTCGCCGCGCGCGGGCGCGAGTGGATCGCGGCCCTGGACATCAACCCGCTGATCTACGGGCCGGACGGGTTCCACGCGGTCGACGCGCTGCTGATGCTGCGCGAATTACGGGCCGAGGGGATGAGCAGGCCCGCCACCGCGGCGAGCGCGAGCCCGGCGGCCATGATCGCGAACCCGGCGGTGTAGCCGGACTGCGCCGGCAGGCCGGAATGCCCTAGCCGGGACGTGACGATGCTGGCCATGACCGCCGAGCCGATGCTGCCGCCCAGCGTGCGGATGTTCGCGTTCATGCCGCCGGCCACGCCGGTCTGGCTGGCCGGCACTCCGGCGACGACCAGCGCGGACAGGGCCGGGAAGGCGAGCCCGAAGCCGACGCCCATGACGGCGTTGGACAGGTAGATCTGCCACTGATGAGCGTGCGCGAAGGCCAGGATGGCCAGGGCCGCGCACCCGGTCAGGCAGCCGGCCACGACCAGGACCTTGCCGCCCACGCGGCGGGTGAACCGGCCAGAGAACATGCCCACCGCGGACATGGTGACCGAGGACGGCAGCAGCATCAGCCCGGACGCGATGATGCTGGCGCCGAACCCGTACCCGGCCGCGCGCGGAGTCTGCACGAACTCGGGCAGGAAGGCGAACGTCGCGTACATGCCCGTGCCGAGCAGCAGCGCGACCAGGTTGGACGTCCATACGGCCGGGATCCGCATCATCTGCATGTCGATCAGCGGGGTGGCGGCGCGCAGTTCGGCGAACATCCAGCCCGCCACCAGCAGCACGCTCACCGCCAGCAGGCCGATCACGGCGGCCGAACCCCAGCCCCAGCCCGGCGCCTCGCTCACCGCGACCAGCAGCGCGACCAGCCACGCGGACATCAGCACCGCGGGCCGCCAGCTGATCCGCCCGGGGATGCGCACGGGGGAGGACGGCACGAACAGCACCGCGGACACCGCCGCGATCACGGTCAGGATCAGCGGGAGCCAGAACAGCCAATGCCAGTCCAGCGCGTCCACGATCGGGCCGGCCAGGACGATACCGAGCCCGGCCCCGACCCCGGTCAGCGCCGCGATGGACCCCACCGCGCCGCTGACCCGGTCGGCGGGGAACTCGTCCCGGATGATCCCGAACGCGAGCGGCACCATGCCGCCGCCGATGCCCTGGATCACCCGGGCCGCGATCATCACCTCGATCGAGGAGGCGACCGCGGACAGCAGCGAGCCGGCCGCCAGCGCGATCAGCGACACCACGAACACCCGCTGTTTGCCGACCATGTCGCCGACCCGCCCCAGGATGGGGGTCATGACCGACGCGGACAGCAGGTAGGCGGTCAGCACCCAGGTCACCGCGCTCTGCGAGGTGTGCAGCTCATGCTGGACCGTGGTCAGGACCGGGATGACCAGCGACTGCAGCAGCGCGAACACCGACACGCCCAGGGCCAGGACGGCAAACGTGACCCGGCGTCTGGCTGGCTTTATCGTGGTCCGGCGCCGGACGGGCACCATGGCGCGCACGGGCAGCTCCCTGATCATCCGGCCAGCAGGCCGGAGATCTTCCTGGTCACGTCGTCCAGGTCCGGTCCGGCCCAGAGCACGTAGCGGTCCGGCCGCACCACCACGACGTCGCTGTCGTGGCTGTCCAGCCAGGACAGCACGGCCTTGGCGTGCGCGGGAGGCAGTTCGCCGGCGGCGGCCACGAACGCGCCCATCCGGTCCCGCCACCAGCCGGCCGGTTCCGGCCCGACGAGCGCGGCGGGGCGGGCCAGGACGGCGAAGCGTGACCCGATGACGTCATCCAGGCGCCCGTCCGCGCCTGAGGGCTGGACGAACAGGTCGCCGCCGTTCTCCCGGACCAGGGAACCGGGCCGCAGCGCGGGCAGGGTGAAGGCGATCCGCTGGGACGGCGGGCGGGTGTCGGTGAGCATGCGGCGGTCGCGTTCGGCCGCCTCGGCGGGGTCGATGGTACAGATGAGCTGGCCGATGCGGACGGCGGATTCGACGACGGAACGGACGTGGGCGCGCCGCTCCTCTTCGTAGGTGTTCAGCAGGTCATCCGGGGCGCCGCCGCGGATCACCAGGTCCAGTTTCCAGGCCAGGTTGGCCGCGTCGCGCAGCCCGGAGCACATGCCCTGCCCGAGGAAGGGCGGCATCTGGTGAGCGGCGTCGCCGGCCAGGAAGACGCGCTGGTGCCGCCAGTTCCTCGCCACCAGGCCGTGGAAGGTGTAGATGGCGGTGCGCTCGATCTCGAAGGGCCGGCCGGGGAACCAGGCGCGGACGAGTTCGGAGATCCGGCCGGGCTGGAGCATCGTGGCCGGGTCGTCACCGTCCATGAGGCGGAACTCGAACCGGTGCCGCCGGGCGGGCATCGGGATCGAGTAGGTGGGCCGGCCGGGATCGCACAAGCAGATGGCGCGGCCCGGTTCGGGCGGCGGTGTACTGGCGCGGCCGGGCTCGGGCGGCGCTGTGTCCAGGATCAGATCGACGACCAGCCAGGGCTCCTCGAAGTGCAGGTCCTCGACGTCGAAGCCGATCTGGTCGCGGATCCGGCTGGCCGCCCCGTCGCACGCCACGACCCACTTCGCGGTCACCTCCAGCCGCTCGCCTCCAGGTACGGCGGCCGTCACCCGGACGTGATCGTCGGCGCTGACCAGGCCGGTCACCTCCGCCCCGAGCCGGACGGTCACCGACGGCATCGCCGCGACCGCCTCGCGGACCGCCCGGTCCAGCGCCGGCTGGAAGAAGTACATGCTGGTCGGCAGGCCCGAGGCGCTGGACTGGTCGCCAGGGATCCGGGCCAGCAGCGCACCGTGCGCGGTGAGGAAGTCCAGCCCGAGGTTGGCTTGCATGGCGGGCAGCAGACGGTCAAGCAGGCCCAGTTCCTGCCAGGTGCGCAGGCCGGTGTGATCGACGTGGGCGGCCCTGGGCAGTGGGAAGACCTCGTGGTCCCGCTCCAGGACCAGGACCGTCAGGCCGCGTTTGCCGAGCAGGCCGGCCAGGGCCGCGCCCACCGGACCGAAGCCCGCAACCAGGACATCTACCGAGTCGGGACGGGGGCGCATCATCTGCCTGTGGTCGCCTCTGGCCGTAGATTTTGGAGGTTACGGACCAGCCTGACATGAAAAGTCGGCTGATGCCGTTGACGGCATGCGGCCGACCTGCCAGGCTTACTGGGACGTAAACTAACACGTATTTACGGAGGGGTCAACGCCGAGGACGGCTCCGTGACAGGGTCCGACGAGGTTTAACGCAGCCGAAATGCGGGTGTTCGGCGGGGTCAGGACGGGACGGGGGACGTGGTTGGCGCATCTCCGTTATTGACTCATGAGTAAGGATTGCGGGCCGAGCCGAGGGACAGCGCGCGTTTATGCGGGGAGAGCGGCGCGGAGCCCGCGGTTTCACCCGCAGGGGCCCGCAATATCGCTTGGCTTGAGTTGATCATGAAGCTCAGCTCGATGCTGAACCAGGTGAAACCGGACTTCCACTACGTTCTAGGGTGGTGAAACCCCGGTTTCACCACCCTGCGGGCGGTCCCGGGCATACGAATTGTGATGCTGACGGTACCAGTGGGACTGAAGTCCTATTTCTGGGATACGCGACGATCAAGCTGGGCGGGCCGGTGGGGTTGCGCCGAGGGTGCGGGGGCACGCAGCGCGGGTCGTTCGGGATAGAAATGCTTGTGGCCTGTGCGGTGGGGTGGCTAGTGATAGGCGAAACCGCCGTCGACGTTGAGGGTCTGGCCGGTGATGAAGTCACTGTCGGGGGACAGCAGGAAGGCGACGGCGCCGGTCAGGTCGGCGGGGACCTGGATCCGGCGCAGGGCGGTGGCGGCGGCCATGGCCTGGCGCTGCTCGGGGGTGATCGTCTCGCGCTCGACCTCGGTGGCGGTCGATCCGGGGGTGACGGCGTTGACCCTGATGCCGGCCGGGCCGACCTCGGCGGCCAGCGCCCGGGTGAAGCCGATGAGGGCCGCCTTGCTCGTCACGTAGTGCAGGTAGCCGGGGCGGCCGGTGTGGATGGTGGCCGAGGAGATGGTGACGACCTTGCCGTAGCCGGCGTTTCGCATGGCCGGGATCAGCGCGCGGCACATGAGGAACGCCCCGGTGACGTTGACCCTGAGCACGCGGTCCCAGGTCTGCGGGTCGATGTCCTCGAACGGGCCCATGCGCAGGGTGGAGAAGATCGCGGCGTTGTTGACCAGGCCGGTCACCGGGCCGAGCTGGGCAGCGAGCTCGGTGACCTGGGCGGGGTCGGCGACGTCGCAGGTGAACGCGCGGGCCGTGCCGCCGGCCGCGGCGATCTCGGCGGCGACCTTCGCGGCGCGGTCGCCGTCCAGGTCGGCCGCGGCCACCTGCCAGCCGCGGCGGGCCAGGTCCAGGGCGAAGGCCCGGCCGAGGCCCTGGCCGGCGCCGGTCACGACCACGACGGGCGGCCCGGGGACGGCCTGGTCCGGGGCGGGCTGGTCCGGGGCGGGCTGGTTCGCGGGGGGTGCGGGCCGGTCGGCGGTCATATCTTGGAAGTCTGCAGGGTCTCGGGGGCGAAGAGTTCGGCGGGCTGGATGAGGCGCCCGGACAGGCCCTGCTCGTGGGAGTAGCGTAGGAAGGTGGCCAGGGTCTGCTCGTTGCCGTGCAGGCCGTAGGAGAACGGGTCGTCGCCCATGAGCTGGCGGCTTGACTCGGCCCATTCGGTCAGGAACGGGAGCATGTACTTCAGCGCGGTCGTCTCGTACAGGGCCTGGTAGGCGCGCCGTTTGGCTTCTTCGAAGGCTTTCACCAGCGAGGTGGCCAGCCAGCGGTTGGCCTGGTAGGTGTCCCAGTTGAGCACGATCACGTGCATAATCGGGAAGATGCCGGTGTCGGCGTAGTACTGGCGCTCGACCGCGCCCGGGTCCGGCCACAGGCGGCGGACCGCGCCGGTGCCGTCGCCGAAGCTCGAGGGCTGGTGCGCGGTGTACAGGGCGTCGATCTCGCCGGCCGCCAGCATGGCCGACAGGGTCTTGTCCGGGCCGATCTCGGTCACCTGGATATTCGGCGCCAGGTTCATCGCGGTCTCGCGGCGGCCGGGCTGCTCCAGGCCGCCGGTGAAGTACTCGACGCTGTCGACCGGGACGCCGTGCCGGTCGGCCAGGATGCCCTTCACCCAGACGGCCGCGGTCATCTGGTATTCCGGGCAGCCGACCCGGCGGCCGGCCAGGTCGCTGGCATCCCGGATCCCGGTCTTGGTGTTCACGTAGACGCTGGAGTGGCGGAACATGCGCGAGGGGAAGACGGGGATGGCGATGAAGGGGCGTTCCGGGGCCAGGACGGTGCGGGTGTACCAGGACAGCGACATCTCGGCGGCGTCGAACTCGCGGTAGTGCAGCATCCGGAAGGCGGGTTCGGGCATCATCACCGGCAGGTAGGTGAGCCGGACGCCCTCGGGCCGGACCGTTCCGTCCTTGAGGGCCAGCATCCGGTCGTAGTCCCAGCAGGCCAGCGAGATCGGGATGTCAGCCATGATCGGCCAGCCGGCGCAGGCTCGCGCGCGCGTCCACCGGTTCCCACCACAGCGGGACGCCCAGGTCGCGGGCGATGATCGCGGCGGTGATGTACCCGGCGCCGCCGGAGATCGCGCCGCCGGGGTGGCACGGCGAGCCTGCCATGTACAGGCCGTCGACCGGGGTGCGGTAGCCGAAGTGGTTCCACATGGTCTGGTCGCCGGCGAACGAGCCGATGAAGATGTCGCCGCGGACCATGTCCATCAGCTCGCGCGAGTAGTCGTTGGCGGTCCAGATGTGCCGGGCCAGGACGTTGTCCGGGGTGATGTTGGGCGCCCACTCGCGCCAGGTCTCGAGCATCCGGTCGGCGAACTCCTCCTTGACCGCCTCGATGTTCTCCGGGTCGCCGCCCGGCGCGTACGGCATCGCGTGCCAGCCGTACGCGGTGGCCATCCCCGGCGGGGCCTGGGACGGATCGAACTGGGTGACCGAGCCGGTGCCGAAGCTGACCCGGCTCGGGATCTCGTTGCGGGCCACCTGCTCGTGCAGCGCGAACAGCTGCTCGACGGACTCGCAGCCGATGTTGACCTTGAGTGAGTTGTTCACGTGGGGGTCGAAGTCGGTGCCGACGTGCCGCGGCGCCTCCTTCAGCGCCAGGTGCAGGCCGAACAGGGACCAGGAGGTCTGCTTGAACGCTTTGACCTTGGTTTGGTACTCCGGGGGGAGCTGATCCTCGCCGACCATAGTCAGGAAGGTCTGCGGGACGTCTACGGTGCTGGCCACGAAGTTTGAGCGGATCTGGGTGCCGTCGGCGAGTTCGACGCCGCGGGCCTGGTTGCCGTCGACGATGATCCTGCTCACGTGGGCGCCGGTCTTGAGCTCGCCGCCGGCCGCGGCGAAGGTGTGCATCAGGCCGTAGGCCACGGCGATGCTGCCGCCCTCGGCGACCTGGTAGTTGGCCACCAGGTCGAAGCCGCGGATCAGGGCGCCCATCGGGCTGCGGGTGGTCAGCTGGTCGTACAGGACCGTGCCGAACAGCGAGATCTTGAACAGCAGGAGCAGGCGGACCAGCTCGTTCTCGAACAGGTCCTGGACTGCGGTGAGTGGCTGGCGGTCGATGATCTCCAGGAAGTCACGGCCGACGGGGCTGCCGCTGAGCAGCGCGTCGCGCTCCTTCTCCGGGATGGGCTCGGAGTAGCGCTCCGGCCAGAAGATCGCGTCGCTGATCTGGTCGGCGCGTTCGTTCCATTCCCGGTAGGTCTGCGCGTCCTTCTTGCTGAAGTGGCCGATCGACTCGCAGGTCTCGTCGATGTAGCGGGAGAAGACCAGGGCCGTTCCGTCGCGGTGCGGCTGGGCGAAGTCGTAGCGCGGCGTGATGTAGCGGAACTTGGTATGGAGCTCGAGGTCCTGGTACCAGGGGGACTCGCTGATGTTGAAGTGGTTCAGCGAGTGCATCTGGTGGTAGAAGCCGGGCTTGGTGACCTCGGTGGTGGACAGGCCGCCGCCGTAGATGAGCCGGCGCTCCACGATCAGGATCTTCAGGCCGGCCTTGGCCAGGTAGGCGCCCAGGATGAGGCCGTGCTGGCCGGAGCCGATGATGATGCCGTCGTAGGTCTGGGTCATGTTTTTGCGCCTTTTTCGTGCCTTTTTCGTGCCTTCAGTAGCGGATGTAGACGTTCTTGTGCTGGGTGTAGCTCTCGATCTCCTCCAGGCTTTCTTCCCGTCCGAGGCCGGAGTTCTTCACGCCGCCGAAGGCCGCGCCGGGGATGTGCTCCGAGCTGTGGTTGACCCACACGTAGCCGGCGCTTAGATCCGGTGACGAGTTCTAGTTGGGGGTCTGTCGTGCCCTGTTCGATGAAGCTGCGGACGCGCTCGTAGTGGGCCTTGGAGACCAGGGGGCCGACGTCGGTCGTCTCGTCGAGCGGGTCGCCTAGTTTGAGGTCTTGCATCCGGGCGGCCAGGTCGGCGATGAATTGTTTGTATCGCGTGCGGTGGACGAACAGGCGCGAGGTGGATCCGCACGACTGGCCCTGCCGGCGGAAGTTCATGCCGCGCAGGGCGCCGTCGACGGCGGCGGGCAGGTCGGCGTCGGGGAACACGATCAGCGGGTTCTTCCCGCCGAGTTCCAGCGTGACGGTCTTGATGGTGGGGCTGGCGGCGGCGCGGGCCCGGATGCGCCGGCCTGTGGTTTCCGAGCCGGTGAAGGCGATCCGGGGTACGTGCGGATGCGCGACCAGTGCATCGCCGACGGTTTGGCCGATCCCGGTCACGACATTGAGCACGCCTTTTGGTACTACGGGCCGGGCGAGCTCCCCCAGCCGCAGCGCCGACAGGGAGGTCTGCTCCGAGGGCTTGAGCACGACCGTGTTGCCGGCCAGCAGCGGGGCGGCGATGCGGGAGGCGGCGAACATGAGCGGGTGGTTGAACGGGATGAGCCGGCCCACGACGCCGAACGGGTCGCGCACGGTGAAGTCGAGCGCGTCGTTTCTGGGGGCCGGCAGGGTCTGGCCGCGGAGCTGGAGAGCGAGGCCGGCGACGTAGCGCAGCTGGTCGGCGGCCATCTGATAGTCGTTGCGCATCACAGCGATGGGGCTGCCGTTGTCGAGCGTGTCGAGCCAGGCGAGTTCCTCGCCGTGTCGCAGCACGAGGTCGGCTAGGGCGTTCAGGGTGGCGGCGCGTTCGGCGATGGGGGTGCGGGCCCATGGTCTGGCGGCTTTGCGGGCCGCTGCTACGGCGTCGTCCACGTCGGCGGCGTCGCCCAGCGGGATCGGGGCGATGACCGACTCGTCGCCGGGATGGATGACGGGCATGGTGGTGCCGGTGCGCCCGGTGACGAGGTCGCCGCCGATCAGCATGTGCCACGGGCGTTCGGCGTACCCGGCGACCTTGGTGTCCACCGGGTGATCCTCTCTCGGGTTGGTTTCGGCCCGAAGAACAAAAGTCACTGCGGGACGGCGGGGATGGGGTCACCATGTCTTGCGGCTCTTAGCGGCTCTTAGCGGCTCTTAGCGGCTCTTAGCGGCTCTTAGCGGCTCTTAGCGGCTCTTAGCGGCTCTTAGCGGCTCTTAGCGGCTCTTAGGGTTGCCGATGGGGCGGTTCTTGATTGGGGCGTTGACTATGGAGCAGGCTGGCGCGGCGCTAGCGGTCACGGATCACGGG
>Ga0209168_10002592_pt1 | contig 12972 bp, 10 predicted proteins | sample Coa_R1_FD_187156 | JGI IMG/M metagenome (GOLD analysis project Ga0209168, IMG submission 187156) | Surface soil microbial communities from Centralia Pennsylvania, which are recovering from an underground coalmine fire - Coalmine... | ecosystem: Environmental > Terrestrial > Soil > Unclassified ... | reverse complement strand
TCGAGACTACGCTCCTTCCCCGACGTTGGCCCTCAAAGGAAGCTGTAGGGGTCGACGTCGATGGTGAGGCGCACCTGCGCCGGCGGCTTCACCCGCGCGCGCCAGGTCGCCAAATAGGCCTGCAGGTCGATGGTGCGGTCGGCGCGCACCAGGAAGCGCTTGCGGCGACGGCCGCGCACCAGCGCCTGCGGCGCATCGGCCGGGCCATAGACCTCGACGCCGGCGGCGTTCGGCGCGGCGCGCGCCATGCCTTGCGTGAAGGCGTCGAGCACGCCGGCGTCGGGGCCGCTGACGATCAGCGCCGCCAGGCGGCCGAAAGGCGGCAGCCCGGCGGCCTCGCGCGCGGCCATCTCGGCGGCGACGAAGGCGTCGCGGTCCTGCGCCTTCAGCGCCTGCATCACCGGCTGCTCGGGCTGATAGGTCTGCAGGAGGGCGAGGCCCGGGCGCTCGCGGCGGCCCGCGCGGCCGCCGGCCTGGGTCAGCAGCTGGAAGGTGCGCTCGGCCGCGCGCAGGTCGCCGCCGCGCAGGCCGAGATCCGCGTCGACCACGCCGACCAGCGTGAGCAGCGGAAAATCGTGCCCCTTGGCCGCGGCCTGGGTGGCGACCAGGACGTCGATATCGCCCTCGGTCATCGACTCGATCATGGCCCGCGCGCCCTCGGCGTCGAACACGGTGTCGGACGAGAAGACCGCGACCTTGGCCTCGGGGAACCGCTCGCGCACCTCCTCCTCGACGCGCTCGACGCCGGGACCGATGGAGACCAGCGAATGCTCGGCCCCGCAGTGCGGGCAGCGCGCCGGCTTGGGCATGGAAAAGCCGGTGAGATGGCAGACCAGCCGGTTCGTGTAGCGGTGCTCGACCAGCCAGGAGTCGCTGTCGGGCGCGGTCATGCGCTCGCCGCAGGCGCGGCAGACGACCAGCGGCGCATAGCCCCGCCGGTTGAGGAAGAGCAGGGTCTGTTCGCCGCGCCCGAGCGTCTCGGCCATCGCCGCGACCAGCGGCGGCGAGAGCCAGGCGCCGGGATCCGGCGGCGTTAGCCTGAGGTCGATCAGCTCAACCGCCGGCAGCCGCGCCTGGCCGTGGCGGGCGTCGAGGCGGAGCCAGCGATAGCGGCCGGTCTCGGCGTTCCACAGCGTCTCCAGCGACGGGGTCGCCGAGGCGAGGATGACGAGGGCGCCCTCGATCTTGCCGCGCGCCACGGCGAGGTCGCGCGCGTGGTAGACGAAACCGTCCTCCTGCTTGAACGAAGAGTCGTGCTCCTCGTCGACGACGATGATCTTGAGGTTGGCGTAGGGCAGGAAGAGCGCCGAGCGCGCGCCGACGACGATGCGGCAGCGGTTTTCCGCCACCGCCTCCCAGGCGCGGCGCCGCGCCGGCGGCGAGATGGCCGAGTGCCACTCGGCCGGACGGGCGCCGAAACGGGCCTCGAAGCGGTCGATCACCGCCTGGGTTAGGGCGATCTCGGGCAGCAGCACCAGCGCCTGCGCGGTCGGGTCGGCGGCCAGCGTCGCGGCCACGGCCTCGAGGTACACCTCGGTCTTGCCCGACCCGGTGACGCCATCGAGCAGCGCCACCTCGAACCGGCTCTCAGCGATCAGGCTCTTGAGCGCATTGGCGGCGGCCGCCTGGCTGGGGTTGAGCGGCCGCCCCGGACGGGACGCGTCCGGCGGATCGTAGTTCGGATCCGGCTCGACGATCACCACCTGAAGCGCGCCCTGTTCGACCAGCCCGCGCACCACGCCGTCGGTGACCCCGGCGAGGTCGGCCAGCAAGCGCGCCGGCATCGGCTCGACCGCCGCCTCCAACACCCGCGCGCGGGCCGGCGTGAGGCGGGCGGGCAGCGCGCCGGTGGCGGCCACGAGCCGCTGGGGCCTCGCTTTCGGGGCGCGGGCGCCGCGCAGGCTGATGGCGAGCGGCGCGCCGGGCGCATCGACCGCGTAGCGCGCCGCCCAAGCGAGGAAGGCGAGCGTAGTGGGGGGCAGCCCGGGCTGCTCTCGCCGCTCCAGCACCGGCTTCAGCGGGCGGTTGACGCCGGCTGCGTCCTTCAGTTCGGCGACCACGCCCAAGAGCCGCTGCGGCCCGAGCGGCGCGATGACGAGGTCGCCCAGCCTGAGCGCCATCCCCTCCGGCTCGGCGTAGTCGAACGCCTCCGGCAGCGGCAGCGGAATCACGATGCTGGCGATGCGGCTCATCGCCAACGCCTCTAGCATGCGCCGGCCATCAAGCCGTCCTTAACTGGGCGGGGCGTTGAATGGATGCGGCATGAAAGAGGGGCGGAGCGGGCGATGAGCGAAGGGGCGCGGGCCGCGCCGTCGGCCAAGGCCAAATGGGCGGACGCGCGTGAGGTTCTGCTCGCGCATCGCAAGCAGATCCGCGCCGACGCGGCGCTGCTCAGCGAGCTCGGGCTGCGCCTCGCCGGCGACAATATCGTCGAGTTCGGGCCCGCCGCGCTCGCCAGGCTGTCGGCCGACAAGACGCGCGAGAAGGCCGCCCGCCGGCAGCTCGAAGCCACCGCCCGCGCCAACTTCGCCGCCCAGGCGCAGACCCACGCCGCCGTCGTCGATCTGCTCGAGGCGCGCAACCACGCCGATCTGGCGCGCCGCGTCGACGAGACCGCGCGCCTGCGCTTCGGGCTCGTCACCGGCGTGATCGCGCTCGAGCGGCCCGGCGGCGTGCCCGCCGGCTGGCGCGGCATGGCGGAGAAGGGCGCCGACAGCCTGCTCGGCGCGCGCGCGCTGGCGCGGATGGGCGAGCCCGGCGCGGCGCAATCCTTGTTCGAAGAGCTGGGCGAGGCGGTGGGCAGCGTGGCGATGGCGCGGCTGGCGCTGTGGTCGCCGGCGCGCGAGGGCGTGCTGGCGTTCGGCTCGCCCGACGAGGGGGGCTTCACCGCCGACATGGGGGCCGAACTGGTGGCCTTCCTCGCCCGCGTCGTCGAGCGCACGGCCGAGCGCTGGCCGGTGCTGTGAGCGGTTTGCCCTCTTCGTCCTTCTCCCCTCGCGGGAGAAGGTGGCCCGGCGGAGCCGGGTCGGATGAGGGGCCGCGCGGCGATCTCGATCTCAATCTCTCCTGGCCATGGACTCGTCACCAGCCCACACCGGCAAACGCGGGCGCGGCCCCTCATCCGTCAGCTTCGCTGACACCTTCTCCCGCGAGGGGAGAAGGGGCGCCATTTTGGTCGCCGTGACGGACACCGCCGTCTCAGCGACGGATGCGCTGGCGCGCTGGCTCGAACATCTGACGCACGAGCGGCGCGCCTCGCCGCGCACGGTGCGCGCCTATGGCGACGGCGTTTCGGCTTACCTGCGATTTCTCGAAGGGCACCGCGGCGGCGCGCTCTCGCTCGCCGAGATGAGCGAGGTTTCCGCCGCCGACGTGCGCGCCTACCTGGCGTTCCGCCGCGCGGGGATGAGGCCGCTGGCGCCGCGCTCGGTCAGCCACGCGCTCTCGGCCATCCGGTCCTTCCACCGCTTCCTCGACCGGCGGCTGGCGACCCCGAACGCCGCCATCGCGCTGGTGCGCGGACCGCGGACGCCGCCGTCGGCGCCGCGCCCGGTGAGCGAAGACCAGGCGATGGGGCTGATCGCCGAAGCCGGCTTCGATCCCGATCGCGAGGACTGGGAGGCGGTGCGCGACCAGGCGCTGATCGCGCTGCTCTGGGGCCTTGGCCTGCGGATTTCCGAAGCGCTGTCGCTCACCCGCGCCGACGCGCCGCTGGCCGACAGCCTGCGCGTGACCGGCAAGGGCGGGAAGACGCGGGTCGTGCCGGTGCTGCCGGCGGTGCAGGAGGCGATCGACGCCTACGTCGCCGAACTGCCGCGGCCGCTGGCCCCGGACGAGCCGCTGTTCCGCGCGGTCCGCGGCGGACCGCTGGGCCCCCGGCACGCCCAGGCCCTGATGCAGCGGCTGCGCGGGCGCCTCGGCCTGCCGGCCAGCGCCACGCCTCACGCGCTTCGCCACTCGTTCGCGACCCACCTCTTGGGCGCCGGCGCCGATCTGCGGGTGATCCAGGAGCTCTTGGGCCACGCCTCGCTCTCGACCACCCAGCGCTACGCCGACGTGGACGCCGCCGGCCTGCTCGCCGCCTATTCCAGCGCCCACCCGCACGCCGCTTAGGGGCGGTCGCAACGCCCCGCGTCCGCGGGGATGAGCGGTTTGTGGATTGGCGCGATTAAGGGCGGCGCATGCGGAACCAGTGGGATCCGTCGGGGTCGTGGCCTTCCTCGACTTCGGCGAGGCCGCGGCGGGCGTAGAAGGCGCGGGCGGCGGCGTTCAGCGCCTGCACCTTCAGCGACACCGGTCCGTCGGCCAGCGCCTCGACGTGCGCCAGGAGGGCCGAGCCGACGCCGCGGCCATGGGCGTCGTACTCGACATAGAGCGAGTGCAGATGGTCGCCCGGCCGATAGAAGGCGGCGAGGCCGACGGGGCGACCCTCGTCCAGCGCCACGTAGACCTCCTCTTCCTCGGCCTCCTTCAGGAACTTCGACCGCTGATCGCCCAGCGCGAGCCAGGTGAAGGTCGCGCGCACGACGCGGTCGTACAGATCGGCGCAGGCTTCGAGGTCGTCCGGGCGCGCCGGACGGATGGTCAGGCTCACGCCTGCATGGTCCAGCCTTCGACGCCCATGGCCGCCTGGCGCAGCGCCTCCGAGCGGGTGGGGTGCGGATGGGAGGTGCGCGCCACGTCCTCCGAAGCCGCCTGGAACTCCATGGCCACGCACCACTCGGCGATCATCTCGCCGACGTCCGGGCCGACCATGTGGGCGCCGAGGATACGGTCGGTCGTGGCGTCGGCCAGCACCTTCACGAAGCCCTCGGCCTCGTGATTCACCCGGGCGCGGGCATTGGCCGTGAACGGGAACTTGCCGACCTTGTAGGCGACGCCGGCGGCCTTGAGCTCCTCCTCGGTCTTCCCGACCGAAGCCACCTCCGGGAAGGTGTAGGTCACGCTGGGTATGACGTCGTAGTTCACGTGGCCCGCCTTGCCGGCGATCATCTCGATGACGGCGACGGCCTCGTCTTCGGCCTTGTGCGCCAGCATGGGGCCGTGCGTCACGTCGCCGATCGCCCAAACGCCGGGCGCGGCGGTGCGGCCGTGGTCGGTCTCGATGAAACCGCGGGCATCAGGCTTCAGGCCGACGGTCTCGAGGCCGAGGCCCTCCGTGTACGGACGCCGACCGATGGCGACCAGCACGTAGTCGGCCTTCAGCGTCTCTGCCGCGCCGCCGGCCACGGGCTCGACGGTGAGTTCGACGCCCTTGTCGCCGGCCTTGGCGGCGGTGACCTTGGTCGCGAGCCTGAAGGCGAGCCCCTGCTTGGCCAGCGCGCGCTGGAAGGTCTTGGCCGTCTCCTCGTCCATACCCGGGGTGATGCGCGGCAGGAACTCGACCACGGTGACGCTCGCGCCCAGACGCCGCCACACCGAGCCGAGCTCGAGCCCGATGATGCCGGCGCCGATGACCACCAGCGTCTTTGGGACCTCCTTCAGCGCCAGCGCGCCGGTGGAGTCGACGATGCGCATCTGGTCGACGGCGACGCCGGCGAGCGGCGCGGGCTCCGAGCCGGTCGCGATCACGATGGCCTTGGCGTCCAGCATCTGCCCGGTCCCGTCTTCGGCCTTGACGCTCACCTTGCCGGCGCCGGCGAGCGCGCCCGCGCCCTTGATCCAGTCGACCTTGTTCTTCTTGAACAGGAACTCGACCCCCTTGGTCAGGCCGCCGACGCTCTCGTCCTTCTGCTTTTGCATGTTGGCGAGGTTGAGCTTGACGCTGGCGTCGATGCCGAAGCCGGCGAAGTCGGCCTGGGCCATCTCGTAGAGTTCGGAGGCGTGCAGCAGCGCCTTCGACGGGATGCAGCCGACGTTCAGGCAGGTGCCGCCCAGCGTGGCGCGCTTCTCGACGCAGGCGACGGATAGACCAAGCTGGCCCGCGCGGATGGCGGCGTTGTAGCCCCCCGGCCCGCCGCCGATGATGACCACGTCATATTCAGCCACTGTCTTCCGTCTCCCTTCCGGAGTTGGCGTGTCCTAGTCCGCCGGCTCAGTCCAGTCGATGACGTTCAGGCCCTCGATCCGGCTGAACTCGCGGAGGTTCGCTGTGACCAGCGTCCAGCCGCGCGCGAGCGCCTGTCCGGCGATCAACAGATCGAGCGTCCCGATCCCCATCCCGCGGCGCGCCAGGCCCGCGCCGATCTCGGCGGCGGTCACCACGTCGTCCTCGTCCAGGGGCTCGATCGGGATGTCGGCAAGCGCCGCTCGCACGCGGACCAGCTCGCCGTAAGGATCGCGATTGAGCGCGCAACCCAGACGAAGCTCATGCAGGACGATCAGGGACGCAACGACGGGTCGATCACCCATCAGCGCCTCGATGAACCGCTGCCGCAGCGCCGGTTTGCGGCCGCGGACGACGTCGATGACCACGTTGGTGTCTAACGCCAACGTCACCAGTCGTAGTCGCGCCAATCGATCATGTCCTGGACGCGATCGGGGAAGTCGGCGTTTCCGTGTCGATCGACTTCGGCCCAGAAGGCGGCGATCTCCGCGTCGGTTCGCGGGCGACGGAAAGCCGGCTTGACCGGCTCGAGGATCACGGCGTCACCGTCACGTCGGACGCTGACTTCGGTTCCCTCGAAGCGAAAGGCTTTGGGAAGGCGCACGGCCTGGCTGCCGCCATGCTTGAACAGCTTTGCGCGCACCTCCGGCTCGAACGAGCCCGCCGCCTCCCTGACGCCAGCCATGACAGACTCCGTATCTATATCTACGTCTTAGTAGATATGAACGGCGCGCGGTCGGTCAAGGGCCCTAGAGATCGAGCAGCAGCCGCTGCGGCTCTTCGACGTGCTCCTTCAGGCGCACCAGGAAGGTGACGGCGCCCTGGCCGTCGACCACGCGGTGATCATAGGAGAGCGCCAGGTACATCATCGGCCGAATCACCACCTGCCCGCCGACGACCATCGGCCGGTCCTGAATCTTGTGCATGCCGAGGATGCCCGACTGCGGCGCGTTCAGGATTGGCGTCGACATGAGCGAGCCGTAGACGCCGCCGTTGGAGATGGTGAACGTGCCGCCCTGCAGGTCGTCCATGGTCAGCGAGCCGTCGCGGGCCTTTCGGCCCAGTTCGGCGATGCCCTTTTCGACGCCGGCCAGATCGAGCGCGTCGGCATCGCGCAGCACCGGCACCACAAGGCCCCGCTCGGTGCCGACGGCGACCCCGATGTCGTAGTGGTTCTTGTAGATGAGGTCGGTCCCGTCGATCTCGGCGTTGACGTCGGGCACCGCCTTCAGGGCGGCGATGGCGGCCTTGACGAAGAAGCTCATGAAGCCGAGGCGGATTCCGTGCCGCTGCTCGAACTGGTCCTTGTACTGATTGCGCAGCGCCATCACCGCGCTCATGTCCACCTCGTTGAAGGTGGTGAGCATGGCGGCCGTGTTCTGCGCCTCCTTGAGCCGCCGCGCGATGGTCTGGCGCAGGCGCGTCATCCGCACCCGTTCCTCCCGCTCGCCGACGTCGCGCGGGGCGGCGGCGACCTGCACCGGTTGTTCGCTCTTGGCCTCGGCCGCACGGGCTTCGAGCGCGGCGAGCGCGTCGCCCTTGGTGATGCGGCCGTCCTTGCCGGTGCCGGCGATGGCGGCCGGGTCGAGCTTGTTCTCGGCGACGACGCGCTGAGCGGACGGGGCCATGACCGGCTCGGCCGCCGGCGCGGACTTGGCCGCCGGCTGGGCGGGCTCGGCCGGCAGCGGGGTGACGCCGGAGATCGAGGTGGAGGTCGCGGCCGGCGTGGGTTCGGCGGCCTTGGGCGGCGACGGCGGCGTCGCCGGGGCGGCCTGGGCGGCGGGCGCAGCGGCGGACTTGGCGGACGGCGCGCCGCCGGCGGTCACCCGGCCGAGCAGCGCGCCCGGCTCGACCGTCTCGCCCTCCGCTGCTGCGATGTCGGAGAGGACGCCGTCCTCCGGCGCGACCACCTCCAGCGACACCTTGTCGGTCTCCAGCTCGACCAGCACCTCGTCCTTGCGCACGGCTTCACCGGCCTTCTTGGTCCAGCGGGCGACGGTGGCTTCGGTGACCGATTCACCCAGGGCGGGGGTCATGATGTCGGTCATGGGTCGGGCGTGCTCCTCTAAGTCGCGAAGGCTTCGGCGAGGAAAGTCTTCAGCTCCTTGGTGTGACGGCTCATCAGCCCGGCCGCGGTCGAGGCCGAGGCCGGCCGACCGACGTAGCGGGCTCGCTTCGACGCCCCCGAGAGCCGCGCCAGGGTGAGCTCCACCCAGGGGTCGACGAAGGTCCAGCCGCCCATGTTCTTCGGCTCCTCCTGGCACCACACGAGTTCGGCCTGCGGAAAGCGGGCAAGCTCGGCCATCAGCGAGCGCAGCGGCCAGGGATAGAACTGCTCGAGCCGCAGCAGGTAGACGTCGTCGACGCCCGCCTCCTCGCGCGCGTCGAGCAGGTCGTAATAGACCTTGCCGGAGCAGAGGACGACCCGGCGGACGTCGCTGTCGCCTCTCAGGCGGATGGTGGTCAGCGCCGGATTGTGCTCGGCATCGTCCCACAGCACCCGGTGGAAGGACGAACCTTCCGCCATCTCCTCCAGGGTGGACACCGCCTTCTTGTGCCGGAGCAGCGACTTCGGCGTCATCAGGATGAGCGGCTTGCGGAACTCGCGGTGCATCTGCCGGCGGAGGATGTGGAAGTAGTTGGCCGGCGTCGAGCAGTTGGCGACCTGGAGGTTGTCCTCGGCGCAGAGCTGCAGATAACGCTCGAGGCGGGCCGACGAGTGCTCCGGCCCCTGACCTTCGTAGCCGTGCGGCAGCAGCATGACGAGGCCCGACATCCTGAGCCACTTGCGCTCGCCGGACGAGATGAACTGGTCGACCACCACCTGCGCGCCATTGGCGAAGTCGCCGAACTGGGCTTCCCACAGCGTCAGCGTGTTCGGGTCGGCCAGCGAGTAGCCGTACTCGTAGCCCAGCACCGCCTCTTCGGAGAGCGCCGAGTCGATGCCCTCGAACGGCGCCTGGCCGGCGCGGAGGTTGTTGAGCGGCGTGTAGTGCTCTTCCGTCGTCTGATCGATGATGTCGGAGTGGCGCTGCACGAAGGTGCCGCGCACGCTGTCCTGGCCGGAGAGGCGCACCGGGAAGCCCTCGTCGAGCAGGCTGCCGAAGGCCAGATGCTCCGCCGTCCCCCAGTCGATGCCGACGCCGGCCTCGATCGCCTCGCGCCGGTGCTCGATCACGCGCTTGACCGTCTTGTGCACGTCGATTCGCTCCGGGATCGCGGTCACCTTCAGGCCGATCTCCCGCAGCCGCGTCAGCGGCACGGCGGTCTGCCCGCGGCGCTCGTCGCCGTTGGCGGTGGCCATGTGCGACCACTTGCCGTCGAGCCAGTCGGCTTTGTCGGCGTGGTAGGTCTTGCCGGCTTCGAATTCACGGTCGAGGAAGGCCTCCGCCTCCGCGACCCAGGCGTCGAGGTCGGCCTGGGCGACCACGCCCTCGGCGACCAGCCGCGCGCCATAGAGTTCGCGCGTGGTCGGATGGGTCTTGATCTTCGCGTACATGACCGGCTGGGTCATGGTCGGATCGTCGCCTTCGTTGTGGCCGAAGCGGCGATAGCAGAACATGTCGATGACCACGTCCTTGCCGAACTGCTGGCGGTACTCGGTGGCCACCTTGGCGGCGTAGACGACCGCTTCCGGGTCGTCGCCGTTGGCGTGGAAGATCGGCGCCTCGACCATCAGCGCCGAGTCCGACGGGTAGGGACTGGAGCGCGAGTAGCGCGGGCTGGTGGTGAAGCCGATCTGGTTGTTGACGATGAAGTGCACGGTGCCGCCGGCGCGATAGCCTTTCAGGCCCATGAGCGCGAAGCATTCGGCGATCACGCCCTGGCCGGCGAACGCGGCGTCGCCGTGCAGCAGCAGCGGCAGCACGTGGCCGCGGCCGGCCGACGGCTCCTCGCGCAGCAGGAAGGCCTGCTTGGCGCGCGCCTTTCCGATCACCACCGGATTGACGATCTCCAGGTGCGAGGGGTTGGCGGTCAGCGACAGGTGCACGCGGTTGTTGTCGAAGGCGCGGTCGGACGAGGCGCCCAGGTGGTACTTGACGTCCCCCGACCCTTCGATGTCCGACGGCAGCGACGAGCCGCCCTGAAACTCGTGGAAGATGACGTGGTAGGGCTTGCCCATCACCGCCGCGAGCACGTTCAGCCGCCCGCGGTGCGGCATGCCGATGACGATGTCCTGCACGCCGAGCGCGCCGCCGCGCTTGATGATCTGTTCCAGCGCCGGGACCATGGACTCCGCGCCGTCGAGGCCGAAGCGCTTGGTGCCCGGGAAGCGCTTGCCGAGGAAGCGTTCGAACGCCTCGCTCTCGATCAGCTTCTTCAGGATGGCGATCTTGCCTTCGGGCGTGAAGGTGATCTCCTTGTCGCGCCCTTCGATCCGCTCTTGCAGCCAGGCCTTCTCGTCGGGATTGGAGATGTGCATGTACTGCACGCCGACCGCGCCGCAGTAGGTGCGCTTCAGGATCGCCACCATCTCGCGGACGGTCGACGTCTCCAGGCCCAGGACGTAGTCGAGGAAGATCGACCGGTCGTAGTCGCTCTCGGCGAAGCCGTAGGAGGCGGGGTCGAGTTCGCTCGCGTCCTCGCGCTCGGCGATGCCCAGCGGATCGAGGTTGGCGGCCAGGTGCCCGCGCATGCGGTAGGCGCGGATCATCATCACCGCGCGCAGCGAATCCAGCGTGGCGGCGCGCACGGCGTCGGCGGACGCCGCCGGCTGGCGCTCTGCAATCTTGACCTGGAGCTTGGCTTCGACCGCCGGCCAGAGGCCGTCGATGGCGGAGAGCCACTCGGGACGCGCGCCGTCCTTGCGCTCGGCCGGCGCCCAGGCCGGCCCCTCGACCTGACGCTTCACCTCGTCGGTGCGGTCGTTCAGCGAGGCGAAGAAGGCGCGCCAGGAGGGCTCGACGCTGGCCGGGTCGGCGGCCCAGCGGGCGTACAGATCCTCCACGAAGGCGCCGTTCCCGCCGTAGAGAAACGAGGTCTCGCTCAGAACCTGGTTCAGTCGGCCAGGCGCCAGACTGGAATCGTCAGCCATTATCTCCGCTCCCGGCGTCGCCGCCGCGGAGCTCCAGAGCTTGGCGCGGACACGCCCTTACGCTTTGCTTCAGGCGCTTTTCAGCACCTCTACCAGAGTTTCGCCAAGCGCGGCCGGCGACGGCGAAACCTTGATCCCGGCCGCTTCCATGGCCTCGATCTTGTCCTCGGCGCCGCCCTTTCCGCCCGAAATAATGGCGCCAGCATGTCCCATGCGGCGGCCCGGGGGCGCCGTGCGCCCGGCGATGAACCCGACCATCGGCTTCTTAACCTTGGAATGCTTAATGAAATCGGCTGCGTCCTCTTCGGCCGCGCCACCAATCTCGCCGATCATGACGATGGACTTGGTCTCGTCGTCGGCGAGGAACATCTCCAGGATTTCGATGAACTCGACGCCCTTGACCGGGTCGCCGCCGATGCCGACGGCCGTGGTCTGGCCCAAGCCCACGTTGGTGGTCTGAAACACGGCCTCATAGGTAAGCGTGCCCGAGCGGGAGACAACGCCCACCGAGCCCTTCTTGAAGATGTTGCCGGGCATGATGCCGATCTTGCAGGCTTGCGGGGTGAGCACGCCCGGGCAGTTCGGGCCGATCAGCCGCGACTTCGATCCGCAGAGCGAGCGCTTGACCTTGATCATGTCGGCGACCGGGATGCCCTCGGTGATGCAGACGATGAGCGCGATCTCGGCGTCGATCGCTTCCAGGATCGCGTCCGCGGCGAAGGCCGGCGGGACATACATCACGCTGGCCGTGGCGCCGGTCGCATGCACGGCCTCGGCGACGGTGTCGAAGACGGGCAGGCCCAGGTGCGTCTGGCCGCCTTTGCCGGGGGAGGTGCCGCCGACCATCTGCGTCCCGTAGGCGATGGCCTGCTCGGAGTGAAACGTCCCCTGCGCGCCCGTGATGCCCTGGCAGATGACCTTGGTGTTCTTGTCGATCAGGATGGACATCGCTTCGGCCTACCCCTTCACCGCTTTGACGATCTTCGCGGCCCCGTCGGCGAGGTCGTTGGCGGGGATCACGTTCAGGCCCGAGTCACGGATGATCTGCTTGCCGAGCTCGGCGTTGGTGCCCTCGAGCCTGACGACCAGCGGCACGGTCAGCGACACCTCTTTCACCGCCGCCACGATGCCCTCGGCCAGCGTGTCGCAGCGGGCGATCCCGCCGAAGATGTTGACGAGGATGCCTTTGACGTTGGGGTCGGCCATGATGATCTTGAACGCCGCCGTCACCTTCTCGCGCGTCGCGCCGCCGCCGACGTCGAGAAAGTTGGCCGGCTCGGCGCCGTAGAGCTTGATGATGTCCATGGTCGCCATGGCCAGGCCCGCGCCGTTGACCATGCAGCCGATCTCGCCGTCGAGGGCGATATAGGAAAGCTCGTACTTCGAGGCCTCGATCTCCTTCTCGTCCTCCTCGGTCGGATCGCGCAGCTCGCGGATGTCGGGATGGCGGTAGAGGGCGTTGTCGTCGAAGCCGATCTTGGCGTCGAGCACCACCACCCGTTCGTCGCCGGTGACGATCAGCGGGTTGATCTCGAGCAGGCTCATGTCCTTCTCGACGAAGGCCTTATAGAGCGCCGGCAGGAGCGCGCGGGCCTGTTTGGCCGGCTCGCCCTGGAGTTTCAGGGCCGCGGCGAGCGCCGCGCAGTGGTGCGGGAAGACGCCGGTCGCCGGGTCGATGGTGAAGGTGATGATCTTGTCCGGCGCGTTGCGCGCGACGTCCTCGATGTCCATGCCGCCCTCGGTGGAGGCGACGACGGCGACACGGCTGGTCTCGCGGTCGACCAGGAGGGAGACGTAGAACTCCTTTTTGATGTCGGCGCCTTCTTCGATATAGAGGCGGCGCACCACGCGGCCCTTGGGGCCCGTCTGGTGGGTGACGAGCGTCATGCCC
>Ga0209168_10002590_pt1 | contig 12983 bp, 8 predicted proteins | sample Coa_R1_FD_187156 | JGI IMG/M metagenome (GOLD analysis project Ga0209168, IMG submission 187156) | Surface soil microbial communities from Centralia Pennsylvania, which are recovering from an underground coalmine fire - Coalmine... | ecosystem: Environmental > Terrestrial > Soil > Unclassified ... | reverse complement strand
GACGTGCTGCTGCACGTGACCGGCGAGACGGACAACGGGATCGTGGTGCGGGGCGCGAAGTTCGAGACCGCCGCGGCCTACGCCAACCAGGCGTTCGTCAAGCCGACCATCGGCGAGTGGAACAACGAGGTCCTGTCCGACTACGCGGTCGGCTTCCTGGCCGACATGGGCGCGCCGGGCGTCAAGCACATCTGCCGGTCCGCCTTCGGGCACGGGCGCGACCCCGATGATTACCCGCTGACCAGCCGGTACGACGAGATCGACACGATGATCGTGTTCGACGACGTGGAGATCCCCTGGGAGAACGTCTTCTTCTACCGGCACACCAGGGCGGCCGCGTTCATCCGCACCTGCCTGCACCGGTACAGCATCTTCCCGTACGTGCAGCGTTACGCGCGCTTCGCCGACTTCCTCCTCGGTGTCGCCTACGCCAGTGCCAGGTCGACCGGCGTCACCATGCACCAGGCGGTGCGGGAGAAGATCGCCCAGATCGCGTGCTACCGCGAGGGGATCAACGCGCACCTGACCGCGGCGGTCGAACTGGCCGAGCCGAGCCCGGGCGGGCTGCTGATGCCGAACCAGCAGATGATGTACGCGGGCCGGGTCTTCGCCTCCACCCAGCTGCCGGCCGTCATGCACCTGGTCCGTGACCTGTGCGGCTGCCAGGTCAGCCTGATGCCGAGCAAGGCCATGTTCGACGCCGCGGGCGGCGGTGAGTGGCTGCAGAAGTACTTCACGATCGGGGAGATCCCCGCGGAGGAACGCCGCAAGCTGTTCGTGCTGGCCCGTGACCTGCTCAACTCCGACTACGCCGGGCACCGGCTGACGTTCCAGCTGTTCGCTCAGTCGCCGCCGTTCTCGCACCTGCTCGCGGTGTACAACAACTACGACTTCAGCGGGCCGCTCGACGTGGTCGCCAGGTACACCGACGTCGCGGACGCGGTGCGCAAATGACCGGCAAGATCGTGGTCGGCGGCCACGTCCGGATCCGGCCGTTCAACACCGCGGACAGCTACCCCGAACAACGGCTCGACAACGACCTGTGCCAGGCGGTGGTGGCAGGCAACACCGTCTACCTGCGCGGCCAGGTGCCGCAGGACCTGGACACTGGAGAGAACGTGCACGTCGGGAACCCCGCCGGCCAGGCCGAGCAGGTCATGACCAACGTGCAGACGCTGCTTACCGAGGCGGGCGCGTCGCTCGAGCACATCGTGAGCTGCACCGTGTACCTGACCGACATCCGGCACCGCGAGCCGGTGTACCGCGTGCTCGGCGGCCGGCTCAAGGGGGTCTACCCGGTGTTCACCGGCCTGGTGGTGTCCGCCCTGGCCCGGCCGGAATGGCTGGTCGAGGTCACCGTGGTGGCGGTGAAGCCATGACGTTCTCGCTGGCGGGCCGCTGCGAGCGGACCGGCGCGGTGGGCGCGGTCATCGCCTCGGCGAGCATGGCGGTGGCCGCGCGGTGCGTGGCGGTGCGAGCGGGCGCCGGCGCGGTGTGCAGCCAGAGCACGACCGACCCGCGGCTGCGCGAGGCGCTGCTCTCGGCGATGGCCGGCGGCGCGGCCGCTGGCTCCGCCGTGGCCGCCGTGGTCGGCGGCACGCCGGACATCGCGTACCGGCAGCTGGCGGTGGTCGACGCGGCCGGCGGCTCGGCGGCGTACACCGGTGAGCTGGCCCTGGGCGAGGCGATCGACATCTGCGGGGCGGGGGTGGTCGCGGCCGGAAACTTGCTGGCCGACCGGGGTGTGCCCGCGGCGATGCTGGCCGCTTTTCGGGAACGGCCCGGCGAGAGCCTGGGTGACCGGCTCATCGCCGCATTGCGGGCGGGCCTGGCCGCGGGCGGGGAGGTCTCCCCGGTACGGTCGGCCGGGATGGTCATCGCCGAGGCCGTGCCCTGGCCTGTTGCCGACCTGCGGGTCGACTGGGCCGACGATCCGGTCGGCGAGCTCGCCGGGCTCTGGCGGCTGTGGCAGCCGCAGGCGCAGGCCTACGTCGGCCGGGCGTTGCGCCCTTCGTGCTAGCCGTACCAGATCCCGGGTGGCGGCACGATCGACCGTGCGGGACGCCGACCAGCAGCATCGAGACATGAGTGAGAATCGCACTATGACCGGGGCGCTGCGGCAGATCTTGCGGGCGCCGTTCACCCGGCGGGCCTGGGCCGAGCTGGCCTACGTGATCATCACCTTCCCGCTGGCCCTCTGCGCGACGGTGTTCATCATCCCGATGCTGGCCAACGGCGTGCTGTGGGGCGCGTCGGCGCCCGGGGTCAGGAAGTTCGGCGCCGCGAGCCGCTTGCTGGCCCGCACGCTGCTCGGCGAGGACGTTCCGGCGCCGCAGCCGCTGCAGCGCTACCCGTACGTCCGGGTCCGGACACCGAAGGCCGTCCCGTTGACCGCACTGGTCAGCGCGGAGGGCGCCCGGGTCAGGCCGCGAGGCCAGGACATCGCGATCATGGGCCTGCCGGCCTCGCGCATCGCCGATCTGGCCGCCGAAGACCGGATCGCGATTCACGCGATGCGGCCGCAGCGGACCAGCTGGCTGCGCGGCGCGATGCGGGACCGGGCCACCTGGCAGGCGCGCGGCTACTTCGGGCTGAAGCTGCAGGCCGGAGCGTTCGGCCTGGTGGCGGGCGCGGGCTGCTGGCTCGGCGGGCTCTTCTTCCTGACCTATCCGGCCTGGTGGGAGCTGGCCAGGCCCGACACCTGGCGGCTGCCCGGCGGCAACCACCTGGTGACGCTGGCGGGCTCATTCTGGTTGGTACCGCTCGGCGCGGTCCTGCTGCTGGCGGCGCCGTGGCTGACGCACGCCGTGACGCTGCCGGACCGGGCGCTGATCCGCGGCCTGCTCGGCCCGGTCACGCCCGCGCTGACCGAGCGGGTCCGCGATCTGGAGCAGACCAGGGCCCACGTCGTGGACGACTCGGCGGCCCGGCTTCGCGGGATCGAGCGCGACCTGCACGACGGCGCGCAGGCCCAGCTCGTGGCGCTGGCCATGAAGCTCGGCCTGGCCAAGGACAAGCTCACCGACACCGCCCCGCCCGACCTCACCCGGGTCGCCCAGCTCGTCGACGACGCCCACCGCAGCGCCATCGAGGCGATCGCCGAGCTGCGTACCCTGGCCCGGGGCATCCACCCCACGGCGCTGGACAACGGCCTGGCCGACGCGCTGGCCACCCTCGCCGCGCGCAGCGCGCTCCCGGTCGAGCTCATCACCGACATCCCCGAACGCCCGTCGGCCGCGATCGAGACCATCGCCTACTTCTCAGCGGCGGAACTACTCGCCAACGTGGCCAAGCACAGCGGCGCCCGGCACGCCACCCTCGAGGCGGTCCACGTCCCGGGCTTGCTCCGGATCCGGGTCACCGACGACGGGCGCGGCGGCGCCACCCCGGTGCCGGACGGCGGCCTGCGCGGCCTGGCCGAACGCGTCCGCACCGTGGACGGCCGCCTGGACATCGACAGCCCGGCCGGCGGGCCCACGATGGTGACCGTGGAACTGCCGTCCCACGCCTGAGAGCATCCTGACATGCGCATCGTCATCGCCGAGGACGCCGCCGTGATCAGGGCGGGCCTGACCGAGATTCTCACCGACCGCGGCCATGAGGTGGTCGCCGCGGTCGGCGACGCCGAGGCGCTCAAGGCCGCCGTCGCCGAGCACCGGCCCGACGTCGCGATCGTCGACGTGCGGATGCCGCCCGACCACACCGACGAGGGGCTGCGCGCGGCCATCGCGATCCGCCGCGAGCATCCCGGCACGGGCATCTTGGTGTTCTCCCAGTACGTCGAGACCCGCTACGCCGCCGACCTGCTCAGCATGCGCGCGGGCGGCGTCGGCTACCTGCTCAAGGACCGGGTGGCCAACGTGGGCGAGTTCATCGACGCGATCACCCGCGTGGCGGGCGGCGGCACCGCGCTGGACCCCGAGGTCGTCGCCGGGATGCTGAACGCCAGCCGGCACGCCAATTCCCTGTCGGCGCTGACCGCGCGCGAACGCGACGTGCTCGCGCTGATGGCCGAGGGCCGCTCGAACACGGCCATCGCCGAGCATCTCGTGGTGTCCGACCGCGCCGTCGAGAAGCACATCAGCAACATCTTCAGCAAGCTGGGGCTGCCCCCGTCGGACTCCGACCACCGCCGGGTCCTCGCGGTGCTGGCCTACCTGGGATCATGACGGCGTGGCGCCTATTGAGCTTCGCCGAGCTCGTCCCGGACTTGGGCCAGATTGGCGGCGGCGTCGAGGGTGTCAGGGTGGTCCTCGCCCAGCACAAGCCGGTACCGGCTCAAAGTGTCCTGGTACAGGTCCCGCGCCGCCTCTAGTTCACCGAGGGCCTGGAGGCTTTCGGCGAGGTTATTGGCAGAGCGAAGAGTGTCGCGATGGTCCTGGCCCAGGACGCGCTGATACCGATCCAAAGTGTCCTGGTACAGGTCTCGCGCCGCCGCTAGCTCACCCAGCAGATAAAGATCGCCGGCCAGGTTATTGGCCGATCCGAGGGTGCTGGAGTGGTCCTCGCCCAAGACCCGGCGGTACCGGTCCAGGGTGTCCTCGTCCAGGTCCCTGGCCGCCTGAATCTCGCCGAGCTCGCGCAGGTCGACCGCGAGGTTGTTGGCCGCGCGAAGGCTGCTGGGGTGGTCCTCGCCCAGGACCCAGCGGTACCGGTCCAGGGTGTCCTGATGCAATTTCCGTGCCGCCTGAATCTCGCCGAGCTCGCGCAGGTCGACCGCGAGGTTGTCAGCGCACGCCAGGGTCTTGGGGTGGTCCTGGCCCAGGACCCGGCGGTACCGGTCCAGAGTGTCCTGGTGCAGATCCCGGGCCACCTGAATCTCGCCCAGGGCGAGCAGGTCGACCGCGAGGTTGTTGGCGGAAGCCAAGCTCATGGGATCATCGTCTCCCAGGATCCGCCGGTACCGGTCCAGGGCGTCTTGGTGCAGATCCCGGGCCGCTTGCGGCTCGCCGAGCTCACGCAGGTTGTAACCGAGATTGTTGGCGACGCGAAGCGTGTCGGGATGGTCCTCGCCCAGGACGCGCCGACGGCGATTCAGGGTGTCCTGATACAAATCCCGGGCCGCATCCAGCTCACCTAGTTCGTGGAGGTCGACGGCGAGCCTGTTGGCGGAAGAGAGGGTACTGGGATGTTCCGTACCAAGTACGACCTGACGGCGCTCCAGGGTGTCCTTGTCGAGATCCCGCGCCGCCCGGTAGTCACCGAGGTCATACCAGCAGAAGGCGAGGTTGTAGGCGGAATCGAGCGTTCTGGGATGGTCTGCGCCAAGGACGGCGCGGCGACGGGTCAAGGTGTCCTGGTTCAGGTCGCGGGCGGCCTGGATCCGGTCGAGCGCACGCAAGGTGATGGCGAGGTTATTGGCAGAGGTGAGGGTGCTGGGGTCATCCTCTCCCAGCACGCGGCGTTTGCGGGCCAGGGTGTCTTCGTGGAGCTCCCGCGCCGCCTCGGTGTCGCCGAGCCCGCTCAGGTCCGTAGCGAGATTGGTGGCTGAGTTGAGGGTACTCGGGTCGTCGTCGCCTAGCACGCGGCGGCGCCGGGTCAAAACGTCTCGATCCAGATCTCGAGCCTCCTCGTAGCGGCCCAGTTCTCTGGCCCCCCAGGCCTGGAGGCCCGCTGCCCAGAGAGTGTGCTCGTCGTCCGGGCCAAGCCGGTCGTGCCACTGCTGGTACAAGCGGCCCGCAAGCTCGTAGCCAGTGCGGACATCACCGCGACCGACCAGGTAAGACGCAGCGTCGCAGGCGAGTTCGCGCAGGCCTAGGTTGCTGGACGCGGCCGGATCGAGGGACAGCAGATGCGGCGTCAGGCGCGCCCAGTGCGGCCAGCTCTCAGGCGCATCGGAGCTGCCTGGGTGGTTGGCGGCCAGAACGGCCTCGACATGGGATCGGATCACGGCGGCCAGTTCAGACGAGAGATCGCCGCGGATAACGGCCTGGGTGAGCCGGTGCATCTCTATCCCGTTCTGGTCGATACGGGTGAGCGAGTTATGGCTCAGCTGAGCCAGGACGTCTCTCCAGGCCACCGGGTCAGATGCCTTCTCCGCGAGCGCGACGGGCAACTGTTCGACTGCACTGGTAAACCATTCGGTCGCGATCAGTTCCGGGCCCAAGGTTGCGCACATCTCGGCGAGTTGAGCGGCAGCAGGAGCCTTCTCACGCAACCGCGCGAACGCTACCTGGATGACAACGGCCAGCGTCCTGTCGTATAGGGCAGGCCGCCCCTGACCAAGTACCTTTAGGGCCTGGGAGGCCAGTAGGTCTACATACTCCCGGGCAGGCATGCCTGTGCTGGCCATATACCCGGCAGCTTGCGTTACAGCCAGCGGCAGGTCCCCTACCGCATCCGCCACCGCGTCGGCCCCGTCACGTGACAGCGCCGGCACCAGGCCGCGCAAAAGGGCTACCGATTCGGTCCGCGCGAGTACGCCGACCTCGACCGGCGTTGCGACCTCGAACCATGTGCGCTCACGGGAAGTGATCAGCACGTGCCCGCTTCCAGGTAGCCACCTAGCGATATCGGCCGGGTTCTCCGCGTTATCGAATACCAGAAGCCACCGGCCCCGGTCCCGAAGCTCGGCCAGCACCGCTGCCCGCACTACTTCGATATCCGCCTCAGCGTCGACGCATCCCAACGCGAGACCAAGAGCGGCGAATTGCGCCCCGATCAGCCCGCCGTGCTCGGCATTTACCCACCAGGCAAAGTCATATGTGCCGGCGAACCGGTACGCGTATTCGATCGCGAGCTGAGTCTTCCCAACCCCGCCCATCCCATGCAGTGCCTGCACCCCTGCCTTGTCCTTGGTCAGCAACCGCTCTCGCATGGCCACTAGAAGTTCGTCCCGGCCGGTGAACCCGGGATTGCGGGCCTGGATGTTCCAGATCCGCGGTATCGTCCCCGGCAATCGCGGACCATTGCCGGGCTGACCAGGGAAACCCGGGCTGACTTTGGGGGGAAACGGTCCGGTTACCGCTTCCAGCAAGACTCTGCGGGCCTGCTCCTCGGTCATGCCAAATAGATCCCGGTACACTAGCGGCCGCAGTATTGCGGGGATATCTGCCGCAACCGCCTCTATCCGCACAGGTACCAGCTTCCCCGCGGCAGTACCGGGCACATGCAGCGTGGCAGCGGTCCATTCCTCGGTGGTGTACCGAGACCGATCGAAGTACGCGGCTGAGAACAGAGCCACCACCCGGTCGCACCGCTCCAGCGCATCGCTTATCGCTGTGACAAAGTTCTGACCCGCCGCCCAGTTCCACACGTCCAACTCGACGGTGTAACCCGCCTCGGCGAGCTGCCAGGCTGTCCATTCCGCCCAAGCGCGGTCAGCACCGGCATAACTAATGAAAAAGTCGAAGTGGTCGTTCATGATCGCACCAGTATTCCATATGACCGCTTTCCCCAGAGACGCCCTAAAAATCTAGGTCTTTGTAATATATGTTCGAGATTCTAAGGGTCGCGATCTGAGGCCAGTGGAAGGTCCTCACCGGGCACGCGTATCTGGGATCATGACGGCGTGACCCTGCTTCCCGATCCCGCATTGGTGGTGCTGGTCGGGCCGTCTGGGTCGGGGAAGTCGGTGTGGGCCGCCGAGCACTACCGCCCCAACGAGGTAGTCTCCTCCGACCGGCTGCGCGCGGTCGCGGGCAGCGGCGAGCACGACCTGGAGGCGTCGGACGACGCGTTCGCCCTCCTCGACCAGATCGTGGCGGCTCGGCTGCGCCGCGGCCTGACCGCGGTGGTGGACACGCTGGGCCTTGACCCGGCGCGGCGCCACGGCTACCTCGCGCTGGCCCGCGGCAGCGGCATGCCCGCCGTCGTGGTGCTCGTGGACACCGATCCGGACGAGTGCCGACGCCGCAACCGGGCCCGCGGCCAGGGGGTGCCCGCGGCGGTGCTCGAGGGTCAGTTCCGGCGGATGCGGTCGGCCGCTGAAGAGGTGCGCGGGGAGGGATGGGACCTGGTGACAACCGCCGGGTCGGCCCAGCCCGAGGCGTCCCACTCCCCCGGCTCGCGGGCCGCTTTTGGCGAGCAGCGGCGACGACCGGTCCATCTCGGCCTGGTCCTGCACCTGTCGCGGTTCTCCTGGGACGAGGACCCGGAAGGCCCGGCGCACTGGCTGGCCGGGGTGGCTCGCGCCGCGGCCGAGGCGGGCCTTCAGGGAATCGCCCTGATGGATCACCTGATCCAGATCCCCCAGGTGGGCCGGGCCTGGGAGCCAATCCCCGAGCCCTGGGTAACACTGGGGATGCTCGCGGGCCTGGAACCGGGTCTGCGGCTGGGCACGCTGGTGACACCGGTGACGTTCCGGGCACCCGGGATCTTGGCCAAGACCGTCGCCACGCTTGACGCGCTGAGCGGCGGACGAGCGTTCTGCGGCATCGGGGCCGGCTGGTGGGCGCGTGAGCACGCCGCGTTCGGCCTGCCCTTCCCGCCCGCCGCGGCCCGGCTGGACGAGTTGGAAACGGCCATCGAGACGCTCCGCGCGCTATGGCAGCCCGGCACGAAGGAGTACCGAGGCTCGCGGGTGCACCTGCCGGAAACCACGTGCTATCCGCGGCCGGCCGGGCCCATCCCGGTCATCGTCGGCGGCAGCGGCGAGAAGCGCACGCTGGATATTGCCGCCCGGCTCGGCGACGGGTGCAATCTGCCGTCGGACCTGGCCACGCTGGACCGCAAGCTGGCCGTGTTCCGCGAGCACTGCCGGGCCGCCGGGCGTGACCCGGCGCGGGCCGAGGTGACCGTGCTCGACATCCCGGTCATCGGCCGCGACCGCGAGGGCGCCGCCTCGATCGTGGAGAGACTGCGCGGCAGGACCAGCGCGGCCGCTTTCGCCCGCAGCCATCACGCCGGCACCGCCGAGGACCACATCGGCCGCTACCGGCTGCTGGCCGACCGCGGCGTCAAGACCGTATTCGTGGCCATCCCCGACCTGACCGGGCCGCAGGACGTATTGCGCCTGGCGCCGATTGCCGCCGCCTTCGCCTGAATTCCGGTTTCTGATCCGGGTTCTTTGATCCGGAGAATTAGCTGACGCTGTTCAATGCCACGCACAGCATGAGACAGGCTGCTACCACGAGGACAATCCCGACCGAGTTGAGTATTGCCGTCTTCACGGTGCCCCTCCTCGCTTAACCTGCTCATACGGTACCTCCGCATCACGTCGCGGACCGGCCGCCACGCCGGTTATCAAATGGGCAATGTCCTGGTCAATTCGGTTAGTCGTGCGGAGGTCCCGCTCGGCATCCCGCCGCACGCGGAGGAACTGATCGAGGCAGGATCGACATCATTCGGCCGAACAATCCGTGGTTTCGCGCGCGCCGGAACCTGTCCGCCCCGAGGCTTGGCTCGGCTTGATGCTCGCGGTCCGCGCCCCAGGCCCCAGAAATAGGACTTCAGCCACGCTGGTACCGCCAGCATCGCGGTCCGCACGCTCCGGACCCGCCCGAACCGGATGAACCCCGGGGTTCACCTTGTTAGAGCCAGGTGAAAGCGTGGGTTCACCTGGTTCGGTGCCGGGCTTCAACCAGGCGAAAGCCCAGGTTCACCTGGTTCAACGCCAGGCTGACCTGCATGATCAACTGGTCGCTAGGCGAGATTGCCCCGGGCCTAGTGGCCGGCGATCTGGCCGCCGTCGATGTGCAGGATCTCGCCGGTTATGTAGGGCGAGGATTCCAGGAACAAGACGCCGTCGACCACGTCGCTGACCTGGCCGGCCCGCCCGAGCGGGGGCCGCCGATCGCCGAGATGCTCGTAGCTTTCCGCCGGGTACTCCGGGGTCTGGATGATGCCCGGCGAGACCGCGTTGACCCGGATGCCGCGGGAGGCGTACTCGACGGCCAGCGATCGGGTGGCCGCGGCCAGGCCGCCCTTGGTCAGCGCGGCCAGCACCTCAGGCACGGCGGAGTTCGCGACCTCGGCCAGCGTGGCCGAGACGTTGACCACGTGGCCCCCGTACCGGGCGGCCATCTCGGCGATGGCACGCTGGGTCATCCAGAAGAACCCGGTCAGGTTGACCCCCACGATGAGGGCGTAGTCGCTGGCGGTGTAGTCGGTGAACGGCTTGGACAGGTAAACCCCCGCGTTGTTGACCAGGGTGTCGATGCGGCCGAACCGGTCAAGGGCGGCGTCGATGACCCGGCCGGCGGTCTCCTGCTCGGCGACGTCCCCGGCCACGGCCAGCACTTGCGGGTCCGGTGAGGACGCGATGGTGCGGGCCGTGGCGACCACCGCCCAGTCCTGCGCGCGGTAGCCGGCGACCAGGCCCGCGCCGATGCCCCGCGAGCCTCCGGTGATGATGGCCACCTTGCGCTTCGTCATCGAGAGCCTCCTCCATTCTGACCGTCTCACCCAGGCCGGTCCGGTCGCACCCGTGAGGTCACTGGCTTGCACCCTGGCCGCCCTTTCGCGCGATGGTTACGCTGCTCCTAACCGTTGGCATCCTCCCTGGTGCTGGCGCCGGATGAACGGGAAGTAATTCTGCATGTCGATCGCCATCACCGAAGAGCACCGGGCGCTGGCCCAGACCGTCGCCGACTTCCTGACCAGCCATGACTCCCGCGCAGCGGCCCGCAGCCTGCTTACCGCCGAGGCGGACGGGCGGCCGGCCTTCTGGGCCGGGCTGGCCGGGCTGGGCCTGCTCGGGCTGCATGTCCCCGAAGAACTTGGCGGCTCGGGCTTCGGGCTGGCGGAAACGCTGGTCGTGGCCGAGCAGATGGGCCGGCACCTGGCCCCGGGACCGTTCGTTCCGACCGTGATCACCAGCGCGGTGCTGGCCGCGGCCGGTCCCGACGAGTTGCGCAAGCGGCTGCTGCCCGGGCTGGCTGACGGCAGCGTGATCGGCGCGGCCGCGCTCGGCGGCGCGGTGACCTACGCCGACCGCGCCGCGGCCGGAGGCCCAGGCAAATTGGGCACCGCGACCGGGAAGGCCGGCGTGGTGATCAGCGGTCACCTAGCGGACGTGCTGCTGGTCCCGGCCGGCGACGACGTGCTGGTGGTCGAGCCATCGGCCGGCGGCGTGCAGGCCACGGTGCCCGCCAACCTGGACCCGAGCCGGCGGGCGGCCAGGGTCACCCTGGACGCGGCGGCGGCGACGGTGCTGCCCGGCGCGCGCGGGCTGCTGGCCGACGTGGCCCGGGCGGTGCTCGCCGCCGAGGCCGTCGGCGTGGCCGCCGAGACCGCCCACCAGGCGGCCGAGTACTCCAAGGTCCGCCAGCAGTTCGGCCGTCCGATCGCCACCTTCCAGGCGGTCAAGCACCATTGCGCGAACATGCTGGTCGCGGCCGAGCTGGCCACGGCGGCGACGTGGGATGCCGGGCGGGCCGGGATCGACGGCGGCGACCAGTTCAGCTACACCGCGGCCATCGCGGCGGTGCTGGCCGTGCCGGCCGCGGTCGGCAACGCCAACCTCAATATCCAGGTGCACGGCGGGATCGGGTTCACCTGGGAGCACGATGCTCACCTGTACCTGCGGCGGGCCGCGGCCGTCGCCGCGGTGCTGGACACCGAGCAGGCGGCGATCGAGGTGACCAGCCTGGTCCGCCGGGGGGTACGGCGGGCGGCCGCGATCGAGCTGCCGCCCGAGGCGGAGCCGGTCCGGGCGGCGATCGCGCCGGACGTGGCCCGGCTGCGCGACCTGGCGGGCGAGCAGCGGAAGCACGCGCTGGTGGACAGCGGCTACGCGATGCCGCACTGGCCCGCGCCCTGGGGCCGGGACGCGACGGCCGTCGAGCAGCTGGTGATCGAGCAGGAGTTCGCCGCGGCCGGGATCAAGCGGCCGAGCCTGGGCATCACCAGTTGGATCATCCTGACCCTGATCCAGTACGCCAGCCCGGACCAGGTGGCGCGCTGGGTCCGCCCGGCGCTCAGCCAGGACGTGGTCTGGTGCCAGCTGTTCAGCGAGCCGGGCGCCGGGTCCGACGCGGCCGGCATCAGGACCAGGGCGACCAAGACCGCGGACGGCTGGCGGATCAACGGCCAGAAGGTGTGGACCAGTGGCGCGCACGTGGCGGACTTCGGGCTGGCCACGGTGCGGACGAACCCGGACGCGCCCAAGCACGAGGGCATCACGATGATGGTGATCGACATGCACGCGCCCGGCGTCACGGTCCGCCCGCTGATGATGCCGAACGGGAACTCCGACTTCAACGAGGTCTTCTTCGACGACGTGCTCGTGTCCGACTCGGAGGTGGTCGGGCCGGTCGACGGCGGCTGGACCGTGGCGCGCGCGACGCTGGGCAACGAGAGCGTCAGCATCGGCGGCGGTGACGGCGGCCGGACCATGCCGGCCGAGGCGTTCATCGCGCCGCTGGACGCCCACCCGGAGCGGCTGGCCGGCGGGGCCGGACGGGTCGGCAGGCACATCGCCCGTACGCACGTGATGAGCGTGCTGAACCAGCGGAGCGCGTACCGGGCGGTGGCGGGCGGCGGTCCGGGACCCGAAGGCAACATCACCAAGCTGCTGCTGTCCGAGATCGGCCACGAGACGGCCGCGATCATGGCCGAACTCGCCGGGCCGGACGGGGCGTTCCTGGAGGGCCCGGGCGCCATGGGAGCTGCCCTGATGCTGATGAACCGGGCCCTGTCGATCGCGGGCGGCACGTCGGAGATCAAGCGGAACCAGATCGCCGAGCGGATCGGGGGCTTGCCCCGCGACCCGCTGATCAAGTAGAGGGTGAGGCATGAGCGAACTATGGCGCAAGGGCGCGGTCGAACTCGCAGGGATGATCCGCGACCGGGAGGTGAGCAGCCGGGAGGTCGTCCAGGCGCATCTGGACCGGGTCGAGGCGGTCAACCCGCACCTCAACGCCATCGTCCGTCTCCTGCCGGAGGCGGCGCTGGCGGCCGCCGATGAGGCCGACAGGGCGGTGGCGGACGGCGCCCGGCTCGGCCCGCTGCACGGCGTCCCGTTCACGGTCAAGGAGAACATCGACGTGGCGGGCACCCCGACCACGAATGCGGTCCCGGCTCTGGCCGAAGCGGTCGCTCCG